>Ga0187892_10000659_pt1 | contig 87712 bp, 82 predicted proteins | sample MA1701073metaG_FD_139345 | JGI IMG/M metagenome (GOLD analysis project Ga0187892, IMG submission 139345) | Bio-ooze microbial communities from a basaltic lava cave in the Kipuka Kanohina Cave System on the Island of Hawaii, USA - MA170107-3 metaG ... | reverse complement strand
GGCCGTGGCAATCAGTACCAACAGGTTGGGCACCAGGCCGGCGGCCCATGCACGACGCAGCCAGGACACTTGCAACTCGTTCATCAGTCTCCCTCTTGGCATCGAGCACCCCGGTCCCGTGACCGCGGCACTCCGCTTTCTTACTCGTTCGGCAGAACGCGCGGTCGCTTACTCGTTGAGCAGCGCGCGCAGCTCCGCAACGTACTCACGCTCGATCGCCGGGCTGTAGGCGTGATGCACGTGACGCACGACACCCGCACGATCGATGAGCACCGTCATCGGGAGCTCATCCAGCCGGTAGGCCGGCGCGACCGTCTTGCGGGTATCGAGGAGCACCGGGTAATCGACACCGACGGTGCGGACGAATTCGGCGGCACGGACCGGGTCGTCGTCCACGCTGACCCCGTAGAGCGCGAACCCCGCGCTGCGATAGGTGTCGAGCAGCTTGTCCAGGCGCGGCATCTCGGTGCGGCACGTGCTGCACCAGCTCGCCCAGAAATTCAGGAGCACGACCTCGCCCAGGTGCTCGGAAAGGCGCACGTTGTCTCCGGACAACGCCTTGAGCGCGAAATCCGCAGCCGGCGTACCGACCAGAGCGTGCTTCTGCGGTGCCTGCGCAACGCCTGTTGCGAACACCATCAGCAGCGCCGTGCAGACCGCTGCACTCACTGCCGTCGCTCTCGTTTTGACTGTCCGCTTCATGCAGGGCACCAATCGGGGCCAAGAGCTTACACGCGGACCGGAGCGAATGCTCGACCGGGTACGCGTTTTTCCGCGTCGCAAGGTAGCGACAGAAAACACTGCAAAACAAGGCTCGGGAAGCGATCGGCGCAGCGTCATGCTTGCTCAGAAATGTGTCCGTGTCCGGCTGTCCTCGAACATGCGCACGAGGAATCCCCGGACCGCCGGAGCCGCCTCGTGGGCCTCCATCAGGCGTTGGTCCACCAGCACCTGCGCCATGTCCTGCAGGCTCCTGCGTCCGTCCACCAGCGACATCACGAATGCCTGTATGCGAGTTGCGACAGCTGTGACCTGCATCTCGTGCAACAACGGCACGGGCAAGTCGTCGCGTACCAGCCATTCCGGCAGCGTGCTGAACTCTGGCGGTGCCGGCACGTCGCGCTCCTTGTCGGCGCAGAAGACCACCACGCCTTCCAGGCGCGAGTGACGGCTCGCCGGTGACTTCATGTACGGCACGACGGCCTCGCGCACCAGGGGGTGCCCGAATCCATTCTCAGCCACGATCTCGAGCACCTCTTCCAGCGAGTAGCAGCGGGCGGCCGCGCGTTGCGCAAACGCCAGCGAGCCGAAGTTCAGCCAGCGTCCGCCCGGCCGCAGCAGGCGATTGATTCGCGCCGCCAGGTCGGCGAAGTCCGCCGGCACGATGTCGATGAACCAGGGCGTGACGACCGTATCGACGCTCCCCGGGCGGATTGGTGCCCGGAGTGCGTCGCCGAACACCAGGTGCAGGCCGTCTCTGGCGGGAGTTTCCGCGCGCAGTTCGCGCAGGACGGCATGGGACTCGATCGAGCGCGGCGCAATGGGAAATTCGTACAACTCGACCGGCTGGCCCGCGAGGATGCGGCGCGCGGCGAACAGCAATAGCGGGTTCACATCCAGCGCATAGGTCGCTTCCGCCGCGCAACGCTGGTGAAGGTCGTAGGCGAGCCGGCAGCCACCCGCACCAAGAACCAGCATCGTTCCGAGCGGCCGTTGCCCGTTCGCTTCTTTCACGAGCTCGAACGACGCTTCGTTCTCTGCCGCTCCCCAGGACCAGTCGCGATGGAGATTGACGTAGTAGGAGGCGAGATCCTGGCTGGCCGGCATGCGCGTGCGCAGCGCCAGGTGGGTCTCGCGCGTCGCCAGTTTCACATCGAGCGCGAGCGGCGCCAGCAGGGCATCCAGTCGCCGTGCGTGATCCGTGTACGCCTGCACCAGGAGCTCGAGACGCGTGCGCGTGCTGGCCGAAAGGTTCTTCGCATCGAGCTCGGCGCGGATGTCCGTCGCCTGCGCATTGAGCTCGACGACGAGCCGATGCAGTTTCTCGCGCCACTCACCGAGAGACGCGCCCGGATCGGCGAACAGCCAGGGAATGCCATCGAGGAGAGGAAACCGGGAGCCGCAGGCACCGCAGCTCCAGTTGCCAGGAGACTGCGTGAGCGGGCTGGCCGCGCAATGCGGACAGGCGAGCACGTCGGAGGGGCTGACGGTCACGGACGCGAAGTATGCCCCGAACCGCGAGCGAGGCGAAGAGCTTTGCGCGAGTTTGCCGTGGCGGGGACACATGCCTGCCAGCGTGAGAGTTCCGGCACGGCGCGATTCGCGTCCCGGAGCGGCCGCGAAGTCGCGCGTGAAACCTCAGCCCGGCCTACGAATTTGTCCATGTGGACCGGTATTACCTTGAGCGTTCTGCCAGCAAATTCGCCATACGGCCGGGCAGAGGCCTGCACACACGCTGGACAGGCAAGTCTCCCCGCCACGGCAAGCGTCGCGCAAAGCATCGCCGCCTTGCTCGCGGTTCGGGGCAAAGGGGAAAGAAAGGGGAAGAGAACGCCGCACGCGCAGGCGCGCGCGCTCGCGTTCTTTTTCTCCTGGTCGGGCCCCACGAAAGTATTCGCGGCTTTGCGCGAAACTTTCGTGGGTGGCTAGATCGTGCCGTTCACGATCGGGTTGAAGGCCGTCACCAGGTCGCGGCCGGTCGCGTTGCCGAGACCCTGCGTCGGGAACAGCGTGGCGAACTGGTTCTGCTCGCCGTGCAGCGCCATGTAGTTCAGGATCACCGTCTCAACCAGCAGGTTGACGTTGTTCGCGGCCGGGCTCGACCCGGTTTCGACGTCACCACTGGTGCGCATGTAGCCGAGTTGCTGATGGCGTTCCGGCGGGAGCGCGTCGCCGGTGAAGATCTGCGGCCTGCCCGCCGGGTTGTACACGAGAAAGAACGACGCCGCGGTCTGCTGGTTGTCGCTCGCCCACATGAACTTGCCGCGGCCGTCGGCCGTGTTGTCGATCGTGCCGTTCGCGGACAGCGAGCCATCGCTGAACACGTACAACATCAGCGGCACACCGAGGCGCGCCGCATACTCGAGGCACGCGCCCATGCAGCGGCCCGCGCGCAGGTCGCGCACTTCGCCGGTATTGCGGCCCTGGCCGTGATAGTCGTATCCGCCCATGGTGATCGTGCCCGCGCCTGCGTAGCCGTTCATCACCATCTTCATCACTGCCGCGGTCTTGCGGAACTCGTCATCCCCCGTGTACTCGGCGCGGCTGAAGATACCGGTCGCACGAGTCGTGGTCGGGTCGACGATCTCCGGATCGAGATCGGGGTTGAGTGCCGACGGGTTGCCGAAGCGGTCCACCAGGTCCGCGGACTTGATGTAGCCGCAGCGGACCATGTCCTTGATCACCGCGTCACGCGTGACCTGCGTGGTCACGTTCTGCATCTTGCTGTGACTGATGCGCGCCACGGATTCCATGACCGCGACCGTATCGTTCAGGCTCAGGAGGCCAACCAGCGCGCCCGTGTCGACCAGGCCGGTGACGTCGCTCGCGCGATCCACCTTGGTCGGCTGCTTCGTGACGTCGACCATCGCGGCCGGGGCCATGCTGTTGCCACCGGACGCCGAGGCCCGCGAACCGATCAGCTGCAGCAGTGAACCGTTCGCACCCACGCGCGCGATGCCGTACATCGGGTTGTGCGGGTTGTTGCCGGTATCGTTCTCGGAACGCGCCGGGATCACCGCGCCGTTGACGTTGGCGGCCGTCGTCAGCGAGACGCGCTCGAGAATGCCACGCACGAACGCGCTGTCGGAGTGGAAATTCAGTCCGAGCGTGTTCTCGATGAAGTTGTTCGTAACGCGGTTGGCGTTGGGCGCCGGCGGGATCATGTCACCCGGCAGGCCCTGCTTCGCATATCCGGCGGTACTCAGGAAGTCGAGCTGGCCGCCCTGCTGACCCACGAGCACGTTGGAGCCCGCCATGTTGGCGCCGCCCGCCAGGTCGATGCAGATGAAAGGAATCTTGCCGGCACCGAGCGTGGTGATGCCGCAACCGCCCTTGAGCGCCTCGAGATCCGGCGACAGCGCGGCGTACGCGGCGCGCGGATTCGCGAACAGGCCCATCAGCCCGCCCGTCATCACGGTCGCGCCACCAGTCAGGAAACCCTGTGCGATGAAATCCCGGCGCGTGACCGGGCGCTTGTGGGTTTCCTGGCGGATCGGCTCGTTGAGTCCGAGCTGCCGGGGAGGTGCCTTGCGGATGATCATGACTGCTACCTCGTGAACTGTTCCTTAGCGTCGCCTACTGCACCGTGGTGACCGCGCTGCCGAGCGTGGCGGCGCAGACAGCGGTGACGACCGTCGACGTGTTGGCGCAACCCGCGCCACTGCAACTCGTCAGTCGATCCACCAGGTTGTTGAGCTCCTGCGACACGGACCCTGCGGTCGCCGCGGTCCCGAGCGCCGGCTGCGAAGCCAGGTTCGAGCCCACCGCGCGTGTATAGAGCGGCACGATGATCGCGTCGCGCTTGGCCGTGCTGTTGAAGGCCGTCGAGACGTTCTCGCCGAAGTTGAATCCCGGGAACACCTGCGCACGCAGCGTGGTGTCACGCACGAGCGCATCGCAGTAGGCGACGGACAACTGCGTGATGGCCGCCTGCTGTGAGGAGCTGAAGCCTTCGATGGCTTCGCTCGTCGGCAGTGCCTGCTTCACGTTGTTGTACGTGGTCGCGACCGACGCGTTCGCGGCGCTGATGCCCGTCACGGACGCGAGCGACGCGTTGATGTCCTCGAAGTTCTTGATGCCGATGTCGGGCTGCGCCGGCAGGTTCACCACTGGCGCCGGCACCGGGGCCGCATCCTGGCTGCACACCTGCTGGTTCGAGCCGATCTGGTCGAAGCACAGGAAGAACAGGTCGTCCGCGGGTCCCTTCTGCAGAGCGACGACCGTGCCGACGCCCGACAGCGGCTGGCCGACACCCGGCGTGTAGAGAGAGTCGCTGATCGTCGTGTCCAGCGTGCGATACGCCTGGCCCGTGTGCAGCTCCGATCCGTTCTCGCCGATACGCACGCCACGCAGCGGGATGGAACCCGGCCGCGCGTTCGCATCGAGGCTGATGAACGCAGGCTTCGTGAACAAGTAGCTGTAGCTGTCGAACTGGCTCGCCTCGAACATGATGTAGCTCTGAGGCACGTTGATCAGGTGCCCGACGCTGAAGAGCAGGTAGTAGCGCTCGCCGACGCCCGCCTCGAAGTTCTGCACGATCTGGGCATCCGTGAGCGCGCGGTTATGGACGACCACGAGCCGGTACACGCCCTGGAACTGCCGATTGTTCGACACTTCGTTGCCGAGCGCGAACGCGAAGGTGTCATCCCATTCGCTGATCGCAGCCTGCGTCGCAGCATCCTGGTCGCCCGTGAACTCGCCGTTGACGTATGCGCGACGGCCACGCACCGGGTCGAAAGTCACGACCACGTGCTGCAGGGTCGCCTGCAGGTCTTCGTCGTCGGCATCCGTGATCAGCGACGGCTGGCCGTTCGCGTTGGTCACGGAGCTGCGGTTGAGGAACTCGAGCTGGTACTGCTGCTGGGCGATGGTGAAGTTGCGCGAGGCGTTGCCGCCCGAGTAGGTGGCGATGTACGCGTCTTCCTGCATCACGTTCGCCGGGGCCACCCACGCTTCGAAGGTGTACTCGCCCGTCGCGAGGATCAGGTCATTCAGTTTCTTGCTCGAGGCGGTCGTGCCCTGGGCCTTGCCACCCTGGCGCACGTTGATGCCCCAGCCCCCGACCCACTGCACGTCACCCGACAGCGTCAGGTTGATCGCCGGCTCGACACCGCTGGTGTCGAAGGCCGTGCCGCCCGTGCCGGTCTTGAACTCCCACTTCGCGATCGCAGCGCCGTCGACACGGCTGCCGCCACTCGCGACCGTGCCGTCATAGAGCGCAAGCGCCTTGCTGATGAACAGGCTCGGATCGACCTGCGTGAGCGGGATCTGGTTGATCATCGCCTCGATGCGCGTCTGCATCAGGTCCGCGTCGCTGGCACAGCTCGCGGTCCAGCAGTTGTGGAACTCGCCGCGCAGGCGCACGACCAGTCGCGACAGCGACGCGTCGTCGAGGTCGATCTTGGTGCGCGCGGCCGCGTATGCCTCGTTCACGTTGCTCGACGCGAAGAACGGCGACTGCGCGGTCGCCGAATCCGACGTGTGGCAGCGCGAGCAGAACTGGGTCGTCAGCTGGTGCACGCCGGCGAAGGCCACCGGAGGCGTGTCGGGCCAGTTGCGGCTCGAGGAAACGTCACGGATCGGCGGCGGCTGGAGCTGGATCTGCGTGCCACCGGAGGCGGCGGCACCCGCCCACGCGGTGATCCACGTCGTCAGGATGTCACCGCAGGCCGCGTTGCTGGTGAGCCAGCAGTTGTGACCGCCGGCGACCTTGACGACCATGCGCGACTCGGACGGACGGCTCAGGTTCACCACCGTGTTCGCCGCCGCGTATGCGAGATTCACGTCGTCCTGGCGCGCGAACATTGGCGCCTGGCCATTGGCCGTGTGACAGCCGCCGCAGCGGCTGCTGGCCTTGATGTTTTCCCACAGGTTGATACGGAACGCCTGCACGTCCGCGGTCTGCGGCGCGGGGCCGTTGTACTGTGGAGTGGTCGGCGGCGACGTGTTCGGATTCTCTTCCGTCGAGGCGCCGCCGCCGCAACCCGCGAGAGCCGTGACCAGCAGCAGCAGGCCGGCGACGCGCACGCGGCCGGTGCGGATGAGCGATGTGGTGTCAGTCGTCCAGTTCATGGCCGTCTCCCTCAATCGCCCATGCAGTAAGCAGCGGCTTCAGCGAAGACCTGCTTCAGCCGGTAATTGCTCGACCGGAAGGACGAGACCATCGCATCCACCTCGTCGCGATCGCCCTGGTCCACCGGGGCACGGAAGCAGATGTTGCGGAACACCTTCTCCACGTGACATTTCGCGAAGGCATCGCTGCTGGCCAGTTCCTGGCCCAAAGACTTCGCACCCGAGCCACTGCCCGGCAGGCTCGTCGACCAGCCGAGCAGCGCGTTCTGACCGGCGCGCCAGCGGTTCTCCCAGCGATCGTCGGGCGTCACGAAGCCGAACGGGAAGGTGTCGTCGTTGTTGAAGTACTTGGTGTGCACCTGGTTCGCCGCGTACACGAGCCGGCCACCGGTTTCGTCATACGTGTAGTACGCGAAGGCCTGCGCCATGGGGTCCATGCCGCTGTGGCAGCCGACGCAGTTGTTCAGAAAGATGCGCGCGTCGCCACCCGGGCTGCGCGAGACGTCCTGGCGGATGCGATCCGGCGGACGCGTGGTGTCCTGCACCTGCTCCATGTCGCGGCACAGGTGATTCATCAGCGTGAAACGGAACATCGCGCGGTTGGTGCCGGCGATGAAGAAGGCCTGCGCCGCGGCGCGCGAAGTGATCACGCCCGACGTCGCCGACGCCGGGATGCCCTGCGCGGCGGACTGCGTGGTGCGAGACAGCGCCGTGCGGAGATCGACAGCGCGCGACTCGAGCTGCTCGTAGTGATCGTTGCTGGCCGGTGAGTACGCGGGCACTCCGCCCGCCGAGCCGCCCGTATAGAGGATGTCTGCCGACAACACCTCGTTGAAGGGCACGTCGTCACGGACCATGCCGATGACGGTGGCCGTGTAGTCGTTCAGCGGGGCGAACACCGTCTGCTCGCGATTCGTCCACGGCGTGACCATGTTCTTCAGGGTCACGTTGTAGAACGCGCTGTTGTTCATCGCGATCCCGGCAGCGCCGACGGCGTTGCCGGGAAGCATCGTGGCCATCTGGTCGAGCACCGTGGCCGAGGGCGCCACGCCGGTGATGCGCTCATGAATACGCTTCGCCTGTTCACGCGGACCCGCCGTCGCAGTTGCAACGGCGAACACCAGCGCGCAGCCGAGGAGCATGGAACTCAGGGTCTGCGCAGGCCGTGGCCGGCGCGCCCGAGCGATCTCACGGAAGCTCGTATCGCTTGCCTTCATCATGGGCTTCATCCCGTAGCCAATGGAGTGTCAGCGGGCCGGGAATATACGCAGCGCGCGCCAGCGTCGTAATGTCTCAAGGAACAGACGTCGCAACGGGGCGACATTCCCGCGCGCGTGACGTGCGTGTATAAGCAACGCCGCGAAACATGCAGCCTGCCACACGCGTTGCAGGCGCGCGCCGCGCGCAGAATGCCTGTTTTCCAGCCTCGCGCCCGTGTGCGAGCGCAGGACGAGGCGGCGCGCGGCACGCGTGGCGGCACCCGGTGAGTGCGCACGACGGCACACGGGTGATGCGCGGTTCACACAACGCGCGCGCAACGCGTCACAGGTTTCATCGGCCGCTCACGCGGGCCCTGGCGGACGCGGTGCGGGATTTGTGAAGACCGTCACACGGACCGGGCGGGCACCGGCCAAGTCTCCGGAAGCCGACGTTCCGGGCGGGGCAAGGGCACGAGTTGCGGCCCGGACGGTCGCAGGAAGTTGCAAAGGGCAGCACGAACGCCTGGCACCCTGAAACGACAGGGGCCCGGAGTGATAACGAGGGATGTCAGGATGAGCACGCAGTTGGAAAATATTCAACCGGGCGCCACGGACGGGCGCAGCGGCCGAGGTCTCCTCCTCGCCGCAGCCTGCGTAATTTTTTCAGGCTGCAGCGGTGGCGGCGGCGACGACGTCAGTCTTGGCAGCGGCCAGGGTCCGGATCCGGCCACGGTCGATTTCCCCATTGCCTACGTCAAGCGTTCCCTCCCCGTTGCGCCCATGACGTTGCAGGACGACTCGCGCTCCCTGCGCACGTTCAACGTCGACGCCGATCTTTATATCCGGGATCGCGCCGCACCCAGCGTTCCGGAACGGAATATCACCCAGCGCGTGACCGGTGATACCGACCTGTGGGACGTGAAGGACCTCGAGGCATCCTACGACGGCAACCGGGTCCTGTTCGCGATGCGCGGGCCGATCGATCCCGGCGCCGACGAGGAAGACCTGCCCAAGTGGGGCATCTGGGAATACAACCGCGTCACCGATTTCCTGCGTCGCGTCATTCCGTCCGACACGGTGGCCGACGCCGGTCACGACGTCTCTCCTCATTATCTGCCCGACGGACGCATCGTCTTTTCATCCACGCGCCAGCGCCAGTCGCAGGCCGTGCTGCTGGATGAGGGCAAGCCGCAGTTCCCCGCCCTCGATGAAGAACGCGACGAGCCGGGCTTCGTCCTGCACGTGATGAACTCCGATGGCTCGGACATCCACCAGATCTCGTTCAACCAGAGCCACGACCGCGACGCGGCCGTGCTGCTCAACGGCCAGATCCTGTACACCCGCTGGGATCGCGCCTTCGGCGCCACCAGCGCGCAGTCGCTCTATCGAATGAACCCCGATGGCACGGGGCTCGAGCTCTACTACGGAGCCGAGAGCCATGCCACCGGCTTTCAGAACCAGGTGATCCAGTTCCTGCAGCCGCGCGTGCTGCAGAATGGTCGAGTCGCAGTGATTGCCCGCCCCTTCACCGGCTCGCAGTTCGGCGGTGACGTGCTCAGCATCGATGCCGAGACGTATGTCGAAAACACGCAGCCGCTGTTACCCAACCGCGGAGTGCTGACCGGCCCGGCCCAGAGCCGGCTCGTCGCGAATGACGTCCGCATTCTGCCGGGCGCTCCGTCGCCGGGTGGCGTGTTCAGTGGTGCGTTCCCGTTGCACGACGGCACCAACCGGATGTTCGTGAGCTGGAGCATGTGCCGGCTCATCGAGAACTCGCGCATCGTTCCGTGCACGGAGGATCGGCTCGACGATCCGAACGCCGTGCCCGCGCCCGTGCTCTATGGCCTGTGGATGTATGTCATCGCGGCGGGCACGCAGCTGCCGGTGATTGCGCCTGTGGAAGGCCAGATGTTCGCAGAGGTCGTCACGCTCATGCCGCGCGTGTTGCCGCCGGTCATCCTGGACAAGGTGCCGGGCGTCGACGTCGATGCCACGCTGGTCAGCGAGAACGTCGGCGTCCTCGACATTCGCAGCGTCTACGACATCGACGGTGTCGATCAGGCCAACCCAAACATCGCGACGCTCGCCGACCCGGCGCAGCGCACGGCGATCCAGCGTCCGCAGCGTTTCCTGCGCATCGTCAAGGCCGTCTCGATTCCCGACGACGACGTGCGCGACTTCCGCCAGAGTGCGTTCGGCGCGAGCCCGTACATGCGCGAAATCATCGGCTACGCACCGGTCGAGCCGGATGGCTCGGTGCGCGTGAAGGTGCCGGCCAACGTGGCCCTGGCGATCGACGTCGTGGACGTGAACGTCCGGCGCACGCTTCCCCGTCATTCGAACTGGCTGCAGGTGCGTCCGGGCGAGGTCGTCCGTTGCAACGGCTGCCACGATCCGGATCCGGCGAACCTGCAATCGCACGGCCGCTCGAACCTGTTCGCCGCGGCCAACGCGGGCGCGGCGACCACCGGCCTGCCCTTCCCCAACACCGACCCGGCCCTGTTCGCGGACTTTGGCGAGACAATGGCGCAGACACGCGCAAGGCACAGTTGCTCGAACGACAACTGCCGGTCCATCAACCCGACGGCGGACGTGGTGTACGAGGACGTCTGGACGCACCAGCCGACCGCCGGCCGTGCGCCGGACGCGAGTTTCGCGTACCGCTACTCGAGCCTGCGCACGCCGGCACCGCTCTCGAATCCGGATTGTGCAACTCAGTGGGCGGCCCAGTGCCGCATCGTCATCAACTACGAAACGATCGTCCATCCGCTGTGGAGCACGCCGCGGATCACGCTGGCGGCCGATGGGGTCACGGTGTTGTCCGACAACACCTGCACGCGTTGTCACAGCACGCGAGACGCTGCCAACACCCTGCGCGTCCCCGCCGGGCAGCTCGACCTGGCGGATGGTCCCTCGCCGGACAACCCGGATCGGTTCCACGCGTATCACGAACTGGTGTTTATCGACAACGAGCAAACGCTTAATATGGCGACCAATACGCTCGAAGACCGATGCGCCCAGTTCGACCCGGTGACGGGTGTGTGCGTCCAGTTCTTCACGGTGCTGCCGTCGGTTCGCTCCGCCGGCGCGCTGGGGTCCCGATTCTTTCAGAAGATGGATAACAACGTGGGAACCGTGAACCACCGCGGTTTCCTCAACAACGCGGAAGTCCGGCTGATGGCCGAGTGGATGGATATCGGTGCGCAGTACTACAACGACCCATTCGCGGCACCGCTCAACTAGCGGCATGGGTCGCCGTCCCTTCGCTCTCATTGCGCTCGCCCTCGTCTACCTGACCTGCCTCGCGCCACCGAGCCATGCAGCGGAATATGCGGAGGTCGTCGTCGCGGATCCGTACCTGGAACTGCACACAGGGCCGGGCCGCGGCTATCCCGTGTTCCATGTCGTGGAGCGCGGAGCGGCGGTCGAGATCCTCAAGCGGCGCACCGACTGGTTCCTGGTGCGAACGGAAGATCGCCGCGAAGGCTGGGTCAGCCGCGAACAGATGCTGCAGACGTTGCAGCCCACCGGTGAGCTCACCACCTTCCAGGATGGATCGCGGGAGCATTTCGCGCAGCACCGCTGGGAAGCCGGCGTCCAGGCCGGAGATTTCGACGGCGCCAGCGTCATCAGCGTCTACGGCGCCTGGCTCTTCAATCCGAGCCTGCAGGTCGACGTCACGCTCTCGCACGTGCTCGGCGAGTTCTCCAACAGTTACCTGGCCAACGTGGGCATCACGCACGTCGTCGTGCCCGAGTGGCGTGTTTCACCGACGGTCACACTGGGTACGGGCGTCATCCACACCGAGCCGCAATCGACGATCGCGGAGCTCGAGGACCGCACCGACCAGGTCGGCTACGTGGGTGCGGGTGTGCGCGCCTATCTCGCGCGGCGCATGCTGGTGCGCCTCGACTACCGCAGCTACGTGCTGTTCACGAGCCGCGACGACAACGAGGAAATCGACGAATGGAAGTTAGGGCTGGCCTTTTTCTTCTGACCTCTGTCGTGCTGGCAGCGATGACAGCCGGCTGCGCTTCTGCGCCCCCGGAGATCGAGGTGCCGCAGGACGAGCGCGAGGCCGCGCGCATCATCGATCCGCAGATCGAGCGGCGCGACGTGGCGCCGCCGAAGATCGACTCCGAGAACTTCGAGATCGGCGCGTTCGCCGGCATCCTCGAGATCGAGGACTTCGGCAGCAACCCGGTTTACGGCGTGCGCGGCGCCTACCACATCGCCGAGGATCTCTTCGTCGAGGCGGCGCTGGGTCAATCCGAGGCCGGCCTGACCAGCGCGGAGGAGCTCGGCGGCAACCTGCGCATCCTCGACGATCGCGATTTCACCTACTACAACATTTCGCTCGGCTACAACTTCCTGCCCGGCGAGGTGTTCCTCGGCCGCAACTACGCGCTCAACTCGGCGCTGTACGTCATCGGCGGCATCGGCGGCACGCGTTTCAATACCGACGACCATTTCACCTTCAACTTCGGCGTGGGCGTGCGGCTGCTGGCCACGGACTGGCTGGCGATCCACATGGACGTGCGCGATCACATATTTGCGACGGATTTGCTAGGCAGGGACAAGGCCACGAATAACCTTGAGGGCCATCTTGGAGTCACCGTCTTTTTCTGACGGCGAGGATGTGCAGTCATGGTTGCAAGCGTAATCGGTAGTCTGAGGAAAACCCTGAAGGCGGCGCTGCTGTGTGGCGTGCTCGCCGCATCGGTGTCGCTGGCCGGCGACGGTAGCGGCGCAGCGCCCGACTTCAGTCTGCCCGCGCGCTCCGGCAAGGCGATCGCCCTGAAGGAACTGCGTGGCCAGGTCGTCATGATCAACTTCTGGGCGACGTGGTGCGGCCCGTGCCGCCAGGAAATGCCGCTGCTCGAGCAGATGCACAAGAAGTACCGGGCGATGGGCTTTACGCTGCTGGGCATCAACGTCGAGCCGGATTCGAGCGGCGCCGAGGGCTGGCTCAGGCAGACCCCGGTCAGCTTCCCGATTCTCTTCGACCGCGAAAACCGCGTGAGCAAGCTCTACAATGTGGCCGGCATGCCCAGCTCGGTGCTGATCGACCGCAAGGGCAACGTGCGTTACCTGCACCGCGGCTACAAGCCGGGCGACGAGAACACTTACCTCAACCACATTCGCGCGCTGGTCCGGGAGTAAGAACCACCCGGTCAGGACAGGGGAGCAGAAAGGAGCGAAGATGACAGCGATGATCCGCCGCAAGCTTTCCATCGTGGCAATCCTGCTCGGCGCGTCGCTGCTCGGCGGCTGCGCCAACTTCGAGCCGTGGGTGAAGCCCTACGAGCGCGAACGCCTCGCGGATCCGATCATGGCGTTCGAGCGCGATCCCGTGTCCGCCGCCTACCTCTACCACGTGTACGAATCTCGCGAAGGCGCGCGCGGCGCGCTCGGCAGCGCGGGCGGCGGTTGCGGCTGCAACTGATGAAAGGTCTGCGCGCGCCAGTCCACGCCGCCGCGCTCCTCGTCGCGACCGTTCTCGCGCTGGGTTCCTCCCTTTCGTCCGCGGGGGTGTTGCCCGAAGATCGTGCCGATCTTCTCTACCACCGCTACGACGGCGGCGGCGTGACCATCGACGGTCCTTCGCTGCTGGTGCGCAAGAAATTCCTCGAGCAGTTTTCCGTCGCGGCGAACTACTACGTCGACATGGTCTCGAGCGCCTCCATCGACGTGATCACGACGGCCAGCCCCTATGAAGAAGAGCGCACGCAGTACAGCCTCAGCGTCGACGCGCTGCGCGGCAAGACCAGCTACAGCGCCGGCTACTCGAACAGCGAAGAGAGCGACTACGAGGCGAACACCGCGTACCTGAGCCTGAGCCAGGACCTGTTCGGCGATCTCACCACGATCTCCATGGGCTTCTCACGCGGCTGGGACACGGTGCGCCAGCGCGACGTGGATGGCAGCGGCGTCGATCCGAACTTCGAGGAACGCACCGACCGGCGCACCTACACGCTCGGCCTGACGCAGGTGCTGACGAAGAACATGATCCTCGGCGGCAGCTACGAGGTGATCACCGACGAGGGTTTCCTCAACAACCCGTACCGCACCGTGCGCTACCTCGACGAGGTGGGCGTGGTTGCACGCCAGGACGAGCGCTACCCGCGCACGCGCACGAGCAACTCCTTCTCGGTGCGCACGCGTTATCACCTGCCTTATCGTGCCGCGGTGTCCGGACAGTACCGTTTCTTCACGGACACGTGGGGCATCCTCGCGCACACGGGTGAACTGGGATACACGCATCCTTGGGGTTCGCGCTGGATCTTCGACGGCAAGCTGCGCTACTACACGCAGGAGGCAGCTGATTTCTACAGCGACCTGTTCCCGCGCCAGGACGCGCTGAACTTCCTCGCGCGCGACAAGGAGCTCTCGACCTTCGTCAGCTCATCCGTCGGCCTGGGCGCGTCGTATGAAGTGCCTTTCAAGCTGCCGCGCTTCATCAAGAAAGGCACGCTCAACCTGCGCTGGGAGCACATCTGGTTCGACTACGAAGATTTCCGCGATACGCGCGTGAACGCACCCGCCGGTTCCGAACCGCTGTACCAGTTCGAAGCGGACGTGGTGCAGCTCTTCGCCTCGATCTGGTTCTAGCACCGCTCTGCACAGGTGAACGCACGCCCCCTGCTGGCCGTCCCGGCCCTGCTCTCTGCATTTTTCGTGCAGCCCGCGCGCGCCGAGTGGTACTCGGATCAGCAGGCGATCATGGGCACGCGCATCGCCGTCGAGCTCTGGAGCGAAGACCGCGCACAGGCTGACGAGCTCATCGCCCGGGTGATGGCGGAGATGCGCCGCATCGACGTGCTCATGAGCACCTACAAGCCGGATAGCCAGGTTTCGCGCGTCAACGCGGAAGCGGCCGAGCACCCGGTGAAAGTGGACGCGGACCTGTTCGAGCTCCTGTGGACGTCGCTCGAGTATTCGCGTCTGACCGAAGGTGCGTTCGACATCACCTATGCGAGCGTCGGCCATCTCTACGACTTCCGCCGCCACGTGAAGCCGACGCCGGAAGAGATCGCGCGCGCCCTCCCCGCGGTCAACTACAGGCACGTGATCCTCGATCGCGCCACTCACACCGTGCGCTTCGCGCGTCCGGGCGTGCGCATCGACCTGGGCGGAATCGCGAAGGGCTGGGCAGTGGATCAGTGCAGCGAGCTGCTGCAGCGAGCCGGCGTCACCCGCGCCATGGTCACCGCGGGTGGCGACACGCGCATCATCGGCGATCGTTTCGGCAAGCCGTGGATGGTTGGCATCCGCGATCCGAACGACCGCGACAAGACCGTGATCAGCATTCCGCTCACCGACGCCGCGTTCTCGACGTCAGGCGACTACGAGCGCTACTTCGAAGAGAACGGCGTGCGCTATCACCACATCCTCGAGCCTGCGAGCGGCAAGCCGGCGGGCGGCACGGACGCGGATCGCGTTCGCAGCGTGACGATCATCGGCACCACCGCCACGCGCACGGATGGCTTGTCCAAGACCATCTTCGTGCTCGGCATCGACCGCGGCATGCGCGTGCTGGACCGGCTGGGCGACGTGGACGCGATCGTGATCAACGGCCGCGGCGAGAAGTTCTACTCGCGCGGCCTCGCGCCACCCGCGGAAAAGTAAGCAGACAGGAAAACGGCGGTGTGCGTGCGCACACCGCCGTCAGCACACGGGACATCCCGGCCGTGTTGATGACCGGGCCGGCGAAACGCTCTCTCTTGTGCCTGCCCTGAAAAGACTGCGGATGCCGCAGCCTTCACGGGTGCACTTCAGCGCGGGGGGGCCGAGGAAAGATCGTTCTGCCGGATGTAAGCAGCCATCGGGATTTCACCCCCGGGCACCCACAGTGGATAGCGCTCCCCGCCCCGAAGATCGGCGGACGGGTCAGCGCGGCCTGGTCCCTGTGCCGCAAGCACGAGTCCCGCCCCCAGTACGAGGGCGGTGCACGTGACGATTGCCAACTGTCGGATCCTCAATTTCTGGGTCGGATTCACGGCAATCCTCCTGTGGATTCGCTCCCTGCGACCTTGATGATCAGCGCGGCGGCTGGGGCAGCGTGATGCCGTCATGCAGGCGCGGCGGCTGCGGCAGCGTGATGCCGTCATGCAGGCGCGGCGGTTGCGGCAACGTGATGCCATCAGTCAGCGTCAGGCGCGGGGGCTGCGGCAACGTGATGCCGTCGGCGGAAGCGACGGCAGAAGCCGCGAGACCAACAATCATCAAGGCGGGCAACAGGAACTTACGCATTTTTGAAACTCCCAGGTAATTCACAAAAAGTTGACCGAAGCTCTTCATCGAGGGGCCGGCCCACCTTTCCGGTCCTCAGTAGTAATAGCGAATTCCGTGTGACGTGATTCTCACGATCACGAAAAAAAAGTTGCTGCAGCTCTCAGGTTCCGGGTGCGCGGGCCGATCACCCGGGAGCGTGCGAGCGAGTGCGGGAAAACCGGGCTTCACTCCGCCAATGCAAAGGAATTTCAGTCACTTGTGGCGGCTTCGTGCCACAATGGTCCCGGCGGGCGCCTGCCCGGACGCGACATAAGCGTGCCGGGGAGCCGCTGGTTGGGGAGGAATTCGCACTCGCGAATCAGGATTTCGATGAGCCCGCAGCAGTCGGTCACACAGCTCTTGCATGACTGGCGTTCCGGACAGGCGGACGCCCTCGAGCGACTGACGCCGCTCGTTTACGACGAGTTGCGGCGGCTCGCCGATCGCTATATGAAGACCGAGCGCCCGGGGCACACACTCCAGGCAACGGCGATCGTCCACGAGGCGTACGTGCGCCTCATCGACATGCAGATTCCGTGGGAGGACCGCGCGCATTTCTTCTCCGTCGCGGCCCGGCTGATGCGCCGCATCCTGGTCGACCACGCCAAGACGCGGCGCGCCGACAAGCGCGGTGGCGTCGAGCTCACCGTGTTCGAGCTCGGAGCACACGAGTCACAGCAGGAGGAGGTCGGCTTCGACATCGTCGAGATCGACAGCGCCCTCACCCAGCTCGCCGCGGTCGACCCGCGGCTGGTGCAGATGGTCGAGATTCACTACTTCGCCGGGCTGAGCTCGGAGGAGACGGCGGCGGCGCTCGGGATTTCCGTCGCCACGCTGCATCGCGAGCTGCGCGTCGCCAAGGCCTGGCTAATGAAGGCGATCGGCTCCACACCTCATGACTCCTGAGCATTGGGCAAAAGTACGCACGATCTTCAATGAGGTCGTCGACTCGCCGGGGGCAGATCGCGAAACGATCCTCGCGCGGGCGTGCGGCTCCGACGGGGTCCTGCGCAGGGAAGTCGAGGACCTGCTCGCTTCCGACGAGCGCAGCGAGGAAAAGCTGCTCGGCGTGATCGGCGGCGCGGTCACCGAGGTCGTGCATGGCCAGCACAACCGGCTGCTCGGGCAGAAAATCGGCGCCTACCGGATCACCGGCGTTCTCGGTTACGGCGGCATGGGCACCGTCTACGAAGCCGAGCGCGCCGATTCGCACTTCAAGCAGCGTGTCGCGATCAAGCTGGTGCAGCAGATGGCCGTGCATCCGCAGCTGCGATCGCGGCTGCGCGCCGAGCGCCAGATCCTCGCGAGTCTCAATCATCCGTACATCGCGCGACTGATCGACGGCGGCGAGACCGGCGACAACATTCCGTACCTGGTGATCGAGCACGTCGACGGCCGGCCGATCGACGTCTACTGCGATGAAAACAAGCTCAATGTCCAGCAACGCATCGAGCTGTTCGAGAAAGTCTGCGCCGCGGTCGACTACGCCCATCGCAGCCTGGTCGTGCATCGCGACCTCAAGCCGGCCAACATCCTGGTCACGGCAGACGGCACGCCGAAGCTGCTCGATTTCGGCATCGCGAAACTGCTCAATCCCGATCCTGCGTGGAACACAGTCGCGGTCACGCGCGTGCAGGACCGCCTGCTCACGCCGGAGCACGCGAGCCCGGAGCAGGTGCTCGGCAAAGCGATCACCACTGCCTCCGACGTCTACGCGCTCGGCGTACTGATCTATGAACTGCTCGGTGGGCGCTCGCCATACGCGAACCAGAACTCGACACCCCTCGCTCTCGAGCGCGCGATCTGCAATGCGGATCCCCCGAAAGTCAGCAGCCTGTTCAAGACACGCGTCGTCCAGGCACCCGAGGCTGACGGTTTCAACTCGGAGGACGTGGCGGCCCGGCGCAGTGCCGGCCTGCAGCGCCTGCGCAAGCAACTGGGCGGCGACGTCGACGAAATCATCCTCAAGGCGATGCGCAAGGAGCCCGAGCAGCGCTATGCGACTGCCGGCCAGCTTGCAGACGACCTGAAACGCCATCGGCTCGGCGAGGCGGTGCTCGCGAGACAGGGCGGGCGGCGCTACCGCGCCGCGAAGTTCGTTCGCCGCAACGCGCTCAGCGTGAGCCTCGTGTCGCTGGTCATGGTTTCGCTCACGGCGTTCTCCGCCGCCCTGTGGAACCAGACGATCAAGCTCGACGAACAGAGAGCCCGCGCGGAGCGCGAGCTCAAGACCCAGCGCGAGACTTCGGCGTTCCTTGTCAACATCTTCAAGTCAGCCGATCCGTACAAGACGGACGGCGCGCAGTACACCGTGCGCGAACTCCTGGACCAGGCCGAATCGAAGATCCTGCTCTCGCTGGAGACGGAACCCGAGGTGCGGGCGGTGATGCTCGACAGCATCGCATTCGCCTACCTGGGCCAGTACATGCACGAGAAGGCCGTGCCGCTGCTGGAAAAAGCGGTGGAGATCCGCCGCCAGCGTGCGGACACCGAGCCCGCCGCGCTGGCGGTCAGTCTCACCAATCTCGCGGACGGCCTGCGCGGCACCAGTCCGACGGCGGCCGACCGGTACTACCGCGAAGCGAAGGCTCTATTCGAGAAAGCGTACGGTCTGCGCGCCAAGGCCGTGGCCGACGTGCTCGTCAGCATGGCGCGCCTGCGCCAGACCGGCGAAAGTGAGCTGCGCGAAGCGGAGAAGCTGCTCAACGAAGCGCTGGGCATGTACAACGAAACCGTCGGGATGAAGTCGCTGGAAGTCGGAGAGGTCTTCGCCCACCTGGCCAATGTCCGGATGTGGGATGGAGAATGGACCGAGGCAGAGAAGCTGCTCCAGCAGGCGACCGCGATTTTCTCCGAGCAACACCTCGCCCGCACCAACCCCAACTACTTCACGACGCTGGGGTTGCTCGGGTACGCGAAGCTCCAGCTGGGTTCGCTCTCGGAAGCCGAAAAGCTGATCAACGAATCACTGGAGCTGCAGCGGCAGGTGTTCGGCAACGTGAACCCAATGGTCGCCACGGCGCTGCAGAACCTGGCGGTCCTGCACGAGAAGCAGGAACAATATCCGCTTGCGATCGAGAACCTGCGCGAGGCGCTGGCGATCAAGGACAAGTTCAGCAGCAAGCAGGACCCCGATAAGGGATATCTGCTCGATTCGATCGCGAATCTCTATTTCAGGATGGGCAACTTCCCCGAAGCCGAGCGCGAGGTGCGGGCCGCGCTCGACATCTATCGGACCACGCTGGCGGCCCATCACATGTACATCGGATCGTCGCAGGAGTTGCTTGGCGAGATCCTGCTCGCCAGGGGCGAGCCTGCAGCAGCAGAGAAAGCACTCCGCCAAGCCATCTCGATCTGGCAGGCCAACCAGGGTGCCGAGTGGCGTCATGGCCGTGCGCAGAGCACCCTGGGCGTGATCGTGCACAGGCTCGGTCGAGTCACTGAGGCGGAATCGCTTCTCGTCGAGAGCGTGCGGATTCTTGCGAAGCACAGGGGCGATCGCGACGAACTCACACTGAAGGCACGCGAGCGTTTGCGCACGGTGCAAGGCCCCCGGGGCAAGCTGACGAGAAGTGCCGGGAACAAGAGCTGAAGCCGCATCACGGAAAGCCGACTCCCAGGCTGAACCGATTTCCACCGAAGCGTCGCCCCGCGGCGACGCTCGCGCCCCCCTCCGTTACCTCGAACTGAGTAGAATCCAACCTCCGCTGCCGCTGCGGAACCGGTACAACCGGCTGTGGTCGCTAGGGAAAGCCTCTCAACGGGGCCATTCGAACTGGGGGACATCGGACCATGAAGCTCTCCACCCGCTCGGCGTTGCTCGCCTGCGTGCTCGCGCTCACTCCCGGCCTCCTGCTGGCGCAGGCCCGCGAAGATTCCCGGCTGGTGCTGGCCACGCAGGTCGTGGAAGACATCATGCGCATGCCGGACCAGAACGTGCCGGCGTGGCTGCTCCAGCGCGCGCACGGCGTCGCCGTACTTCCGGACGTGCTGAAAATCGGCCTCGGCGTCGGTGGACGGCGCGGCAAGGGCGTCCTCGTCACGCGCCGCGAAGATGGCTCGTGGTCGAACCCGGTGTTCGTCACTGTGACCGGCGGCAGCTTCGGCTGGCAGGCCGGTGTGCAGCAGGCGGATGTCGTGCTCGTGTTCACCACCGCAGCCGGCATTGAAGGGATCACCGACGGCAAACTCACGCTCGGTGCGGACGCTTCGGTCGCAGCGGGCCCCGTCGGCCGCTCCACTTCCGCGGCGACCGACGCGAATCTCTCCGCCGAGGTGTTTTCGTACTCGCGGACGCGTGGCCTGTTCGCCGGCCTCGCGGTCGACGCGGCGGCCATCACGATCGATCGCAAAGCGAACGCGGCTTTCTACGCGAAGCGCGATGTCACCGCGGGGGAGATCCTGGCGCCGACCGCGCCGGTTCCTCCGCCGACGGCACGACGCTTCATCACGGTGATCGCCTCATCGACGACCGGCAGGTCAGCGGCACCCGTGGACAGCACGGCGGCACCGGTGGACAGCACGGCGCCGCAACAGCAGCCGGCCGCTCCGGCAACCGCACCTGCTGTCGAAGGGCTTCGGACTTACCCGATGGAAGATCCGAATCCGGGGCAGGAACCTCCCGGCTGAGCTCATCCTGCGGACCGGGCAACCGGTTCAGCCTTCCTCACGCGGGGCCCGATGACAGAGTGGCGGGCCCCGCCTTATAGTGCGCGCGGTTCGGGCGCGCACCGCCGTTCCTTCCCGCGCGCCGCCCGGGAGTCGGCCGTGAAGATCCTGCCGTGAAGACCCTAAGATACATCGCGATCGCGCTGGTCGCGCTGCTGGTGCTGGGAGCCGCAGTCGCTTTCCTCCTGCCTTCCGTGGTGCACGTCGAGCGTTCCATCGCCATCGCCGCGCCGCCGGAAACGGTCTTCGAGCTTCTCAATAGTTTCAAACGCTACAACGAGTGGTCGCCGTGGTACGACTACGATCCGGCGGCCCAATACACGTATTCCGGACCCGCAGAAGGCGTTGGCGCCCGCATGCAGTGGGTCAGCCAGAAAGAGGAAGTGGGCTCTGGCTCGCAGGAGATCACGGCGAGCGAGCCCCCGCAGCGCGTGGTCGTGCACCTCGAGTTCACTGGACAGAGCCCGGCCGATGCCCGATACGACATCGCGCCGGACGGCGCGGGCAGCAAGCTCACCTGGGGTTTCGACGCAAGCTTCGGCAACAACATCGCCTATCGCTACCTGGGCCTGTTCCTCGATTCGCTGGTCGGCGAGGACTTCGAGAAAGGCCTGGCGCGTATCAAGACGCTCGCGGAATCCGAAAGACCCCAAAGCCAACCCGCCGCGCCCGTCGAACCGACGGTCGAGGACGTCGGTGCACGCGAGCTGGTGTCGGTGGAAGGAACGACCTCGCTCGACCCGGCCGCGATCGCCCAGGCACTCCAGGACGCGTTCGCGACGATCAACAGGTTTCTCGCGGCGAACGGTCTGCAGCAGAGCGGCGCTGCGCTCGCGATCACGCGCTTCTATGACGAAAGCGGCTGGGGCTTCGAGGCGGCGGTACCCGTTTCAGGCTCGCCCGAAGCAAAAGCTCGTGCAGCGAAGGCTGCCGCGAAAGGCATCAGGATCGGCCAGAGCTATGCGGGGCGCGCGCTGAAGGGCGTGCACGTCGGACCCTACAGCACGCTGCCCGAAACGTACCAGCGGCTCGAGGACTACGCGGCCGAGAAAGGATTCGATTCCAACGGCAGGCCGTGGGAGCAGTACGTAACGGATCCTCGCAAGACGCCCGAAGACCAGCTGCGTACCGACGTCTACATGCCCGTGAAAGCGATCGAGTGAGGTTTCACCGCGCGCGATGAATGCGTCGCGCGCGCCCGGGTAACAACGTCGCCAGGCCAACGCATCCCGCCGCGGTCAGCAGCCACTGCACGGCCGTTGAATCAAGATCGACGAGTGAGAGCCACGCCGCGCCGTTCATGACGCTGAAAACGGCAATTGCGGCGATCAATGCCGCACCGAGTGCCCGCACCACTCTCGACTCCACACTGGCCCGCATCGCCTTCTGCTGTCGTTCGCGAGCCATTCGCGCGACCTCGGCGGCAAAATCCGGCGGCAATCCCTCCTGGACGGGCCGGCGCAGGGCGCGAGCCAGGACGCGGTAACTTCGGACGAGCGCGCCATCGCTCGTTTCCGCACCGGGGTGCGTCGCAGCACCGCGCGCGCGTTCTTCCTGCAACGCACGTTCCTGTGCTTCCCACTCCCGATCCGTCCCCGTTCCCATTTCGTGCCGCTTGCTCATCGAAGCTTCCCCAGTCTGGGCGCCAGCTGTTCCTTGAGGCGCAGGCGCGTCCTGAACAAGTGACTCTTGATCGTCCCCGGTGCCAGTCCCGTGATGCGCGCAATCTCCGGTATCGACAGGTCATCGACGTGGTAGAGCGTCAACACCGTTCTCGGTACCGGCGCCAGCTCGTCGATGGCCCCCTGCAGGAATTCCGCCAGCTGGGCGTTCGCGCAGGCGGCTTCCAGGTCGAATTCCGCCGGCGGCTCGTCCGGGATCCGAAGTTCCTGCTCGTCATCCAGGCTCACCGTCACGCGCCGGCGTTCCAGGTGCCTGAGTGCGATCGAGTATGCCACGCGGCCGATCCACGTTTTCAGGGCACTTTCGTACCGGAACTGCCGCAGGCGCTGGTGAACGCGCAAAAACGTCTCCTGGCACAGCTCGCGCGCATCCTCGGCGTTGCGCACCATGCGGAACACGATATGCCAGCAAAGGCGCTCGTGCTCACGGACGAGCCGCTCGAACGCACCGGGCTCACCGGCCAGGGCGGCGTCGACCAGAACCCGGTCCTCTGTCATCGGCCCATGTATTCCATTCGGCAAAGGATACGCAGGAGCCGCAAACGGTTGCGGCCCGGGCGTTGCAACCGCTCTCTCCGTGGCCGTATCTGTTGTCCTCCGAGAAGGGTCCGATCGTCCGGACCCACCGGAGAACGCGATGGATTGGCAGGTCCTGATCCCGATCACGATGTTTATCTGCATCACCTATGCGATCAAGCTCGCCCTGGACGCGCGCTTGCGGTTTCAGCTGGTGCGCGAGGGTGCGGCTGCTGATGCATTGCGCTCGCTCGTGGAAGGAGAAGCTGCGCAGCGACGGCACTCCTCCCTGCGCTGGGGCATCACGCTCGTCGCGATCGCCATCGCCTTCGGCATCATCGAGGCGTCGAACTGGCGTGAAGTCACGCCAGGAACGCTGGCGGTGCTGGCCGGCGCGGTCGGCGTCGGCAACCTCGCCTTTTTCATGATTTCACGTCTCATGAACGGCCACGCGTGAAGCGCCCCCTCTATCTCTGCGGCGTGCTGGCACTCGGTGCTTTCCTTGCCACCGATGTCGCCGCGGATGCGGGGGACCTGAAATCAGCGGAAAATGTGCCCGGCTGCGAAGAGCGCTGCTTTTCCGCGCGATGCCGGGCCGGCCTGGGCTGGGAGGTCTACGATTTCGGGACGCGACGCTATCTTTTCCACACCGGCGCGGATCGCGGCGTCTTCACGCTCGCCTGGCTCAGCCCGACGAATGGAACGGGCACGGTCATCCCGACCAATGGTGCCAACGGCGCGCAGGTCATGCTGCCTATTCTCGATGCGCTGGTGGATGCGCTGGGCAGCGATCGCGAGTTCATCGACTTCCTGCGAGTCCTCGCCGGCCAGTGATCACGTCGTGCGCAAGCCACGCAGGAACGCGCGCGCGGTTGCGCGGTCCGGGAAGTAGTTCACCACCATGCGCGGATCGCTGACGCGCTGAGCGACGTTCTCCACCGCCACGCGATTGAAGAAATACGTCGGCTGGACCAGCGCGCAGTTGCGCACGCCCGCCTCGATGGCCTGCGGGATCCATTCGTCATTGAGCCACGCCTGGTCGGCGGCACCGATGAGCGTGAAGTCGGTTACGTCGCCCAGGAGGTTCGGGCACTTCGTCCGGCGCAGCACATCGAGCACATTCGCGTTCGCGGCCCGGAAGGCCTCGCTCGTGAAGTACCCCTGCCACACCATTTCCACGCACGGCACGTTTTCGTCGTACTGCACCCGGCAGGCAGTCGGCAGCGACCAGTGACGCTCTGATGTCGGGTTCATGTGGTTACCTTGCAGTGTGGGCCGCTCGCTCACTCCTTGGGCAGCGGCGGAGGACCGTCCGGAATGTACGCCTTGAACTTCACGCCCTGCGTCTGTTTCTCGAAATCCGCGCGCACCTCCGCGAGCAGCTCCGGCTTTTCGTAAAGGTCGACCATCGTCGCCGCCAGGGTCTTGGCGGCCCGGATCATGCCCTTGTGGCCGAGCGACATGCCGCTCGAGGCAACCACCGGCCACGCGTGCCACGGCGCTCCCTTTGGCGACGTCGCGACCGACACGTGCAGTGTTGGAACCACCCAGCTCACGTCCGCGACATCCGTCGAGCCGCCTTCCAGTTGCTGCCCTTCCAGCGGCTTGAGAGTCAGGTCCATGCCTGTCTGCGGCACGCCTGTTTCCGCCTGGATCTTCTTCGCGAAAGCAATTTCTTCGGCGGTGTACGAGACCGGCCCGAGCCACTCGAGGTTCTGCATGAGAAGACGCGCACCGGTCATGTTCGGGAGGAGATTCCAGCTTCCGCCCTGTACCGTCACCTTCACCGTGGTTTCGGTCATGGTGGCTGCACCGTCCGCCACTTTGCGCACGCGAGCGAGCAACGCATCGACTTCGGCGCGATCCCAGTCGCGCATCCACATCCACACCTTGCCCTGGTCCGGGATGACGTTGGGAACATCGCCGCCGCTGACGATCGTGTAGTGCAGGCGCGAGCTCGGCTTGATGTGCTCGCGCATGAGGTTCACGCCGTGCAGAAAAGACTCGACACCATCCACGGCGCTGCGACCGTTCCACGGATCATAGGCCGCGTGAGCCGTCCTGCCATGGAATTCGACGGCGATGTCGACCATCGCCTGGCTCGTGACAGTGTCCGCGAGCGTTTCGTCGTCCGGGTGCCACGCGAGCATGACGTCAACATCGTTGAACAGGCCGTCGCGTGCCATGTAGGTCTTGCCGCCGACCGCTTCTTCGGCGGGCGTGCCGTAGAAGCGGATCGTTCCCTTCAGTGCGCCTGAATCGATCTGTTCCTTGATCGCGAGCGCCGCACCGAGGCTTGCGGCACCAAAGAGGTTATGGCCGCAACCATGCCCGCCGGCACCCGCAACGAGTGCGTCTTGAGTTGGAGTGGCCTTCTGCGAAATGCCGGGCAACGCATCGTATTCGCCCATGATGCCGATGATCGGTTTGCCCTTCCCTGCCGTCGCAATGAACGCGGTCGGCATTCCGCCGACGCCGCGCTGCACCTTGAAACCCTTCTTCTCCGCATAGTCAGCCAGCGTGGCTGCCGAGCGGTGCTCCTTGAGCGCCGTTTCAGCGAAGACCCAGATCTTGTCGGACAACGCAATCATGTCCGCCGAATGTCGATCCACGGCGCCGACCGCGGCGACTTTCGTCTTGCTGGCCGGCGCCTGCGCTGATGCGGCTGACTGTGGAGTCTGCGCCGAAACGCCGAACGTGAAAAAGAAGCTGGCCGTGCTGACCAGGGCGCGCATGAACGGACCCCGGCTTCTGCTTGTTGTGCTCATTGGTCGCCCAAGGGCTGACCCCGCTTGTACCAGCCCTATCGTTCGATACGCACGTGATTTTCGTACGGCCGTTCGGCGTCGAGGAAACTTCCTGGCGAGAAGCCGGAAAACTCGCGAAACTCATGACTCATGTGGGCCTGATCGTAGTAGCCCCCGGCGATCGTCACGTCGAGCCAATCGATGCGCCCGCCGGTGCGGATCTGCTTCACCACGTCCCTGAAGCGCAGCAGGCGCGAATAGCGCTTCGGGGTCATTCCGACCTCTTCGCGGAACAGGTGACTCAATCGGCGGCGGCTCAAGCCAGTGTCGCGGGTGACCGCTCGGACCGTTCGAACGCCGGGCATGTGGAGTAGTTCTCGCAGCGCGAGCAGTACGGCCGGGTGCAGCGCGCGGCTCGTGAGAGCGCTTTGCAAAACCGCCTCGAGTGCTTGCAGCCTTTGCTGAGGATAACGAGCTGCCTGGCGACCCCGGCACAGGCCCTTCATCCGCCGAGGCCACACGTCATCGAGCGGAACAGCCTTGTTGTAGAAATCAATGGCCGGCTCCTGAAAGAATGCGCGCGCGCCGCCGGGCCGAAAAACGACGCCCATCATCGAGCGAATCGCACCGGGCGCGATGTCGACAAACGCCGAACGCAGGCCGCTGACGAATCCGCAGCCCGTGGAGGGGCCCATGATGAGCTGGAAACGTCCGTTCGGCAGCACCCGTTCCCGGTGACTGCAGGTCTCGTCCCCCTCGTAGTACCACAGCAGATCTACGTGGTCACGGAGCGGCGGGCCAGCGCGGCGGGTCAGCAGCATCCTTGCATGAAAGCATTCGCCCGCGTGGGAATCAAGGTGATGGGTGACGACCGCGGCCCGCACACACCCGTCAGCCCCCTGGCACGCCAGCTGGCCAAGCTCATTCGCCTGCCAGCCGGATCGAGATCATCCCTTCATTCGGCACATCATCGTTGTTGGCAACCATTGATCCGACCGTCGCCATGACTCGTACAGTCTGCTTCGCGCCGAGCGCCGAGCGGGGCACTCCAAGCAGTATCGCGCGCGCTTGAGGATCGACTGCCACCTTGATTGCGCGCGTCTGCGAGCCGAGGTCGCGCGCCACCGATGCGCTGTCCGCCACGCCGAAGTATCCCTGCCAGTCGTCATGTGCCTTGAAAAGGTAGGCGCTCGCCAGTCGATCGAACTTCGCGGGGTTACTTCCCCACCAGGCTATCCCATTATCCGGTATTTCGTCGTCGTCGAATGCAACGTTGATGCCGAACCAGCGCTCGGGAGCGGGCGCGTGCAGCTGCATCCGGAACCAGAGAACGCCGCTTGCGGGGTCGATCGCGTAAGAGAGTTCCTTCGCATCCGGCAGTCGCTGCTGCAGGGTGTCGCCCGCTGGATCGGCAGCCAGCGAGACCCACGCAAGCGTCTTGAGCGAATCAATCGGAACAGCGCCGATGCGTAGCATGGGCGGCTGCGCAGGCGTCGAAGGAGCCAAACATACGGCCAAACATACGGCGATAGTGACACCCAGACACATGCGGATGCCGGCGCGCAGGGTCCTCTTCACCGGTAGAACTCCAGGTTGTCGACTTCGAGCTCGTAATGTCCTTGCAGCTCCCGAACCACGCTGAAACCGACGGACGTGATTCCGTCAGGCGCCAATGCGGGCGCGCCTGCAAGGAGAGTGCCCGTGAGGGTCAACTCGCCGAACTTCTCGAATGGCAGCTCGACAACGCTCCATTCAGTAAGCACTTTAAAGGGTGCCTGGTAACGCGTGGGCATTCCCGCGTAGCGCACGAGGCCGGCGGTGAACGCCTCTGGATTCTTCCCTCTCGCGTGGAAGCGCACACCGCGGTAGGAGGACAAGTCGGTCGCGGCGGCCTGCGGAGCCACCATTGCCCATACGGATGCGAACGGATTTCGCGCATCTCCCGTGACTTGGAATTTCAGGCGCAGCGCGCCGTGCGAACCGGCGGCACCGGGCCGCACGATCTCCGCGCTGCCATGGCTGGTGCCGCCAAACTGTTCGTCCGTGAAGATCCACAACGCAAGGCCGGAACGTATCTCGATCCTGTCGCCCTCGAAGTCGGAGATGATCAGGCTGCCCTGTTGTGCCGCCACGGAGCACAGCAGCGTTACGCTCGCCAGCGACGCGAGGAAACCTGCCCTGGGCGCGAGACGCCCGCGCATTGTCATCTACCCCCGCTCGTCAGGTTTTTCCGGACATGAGGTCCGCCCATCGTTGCTTGCGCTGCTCTTCCGCAGTCTCCTCGATGCGCGTCGCGATCGTCCACACGTGACCCGACGGGTCCATCACCCAGGCGATGCGATCTCCCCAGAACTGGTTCGATATCGGGAAGAGGATCTTCGCGCCGAGGTTCACCGCGCGCTCGACGGTCTTGTCGACATCCTCGACATAAACAAAGATCACCACGGGCGAGCTGCCATCGAGCGACGGGGCGCGGCCAGGCAGGCTTTCCCATTCGCGCTCAATCATCAGCATGGCGGGACCGATGGTCAGCAACGCGTGCGCCAGGTTGCCATCGGGGCCCGGGCGGCGTCCGAGCTCCACGGCCCCCAGGGCTTTCATGCAGAAGTCGATGCCGGCCGCAACATCACGGCAGATCAGCCGCGGCATGAGGACGGAGGAACCGGATGGGACGCCTTTCACCACGCTGGTCATAACAGGCCTCCGGCACGACTCTAGGCCCCTGGACGCTGCATGTCTTGTAGAAATGGGAAGCCGCCGGGCCAGGCGATCATGCCAGCCCGGCCAGGTACTGCTGGGGATAGTCTCCCGCTTAGAGGAACCTGCCGCGGAAATCACACACTTGAATCAGCGCTGCTGGCGGACCGGTCGAGTTCTGGTAGACGTTGCGAGCATTCCAGCGGTAGACGTTCAGGGTTGGCCAGGATCAGTCGCTGGATTTCCGACGGGTCAGCAGTCGCTCGAAATCATCGATCAGATCGGACATCGCCGTCGCCGCAGCGAACTCACGCAGCCCGTGGTAACCGCACCCTCACGCCGCCAACCTTGTAAACGCGGCCATGCTCCACAGCACTCTGCTCGAACGACAATCCACCGAGGATGACGTCGATATCGATTGCCGATCCCGTATGCCCAGCCACTTCGTCAGGTCTGCAAGTGGCGCAAGGAGCGTCTGCGGAACGCGTTCAGTCACGCAATGCCTGCCGGATTTGAGCCCAGCGATCGCGGATTTCCCGAACCTGGCTCTCGCGGTCGCGATCGCCCCTGAAGAGGCCGCGTGACGCCATCAAAACGACGAGCTGCTGCAGCTTCGTCTCGAGCGAGGTCATCCGCAGCTCTTCAACTTCCGCTTGCCTGACCAGCTTCCAGCGTTCGAGGTATTGACGTGCCTGTTCAGGGGTTATGGAGCTCATAAGTCATCATACCCTGACATGCCTTCTAAACGGCCGCCCTTGATTCATACGAAACTCCACACCCTCCAATCCCGCAATACCCTCCCGGATTCTTCGCCAGGTACTGTTGGTGATAGTCCTCGGCGTAGTAGAACTCCGGCGCATCGATGATTTCAGTCGTCGGTTCGCGGTATCCAGCCTTCGCGAGCGATGCCGCATAGCGCTTCTTCGATTCTTCCGCGAGTTTCCTCTGCTCCTCGTTCGCGACGTAAACGCCGGAGCGATACCGCGTGCCGACATCGTTGCCCTGGCGCATCCCCTGAGTCGGGTCGTGCGCTTCCCAGAAGACGCGCAGCAGGTCCTCGTAGCTCACTTCTTTCGGGTCGTACACGACACGAACGACCTCGTTGTGCCCGGTGAGACCACTGCAGACTTCTTCGTACGTGGGATTCGGTGTGAGGCCGCCGGCGTAGCCGACGGCAGTCGCGTAGACGCCCGTCGTCTCCCAGAACTTGCGTTCCGCGCCCCAGAAACAGCCAAGCCCGAACACCGCCTGTTCCATCCCCTGCGGAAATGGCGGGACGATGCGGTTGCCATTGACGAAATGGCGTTCCGGCACCTGCATGGGTTGCGAACGCCCCTTGAGAGCCTCTTCGCGCGATGGCATCACGGCTTTCTTGCGGAGGGAGAACATGGTGAACCTCACTGCGGGCGCCGACCGCCCGAAGACCGGCATTCGACTGCCATTATGACGCTAGAATTCCCGGCCATGACTTCCGCAGTGGAATCCGTCACCGTCGCCGTGCGCGATCTCGACGCCGCCGTTCGCCTGTTTGGCCGAACGCTCGGCTTACGCACGGAAAGCGACACCCGTGCTTCGGTAAGCCTGCTCGGCGCCTGGCGCTATCCCGTCCACGCTGACGTGCGCCTGGTCGAGCTGTCGTACGAAGGCTATCCGTTCGGGCGACTGCGGCTCGCGCAGTTCGAAGGAGCCGGGGTTGGTGGTCCGGCCGGGGGTTTCGACGATCCGAGCGTCCCGAGCGGAGCTACCACGCTGGCCCTGCATGGGGGCACGGAACACGTCATCAAGGCCTTGGCCGACGCTGGGTACGAACGGGCTCGCGGCCCGGAAGCGAAAAATGAAGGGCAGAATCTTTATCGCAACGGCGAGAATCTCGAGCTGGCGTTGCTGCCGGGCACGGAAAGTCCGCGCGGCTCCGTGACGGGTCGCCGCATCGGCGAGATTGCGTTCGTTGCCGTTTACTCGCGCGATCCCGCCGCAGCGGAGCGCTTTTACCACTCGATCGGGCTCGTCGCCGGTGAGGGCGTGCCGCGAGTGTTTCGCGATCGGCAACAGCCCAGCGGTGCGATCCAGGTCAGGCGCCTGGATGAGCGTGGCGCGCCGATTCCCATTCACGCGCCGATGCCGGGTCATCACTACGGCATCAACCTGCTCAGCCTGCGTTGTTCGGACCTCGACGCGCTCGAGACGCGCCTACGGGCGAGCGAAGTGGACATCGTCACGCGGCCTACGCATGTCTCTGTCGGAGACGGCATACCGGCGCGCATCATGCTGGTGCGGGGCCCTGGCAGCGAACTGCTCGAGCTGGTCGAGCGCGACACATGACGACATCGGCCAGCACCCCGCGGTTGCGGTTCCTGCTGGCCTGGTACGTCCTGCTTCTTTTTTTCGTCGCCGTCAGTGAACGTGAGCGCCTCGGAACCGCCGGCGCATTTGTCGAGATCCTGGGGCTGGCGCTGATGATCGTGGCTGCCATCGGCCGCATCTGGTGCTCGGCGCATATCGCCGGTTACAAGGATACGCACCTCGTCACGAGCGGCCCGTATTCCGCATGCCGCAATCCGCTCTATGCGTTTTCGATTCTGGGCAGCCTCGGTGTCGGCCTCGCCACCCGGAGCATCGTTATCGCAGCGTTCACCCTCGTCGTCGTGCTGGCGCTACACGTTCGCGCGGTCCTCGCAGAGGAAAGATTTCTGCGTGGCTTGCATGGCGAGGCGTTCGAACGGTACTGCGCCCGCGTGCCGCGCCTTCTGCCGAGCTGGAAGAATTACGAGAGCGCGACGACGCTGACGATTGTGCCGGCGGTGTTCCGCAAGGCATTCATCGACGCGGCATCGTTCCTGCTGATCTTCGTGTTGATCGCGCTGCTGGACGCGCTGCGCGGGATGGATTTGCTACCGACGTTGCTGCGGCTCTAGCCGCTGTCGGCCGGCTCAGCTCGTCGACTCGTCCGTCGGACTCTGAGCTTGCGTCTGTTCCGGGATGGACGCCGTGACGTCCGAGGGTTCGGGCATCGGATCCTTCACCAGCGGCAGCGAGTAGACGTCGACTGGCTGCTGTTGTTGCTCGAGCTGCTGACGTTCCTGGTCTTCGCGGGCCCGGCGCAGTTCGCGCGCCCGCTCGAACGCAGGATCGACCGTCGGCTTCGCCGGCAGCAGCCTTTCCCTGGCCGCCGCGATGCGATCCACAGCCTCGCGGGCGTTGCGGCACTCTTCGTCCTCGCTCGCCGCTTCACCGACGCCCTGGCAGCGGATGATCACTCCTTCGAGCACCAGCGGATCGTCCATGAGCTCGAGCGTCGAGCGCACCGGCAGCTCCTGCGAGCAGCCGGACGCAAAAGAAATAAGAGCGGCGACAGCCGCTGCGGCGATGATCAGGCTTCGAACGCGCATGGGTCTCTACTGTTCCGGCTGGCGTGGGGACTGCCGGGATCGGCGATCCGCGGCGAAAGTTTAGGCAATTGAAGCGCTTGCGTGTAGGGGCAAAAGCGTGATCGAACCCGCAGCGTGCGCAATTCGTGGCGCGGCGTTGTGCCGCTCATCGGCTATAGTCCGCCACTCATCCGCAACGTCACTGTTCGAGAACGCATCATGTCCTGTTCGCGCGCCGCTGCTTTCCTGCTTTCCACTCTTTTCCCTCCGTTGCTGCTCGCGCAGGCGGGGTCAATTGACGCTGAGCGCATCGCTGCGGCGGTGAAGCCGCTCGAGTCCCGGCTCATCGAATGGCGCCGCGACATTCACCAGCATCCGGAGCTGAGCAATCGCGAGGTTCAGACCGCAAAGAAAGTGGAGGCGCACCTCCGATCGCTGGGACTCGAAGTGAAGACGGGGATCGCCCATACCGGGGTTGCAGCGGTGCTCCGCGGCGGCAAGCCGGGGCCGACGATCGCGCTGCGCGCGGACATGGACGCGTTGCCCGTCACCGAGCTCGCCGACGTGCCGTTCAAGTCCACAGCGAAAGGCGAGTATCGCGGCGAGAGCGTCGGTGTGATGCATGCATGCGGGCACGACGCGCACGTCGCGATCCTCATGACGGTGGCGCAGGCTTTCACCGCGATGCGCAAGGAATTGCCGGGCAACATCCTCTTTATCTTCCAGCCGGCGGAGGAAGGCGCGCCGGAAGGAGAGAAAGGCGGCGCGAAGCTCATGCTCAACGAGGGCTTGTTCGACATCGCGCGTCCCGAAGCGGTGTTCGGCCTGCATGTGAGTTCCACGCTGCACGCCGGCGATATCGGCTTCCGCTGGGGACCCTTCATGGCCGCTTCCGATCGCATGCGCATCGTCGTGACCGGCAGGCAGACGCATGGCGCGCGACCGTGGCAAGGTGCAGATCCCATCGTGGCGTCCGCGCAGATCATCAATTCGCTGCAGACGATCATCAGCCGCCAGGTCGACATCACCGAGAACCCGGCGATCGTGACGGTCGGCGCGATCAGGGGTGGCGTGCGCCACAACATCATTCCCGATGATGTGGAGCTGCTCGGCACCGTGCGCACGTTCGATCCGGAGCAGCGCAAGCTGATCCTCGATGCCATCCAGCGGATCGTCGAGCACGTCGGCGAAGCGCAGGGCACGAAGGCGGTGCTGACGCTGGGCGAAGATCCCAACCCGGTCGTGTACAACAATCCCGAACTGGTCACGCGTTCGCTGCCGGCACTCCGGCGCGTGGCTGGCGACAGCCATGTGAAGCAGATCGCGCTGGTGACCGGCTCCGAGGACTTCGCGTACTACGCCGCAACCGTGCCGAGCTTCTTCTTTTACGTCGGGATCACGCCACCCGGGCGCAATCTCGAGACCACGCCGGCCAATCATTCGCCGCACTTCTACATAGACGAGAGCGGGCTGCCGCTGGGCGTCCGCGCGTTGATGGCGGTGGCGATCGACTACATGAAAGGCGGCAGTGGGGCAGCGAAGCCCTGACACTTCGTGACGCCGACGCGGGTTCCATGCAACTCAAGGCGGACGTATTCGGCACGATTACCCGGGAAGGGGCGATCGTTTGCCGCGATACGCGCCGCGCGCGGCCCTGGGCGAAATGGCTGGCCAGGCATCTCGCACGACGCGAGGCACGAGCCCTGCGTGCCTTGCGAGGCGTCCATGGAGTTCCTTCGCTGATCGATTTCGACGGCTACTCGCTGCGCCGGAGCTGGATGGACGGAGAACCGATGCATCGCGCGCACCCGCGCGATCCGGCTTATTTCCAGGCGGCATTCGGGCTCCTGCGTCGCCTCCACCACGCGCGCGTGGCACACAACGATCTCGCCAAGGAACCGAACTGGCTGGTGACTCCGGGTGGAGAGCCCGCGCTGGTCGATTTTCAGCTCGCGCTGGTTTCGCGCAGGCGCAGTCGACTGTTCCGCGCACTCGCGCGAGACGACATCCGGCACCTGTTGAAGCACAAGCGCACGTACTGCCCGCAAAGGCTCACCGCGCGCGAGAAACGCATCCTCGCCACTCCGTCGGTGGTGTCGCGGATCTGGAGGGCGACAGGAAAGAAGGCGTACCTATTCGTCACGCGCCGCATCTTCGGATGGGCGGATCGGGAAGGGGCGGGCGATCGACGCTTCGGGCGAGAGTAGACTACGGCGTTCGACCGACAACGTCTCCTTCAGCCGCCTGATCGCATCGTCCGGGACCACCATCCAGGACGTCCCCAGGGTTGTTGCGAAGTCGATTCTGATCTCCCACCTCAACCTGAGTCGGCCGCTCTGCCCGTCCTGCCACCGACACGTGTACGGCGCTTCTTCAGGAATAAGGTCTCGACGGTCGCACCCGCTAAAGCGCCGACCGGCAACACACGTACTCGGGGTGCCAGTTCGTACGCCTGCGAACCGGGATAAAGAACGATGAGTTGCTCAAGCTTCAGATCCTCGAGCGCAGATCGCATCGATGGGGCCAGCGTAGGAGCATCCGCGCGCTTGATTTCTATCCCCAGGCGGCGGCCATTCTTGAACAACAACAGATCCAGCTCGGCGCCCTGCGTACCATGAAAAACCACCGCTGAGTGGTGGATTTTCATGGTGCTGAAGAGCCCGCCGGTCGCGGTTCGCGCTGTCGGCGGTGGCAGTCGCTTCCAGGAGGCACATGGACTGTCGATACTGAAACATCTCGAATCCCCGCATCCAGCTCATGCCGCAGCGCAGGTTCCACCATACAATACAGCTCAATCTGCCGCGGCGAACCCGATTCGCCGGCACTCAGCGCTCGCGCAGTTCATGTAGAGGCCGTCGTCCCGGGGACCTGGCGACCGGAGGTTTTGTTTCGCGGCGAAAAGCTCATCGAGCATGAATTTACGGTCGAGCGGCAGGCTCCGCAGCAAGGCTCCGGCCATCACGCCAGCCCGCGGCTCTCCGCGAGTTTTTCAACGTTCAAGCAGGTCAGCGCCGGGCGTCTGAGAGCGCACCCGCCGAGGCCCTGGCGCTTCACTGCAGTTCGTGTTCCTGCGCGAGCCGCGTGACGACGTTCGTCAACCCCGGATACTTCGTGCGCAGCCATGCGTGGGCCGTCGGTGACTCGTCGAGAAGATCCATACCCCAGCTTGCCCGTAGTTCGTTGTACGTGTTGCCGGCTGTGCGTGTGGTCTGATGCCGCATCGTTCCTACGTATGTCGCTTCGCCGGCGACGACGTCGAACGTGATTACGAAGTGTCGCTTCGGGCGTGTCGAGAACCCGGCCGCCTTCATCGGTGTGTAGGTGCGCACGAACAGGACGCCCGGATGCTCGGGCATGGAGTCGAAGCCAATCTCGACGAAATAGTAACGTCCGGGCGGCAGCACCGCGGCGAAATAACCGTTTTCGCGTACAAAGGCCTGCACGAAGTGATCGCTGCCGACCCAGCCGCTGAACTCCAGTGCGTCATCCCCTTCGTAGGCACTGATGTGATGCGAAATGTTGGCCGGAAACAGGACCTGTCGCATGCTGCGGCTGGATCAGTCTGCCGTTGAGGACCAGCAGGGCACGCCCGAAGACAACACCCTTGGCCGGATCGAGGGATCGTGCAGGATCGGGCACCCGTGCGTGTGGCGAGCATCCGGCGGCGAGGCAGAATAGCGTCGCCAGGACGATCAAGCGCCGAACGTTCATGGTCCTCTCCCCACGGCAACCCCTCACGCCAGCCCGCGGCTTTCCGCCAGGTTCTCAACCTTCGTGAACACCAGCGCCGGGCGGTCGCCCGAACGGGAGTACTCGTGCTTGCGGCTCATTTCCGCGAGGGCCACGTCGCGCTCGCGTGCGCTTCCGTACCAGTGGAACTTCTGCCACTCCGGGCCCAGCACGTTGCGGAACGGGTCGCTTTCCTTGAGCGTGATGCGAATGCCGTACGGGCGCTGATCGATCGTGATCGGACGGTGCAGGTTGTGCGGATGCGCGATGCCCATGGTGTTTCCCGAAGTGCTCCTTCAGAACGGCCGGCCGAGGAACAGGTAGAACGCTGTCTCGCCGGCATCATCGTAAGCGGCGGCAAGATAGAGGGGCCCGAAGAAAGTGTCGAGTCCCAGGAACAGGCTGACATCCCGGAAGGAATTGTCCCAGCCGACGTCGCTGCGGCGCTCGAAGGTATTGCCCACCTCGAACGACAGGCCCGCATAGGCCGGTACGTTGAGGAAACCCGGGCCGGAACGGCCGATCTGGCGGTAGTACAGGGTGCGGGCGATCGCGTAATGCGGACCCACCACGGACAGCGGGCGCCGGCCCGAAAGCTGGAACAGGCCGCCGAGGGCGTACAGGTCCGGCAAGTCGGCATCGTCGCTGTCGAGCGTCGACCCCGTCGATAGCCAGCCGAGCAGCGTGTGCTTGCCGAACGTGTGGGCGATCACTGCGTCCAGCTCGAGCTGGTCGGAATTGTTGTCATCGCCCAGGTTCCTGCGGCCAGCGGTCCATTGCAGGGTCACCTGCCCTCCCTCACGCGGAAAATTCACGTTGTCGAGCTTGTCGTAGGCGAGGCGCACGAAATACGCGCCGACGTCGATGTTTTCTTCGGGCAGCGACGGGTCGCCGATCCGCAGCCGCGTCGTGCCGTAGCCACGGCGGATACCGGTGCGCAGCTCGCCCCAGTTCCCGAACTCGCGACCGACATCGAGACCCGCCGCAAAAGTACGCAGGCGATACTCGGCGATGCGGTCCTGGTCGTCGAGGATCTGCAGGTTGCGGATCGCCACGTCGATCTGCGGCGCGACGAAGTAGCGTGACACATACGTGAGGGGCTGATAAAACTCGGTAAAGAACCTCGGGTTCTCGCCCACCTGCACATCCGTAACCCACTCCGCGCCCAGGTCGTTGATCTCGGTGACGATGAAGCGCGCGACAGCGTTGAAGTTGTTGTTGCCTTCGAAGTCGTCCTGCAGGCTGAGGCCAAAGCGCACGTAGTTCGGTCCCCACGACTTCTGGATCGCGCGCACCTCGAGACCGTAGCGTCCGGCGTCGGAGCCAAGGCTCGGCGAAGTCGTTGCAGTCGAACCCGGCGCGGCTCCGAGGGGCTCGGTGACCAGGTGCTCGGTGACCAGGTGATAGTCCACGCTTTCGAAGATATCGCGCCCGTAAAGCGATTCGAGTCGCTCGCCCACCGCCGTCACGTCGAGCGGCCGCCCGATGAATTGCTTCAGCATGGCGTCGATGAGCTTCGCGTAGCGCTGCGAATCCTCGTCCGCGCGCACGAACTCGATCTTCACGTCCGTCGGACTCTGGACCTTCCGATTCCCGACGTGCCGCGCGTAGACCTCGGGAGCCAGCGCCAGGGACGCGAGCCGCCCGGTCTGTTCGCGCGCGGCCCACTCGCCGCCGGCGATCGCGCGCTTCACCAGGCCGAAATCGCCCGACGACTGCGAACCGAGCGGCGGATCGATGACGATGTCGCTCTCGCCCAGCGTCTGGCGCTGGCGATCGGTATCGCGCCGTACCAGGATCGCCAGCATCTGGTTGGAAACCTCGATTGCGGAACCCAGCTGGCGGCGATCCCGCAGCGGGAAACTCACATCGACGACCACGAGCACGTCCACACCCATGTGTCGTGCAACGTCGATCGGCAGGTTCTCGGCGATGCCGCCATCGACGAGCAGCTGGTTCTCGTACTCGACCGGTGCAAACACGCCGGGAGCGGACATGCTGGCGCGCATCGCGGCGGCGAGATCGCCGGAGTCCATGATCACGCCCTGCCCCGTCTCCAGGTTCGTGGCAACGGCGCGGAAGGGGATCGGCAGGTCGTCGAACGAGTCGACCGAGCTCACCGGCAACGTGAGGCTGCGCAGGATCTGGTTGAGCTTCTGACCCTGGATGAGCCCCTTCGGCAGGACGAAGTCTCCGTCCTTGATGCCCAGCGGGAAGCGCACCAGGAAACTCAGATCGTCCTGCTTGCGGCGAAAAGCGAGCTTGTCGCGCGCGACCCGGTCGTCGAAGGCGTCCTGCCAGTCGATCGATGACACCGCCGTCTCGATCTCGCGCGCGGACATGCCGGACGCATAGAGTCCGCCAACGATGGCGCCCATGCTGGTGCCGGCGATCGCATCGATCGGGACGCGCATTTCGTCCAACACCTTCAACACGCCGATATGCGCCATGCCGCGCGCCCCCCCGCCGCTCAACACGAGGCCAACGCGCGGCCTTCCCGGTGTCTCCGTGGGGCGAACTGCCTCCGCTGGCTGTTCGGGGCTGGCCGGCGTCGGTACAGGCTGTGCCCATGCGCAGTGCAGGGCAAACACCGAAGCAACGAGCGCCTTCGTCATCGTCGTCGTCATCGCCATGGCATCATTTTAGCTGCTCTCGCGCAGGCTCGCGGCACACTTTCCCGCCATCTCGACGACAACTCTGCGGTAGGATTCCCCGATGCACCTCGTGCGCGCGGTTTCTCTCGTTTCCCTCGCACTCATCGCCGCCGAGGCTCCGGCACAGGAGACGGCGGACTGGCCCGCGTACGGCGGAGACGAGTTCGGACAACGCTACTCGGCGCTCGACCAGGTCAATCGGGAGAACGTAGAGCGTCTCGAGGTTGCCTGGAGCTTCCGCACCGGCGAGCTGGGAGAAGGCTTCGCGCGAGCTGAGAAGCTCGCCTTCGAGGCCACACCGATACTGGCCGAGGGCGTGCTGTACCTGAGCACACCGACCAACATCGTCATCGCGCTGGATGCTGAGACCGGTCGCGAGCGCTGGCGGTATGACCCGAAGATCGACCGCACCAAGCGCTATTCGGAGGCTGCTTCGCGCGGCGTCAGTACCTGGCGCGATTCCGGACCAAAGGCGAGCGGCGTCTGCAGCCGTCGCGTCTTCATCGGCACGCTCGACTCGCGTCTCATCGCGCTCGACGGTCGCACCGGCGAACCGTGCCCCGACTTCGGCAATCGGGGCCAGGTCAACCTGTCGTCGGGGCTGCGCGTGCGCGACCCCGAGGACTACCTGGTCACCTCTCCCCCCGCGATCTATCGCAACCTCGTCATCATCGGATCGGCCATCGGCGACAACCGTGCCGTGGATGTCGAGCGCGGCATCGTGCGCGCCTACGACGTTCGCACGGGAAAGCTCGCATGGACCTGGGATCCCATCCCGGCTTCCGAAGCCGACCCGATGTTCGAGCAATGGCCGCCTGAAGCCGCCCGACGTACCGGTGCTGCCAACGCCTGGTCGATCATCTCGGTGGACCCGGCGCGCGGTCTTGCCTTCGTTCCGACGGGTTCCGCGAGCCCGGACTTTTTCGGCGGCAAGCGTCCGGGATCGAATCGGCATGCCAATTCGCTCGTGGCGCTGGACGCCGCAACGGGCAAGGTCGTCTGGCACCAGCAACTCGTGCATCACGATTTGTGGGATTACGACGTCGCGGCGCAACCCGGTCTCGTCGACGTGGAACGCGACGGCAAGACCGTGCCCGCGGTGGTACAGGCCACCAAGATGGGGATGCTGTTCGTCTTCGAACGTGAAACCGGCATGCCCTTGTTCGAAGTGCGCGAGCGGCCGGTGCCTCTGTCCGACGTGGCCGGCGAACAGGCCTGGCCCACGCAGCCGTTTCCTGTCGCACCGCCCCCGCTGGTGTCGCACGCACCGGTGAAGCCGGAGCATGCGTGGGGACTGACGTTCTGGGATCGTGGCCGCTGTCGAGACCGCATCGCCGCGTTGCGGTCCGAAGGGATCTACACGCCGCCGAGCCTGCAAGGAACGATCCTGTATCCGAGCTATGTCGGCGGGACGAACTGGAGCAGCCTCGCCTTCGACATCGAGCGGCAGTGGGCGCTGGTCCCGCTGAATCACCTTCCAATGGTCGTGACGCTCATCCCAACGACGGATGTTCGACCCATGGCGCGTTCCGGAAACTATCCCGAGTCCGAGTTTGCGCTGCAGTCGGGAACTCCGTACGGCATGCGTCGTGAACCACTGCTTTCTCCGTGGGGTCTACCCTGCACTCCACCTCCCTGGGGATCGCTGGCCGCCGTGGACCTGCGCGAAGGAACGATCAAGTGGCAGGTACCGCTCGGCACCACCGAGGACCTCGCTCCGTTCTTCGTTCCGACGCGCACGCTGGGAACGCCCAACCTGGGCGGGCCGATTGTCACCGCGGGCGGGCTGGTATTCATCGCTGCCGCGATGGATGACTACCTGCGGGCGTTCGATATCGAGACGGGGAAGGAACTGTGGAAGGGACGTCTGCCGGCTGGCGGCCAGGCAACTCCGATGACCTATCGGGCCGGGCCGAACCAGGAGCAGTACATCGTGATTGCCGCCGGCGGCCACGGCGGGCTGGGAACTACGCGGGGCGACCACGTCGTGGCATTCCGGCTCGCCCGCAAGACGAACGACGACACTGACGACTGATCCGCTCGCGCGGACGGGAGCGATGAAAACAATTGCCGGTTGGTTCGCCCAGGCTGGCCTGCTTTCGGCAGCCTGCGCCGGCGTGGCTTCGTCGAACGCGGCAGAACCAGCGACCGAGACACTGCCCTCCCGAACGATTGTCGTGACGGCGACGCGCCACGACGTCCCGAGACTCGATTATCCCGGCAGCATCAGCCGCATCGATGGCGACTCGATCTCCGCGGCCGGTGCGACTCACCACGGCGAGATCATGAACCGCGCGCCGGGAACACTGATCCAGCGCGGCAGCGGACAGGAAAGCCTGACGGCGATCCGCTCTCCCGTGCTCACGGGGCCGGGTTCGTGCGGTGCTTTTCTTTTCCTGGAAGATGGCCTCCCGATACGACCGACCGGGTTTTGCAACGTCAACGATCTCTTCGAGGTGAACAGCGAACAGGCGGAGGCCATCGAGATCCTGCGCGGCCCCGGGTCCGTGCTTTATGGCTCGAACGCCGTGCACGGCATCGTCAACGTGATCATGCCGGAGCCGTCACAACTGCCACCCCTGGGGCTGGCACTCGAGACAGGTTCGGATGACTATCGCCGCGGCCGTGTTGCATGGTCGCACGTTGCAAACGGCACGGACGTCGGGCTGCTGGGGCACTACACGCACGACGGAGGCTTTCGCGAGGACTCCGGGTTCGACGAAGGCAAGCTCAACGCAGCCTTGGTGCGGCGCGCGGGAGATGGCGTGCTACGCGTCCGTTTCTCCGGCACGGTGCTGAACCAGGAAACTGCGGGATTCATCCAGGGCTTCGAGGCCTATCGCAACGCGGACGCGCGGCGTTCGAACGTGAATCCGGAAGCCTTTCGGGATGCGCACAGCCTGCGTGCATCTGCTCACTGGCAGACGCCCGTCGCAGGCGATTCGGAGTTCAACGCGAGATTGATCGCGCGCTCGTCTCGCATGCAATTCCTGCAGCACTTCCTTCTCGGCAAGCCCCTGGAAGAGAACGGACAGGACAGCGTCGCCGCCCTGCTCTCGTGGAACGTGCCCTGGGGCGAAGACACGACACTCATCGCCGGCATCGATGCGGAGTATTCGCTCAGTTCGCTGTTCGAGTTCCAGAGCGGCCCGACAACCGACGGGACGCCGGCGGCAAATGCCATTCGCCCGGCCGGGCGCCACTACGATTACGAAGTCGATGGCGCCAGCGTGGCCGCGTATGCGCAGGTCGAGCGCGAGTTCGCGAAGCGGTGGACCCTCACGGCCGGTCTGCGTGGCGAGGCCGTGGAGTATCGCTACGACAACCTCATGATCCCGGGAAACACTGCGGAAGACGGAACGCCGTGCCCCTTTGCGGGTTGCCTGTACAACCGGCCGGCCGACGGGACCGATCGCTTCGAGAACCTCGCTCCCAAGGTTGCTTTGGGTTACAAGCTCGCAGACACGCACCGCGTGTATGTGAGCGCGGGACGCGGCTTTCGACCGCCCGAGCTGACTGAGCTCTATCGTCTGCAACGGCAGCAGACGGTGGCCGATCTCGGTTCGGAACGCATCGATGCCTTCGAACTGGGCGTGCGCGGTGAGAGGGACGCTTTCGACTATTCCCTCACGGCGTTCCACCTCGAGAAGCGCGATGTCATCTTCCGCGACGCGAACGGCTTCAACATCAGTGACGGCGAGACGAGCCACCGCGGCGTCGAGTACGAGTTCGGCTGGCAGTTCGCCGAACCTCTGCGACTGAGTGCCGCGGGCACCTTCGCCCGTCATCGCTACGAATTCGATCGCGCGGTGGAACAGGGCGAAGTCATCGAATCCGGCAACGACGTCGATACCGCGCCCCGCCAGCTGCACACGGCCCGGCTGGACTGGTCGCCTTCCCCGCAATGGGATCTGCAGCTCGAGTACCTGCACGTCGGCGAATATTTCGTCGACGCGTCGAACGCCAACCGCTACGACGGGCACGACCTGGCGAACCTGCGTGCGCGCTGGCGATTCGCAGCTGGCTGGCACGCGGCGGCCCGGGTCAACAACCTCCTCGATACGGCCTATGCCGACCGGGCAGACTTCGCTTTTGGGAACTACCGCTACTTTCCGGGACGCGACCGTTCCGTCTTCCTCGAGATCGGCTATTCTCCCGGCGCGCGCCAAGGATCCAACCAGGACTGAGGTCGATGCCGTTCTACTTTCTGCACATCATCGTGATGGCCGTGCTGGTCGTGCACGTCATCAAGACCGGCCGGAACACCATCTGGATCTGGGTGCTCGTTCTCCTCCCCGGCGCCGGTGCGGTGGCGTACGTCGCCGCGGAAATTCTCCCGGAGCTGTTCCGCGGCCGAACCGCCCGTCGTGCGGCGAAGGCGGTGCGCAACAGCATCGACCCCGATCGCGACCTGAGGCAATACGCGAGCGAAGTGCGGCTTTCCGGCAACGTGGACAGCCGGCGGCGACTCGCGGAAGAACTCGTCAGCCGAAACCAGTTTGCGGAAGCGATCGAGACCTATCGCAGCGCTCTGACCGGGCTCTACGAACACGATCCCGTGATCATGGTCGGCCTGGCGAATGCCCAGTTCGGTGCGGGCGAGTGTCGCGCCGCCCGCGAAACGCTCGACGCCCTCAAGCAGCACAATCCGGATTTCCGATCACCCGATGGACACCTTCTCTATGCGCGCTCGCTGGAAGGTGAAGGAAACGCACAAAAGGCGCGCAGTGAATACGAAGCCTTGACCAGCTACTACCCTGGCGCCGAAGCCAAGGTGCGGTACGCACAACTCCTTCAGCAACTCGGGGACTCGTCACGAGCGCGAGCGGTCTATCGCGAATTGCTCGACTACGCGCAGGTTGCACCCGCGCACTATCGCAAAGTGCAGAAAGACTGGCTGAGCCAGGCCCGCAAGGGCGTCGAAACCGCCTGAGATATCGCGAGCGAACGGCCGCCGGCCGCGTCGCTTGTCCCTTCGCAGCGACCCGCTCTCAGCGCTGCGCGGCCCGTTCCGCGACACCTCTCAGCATCCTGTCCAGCTCATCACGCGGCAGCCAGCGTCCTCGTAGCATGACGCCGTGAATGCGCCGTGTGTTCGAGATGTCTTCCAGTGGATTGCCATCCAGCAGCACGAGGTCGGCCGCCTGCCCGGCATCGATCCGGCCAAACTCCTTTTCCTTGCCAAAGAGCCGCGCGGGACTGACTGTCGCTGTCTGCAGCGCCGCTCGCGGAGTCAGTCCTGCACGCACCATGGATTCCAATTCGTCGTGCGTCGCAAACCCCGGCACGTTGAACACCTGGGGCGAATCCGATCCGAGCGCGAGTCCGGCACCGGCTTCGTGCAGCGCGCGAATCAGCTGCCGGCGCAGATCGATGAACTTGCGCAGCTGCTCCTGCGTCGGCGGGTTCGGTCCGCCGAACCGGCGGCTCGTATTCATCCAGTTGCCGGCCGTCGCCGGCGACAGGTACTTCATCTCCGGCCACGCCTTGAGTGCGTCCAGCGTCGGCGGCGGCTCCGCGAACTTCTCGAGCAGCGACTGGGTCGGCACGTTCCACGTGCCGGCTTTCACCGTTCTCTCGACGAGCGCCGGGATGCCGGCGGGATTCATGCAATCGATGCGGCCGATCCCGAAGAAGCCAGAGGGCTTGGCGGCACGACATTCCGGATCCGCAAGCGCATCGAGATAATTGTCGAGGTGATCGACGGCCGCCTGCCGCGCGGACAGGGCATGCTCGATGCCGACTCGCTCGGACACGTGCCCCGCGAACGGGATGTCGACCTGGCGCGAGGTCGCAACGATGGCGTCGAACACTTCGCGCTTCAGGCCGGGATGCAGCTTCAGGAAGTCAAAGCCCGCCGCTTTGAACTCCTTGACGAGGCGCGTCGCCGTTGCGGGATCGGGTGCACTGTTACCGTTGAGTGACGGCGCGCCCGCAAAGAATCGCGGGCCCAGCTCCTTGCCGGAATCGATATCGCTCTTCAGGCCGATGTGCCAGGGCGCGCCGAGCATGCCGCGAATCGTGGTCACGCCATTCGCGACGTAGAGCTTCAGCTGATCTTTCGCGACCTCGCGCTGGTTCTCGGGCGGCGGCACGTGGGCGTGCATCTCGGATAAGCCGGGAATGAGATAGCGTCCACCTCCGTCGATGACGGTCGCATCGCCGGCCTCGAGCGTTCCCCGTTTGCCCATCGCAACGATGCGCCCGTCTCGCACGAGAACGTCGGCATTCGCCTGCGTTTCCTTTGCGGAAGGATCGGCCACGACGACGTTGCGAAGCAGCGTTCCCTCGGCTGACGCTGCCAGCGACCCGAGTAACGACAGCAGTGCGGGCAGCAGTTGCCTCATGGCCTTTCCTCCAGCCAGGTGCTACTTGAGACGAATTCTTGCGGGATCGAACTTGGGCTTCGGCCAGCGCAGGGGCAGGTCCTCGAGCGTTTCGCTGAGAATCCTCGCGATGGCGTAGTCGCGATACCACTCCCGGTTTGCCGGAATCACGTACCAGGGAGCCACCTTCGTACTGCAACGGGCCAGCGCGTCCTCGTACGCCCGCTGGTATGCATTCCATTTCTTGCGCTTCTCGAGGTCGTCCGGATCGAATTTCCAGCGCTTGTGCGGCTTCTCCAGCCGGCTCCTGAAGCGGCGAAGCTGCTCGTCCTTGCTGATGTGGAGCATGAACTTCAAAACGTGGATCCTTTCGCTGATCAGCATCGCTTCGAATGCATTGATCTGGTCGTAACGCTGGCTCCACACGCTCCTTTGCACGAGATCGTCCACGCGAACTACCAGCACGTCCTCGTAGTGGGAGCGGTTGAAGACGCCGACGATGCCCCGCGGCGGCACGTTCGCATGTGCGCGCCAGAGGTAATCGTGCTTTGCCTCCTCGGACGAGGGTGCCTTGAACGAAGTGACCCTGCAGCCCTGCGGGTTGAAGCCGGTGAACACTTTCCGGATGGTGCCGTCTTTGCCGCAGGCATCCATTCCCTGCAGCACGACCAGGATGCCGCGGCGTCCATCGGCGTAGAGCTTGTGTTGCAACTTCCCAAGCTTCTCCAGGCGATTCTTGTGTTCGCGCTCGATCTCGCTTTCGTTTTCCACGCCGGGGGTGGCATCGGCGAGCCGGGAAGCCAGTTTCAGCCGGCGCGTCACGCGCAGGAGCGCACGAAAATCCCTTGCTGCTGCGGACTGAGCCATCCCTGCTCCGGACTCAAGCCCCTGCCGGGACCTGTTGCGTGATGCAGTGAATGTTTCCACCGCCCAGCAGGATCTCGCGAGCCGGCACGCCCACGATCTCCCGGTCCGGGAATGCCCGCTTGAGCACGGTGAGCGCGCCGCGGTCGCGGCGCGAATCGAGCAGCGGCACCACGACGCCGCCGTTGGCGAGATAGAAATTCACGTAGGAGCCGGCGAGCCGCAGGCCCGGCTTGCGCGGCTGAGTCCCCTCCACCCGATCGACGCCGGCGGCTTCCTCCTCGGTCATGAACAGCGGCCCCGGCTGCGTCAGCTTGTGAACCCGCAGCTCCCGGTCGCGAGCGTCCCGCGCATCCATCAGCCGTTCGTACGCGTCCCGCGAGATCCGGTATTGCGGGTCGCGCTTGTCTTCGGTCCACGTGAGCAGCACTTCGCCCGGCCGCGCAAAGCAGCAGAGATTGTCGACGTGGCCGTCGGTCTCGTCGTTGCACACGCCGCGCCCGAGCCAGATGACCTTTTCGACCCCGAGCCAGGCACGCAGCGCGGTCTCGATTTCGGCGCGGTCCATCCCCGGATTGCGATTGCGATTGAGCAGGCACTCCTCCGTGGTGATGCACGTGCCCTCGCCGTCCACGTGAATCGCCCCACCTTCCATTACCAGGGGCGCGCAATAGCGGTCCGCCGCCGCCACTTCCAGCACCTTGCGGGCGACCTGCTGATCTTCGTCCCACGGGAAATAGAGACCGTCCTCGAGTCCGCCCCAGGCGTTGAAGATCCAGTCGATCCCACGGCGCACGCCTTTCTCATTGACCACGAACGTGGGGCCCACGTCGCGCATCCAGGCATCGTTGCTGGACATCTCGACCACGCGGATCGCGGGCGGCAATGTCTCGCGCGCGTGGGTGAACTGCCGGGACGAAGCGCCGACCGTGACGGGTTCAAAACGCGCGATGGCCCCCGCCACAGCGGCAAAGGCGTGCTGCGCGGGCTTGGCGCCCAGCCGCCAGTTATCCGGACGCTCGGGCCAGAGCATCCAGCACCCAGCATGAGGCTCGAATTCACCGGGCATGCGGAAATGATGCCTTGCAGGAGTTCCAGTCAGCGTGCGCGCCACGTAGGCTCCGGGAGTCCAGGACAGGACGCATTCTAAACGCGAGCTTTTCTTTGACAAACCGCTCGCGGGCAGGCAGTTTCGCACGGCACGGCTGCGGCGCCGGTATCGACTCCCTGGGCGCAACAAGCGAAGCCGCCGACGAGCGGCGCGCCGTCAAGGAAACTTCGAACATGCGTCTACTGCTGGTAGAAGATCACCACGATATCGCCGAGAACGTTTGCGAGTACCTGAGTGCTCGCGGTCACCGTATCGAACACGCGCCCGATGGCGAAGATGCGCTCGTGCGGGCCGCCGCTCGTCCCTTCGACGTCATAGTGCTGGACCTGCTCCTTCCCGGGCGCGATGGGCTCTCTGTGTGCCGCACCCTGCGCAACGAGATGAAGGTGCAGACACCGGTTCTCATGCTGACGGCCAAGGACCTGGTCACAGACAAGGTCGCCGGCTTCGAGGCCGGCGCGGACGATTACCTGGTCAAGCCCTTTTCACTGCTCGAGCTGGAAGTACGTGTGGGCGCCCTCGCGCGGCGCGGGGTTCCGAAAGCGGCGGAAGGCCTGCTGCGGGTCGCCGGCCTCAGCTATGACCCGCATACGCTGGCCGCGGAGCGCGATGGCCACACGATCAAGCTGAACCCCAGTACGCGCCGGCTGTTGCTGCTCCTGATGCAAAACTCGCACCGCGTCGTCAGCCGCCGCGAGCTCGAGCGGGAACTGTGGGGGGACGAACCGCCGGACGGCGATGTCCTGCGTGCGCACATGTACGCTCTGCGCAACGCAGTGGACAAGCCGTTCCAGCACAAGCTGCTCCACACTCATCACGGAGAGGGTTACCGGCTCGCCGCGCTGGAACACGATGACTGAGCTCAGTCTTCGAGCGCGTTTCGTTCTCGGGATCGTCCTGTGCACCGGCGTCACGGTCGCGCTCCTCGCGGCTTGGGGTTTCTGGTTCAGTGAGCGCGTGGAGCAGAGCCTGCTCAACGATGTCATGCGCACCAACATGCGGCTGTACGTGCAGTCGCTGGAACGCGATCCCCTCGCCAGCCCGCCCCCTTCCGAGACGTTGAAGTTCTACCGCGGCGGCTCGCCCGATCTGCCGCAGGAGCTGGCGACGCTCGCGCCGGGATGTCACCTCGGCGTCGCAATGGGCGACAGCGAGTTCCAGGTGCTGGTGCAGGATAGCCCGGCGGGCCGGATCTTCGTCGCGTACGACCTGACGAATCATCTCCAGCGCCGGGCCAATGGCTGGCGCTGGTTCTATCCGATCCTCGGCGTCACGCTGATCTTCATCATCCTGACCGCGCGCTGGGCATCGCGAAGCATCCTGGCACCCGTGACCGGGCTCGCGGAGCGGCTCAGCGGTATCGATCCGCGCCGGCGCAACGTGCGCATCGGTGCCGAATTCTCGCGACATGAGCTGGCGCCGATCGCGGCTTCGGTGGATCGGCTGCTGGAGCGGATGGACGGGCTGGTCGAGCGCGAACAGTCCTTCACGTCGACGGCGAGCCATGAACTGCGGACGCCGCTCGCCGTGATCCAGGGTGCGACCGAGATTCTCGCGGAGCAGACGCGCGACCGCCCGGCTGCGCAGAAAGCGCTGCAACGCATGCGGCGCGCGGAAGGCGAGATGTCGGAGTTCATCCAGGCACTGCTGCTGCTCTCGCGCGAACAGCAGATCGAGACCGAGCCGGGCGAATACGCGGACGTGGCGGAGATCGTGCCGCGTGTGATCGAGGACCTGAACGACCTGCTCGATGGCCGGCCGGTGCAGATGGCCTGCGAATGCAAGGTCACGCTGCGCGTGCAGGCACCGAAGAGCCTGGTCACGATCGTCGTGAGCAACCTGTTCCGCAACGCAATCGCGCACACGATGCAGGGCTCGATCTCCTGCGCCCTGCGCGACAGAACCCTCGAGATCAAGGACACCGGCTCCGGTATCGCACCCGAACACATGCAGCAGGTCTTCGATCGAAACTTCACGACCCGCCCCGGCGGCTACGGCGTCGGCCTGTATCTGAGCAAGCGTATTTGCGACCGGTTTGGCTGGCAGATCGACCTCTCCAGCACACCCCAGGGGACGACGGCCAGCATTACCTTTTGATAGGCTCTACCATCGCGGGCCCGTCCGGGCTCCCAGGAGACAGCGATGTCGACCGCCAAAGCCGCGCCCACCCCGCCGGCGCAGGGCCAGAAAATCACCATCAGCAACGGCCGGCTCAACGTACCCGACCGCCCGATCGTTCCGTTCATCGAGGGCGATGGCACGGGCCCGGATATCTGGCGCGCCAGCGTGCGGGTTTTCGACGCGGCCGTGCAGAAGGCCTACGGCGGCAAGCGCAAGATCGAGTGGATGGAGGTCTATGCGGGGCAGAAATCCAACGATCTGTTCAACACCTGGCTGCCCGATGAAACCGTCACGGCCTGCCGCGAGTACCTGGTTTCGATCAAGGGTCCGCTGACCACTCCGATCGGCGGCGGCATCCGATCGCTGAACGTCGCGCTGCGGCAGATGCTCGACCTATACGTCTGCCTGCGTCCCGTGCGCTGGTTCAAGGGTGTGCCCTCCCCGGTGCGCTCGCCGGAAAAGGTCGACATGGTGATCTTCCGTGAGAACACGGAGGACATCTATGCGGGTATCGAGTTCGAGGCGGGCACCGAAGACAACCGCAAGTTCCTCGAGCTCTTCAGGCAGAGCTTCCCGAAGCAGTTCAACAAGATTCGATTCCCTGAAACATCGGGCATCGGCTTGAAGCCCGTGTCGAAGGAAGGCACCGAGCGGCTGTTCCGCTCCGCGGTCGAGTACGCGATTGCCAACCAGCGCAAGAGCGTGACGGTCGTGCACAAGGGCAACATCATGAAGTTCACGGAGGGTGCGTTCCGGTCGTGGTCGTACGCGCTCGCGGAGCGCGAGTTCCCGAACCAGACCTATACGTGGGACCAGTGGGAGCGCACCAAGGCAGCCAGGGGCGAGAAGGAAGCGAACGCCGAGCAGGACGGCGCGAAGAAAGCCGGCAAGATCATCATCAAGGATGCGATCGCCGACATCACGCTGCAGCAGGTGCTTACGCGTCCGGACGAGTTCGACGTCATCGCGACGATGAATCTCAACGGCGACTATCTCTCGGATGCGCTCGCCGCGCAGGTGGGCGGCATCGGCATTGCTCCGGGCGGCAATATCAACTACCGCACCGGTCATGCGGTGTTCGAAGCGACTCACGGTACTGCCCCGAAGTACGCGAACCAGGACAAGGTGAACCCGGGTTCAGTAATCCTGTCGGGCGAGATGATGCTGCGCTACATGGGCTGGGTCGAAGCAGCGGATGCGATCATCACTGCGATGGACCGCACCATTGCCCAGAAGACCGTGACCTATGACTTCGCGAGGCTGATGGAAGGCGCGAAGGAAGTGAAGTGCAGCGAGTTCGGGGATGCGCTGATCCGTAACTTGTAGTCACCGCACGCCGATCCGTCTGCGCGCGAGCTGAACGCCGACGGCGATCGCGATCACGCGCGTCGCACGCTTCACCTCGCAGCAGCTCAGCCTGCCGAAGGCAGCCTGGGCGTGATCCGGTGCTGGATCGCGGGCGAGATCAGTGCCCGGCCGAAGCGCTGGCGGACAGCCTGGTCGCGTCCGCGCAGCGCGTTCTCGGTGGTCGATTCGCACCTCGTATTTCCCGCTAGAGCACGCCCTCGTAGACCTGTGCGATGGGGAGCGTCAGCTCGATTGACTTGAATTCGACGGTCCCGGCGGCGTCCGCTATCCGGCTCGCCTTCCAGTCGTCGTCCCGGCGGAAGACGACGATTTCCAACCGGAGTTGCGACACGAGGAAATACTCCCGAACGCTGGGTACCTGGAGATAGTTCATGTACTTTTCGCGTCGATCGATGGCTTGAGTGGACGTCGAGAGGACCTCGACGATCACGCAGGGGAAGCGGATCCAGGAGTCTTCCACGCCGTCCTGCGTGCAGCCAACCATGATGTCGGGGTAGTAGAAGAAGTCACGACGATCCAGATGCAGCCGCAACTTCAGATTGCCGGCGTAAGGTCTGCACGGGCCTCCTCGCACGTGCGCATGGATGGCGGCGAATATATTGCCCGCGATTACCTCATGTTGCCGGGTCGTCCCTGCCATCGCATGAATCATGCCGTTGACGTACTCATGGCGCTCAGTGCTTGCCTGCTCGAACGCCAGGTACTCGTCGACTGTCATGTACCGATGCTCGGGATCTAGTCCCTCGAAATAGGCGGGCGCGCTCTCAGCGACGCGAGTGTCACCAGCACTGCCATCGGATTCGGGTCTGTCACTCTCCATGTATACCTCCCATACCGACAGGGCTCCGGCGGAGCCCGAGACGCCACCATGGCGCCACACCTAAGACGGATGAGCTGGCGAAAACGGCAAAAGAAAGTCCTTGCGGGCTCCTGTGACTTTGTTCAGGCGCAGCAGCAGGGAAAAGAGCCCGGGAGGGGGTGACTTTCGACGTGCCCGGATCGCTCAGCTTCGATGAAACTTCAGCGCCAGCGCGATGCCGCCGAGGATGGCGACGGTCGCGATCACCAGGCGCGCGGTGATCGTTTCTGACAGCAACATCACGCCGCCGAATGCGGTGAGCACTGGACCCGAGAGCTGCACGACCGCCGCTCGAGTCGCGCCGAGTTTCGGTAATACGGCGTACCAGATCACGTAGCCGAGGCCCGAAGTGATCGCGCCCGACGTGGCTGCGAGCAGCGTTCCCTCGCTGGTCACGTCCAGGGTGCTGATGAAGATCGCGCTGGCGACCAGCGTCATCGGCACGGAAAGTGCGAAGTTGTCTGCGGTCAGGCGAAGAGGATCGCCCGCGCCTCTTCCCCGCAACGAATAGATACCCCACGCCACCCCAGCGATGGCCATCAACGCAGCGCCGAGCGGTGGCGGGGCCTCGAGGCCCGGCGACAGCAGATAGATCAATCCGCCAGCCGCAATCGCAAACCCGATCCACGAAACCGCACTGGGCCGGTCACCTTCGCGAACGCCGACGAGCAGCATCGTCAGCTGGACGGTGCCGAAAAGGATCAGCGCACCAGTGCTCGCCGTAAGCCAGCCGTAGGCAAATGAAAAACAGATCGCGTACAGGAACAGCATCGCCGCTGAAATCCAGCTTCCCCGCTTGCTCGGGGTGCCCGTTGGCCGAACCGCTTTTCGCCGCGAAACGATCACGACGATGACCAACAGCATCACCGCGCCGGAGAGTAGCCGGATGCTCGTGAAGCTGGCGGCGTCGATGCTTCCTTCCACGAGTGCGAGCCGGCACAGGATGGAATTGCTGGCGAACGCCAGCATGGCGAGCGAGGTGAGCGCGAGGATCCGTAAGGAAAGGCCAGCCACGAACCGAATCAGGCGACCCGCGGCGATGGCCGGGTGCGATTCATGTCATGGCACCGTGCCGGCAGCGAGCAGCTCATCGTCGAGCCAGCGCCGAAGGAGCTTTGCCGCTCCGGTAGCGGCAGCCTCGTCGTTCCCGTCCTGCGCCAGCATTTCACACAAGGCACCGAAGGATTGCCCGCTTGCAATGAATGATAACGCGCCGGCTTCGATCGCATCGATCGAACGAAAATACGTGTCCAGCCCGCGCCGCCAGATCAGCCATGACTGCGCCTCGCCCTGCGTAAAAGCGGGCGGTGCCTCGTCGCGGTTCAACGCTCGCCACGCCGCGGGCGCGTTCGTGCGGAGCGCGAGCACATGGACCGACGGATGTGGCACGAGCCTGGCTTCGGCCCATCGCCCAGGTGTCAGCGCATCAAGCTCTGAGGCGCGCAACGGCGCGGCATCTGCCGCGTCGAATGCCAGTGTCATCTTCCACTCCCAATCCGCCAGTTCGGCGAGCACCGGTTGCTCGCGATACGGGCTCTCGCCAGCCAACAGTTCAGGCAGCTGCGCGCCATACCAGCGAATGGAATAGTGGCCGGACGCTTGTTGCTGGACAAAGCGTCGCGCGAGCTCGGCAAACTGCTCGCCACCGAGCAGCTTCGCAAGTACCGGGAAATTGTTCTCGAGCGCTTCCGCAAGACGCGCACGGTAGGCGTCAGAGTAGATTGCGAGGCGCTTTTGGACCGGCACGCGTGACGTTTCAGCGACGGCTGCCTCGATGCCCGCTGTGCCGTCCAGCACGAACGACTGGAACTCGGTTTCGAGTCGCGCCAGACCGCTCACGCGCGGCACTCCGCCGCGTAACCAGAGTCGATGCACGCGCTCACGCCGCCTTCTCCAGTGCCGCGGCCGCGCAGCGTCGCGCCTTCTCCAGTTCGTCGATCAGTTCCGGCAGCGGCGGAATGTGCGCGTCCCGCTCGATCATCGTCGTCACCGGTCCGAGGCGCCGGATCGCGTGTCGATACAGCTCCCACACCGGATCGGACACCGGGTGATCGTGCGTGTCGAGCAGGTAGTCTCCGTGATCCTGGTGCCCGGCGAGATGAATCTGCTGTACGCGCCCTGCCGGAATCGCATCGACGAACGCGCGCGCGTCGAATTCGTGATTGATGCTGCTCACGTACACGTTGTTGACGTCGAGCAGCAACAGGCAATCCGCTTCCTCGGCCAGCGCCGCGAGAAACTCCCACTCGGTAAACGTCGAGGTCCTGTAAGTCACGTAGCTCGATACGTTCTCGAGCACGAGCCGCCGCCCGAGATAATCCTGCACGTCACGCACGCGCGACACCAGGTGGCGCAGCGCCTCCTCGGTGAACGGCAGAGGCATCAGGTCGTGCAGGTTCGTGCCGGACACACCGGTCCAGCACAGGTGATCGGAGATCCAGGCGGGCTCAACGCGACGCGCAAGTTCGCGCAGGGCGCCCAGGTACTCGCGATCGAGGGGCGACGTGCTACCGATGGAAAGCGACACGCCATGCAAGGCCACCGGGTACCGCTCGCGCATGCGCTCGAGAAAGTGCAGTGGCCTGCCGCCGGGGACGAGGTAGTTCTCGGTCAGCGCCTCGAGCCAGTCAAGGCGAGGCGAGCTCGACAGGATGTCTGCGTAGTGCTGCGGCCGCAGGCCCAGCCCGAACCCGACGTGTGGCTGGGTTCGCTGCGAATGACCCGATCGCGGCTGCCCGTCTGGTCCTCGCAGCGGGCCGGCCGGTCGATCGCCTGGGAGAGTCGTGGAAATGAGAATGCGTCCAGGTGAACCGGAGGGCATCCTGCCCTCCGGAGGCACCAATTCCTGGCTGCCCTATTTGTCCTCTTTCTGGCCTTCTTTCTGGGCGGCGCCCTTCGCGGCGTCGCATTCGGCCTGCGACAGCTCGACGTAGCCCTGGCCCTTGCACGCGTTGTGGCCCTTGCACTCGTTGTTGGCGGTCTTACACGCCGACTGCCCCTTGCAGGCATTCGCGCCTTCGCACTTCACCTTGCCTTCCTCGCCGGCGCTCGCGGTCGACACCGCGAGGGACGAAAAAGCAAGAGCGGCTGCTGCGGCCAAGGCGACGCCCGAGAGTTTCCTGGTGGCGGACATATTTCAAAACTCCTGAAATTGTTGTGTGAAATGGAGCAAACCCCCTCCCCGCCAGTGGCCGGAGCCCGAGGGCGGTGCGCATTTCGCCTGAAGCACCCGGTTGGATTCAAGTGTTCCGGTGTTGCCAGGCGACGACAACACTCGCCCCCGGGTCTCGCAGATGACACACTGCGGGACGAATGGGCACCCATTCGGGCCGCCCGGCATGCAGGCAAAACGACCCGATGGCAGTTGCAGACCAGACAGCCGGGGCCCTGGCGACCGCACATGAAATAGCCCGGGCTTTCGTCGACTACAACACGGAGTTCCGGGCGATCACCCGCCGCGCGCCGCAGCGTTTCGAGGCTCGGGACTGGCGCGGCAGCCAGAAAGACGCGGTCGCGCGCATCGAGCTCTACGACCATTTCGTCAATGTGACCGTGACGCAGCTGCGCGAGCGGTTGGGCGACGGCGCACTGGACCGGGAGCTGTGGAAGGAAACGCGCGAACGTTTCGCCGCCATCATCGAGCCCCTGCCCGACCGCGAGTTCACCAAGACCTTCTTCAGTTCCATCACGCGCCGGCTGTTCGGAACCGTGGGCGTCGCGCCCGAGATCGAGTTCGTGGCGCTGGATCTCGATCCCATCGGCAGCCTCCCGACCGAGATCGGCACCGATACCTACGTCAACCGCGGCTCGCTCAACCTGCTGTTCGAGCAGATGCTCGGCGACTTCAGTTTCAACACGCCATGGAAGGATTTCGACCGCAGCGTTGCGCACATCGCGGCCGAAGTGCAGCTGCATTGCGACAAGGCATCGGAGCGGCGGGCCGTGCAGCGAGTGGAGATGATCCGGCCGGTGTTCTACCAGATGACGCGCGCGTACCTGGTGGGTCGCGTGATCGGCCGCAACTGGATGCTGCCGCTCGTCGTGGCGCTGAAGAACACGGACGGCGGCGTGCTCGTCGATGCGGTCATGATGACCGAGGGCGACGTGAGCATCGTCTTCAGTTTCACGCGCTCGTACTTCCACGTCGACCTCGAGCGCGTCGGCGAGGCGGTCGTGTTCCTGAAATCGCTGCTGCCTCGCAAGCCGGTAAGCGAATTGTTCACCGTGCTCGGCCGCGCCAAGCAGGGCAAGACCGAGCGCTATCGGGAGCTGTTTCGCCACCTGCAGACGACGAACGACGCGTTCGTGCACGCGCCGGGCGAACGCGGGCTGGTCATGGTGTGCTTCACGCTGCCCTCCTTCGATATCGTGTTCAAGGTGATCCGGGATCGTTTCCCGTATCCCAAGAACCTCCTGCGCGAAGACGTGATGAAGAAGTACGAGCTGGTGTTCAAGCACGACCGCGCCGGACGGCTCGTCGATGCACAGGAGTTCCGGCGGCTGCGCTTCCCCAGGAGCCGTTTTGCCCCGCAGCTGCTCGCCGAGCTGCTGGCGGAAACCGCCAGCACGGTGCACGTCGACGGCGACAACCTGATTTTCGACCACATGTACATCGAGCGCCGGATGTACCCGCTCAATCTCTACCTGCGCGAGGCGACGCGCGAGCAATGCGAGAAGGCGGTGCTCGACTACGGCCAGGCGATCCGCGATCTCGCCTACACCAACATTTTCGCGGGCGACCTGCTGCTCAAGAACTTCGGCGTGACCCGCCACGCGCGCGTGATCTTCTACGACTACGACGAGCTCTGCCAGGTGACCGATTGCCGCTTCCGCGACCTGCCGCAGGCGACCAACGACGAAGACGAAATGCGCGCGGAGAGCTGGTACTACGTGGCGGACAACGACGTTTTCCCCGAGACCTTCATGTCATTTCTCGGCTTCGACGAGCACCTGAAGAAGACTTTCCTGGCGGTGCACGGCGAGATACTCACCGCCGATTTCTGGCGTCATGTGCAGCAGAAGCACGGTGGCGGCGAGCTGATCGAAGTGCTGCCGTATCATCCGCACCGCGTCCGCGTCGCCAGCAGTTACTAGGCCCGGCGGTAGGCGCTGACGGTCACGTTTCTTCACGGGAGTACGGGATGAGCAACGCATCGGGACGACTGGTCTTCACACTGTTGGCGATCCTGGCGCTCGCTTGCGCTTCGGTCGCGGGCGCCAGCGAGCCGGCAGAATCGAGTGCCCAGGCGACGCTCAGGATAGTCATCGTCGGCGGCACTGGCACGATCGGCCAGCGCATCGTGCGAGAAGCGCTCGAACGCGGCCACCACCTGACGCTGGTGGCGCGCGATCCGGCGACGGTGACCGAAAAGCACGAGCGCCTGGCGGTCATACAGGGGAACGTGCTCGATGCGAGCGGCGTCGCCGCACTCGCGAAAGGCAAGGATGTGTTGATCAGCGCAACGGGTGTCGCGCGCGACCGGGACCCCGATTACAGCTTTTATCGCAGAGCCGCCGAATCGCTGGTCGCTGCCATGCGTTCCCTCGGATCCGATGCTCCGCGGCTACTCGTTGTGGGCGGTGTCGGCTCCCTGCAGCGAACGGATGGCACCCCCGTCATTGACAACGTGCCGGCGGATCGCAAGCCCGAGCATCTCGGACAGAAGGCGGCACTGGATTACTATCGCGGCGTTGCGGATGTGAAGTGGACGTATCTCAGTCCCCCCGGCCGCATCGCTCCCGGAGAACGCACGGGCAAGTATCGTCTCGGGAAGGATCAGCTCGTCGTCGACGACCAGGGCGAGAGCCGGATCTCCATGGAAGACTATGCGGTGGCTATGATCGACGAAGCGGAGAATCCGCGGCACGTGGGCCAGCGATTCACTGTCGGTTACTGAGTCTGCGCCTTCATCGCCGAGACGATGTGGGCTGGAGACGCAAACGTGATGCCCCCGCCCGTCGTCACGTAGGGTTTCAGCTCCCGATCGGCGGCCGCGAGAATCTCCCGGATCTTTTCCTCGGTGAGCGTGACGCCCCAGATGGGCAGCCACCCGCGCAGATCCGCCTCGACAATCGCACGAATGCTGGGAAATCGTGCCGTTCCCTGGTGCGTTTCGATCACGGGAGATTTCAGGCCGACGCCTTCGAAGAGCTGCGCGAGCACACGACGGTCGCCGAGCACGAAAGGAGCACGCAGCGCCTCGGCCGCACGATCGCCCGCCAGCCGCTGCAGCAACCTGACCTCGGCCGCATAGGCGGGTGTGTTGTCGAGAGAATCCCAGACGACTGCCACGACGCGCCCACCGGGCGCGAGCACGCGCAGCATCTCGCGCAATGCCTTGGCGCGATCCGCGAAGAACATCAGGCCAAACTGGCAGGTGACGAGGTCGAAGGATTGATCCGCGAACGGCAAGGCATCCGCCGAGCCTTCGCGAAACTCCACGCCCGGAACGAGCCGCCGTGCGACCGTGAGCATCCCCGGATTGATGTCAAGCCCCGCGACACGGCCCTGTGAGCCTGCGCGTCGCGCAAGCTCTCGCGTCAGCACGCCAGTACCACAGGCAACATCGAGCAACCGCTGGCCCGCTTGCAGATTCGCTGACGCGACGACGCGTTCCGGCCATTCCTGGAACAACGCAGGGACGAAGAATTGCTCGTAAGCACTGGCCGCGTCGATCTGGGCCTGGAGCGCGGGATCGGTCATGGCTGGTTCCTGGTGGCTTTCATTCACCCGTTGGCGCCGTTGCGGCCTGTAACGCCTGGTCGAGATCCGCCATGAGATCCTCGCAGTCCTCGAGACCGATCGACAGGCGAACCGTGGACTCCGTGATTCCCGATCGCGTGGCCTGTTCGGGGGTCAGGTCACGGGAACGCAGCAGGCTCGGCGCCATTACCAGGGATTCGGTGGAACCGAGACTCGCCGCCCGCGCGAACAACTTTAGCGCATCGGCAAAACGTCTGCCGGCCTGCTGCCCGCCGCGGATGTCGAAGCTGACGATGCTGCCGAAATCCTTCATCTGTTGCTTCGCGAGGTCGTGCTGCGGGTGCGTTTCCAGGCCCGGATGGAAAACTCGCGTCACCTGCGGGTGCGAGGCGAGGAACCGCGCGATGCGCAGCGCGCTCCCGGCCTGCTCGCGGTAGCGCACGAAATAACTCTTCAGCCCGCGCAGGATCAGGTACGCCGCGTGCGGATCGAGCATGGCGCCGAGCACCGTGAAATCAGTCCGCATCGGGCGCAGCAGCTTCGTGCTGCCGATGACGGCACCACCCATCACGTCTCCGTGACCGGATGCGTACTTGGTCAGGCTGTGCACGTAGAGATCGATGTCGTATTGCCCGTGGTTGTGGAAACCCGCAAACGTATTGTCGAGGAGCGTCAGCGCCCCGTGCTGGCGCGCCATCGCCGTGATGCGCTTCAGGTCGGCGATCTTGGTCACCGGGTTCGTCGGACTCTCGAAGATGACCAGCCGCGTCGGCTGCCCGGCGAGCACGCTTTCCACCTCGTCGAGCTGCTCGATCGAAAGCAGCGTGTGGGTCACACCGAAGCGCGCCAGCAGGCGGCGGATGACATAACGCGTCGGCGAGTACATCTCGATGAAGCAGAGGACGTGATCGCCCTGCTTCAGCAGCGCCAGCAGGCAGGAGGAAATGGCCGCGATGCCCGACCCCGTCGCGATCGCGTCCTCTCGATCCTGCAGCTCGGCTACCAGCAGCTCCAGCTCGCGCACGGTGGGGTTGGAGGCGCGCGAGTAGAAAAAGCCGGGTCGTTCGCCCCGAATGCTGCGCTCGGTCTCCTCGACGCTCTCGAACTCGAACTTGACCGACTGGTAGATCGGCGAGACCAGCGAGCGGTTGTCCGGGGGCAGCTCGACCTGGGGCGGATGATTGACGCGGGTGGGCTTTTTCATGCGGCGGGTATTCTATAAAATCCCGGCCCTCTCCGTTGGAGGCCCTGTGCTCGAGCGATAAACATGGATTTCCGCCTCACTGAAGACCAGTTGATGATCCAGTCCGCGGCCCGGGAGTTCGCGCAGAACGAGATCGTGCCCGTCGCCGCGCAGCACGACGCGAGCGGCCTGTTTCCCTCGGCCACGATTGCCAAGGCCGGCGAACTGGGCTTCATGGGCATCGAGGTCCCCGAGGCCTACGGCGGCGCCGGTCTCGACCCGGTCAGCTTTGTCCTGGTGATCGAGGAGATCGCGGCGGCCGACGCTGCGCACTCGACCATCGTCTCGGTGAACAACTCGCTTTACTGCAACGGCATCGTGCAGTTCGGAACCGAGGAGCAGAAGCTCGAGTACGTGAAACCCGTGGCCAGTGGCGAGGCGGTCGGCTGCTACGGCCTCACGGAGCCGCAGTCCGGCTCGGATGCGGGCTCGATGCGCACTCGCGCCACCCTGTCGAAGGACGGCAAGCACTACGTCATCAACGGCAAGAAGTCCTGGATCACGTCCGGGCCGGTCGCGAAGTTCATGGTGCTTTTTGCCACGATCGCGCCGGAGCGCAAGGCCAAAGGTGTCACCGCCTTTATCATCGACACCTCCCGGCCAGGCTACGTGCGTGGCAAGACCGAACCCAAGCTGGGCATCCGCGCTTCCGCGACCTGTGAGGTCGAGTTCGTCGATTACCAGCTGCCGGTGGAAAACCGGCTCGGCGAAGAGGGCCAGGGGTTCAACATTGCGATGACCGTGCTCGACGCCGGGCGGGTCGGCATCGCGGCGCAGGCGGTCGGTATCGCGCGAGCGGCGTACGAGGCCTCGGTGCAGTACGCGCGCGAACGCCAGGCGTTCGGCGAGCCGATCGGTTCGTTCCAGATGATCCAGGCGAAGCTCGCCGACATGAAGTGCCGGCTGGATGCGGCGCGGTTGCTGACGCTTCGCGCGGCGTGGTCGAAGGCCGAGGCCCGCAAGGCAGGTACGCGCAACTCGCTGGAAGCGAGTATCGCCAAGCTCTACGCATCCGAAGCTGCGATGTACATCACCCACCAGGCGGTGCAGATCCACGGCGGCATGGGGTACAGCAAGGAAATGCCGATCGAGCGCTACTTCCGCGATGCGAAGATCACCGAGATCTACGAAGGCACCAGCGAAATCCAGCGCCTCGTGATCGCGCGCAACGAGACGGGACTCCGCTAGGGCTTGTCGAACTGTGCCGGGCGTTTCGCCTTCACCGCGGCCAGGCCTTCCTTCACGTCCTGCAAGCGGAAGCCAAGAAACTCCAGCGCCAGTGACGCATCGAAGCTGGGCCCCGCGAGCCGCAACCAGTGGTTCAGCGCGTGCTTGGTCCATCGGATGGCGGTTGCGCTGCCATTCGCCAGCTTGCGTGCAGTTTCCAGCGCAGTCGGATAGACCTGCTCGTCCTCGACACAGCGCGCCACCAGCCCGATGCGTTCGGCTTCTTCGCCGCTGAGGGGCTCGTTCGTCATCAGGTAGTAGCGCGCCTTCGCCATTCCGCAGAGCAGCGGCCACAGGATCACGGAGTGGTCGCCCGCTGCCACGCCGAGTCGCGTGTGACCATCGATGATCTTCGCGCTGCGTCCGGCGATCGAAATGTCCGCGAGCAGGGCCACGGCAAGTCCCGCGCCCACAGCCGTGCCACGAATTGCCGAGACGACGGGCTTGGAGCAGTTGATGAGGTTGTGGACGAGATCGCTCGCCTCTTTCCACACGCGCACCAGGGCGGCATCGTCAGCGATCATTTCCTCGATCAGCGTGAAGTCGCCGCCCGATGAGAAATGCTCGCCCGCGCCTCGCACCAGCGCGACGAGCACCGCGTCGTCGACATCGATCGCTCGCCAGACCTGCGCAAGGTCGCGGTGCATGTGCTTGTCGGCCGCATTGAGACGGCCCGCGCTCGCCAGCATGATCTCGAGAATTCCCGCGGCGGGCTCACTGAAGGCGAGCGAGGAGAACTCGCGACTGTAGCGATCAATGAGGATACCGGTAGCCATGCGCCGTCCTCGCGTTGCGCCCATCAGCTCTTCGTGACCGGAGGTTGCGCGTCCGGGACGGCCTGCTCGCTCACCATCGTCAGGACATCGTAGGCTGCGACCGTTTCACCCTGCGCGTTCGTAATCTCCGTGTCCCAGCGCACCTCGCCATAGCCGCTGGCCGGCCGCAGCGATTTCTCCTTGCAGGTGAGGCGCACCTTGATCCGATCGCCGGGCTTCACGGGTTTCACGAAACGCAGGTTGTCGAGGCCGTAGTTCGCGAGCACCGGACCATAGGCCGGATCGACAAACTGGCCCGCCGCCGCGGACACGAGGAAATATCCGTGGGCCACCCGCCCGCCGAACAGCGGGTTGCGGGCCGCATCCTTCTCGTTCATGTGAGCGTAGAAACGATCGCCGGAGAGATCCGCGAAACGCTCGATGTCTTCCAGCGTGACCTCCCGTTCCGCCGTGACCAGCGTGTCTCCTACCTTGAGCTCGTGGAAGGGCTTGCGGAACGGGTGCACGCCCGGATCGAGTTGGCGCGCACCCTTCGACCACTTGCGCGTCACCGCCACGATCGTATCGGGCGTTCCCTGGATCGCGGTGCGCTGCATGTAGTGCATGACCCCGCGAATGCCGCCCATCTCTTCGCCGCCACCGGCCCGCCCGGGGCCGCCATGCACGAGATGCGGCAGAGGCGAACCGTGTCCCGTCGATTCCTTGGCGCACGTACGGTCGACCACGAGCAGCCGGCCGTGCAACGGCGCAAGGCCGAGCACGAGTTCCGCGGCGACATTTTCGTCTGCCGTGAACACCGAGCTCACCAGGCTTCCTTCCCCGCGTCGCGCAAGGTCGATCGCCTCCTGCACACTGTTGTAAGGCACCACGGTGGACACCGGACCGAACGCTTCGACCGAATGGATCGCGCGCGCACGGGTGGCATCACGACAATAGAGCAACAGGGGCGGCACGAATGCGCCGCGTTCGCGATCGCCACCGACGACTTCGTACTGCTTGCCATTGCCGCTATGGCCCGACACGAGCTCCGCTTCCCTGGCGAGCGTCTCACTGCGCTCGAGCACTTCCTTGCGTTGACCGAGGGACGCGAGCGGGCCCATTTTCACCTGCTCGTTGCGAGGATCGCCGACGACGATCTGTCGCAAGGCGGTCTGCAGGGCAGAGACGACATCTCCCGCGAACTCCCTGGGAACGATGGCCTTGCGAATGGCGGTGCATTTCTGGCCGGCCTTCACTGTCATCTCGCGCACGACTTCGCGCACGAACAGGTCGAACTCGGGCGTGCCCGGCCGCGCATCGGGGCCCAGCACGCAGGAATTGATGGAATCCGTTTCGGCGATGAAACGCACGGAGCGGTCCAGCAGCACGGGATGCTGGCGCAGCTTGATCGCCGTGCTCGCCGAACCGGTGAATGAAACCGCGTCCTGGCAGGTGAGGTGATCGAACAGGTTTCCCAGGCTGCCGCACACCAGCTGCATAGTGCCTTCCGGAAGAATCCCGGACTCGACGATGCGCCGGAACACCGCCTCTGCCAGGTACGACGTACCCGTAGCCGGCTTCACGATCGAAGGCACACCCGCCAGGAACGTGGGTGCGAACTTTTCGAGCATGCCCCACACCGGGAAATTGAACGCATTGATGTGGACCGCGACGCCTTCGAGCGGGACGCAGATGTGCTGCCCGATGAAGCGCCCGTTTTTCGAAAGGTTCTCCGCCGCGCCGTCGATGAAGACGTGACCGCTTGGCAGTTCGCGCGTGCCCTTGCTGGCATAGACGAACAGCGTCGCGATACCGCCGTCGATATCAATCCACGAGTCACCTTTCGTCGCGCCCGTCATGTAGGACGTCGGATAGAACTCGTCCTTACGTTCGGAGAGATGCTTGGCGAGCGCCTTGAGCAACGCCGCACGCTCATGGAACGTGAGCTTGCGAAGGGCGGGGCCACCGACGCGGCGCGCATAGTCCGCAGCCATGGCGAAATCGACGCCGAGCGATGACGCGAGCGCGACGGGCGCGCCCGTCGATGCGTCGAGCAGTGAGACCGCATCGCGCTCCCGCGCCGGGAACCATCGCCCGCCGATGTAGCTTTCGAGAGGTTGCGCGACTTGGCTATTCATTGGGTTCACTCATTGCGAATCCCTGGACGCGGTGGTGAAACGCTCGCCGCGCCGGGCAAGCTCGACGAGCAGCGGGGCGGGCGTCCAATAGCGGGCATCCGCGCCGGTGGCGAACCGCTTGATCGCCGCAAGCACGCTCTCCAGGCCGACCGTGTCCGCGTAGAACATCGGGCCGCCGCGTGAGCGCGGAAAACCGTAACCATTCGCCCAGATCACGTCGATGTCGCCCGCACTCGACGCGATGCCCTCTTCCAGGATGCGCGCGCCTTCGTTCGCCAGGGCAAACAGGCAACGTTCGAGGATTTCCGTGTCGCTGACTTCGCGTGGCACGACTCCAAGGCGACGAGCCTCCGTGCGGATGAGTTCCGCCACAGCCGGATCGGGCTTCGGCTCGCGCGAGCCGGGCTCGTATCGATACGTCCCTGAGCCGGTCTTCTGACCGAGCCTTCCTGCTTCGACCAGCAGGTCCGATACGCGGTAGTAGCGCGGGTCATCGGGCAGATCCTTGCGCTCTCGGCGCACGCGGTAGCCGACGTCGAGCCCCGCGAGATCACCGACGGCGTTCGGCCCCATTGCCATGCCGAACTCTTCGAGCACGCGATCGATGCGTTGCGGCGGCACGCCGGCAAGCAACAGGAGCTGCGTTTCCCGACCATAGCCGTAGAGCATGCGGTTGCCGACGAAGCCGAAGCAGTTGCCGACGACGACGCCGATCTTGCCAAGCCGGCGCGTGACCGCCTGCGCCGTCGCAATCGCCTCGGCGGCGCTCTTTTCGCCGCGGACGATCTCCACGAGCCGCATGACGTTGGCGGGACTGAAGAAGTGCATGCCGACGACGTCCGCGGGACGCTTCGTCGCTCCCGCGATCGCATCCACGTCCAGCGTGGACGTGTTCGTTGCGAGCACGGCGCCCGGCTTGCAGACTGCGTCGAGCTTCGCGAAGACTTCCTGCTTGATCGAGAGGCTTTCGAACACCGCCTCGATCACGAGATCCGCGTCCGACGCAGCGCCAGGATCGGGAGCTGCAGCCACTCGCGCGATCGCTCGTGCACCCTCCTCCGCCGTCATGCGCCCCTTTTGAACGACTCCCTCGATCGTCGTGCGCACTCGCTCGTTGCCGGCCTCGAGTCCTTTCGCCGACGTGTCGATCAGCGAAACCTGGAACCCGCTCGTCGCCAGGCTGATGGCGATGCCGCTGCCCATCGTGCCAGCGCCGAGCACAGCCACTTTCTTCACTTCGCGCGCGTTCGCCTTGAGAGTCGGTGCCTTGCTGCCGCCTCGCTCCGCAAAGAAGAGATGACGCAGCGCTTTCGATTCGGTCGAGTTGCGGGATTGCTCGAAGAGCTCACGCGCGCGCGCCTGACCCGCGTCGAACGGCAGCTGTGTGGCGGCCTCGACGCATTGTATGATCCGCTCCGCCGCCTCCAGCTTGCGCGTGGCACGTGGCAGCGACTTGCGAGCCTTGGCGAAGAAGGCCGCGTCGATTCCATTTGTATCAACACGTGCATCGCGCAACCGGCGAGGGGGCGCGCCTGTCCGCGCAACCGCGACGGCAAGGTGGCGCGCGTAGTCGACAGCGCCCGCGCGCAGATCGCCGCTGACCCGATGGTCCACGATTTCGAGTTCCTGCATGCGTGCGAGACCGATCGGCTCACCGCCCGTCATCATCTCGATGGCCGCAGGCACTCCAATCAACCGCGGCAGCCGTTGCGTTCCGCCGGCGCCGGGAAGCAGGCCAAGCTTCACCTCGGGCAATCCCACCTGTACGTCCGAAGAGGCGCAGCGGTAATGACACGCAAGCGCAAGCTCGAAACCACCACCCAGGGCGGACCCGTGTAAGGCCGCGACAACCGGCTTCGTGCACGACTCGATGCGCAGCAGTACATCGGGCAGCAACGGCGAACGATGCGGTGCGTCGAACTCGCGGATATCGGCACCAGCAATGAACATCCGGCCCTGGCCATGAATGACCACAGCCTTCACGGAATCGTCGGCCTCCACGCTTTCGATGGCGTCGAGGAGGCCCGCACGAATCGCATGCGACAGCGCGTTGACCGGCGGGTGATCGATCACGACGATCGCAACGTCGCCGTCGCGTTCGACCGAGACCCTTTCCGTCGTGGCACTAGCCGTCATCGCACGTGACCCGCTGTCATCCAACGCGCTCGATGATCGTCGCGATGCCCTGGCCCACACCGATGCACATGGTGCAAAGCGCGTAGCGTCCGCCACTGCGTTCGAGGTGATTCAGCGCCGTCGTGGCCAGGCGCGCGCCGCTGGCACCGAGCGGGTGGCCAATCGCGATCGCGCCGCCGTTCGGATTGACGTGGGCTGCGTCGTCCGCAAGACCGAGCTGACGCATCACTGCGAGCGACTGCACCGCAAACGCCTCGTTCAGCTCGATCACGTCCATCTGCTGCAACCCGAGCCCCGCCAGGGCGAGCACCTTGCGCGTTGCCGGCACCGGGCCGATACCCATAACGCGCGGCGCTACTCCCGCGGTGGCCGTGGCGATCACGCGTGCGCGAGGCTTCAGCCCGTACTTGCGCACCGCCTGTTCGCTCGCGAGCAGCAAGGCGCAGCTGCCATCGTTCAGACCCGAAGAATTGCCGGGCGTGACCGAACCGTCAGGCCGTACCACGCCCTTCAGCTTCGCCAGCGCTTCCAGTGTCGTGTCGGCCCGCGGGTGCTCGTCCTCGGTAAATGCCAGTGGAGGCTGCTTTCCACGCGGCACGGACACTGGGATGAGCTCTTTTGCAAAGAAGCCCGCGGCTTTCGCGCGCGCATGACGCTGTTGACTGCGCAACGCGAACGCATCCTGGTCAGCGCGGGAAATCTTGTACTCCGACACGAGGTTCTCGGCCGTTTCGGGCATCGAATCGATGCCGACGCGTTCCTTGATGGCGGGATTCACGAAGCGCCAGCCGATGGTAGTGTCCTCGAGCTTCGCGTTGCGCGCGAACGCGCTATCGGCCTTCGCCATGACGAAAGGCGCACGCGTCATGCTCTCCACGCCGCCCGCGATCGCCAGGTGCGCCTCTTCGGTCCGAATGGCACGCGCGGCAAGATTCACGGCGTCGAGCCCTGAGCCACACAGTCGGTTGATCGTGCCGGCTGGTGCACTTTCGGGAAGCCCCGCGAGAATCACTGCCATGCGCGCCACGTTGCGATTGTCCTCGCCCGCCTGGTTCGCGCATCCGAAATAGACTTCGTCGACCTGCGTGAAGTCCACGCCGGCATTGCGCTCGACGAGCGCCCGCAACGGGATCGCCGCCAGGTCGTCCGTACGAACAGTCGCCAGCGCACCGCCGTAGCGACCGAAGGGCGTGCGAATCGCATCGCAGATGAAAGCGTCACCCATCAGGACCTCCAGTTGGCGGCTCCACGGAACCGCATCACGTGACCACCGGGCCGCCGACCTCGTGCGAACGGCCACGGAACAGCGCGATGGTTTCACCGCGCTGGTTGGTCACCTCGATCTCGTAGATACCACTGCGCCGCGAGCGCCAGCGTTCACTGGCCACTGCCGTCAATTCATCGCCTGCGCGCGCCGGCCCGAGAAATTCGATGGTTGCCGAAGCGGCCACGGTCGAACGATCGTGCGAGTTGCAGGCAAAGGCAAATGCGCTGTCCGCCAGCGTGAAGACCAGGCCGCCGTGGCAGACCTGGTGACCATTCACCATGTCGCCGGTGATCTTCATCACGACGCGGGCAAAACCCGGGCGGCATTCGGTCACGCGCATACCGAGCTGCTGCGAGGCGCGATCCCGCTGGTAGAGTGCGGCGACCGCGTGCTCGGCGATCGACTGCTGACTGGCCTGCTGATTGGCCTGCGGATCCGCTTTGTTGCTCACTTTCCCGCGAACCTCGGCGCGCGTTTCTCACCAAACGCGGCCACGCCTTCTGCGTAGTCCGCTGTGCAGCCAAGCTCGCGCTGGAAGTCACGCTCCGTATCGAGTTGCTCGGCGAGCGGGCGGCCCCACGATTCCTGGATCGACTGCTTCGTGCGCGCGTAACCCAGCGTCGGCCCTTGTGCAAGCTGCTGCGCCATGGCGTCGACGGTCATCGGCAACTCCGCGTCATCGACACAACGCCAGATCAAACCCCATTCCGCGGCCTGCTCCGCGCTGAGTTTTTCGCCGAGGAGCGCAAGACCCAGGGCGCGCGCCTGGCCCACGAGGCGCGGCAACATCCACGTTCCCCCGGAATCAGGCACGAGACCGAGCTTCGAGAACGACTGGATGAAGCTAGCCGAGCGCGCAGCCACGACGATATCGCACGCAAGCGCGATGTTGGCCCCGGCGCCGGCGGCCACGCCGTTCACCGCTGCGATCACGGGCATCGGCAGCGTGCGCAACGTGAGAATCAGCGGCTTGTAACGAAGCTCGATGGACTCACCGAGATCCGTAGCTCCTCCGCCCGGCGCTACGGCACGATCGCCCAGGTCCTGTCCCGCGCAGAACCCGCGCCCCGCTCCCGTGATGACCAGGACGCGCGCCTGCTCCGGGCCGAGACGCTGCAAGGCGTCGCGAACTTCGGCGTGCATGGCAACGTTGAAGCTGTTGAGCCGGTCCGGCCGGTTCAGTGTCAGGCGCGCAATGCCCCCGGTTACTTCGAAACGGATGTTCTCGTAGGCCATGGTTCACCGTTCGCCAGGTTCACCGTTCATCATAGTTGAGCTCGAGCTCGTCGGTCTTCGCGTGCGACTGGCACGCCAGGATGTACCCCTGCTCCAGCTCCCATTCCTCGAGCGCGAAATTCTGATCCATGCGGACTTCACCGCGCACCAGCCGCGTGCGGCAGGTGGAACAGACGCCCGCGCGGCAGGAAAAAGGCAGGTCGAGTCCCGCACGCGCCGCGGCATCCAGAATCGTTTCCTCCTCCTTGCGCATCGGGAACACGCGGCGCCGGCCGTCCATCACGACGGTGACCTGTGTCACGCCGTCCGCCGCCGGCTTCACTTGGGGCGATGCCGCTGGAGACGCTTGCGGAGCCGGTACGGCCGAAGCGGCCGCGGGCGCAGCAGCCGCACGGAAATGTTCGCTGTGAATGCGCGCGGCATCGACACCGAGGGCTCGCAGCTTCGCCGTGATGTCGTCGATCATCGTGCCGGGGCCGCAGACGAAGATTCCCTCCGCCTTGCGCGGGTCCAGCAATGTCTCTCCCAGCTCGTCGAGCTTGGCAGCATCGATGCGACCGTTGAACAGCTCGATGTCCTGTGGCTCGCCACTCATGACAAAACTGATGGTAAAGCGGCCGAGATGACGATCCTTCAGCGCCATCAACTCCTCGAGCAGCATCGTGCGGCCGACGTTGCGATTGCCGTAGACGAGCTGGACCCGGTTGCCCGGAGCTGCCTCGAGCAGCGAGCGTACGATCGCGAATACCGGCGTGATGCCACAGCCCGCTGCGAAGGCGAGGAAAGTGCCCTTCGGTGTGTTCTCCCGCGGACCGAAGCTCCCGTTGGGCGGAAGCACTTCGACCGTGTCGCCCACTCGCGCTTTCTGCGCGAGGTGTGTCGCGAGTCTTGCCTTGGGATGCAGCCGCGGGGCGATCTCGAGGCGCGTGCCCTCCGGGCGGCTGATCAGGGAATAGGTGCTGCGCAACTCCTCGCCATTGACGTTCGCGCGCAGCACGACGTGCTGCCCGGGACGCATCCGGTATTCCTCGCGCAGTGCCTCGGGAACGTCGAGCGCTATGCGCACCGCGTCTTCGGCGTCGGGCCGGATCTCGGCGATCTGCAGGGGATGGAACTTGAGCATTCGCGGCCGCTAGAGGCACTTGAAATGATCGAAGGGTTCCAGGCACGCCTGGCAACGATAGTGCGCCTTGCAGGGCGTCGAGCCGAACTCGCTGATGCGCTCGGTCGTCGTGCTGTTGCACCGGGGGCACGCAACGGGCCGCGTGCTGAAGAGCTGGCGGACATTACCCACGCCTTTCTCCGGCGGAGCGATGCCGAACTGTCGCAGCTTCTCGCGGCCGCGATCGGTGATCCAGTCGCTCGTCCAGGCCGGCGACAGCGCTTCGCGAACGATGGCCTCGTGAAAGCCGCCGCGGTCCAGTGCCTGGCGCACCGATGCCCGGATGACTTCAGTCGCGGGGCATGCGGAATACGTGGGTGTGATCTGCACTTCGACCTGCCCCGCCGGATCCGCGTGCACGCCGCGCACGATCCCGAGATCGACGATGTTCAGCACGGGGATCTCGGGATCCGGCACGCGCTCGAGCAGCCCCCAGATTTCGCGCTCGATGGATCGCGTCGAAGTCGCGAGCCCGGCGCTCACCAGCGTGCTCCCGGATAGGTGCGCTGCAGAAACTGCATCTCTGCGAGCAGGTAACCGAGCGGCTCGGTGTGCTCGCCGCGCTTTCCGTGCCACTTGAACGAAGCGTCGGCCGGACGCTTGAGCGTGGCCTGCGCGAGCACGTCGTCCATCTGGCGAGACCATTTCGGCCTCAGGTCGGCGAGGACGGGAGCGATGCCCTGAGAGGCCATCTCTTTATCGACCGCGTCCGCGGTGAACAGCTCGTCGGTGTATCGCCACAGCTCGTCGAGCGCGCGCTGCACGCGTCGATGGCTTTCGTCGGTTCCATCGCCGAGCCGCACGAGCCATCCGGCGCTGTAGCGGAAGTGATAGCGCGTTTCCTTCAAGGCCTTCGCCGCGATTTCGGCGAGCCGCGTATCAGCCGAGCCCGACAGCGCGCCGTAGAGTTCCAGCTGGAAGCCATCGAGCAGGCACTGCCGCACGATCGTGCGTCCGAAATCACCGTTGGGTTGCTCGACGAGCGCGAGATTGCGGAACTCCGGACCGTCACGCAGGTAGGCGAGATCGTCCTCGGTGCGACCCTTGCCCTCGATCTCTCCCGCGTAAGTCAGGAGCAGTCGCGCCTGCCCGAGAAGATCGAGCGAGACGTTCGCCAGCCCCAGGTCCTCTTCGAGCGCGGGCGCATGGCCGACCCATTCGGCGAGTCGTTGGCCGAGGATCAGGCTGGTATCGCCCAGCCGCAACAGGTAATCGAAATGCGCGGCAGCAGTCACAGGTTCTTCACTTCGTCCGGGATGTCGTAGAACGTCGGGTGCCGATACACCTTGTCGCGAGCGGGCTCGAACAATGCTTCGGCCTCTTCCGGGTCCGACGCGACAATCGCAATGGATGGCACGACCCAGAGACTCACGCCTTCCTGGCGGCGCGTGTAGACATCACGCGCGTGCTCGATCGCCATCCTGGCATCCGCAGCATGGATGCTGCCCACGTGCTTGTGCTCGAGACCCGAACGGGCCCGCACAAACACTTCGAACAGCGGCCACTCGTGCTTCGTATGCGCCTTCATAGGGGCGGTATTGTCAGCCATGGACGTTCCTCAGGCCGCGCGGATTTCGCGCTGCCGTTGTTTCTCCGCGTGCGCCAGTGCGGCCTCGCGGACCCAGCTGCCTTCCTCGTGCGCGCGACGTCGTGCCTCGAGTCGCTCGCGATTGCACGGACCGTTGCCTTTCAGCACGGCTCTGAATTCGCTCCAGTCGATCGGACCGAAGCGGTAGTGCTGGGTGGCCTCGTCCCATTCCAGATCGGGATCCGGCACGCGCAACCCGAGAAACTCCGCCTGGGGCACCGTGACGTCCACGAACTTCTGCCGCAGCTCGTCGTTGGTGAAGCGCTTGATCTTCCAGCGCACCGACTGCTCGGTGTGCTTCGATTCGCTGTCGCTCGGCCCGAACATCATCAGTGACGGCCACCACCAGCGGTTCAGCGCGGCCTGCGCCATCTCCTTCTGCTCGGGCGTGCCGCGCGCCAGCGTGAGCATGATCTCGAAGCCCTGGCGCTGGTGAAAGCTTTCTTCCTTGCAGATACGCACCATTGCGCGCGCGTACGGACCGTACGAGCAACGGCAGATCGGGATCTGGTTCATGATCGCCGCGCCGTCGACCAGCCAGCCGATCGCGCCGACGTCCGCCCAGGTCGGGGTCGGATAGTTGAAGATGCTCGAATACCTGGCAGTGCCGGCGAGCAGCTGCTCGAGAAGCTGGTCGCGGGAAATGCCGAGCGTCTCCGCGGCGCTGTACAAGTACATTCCATGGCCGCCCTCGTCCTGCACTTTCGCCACGAGCACGGTCTTGCGCCGCAAGGTCGGCGCACGCGTGATCCAGTTACCCTCAGGCAGCATGCCGACGATCTCGGAATGAGCGTGCTGCGAAATCTGGCGGATGAGCGTCTGCCGGTAGGCATCGGGCATCCAGTCCTTGGGCTCGATCTTCTCGTCGGCATCGATGCGCGACAGGAAGCGCTGCCCCAACGCACCGTCGTCCTCGCCTTGGCCCGCCGGGCTCGCCGCCGCATCCGGGTTCTTAGCGTCCAGGCCCTGGGTGTACACGCTCGGTCTCCTGCTTTCCGGACTCGGACTGGTGGGGAAAGGCTGCCGGCCGCTGTCATCAGCGGTGCGGGCAGGATCGCTAATGTGACACAGCAATGGTCCACGGGCAACGATTTCTGTGTCAGAATGCATCGGTTCGCCACCGCCCTTCCCGCATGCCCGATACCCTATCCGCCGCTACCCGAAAGCTCGTTGGCAGGTTCCGCCGCCAAAGGCCGCTACGTGCGGGATCCCTGCTCATCACGCTGTTCGGCGACGCAGTGGCGCCGCATGGCGGGGCGATATCCCTGGGCAGCCTGATTCGTCTGACAGATCCGTTTGGTGTGGGGGAACGGCTGGTACGAACGTCGGTCGCGCGACTGGCGCAGGACGGCTGGCTCGCTTCGGAACGCGAGGGCCGCACCAGCGAATACCGGCTCACCGATATCGGCAAGCGCCGCTTTGCTGAAGCGACGCAGCGAATTTACGGATCGTCGCCGGAGCGCTGGGCGGGGCGCTGGACGCTGCTCCTGGTGCCTTTCAATGGCACGGCTCGCGAGAAGGTGCGCGAGGAACTGCGCTGGCTGGGGTTTGGACAGGTGAGCCAGGGTCTACTGGCGCACCCCACTCGCTCGGTGAAGGAAGTGCGCGCACAGTTGGCCGACCTCGAGTCGCCCACGGAAGGCATCTCCATTTTCGAAGCGCACAGTGGCGACCTCGAGTCGGATCGCCGCCTCGCCGCGAGCGGTTGGGACCTGGATGAGCTGTCGCGCGACTATGCGGCGTTCGTGCGGAGTTTTGCGCCAGTACTGGACGCATTGCGGGCGCCGAGCGCGGTCGAATCGTCGAAAGTCGATCCACCGGGGGTCGAGGCAGAGCGCGCTTTCGTCATCCGCACGCTGCTGGTTCACGAGTACCGCAAGATTCATCTCCGCGACCCGTTGCTGCCGCAGGACCTGCTGCCGGCAAACTGGATCGGCAACGGGGCGTACGAGCTTTGCCGCGAGCTGTATGGCCAGGTGTTCGACGCAGCGGAGCGCCATTTCGCGTCCAGCGCGAGCCGTACGCGCGGCAAGTTGCCCGCGCTTTCGCGTGAAACGTGGACACGGTTCGGCGGCCTGCGCCGCTAGTGCTTCGCTCAGCTCCAGTTCTCGAGACGCTCGACGAACACCTGCAGGAACCGGTTGGCCTGAAAGCCATCCATCACGCGGTGATCAATGGTGAGCGTGACGTAGCAGCGCGGCTGCACCACCACACGATCCTCGCCGTTCTCCTCGACCACCACGGCGCGCTTTTCCAGTTTGCCGATGCCGACGATGGCTGACTGGGGCTGGTTGATGACGATCGGCGTGGCGATGAGACTGCCGCTGACGCCGTGATTGGAAATCGTGATCGTGCCGCCTTGCAGGTCCTGCGGTACCAGCTTCTGTTCGCGCGCCTTGCGAACGAGCTCGTCCAGCCCCTTGGCGATCGAGAGCAGGTCGAGCGTGTGCGCGTCGCGCAGCACGGGTACGACGAGACCCTCGGCACCCAGCGCCGTCGCGACACCGACGTGTACGGACTCCTGGATCTCGATGCCGGCTGATGTCCAGCGGCTGTTCGCTTCCGGAACTGCGCGGACGGCATCGGCCATGGCCGCCACGAAGTAGGCCGTCAGCGTGAGATTCGCGCCGCGCTGCGCAAAGGATTCGCGTTGTGCCGCGCGATGCGCCAGGACTGTCGCGAGGTTGGCCTCGAACACGGTCGTCACGTGGGGCGCCGTGCGCAGCAGGCTTTCCACCATGTGATCCGCAATTCGACGGCGCATCGGTGTGTGCGCGACGAGTCGCGTCCTGGCGCTCGCCTTGCTGCCCACCGCGGGAACCGTGGCGGCGGCGTAGAGATGGCGCTGGACATCTTCTACCGTGACGCGCCCGCCTTGCCCTGTTCCCTCGATGGCAGTCGCATCGAGCTGATGTTCGGCGATCAGCCGCCTCACGGCCGGACTAAGCCGCTCGCCACGATCTGCAGTGGCTGCAGCACTGGTGGGCGCGGAACTCGCCGCAGCCGCCGCAGCCTTCGCGCCTGCCGTGCTGCCGACACGCAAGCGTCCCAGCAGTTCGCCTGGCGCGATCTCTTCCTGTTCCTGCTTGAGAATGCTTTCGAGCACCCCGCTGCCGGGTGCCGGCACTTCGACGGTCACCTTGTCGGTTTCGATCTCGAGCAGCGGTTCGTTCTTCTCGACCGCCTCGCCGACCGCTTTCATCCAGCGCAGCACCTGCGATCGCGTGCCCTCGGTCTGCTCGCTCGGCGAACGGATTTCCAGCAGTTCAGCGGTCACGGTGAGACTCCCCGGCGCCGGCTCAGACCGCAACGATAGCCTGAATCGCCGCGCTGATGCGCTCGACGCCGGGAACGGCGGCCGCGAGCAGCGTCGGACTGTGCGGACTCGGAATATCCGGCATGGCGAGGCGCTCGATCGGCGCATCGAGGCTGAAGAACGCTTCCTTCGCGAGAAACGCAGCAACCTCGGCACCGAAACCCGCCGTGACGTTGTCCTCGTGAACGACAAGACAGCGGTGCGTTTTCCGGACCGAAGCCAGCACGGCTTCGCGATCCCAGGGTGACAGCGTGCGCAGGTCCAGCAACTCCGCATCGGCGCCGGTGCGAGTGATTGCCTGTTCGCAGCGTTCGACCATCGCGCCCCAGGTCACGATCGTGAGCGCCGAGCCGGTTCGAAGCAGGCGTGCCTTGCCGAACGGAATGACGTAGTCGTCTCCCGGATACGGGCGGCGCGCCCATGCCTGGTCGAGCATGGCGCGGTGCTCGAAGAATATCGTCGGATCGTTGCCGCGCAGCGCGCTGCGCAGAAGCCCAACGGCATCTTCGGCGTTGGAAGGCATCGCCACGCGCCAACCAATGCCATGCACCCACTGCACTTCGTTGGTCTGGCTGTGCCATGGATCGCCGCACTTGAAGAAGCCGCCCGGCATGCGCACCACCATGGGTGCGGCGAAACGATTGTTGGTGCGCCAGCGCATCGTGCCGCAGTCGTTGATCTGCTCCGCCGCGGAATCGGCGTACTTGCGGAACTGGATCTCGGGCACGGGCACCAGGCCGGCGAGCGCCATCCCGACGGCCCGCCCAATGATGCCCTCCTCGGACAGGCTCGTATCGAACACGCGCCGGTCACCAAATTTTTCCTGCAGCCCCAGCGTGGCGGCATGGACGCCGCCCTTCGCGCCGACGTCTTCGCCAAAGATCACGAGGCGTGGATTGATCGACAGCTCGTGCTCGAGCGTGCGCCGGATGGCGGTCAGAAGGTTGATGCGCGCCGGTTCGGGCGTCGGCGTTTCCGAACCCGCCGGAAGCCTGACCCCTTCGGACAGCAAGCCACCCTGCTGCTGCACTTCCACTTCGCCATCCGCGCGCGTTTCGCTGAACACGTGGCGCGTCAGGCCGGAAACGTCGGGTTGCGCGAACTGCTCCACCCGCGCGATCGCGTCGGCGACCCCCTGCTTCGCCTGCGCTTCCAGTTCCTGCCACCGCTGCTCGGTGATCTTGCCCGGGACCAGCCATTCCCGCAGGTTCTTCAGCGGATCGCGCGCCTTCTCGGCTTCGACCTGCGTCGTCGACTTGTAGGACTGCGTGTCCTGGGCCGAATGGCCGGAGAGCCGCGGAACCGTGAGCCGCAACAGCACGGGCGTATTGCCGCCTCGTGTTTCATCGACGGCCTGCGCGATGAGCGCGGCTGCCTGTTCCGGCCGCGAACCCTCGCCGTCGAGCACCTTCAGATTGGAAAAGCGGCCGAGGTTGGCTGCGATGTTCGCGCCCGGCGTCTGCCGGTCGGAAGTGACGGAAATGCCGTACCCGTTGTCTTCAATGTAGAAAAGGATTGGCAGCCGCTCGGTGGTCGCGATAGTGAGTGCAGACCAGAAACCATTCGTGGCGACCGACGCTTCACCGCCGTGTGCCACAGCGATGCTGCCCGCGTACTGCGCATCTCGCAGTTCCTGCGCGCGATAGCGAATGGCCTGCGCCCAGCCAACGGCGGGCGTGTACTGCGCGCCGACGCCGCCGCAGGCGGGAATGACGGTGGCGCCGTCGCGCCGCGGCATGTTGAACACGACACCGATGTCGCGCCCGCCACTCACCGAGCCAGCGCGCATCATCGTCGAGGCGAGTGCTTCATCCACGGTAAGTCCGAGCGCCAGCAGGAGTGGGCGGGAACGGTAGTAGACCGATACGCCGTCATGGGCTGCCCCGAGGTGCTGCGCGAGAAGAACCTGGGTGACGTCGTGCCCGCGCGCGGAGAACTGGTAGAGCACCTTGCGCTCGGGTACGAGCCGCGACTCTTCCAGCGCGTCGAGCTCGCGGGAAATCAGGACTTGAAGAGAAACCCTCTCCCAGTCGGCCCCTTGCTGGTGGCCGATCGTGGATCGACCCGCGGCAATGGGGGTCACTGGGGCGGCAACGGCTCGCATGGTGGGGCTCCGGAACAGCGGCCCGGGACTCATAGACAATCGAGGAATACTATTGCCCCGTTATGGCAATTGTCTTGCTATCTTTTGCCTCCAACGGCATATTCCGGCACTAATCGAGTGCTAAAAGGTCATTTCAAAGCCAAATCATTGCCCCAAATGGCGTTCACAACGTGGTGACATGACCTCGAGAGGACAACTATGCCCGCACCCAACGAGCTGATGCTCGATTCCACCGACGTCCGCATCCTGCGCGAGCTGCAGAAGGATGGTCGACTGACCAACCAGGAACTCGCGAAGCGCGTGGGCCTGAGCTCCGCTCCCTGCTGGCGGCGGCTGAAGCGGCTGGAGGAAAGTCACGTCATCGACAACTACGCCGCGCTGCTCGATCCCGAGGCGCTCGGACTCACGGTCACCGTGTACGCGGCTGTGTCACTGGACAACCATCACGAAGCCACGGTGCGATCGTTCGATGCGGTGATCCGCGAGCGGCCCGAAGTCCTCGAGTGCTACTCGATGTCCGGGCAATACGATTACCTGCTGAAAGTCGTCGCACGGAACATGAGCGACTACGAGCGATTTCTCTCCGGTCACTTGCTGCCCTGCCCCGCCGTGCGCGCGGTGAGCACGAGCTTCGTGCTCAAGCGCAAGAAATTCACCACGGCCCTGCCCGTCGAGAAGACGCACGGCGACTGAATCAGCGCAGCTCGAACTCGTCCGCGTCGAGATGAAACGGCAGTTTCGCGCGCAGGTGCGCCAGTGACGGGTAATCCAGCCTCGCCGACACGACACCCGCAGCGCTGCCGCCCGCTGCAACTGTTTCGCCGAGCGCGTCGTGTATTACCGTGCCGCCGGCGTAGTTCAGGCCGTCGCCGTCCTTGCCCACGCGGTTCACGCCAACAAGATAGCACTGGTTCTCGATCGCGCGCGCCTGCAACAGCACCTGCCAGGCCTTGTGCCGGCGATCCGGCCAGTTTGCGACATACACGAGCACGTCGTAATCGTCGCGGCGCCGGCTCCACGCGGGGAAGCGCAGGTCGTAACAAATGAGCGGACGGATGCGCCAGCCCTTGATCTCCATGATCGGGCGAGTGTTGCCCGCTGTGTAGTGCCGATCCTCACCGGCAAGCCGGAACAGGTGACGCTTGTCGTAGATCTCGACCTCGCCATCCGGCTTCATCCACAGGAGACGGTTGTAGTAGCGGCCGCCGCTTTCGATTATCAGGCTGCCGGTGATCACACTGCCGAGCCCTCGCGCTCGCTCTCGCAACCAATGTGTTGTCGGCCCGTTCTCCGGTTCCGCCATCTCGGCGGCATGCATCGTGAAGCCGGTGTTGAACATCTCCGGCAGGACGACGAGATCGGTCGGCGGCAAATGCTCCAGCACGGCATCGAACGCAGAGCGGTTCGCTTCAGGGTCCTGCCATTTCAGGTCCGCCTGGATCGCCGCGACGCGCAGCGCAGGCGTCGGTTGCGTGCCGGTCGGCATCAGAAACTCCTCAGCCGTTGCGCACCGGCCTCGAGTGTCTCGTCACGCTTCGCGATGCAGAAGCGCAGGAGTCGAAGCCGGGGTGGCTCCCCGTGAGCTCGACTGTAGAAAGGCGAAAGCGGAATCGCAGCCACGCCCGCGTTGCGGATGAGCGTGTCCGCAAACGTCACGTCGTCCTCGTCCGCGATGCGGCTGTAGTCGAGCAGCTGGAAATAAGTGCCTGCGGCCGGCTCCCAGCTGAAACGCGAGCCTTCCAGGTGCGAGCAGAAACGATCGCGCTTGCGCGCGAAGAACGCCGGCAGCTCGGCGGGACGCTGCGGCCGTAGCCGCAGGTACTCCGCAATCGCGTATTGCCCGGGCGTGAAGACCGCGAAGGTATTGAACTGGTGCACCTTGCGGAACTCAGCCGCCAGCGGCGGCGGCGCGACGCAGTAACCCAACCGCCAGCCGGTCGCGTGAAACGTCTTGCCGAACGAGAAAACCGCGAAGCTGCGCGCGCGTAGCACCGGATCCGAGAGCACGGAGTGGTGTGCACGCCCGTCCAGCACCACGTGCTCATACACCTCGTCTGCGAGCACGAGCAGGTCGTGCCGTTGAACCAGCTTCGCCAGCGCCTCCACGTCCGAGCGGTCGAAGACCGTGCAGGCCGGGTTATGCGGATTGTTGACGATGATCATCCGCGTGCGAGACGTGATGGCGGGCGCCACCTCGGCCCACGGAATACGAAACGCCGGCGGCTGCAGCGCCAGGTGCACGCATTTTCCGCCGACCACGCGCACCGCAGGGTCATACGAATCATAGGCGGGATCGAAGACGATGACCTCGTCGCCCGGGCCGATGCACGCCGCGATCGCGGAGAACAGCGCTTCGGTGCCGCCCACCGTGATCGTTATTTCACGATCCGCGTCGACCTCGATGCTGTAGCTGCGTTGGAGTTTCGCTGCGATCTCGCGGCGAAGCTCCGGCACGCCCGCCATCGGTGCGTACTGGTTGCGGCCTGCCCGCAGCTGTTGCGAGATCAGCTCGATGAGCTCGGGATCGACGTCATAGTCGGGGAATCCCTGCGCGAGATTGATGGCGCCGAGCTCCTGCGCCCGCTGCGAGACGACGGTAAAGATGGTCGTACCGACGTCGGGCAGTTTGCCCACGCTTGGGCTCATGCGCGCGTCGCAGCGGCCAGCCCCGCACCGACGATGCCTGCCTGCGCGCGAAACTTCGCCGGCAGGATGAGCGCCGCCGAGTCGAGCAGGTGCGAAAACGCGGCATAGTGCTCCGTGACACCACCACACAGGATGAACACATCCGGCCAAAGCAGCGAGTGATACTCGTGCAGCACACGATTGACGCGTTCCGCCCAGGCAGGCCAGTCGAGACCTTGTTCGGCCCGTGCGCGTCCGGACGCGATGTGCTCAGCTTCCCGGCCGTCGACCTGGAGATGACCGAGCTCGGTGTTCGGCACGAGCTGTCCTTCGTAGAAAAGTGCAGTGCCGATGCCGGTGCCGAAGGTCAGGACGAGCACGGTCCCGCGGTGACCGGCGCCCGCACCAAAACGCATCTCTGCGATTCCCGCCGCATCCGCATCGTTCAGATAGAGAACCGGCCTGCCGAGAACCTGCTGCGTCAACTGCTCGATGTTCACGCCGATGTTGCGGCGATCGATGTTCGCAGCGGTGTGGATCGTGCCGTGCTTGATGACCGTCGGAAACGCCACGCCCACCGGGCCGGAGGCGCCGAATTGCTTCGTGAGCTCCAGGATCGCCTGGACGATCCCTTCCGAGGTGGATGGCTCCGGCGTCGGAACCGAGACCGCCGGGCCGATGAGCTCGCCTAGCGCCGTATCAACCAGTGCAGCCTTGATCGAGCTGCCTCCGACGTCGACGCCGAGCACGATCATGGCAGTCCCCTAGTTCGCTGCTTGCGCGAGTTGGACATCCCGTTGCCGGGCACGTTCCTGTCGCTGCATCCACACCGCCGCCACCACGATGCCGATGGTAACGATCGTCACCATGAGCGTGGCGAGTGCGTTGATCTCGGGTGTCACGCCCAGTCGCACCTTGGAAAAAATGAGCATCGGCAGCGTGGTCGAGCCCGGGCCGGACACGAAACTCGCGATGACGAGATCGTCCCACGACAGCGTGAACGCGAGCAGCCAGCCCGACACGATCGCCGGCAGGATGATCGGCAGCGTGATGACGAAAAAAACCTTGGCCGGCCGCGCGCCGAGATCCATCGCCGCTTCCTCGAGTGCATCCTCGAATGTCGCCAGGCGCGATTGCACCACCACGGTCACATACGCCATCGCGAAAGTGATGTGCGCGATGGTAATCGTGCTCACGCCCCGTCGCGCTGGCCAGCCAACGAGGTTGGCGAGCGCCACGAACAGGAGCAGCAGAGAAAGGCCGGTGATCACTTCGGGCATGACCAGCGGCGCGGTCGTCATGCCCGAAAGCAGGGTGCGTCCCTTGAATCGCCCGAACCGCGCCAGCACCAGACCTGCCACGGTGCCGAGGATCACTGCGCCCGTTGCCGTCATCGCGGCGATGCGCAGGCTGAGCGCCGTAGCGGAGAGCATCTGCTCGTTGTCGAGCAGCGCCGCATACCAGTGGGTCGAGAACCCGGCCCACACGGTCGTGAGTTTCCCGGCGTTGAACGAAAACGCGATCATGAGCAGGATCGGCACGTACAGGAACGCGAACCCGAACGCGAGGGTGGTCAGCACGAAGAACGAGCGTCTCGGGTTCATGCGTCAACGATGCGCCGCCATCTGGCGGCCCTGCATGTACTGGAAGATCATGATCGGGACGACGAGCAGGAGCAGCATCGCGATCGCGACAGCGCTCGCGACCGGCCAGTCGCGGTTGGCAAAAAACTCGTCCCACAACACGCGACCGATCATCAGCGAGTCCGGACCGCCGAGCAGCGCCGGAATCACGAACTCGCCCACCGCCGGGATGAAGACGAGCATGCATCCGGCGATGATCCCCGGCAGTGACAGGGGCAGCGTGATTCGCAGGAACGCCTTTGCGGGTCGTGAGCCGAGATCCGCAGCGGCTTCGAGCAGCGTGAGATCCATCTTCTCGAGGTTCGCGTACAGCGGCAGCACCATGAACGGCAGATATGAGTACACGATGCCGATGTAGACAGCGATGTCCGTCTGCAACATCACCAGTGGCTGGTCGATGATGCCGATGAACAGCAGGATGTCGTTGATCACGCCATCGGTGCGCAACATGCCGATCCACGCATAGACGCGCAGCAGGAACGACGTCCAGAAGGGCAGGATGATCATCATCAGCAGCACGTTGCGCCACGCGGGCGAGGCGCGTGCGATGCCGTACGCCATCGGATACCCGATCAGCAGGCACAGGATCGTGGAAATGGCCGCGACCTTCACCGAGTTCACGTAGGCATTGAAGTAGAGCGGGTCCTCGAGCAGGAAGGCGTAGTTCGACAGGTACAACTTGAGCGCCAGCACCTGCTCACCGGACCAGTCGATGAGCGGTGTGTACGGCGGAACGCTGTAGGCCGTTTCCGCGAACGAGATCTTGAGAACGATGAGGAACGGGACGACGAAGAACAGCAGCAGCCAGAGAGACGGAACGGCGACGACGAGCGCGCGACCGCGCATGCCTCTCTTCCGCAACCACCGGTACGCCGGCGACTGCGTGATGCCCTGGAAGAGCCACGCGAGCGCAACGCTCATGCGCTCACCGAGAGTCACATAGCCCGGCGCTGCCATGTCACTGCGTCACCACGACAGCACTCGAAGGATGCCAGTGCAACCACACCTCCTCGTCCCAGGTCAGGCGATTCTCCGCATGCCGGATCACGTTCGGCTGCGTCACGCGCACCGTCTTTCCCGCGGGGAGCCGCACGAGATAGATGGACATGTCGCCCATGTAGGCAATTTCCTTGATGACGCCCGGCACGGCGTTGTCGACGTTCTCGGACGACCGCTCCCGCGAGATCGCGATCTTCTCGGGCCGCAGCGCGACCCAGACCGTCGCGCCCGGAGCCGAGCTGACACCGTGATCGATATAGAACGTGCCGCCGAGCTCCTCCGAGGCGATGCGGACGTAGTCCGGCTCATCCTCGACCAGGCGTCCTTCGAACATGTTCACGGAGCCGATGAAATCGGCGACGAACCGCGAGTTCGGGTACTCGTAGATCTCGCTGGGCGTGCCGACCTGCACGATCTTGCCGTGGTTCATCACGCCGATGCGCGAAGCCAGTGTCATGGCTTCTTCCTGGTCGTGCGTGACGACGACGAACGTCACGCCGAGCTGCTCCTGGATGTTCACCAGCTCGAACTGCGTGTGCTCGCGGAGCTTGCGGTCCAGCGCGCCGAGCGGCTCATCGAGCAACAGGAGCTTTGGCCGCTTCACGAGTGACCGCGCCAGCGCCACCCGCTGCCGCTGCCCGCCGGAGAGCTGGTGCGGCTTGCGCCGGGCATACGGCGTCATCTTCACGATCTCGAGCATCTCGGCGACGCGCTGACTGATTTCCGCGCGCGGCAGGCCTTCCTGCTGCAGGCCAAACGCCACGTTCTTCTCGACTGACATGTGGGGAAACAACGCGTACGACTGGAACATCATGTTCACCGGCCGCTCGTAAGGCGGAATCCCGGTCATGTCCTGTCCGTCGATGAACACCGAGCCGGCGGTCGGCTCCTCGAAGCCGGCCAGCACGCGCAGCAGCGTGGTCTTGCCGGAACCCGATCCGCCCAGGAGGCAGAAGATCTCGCCCTTGTAGACCTTCAGCGTGACGTCGTCGACGGCGGTGAAATCGCCAAATTTCTTGGTGATGCGCTCGATGCGCAGGTAGGGCTCAGCGTGCGGGTCGCTCCACGGCTCGATCCTCTGCTTCTGCGGCTGCGGGTTCTTTTTCTGTTGCTGCGGAGAAGTGAGCGTCGGCATGAGCAACTCGCCGGGCAGCGGAGGACGTTGCCTCCGCTGCCGCATCTGGATCAGGCCATGTTTATTGGAGAACGGGGTCGATCATTGCCCCGTCTTGAATCGCGTCCACATGCGCGTCAGCAGGCGCGTGTACTCTTCCGTCTCCGCGAGGTCCGGGAAGAGCTTCGCCTTGACCTCGGCCGGCGGATACACGCCCGGATCGTTCTTGACGTCGTCGCTCACGAATTCCAGCGACGCGGCGTTGCCGTTGGCGTAGTTCGAGGCGTCGCTGGCGGCGGCGATGACCTCGGGGCGCATCAGGTAGTCGATAAAGAGATGGGCATTGCCCGGGTGCGGTGCGTCCGCCGGGATCGCCAGCATGTCGAACCAGATGATCGTGCCTTCCTTCGGCACCGCGTACGAGACTTCGATGTTGTTCTTCGCCTCGGCCGCACGGTCGCGCGCCTGGAGCACGTCACCGCTGTAACCCACGGCGGCGCAAATCTCGCCATTGGCGAGGTCATTGATGTACTGCGACGAGTGGATGTAGCGGACGTACGGACGCACCGCCATGAACTTGTCTTCCACCGCCTTCAGGTCTGTTTCCGACTGGCTGTTCGGATCCTTGCCGAGGTAGGCGAGCATCATCGTCGCCATCTCGGAGGCGGAATCCAGGAACGCGATACCGCACTGCTGCAGCTTCTTCGCGTTCGCGGGCTCGAACACGGCGGCCCAGCTGTCGACCGGCCTGCCCAACGCCTTCTCGACCTTCTCCTTGTTGTAGCCGATGCCGGTGGTGCCCCACATGTAGTTCACGGAATGCGCATTGTCCGCGTCGTGCAGCTGGACGCGGTCCATGATCTCCTTGTCCATGTTCTGCAGGTTCGGCAGCTTCGACTTGTCGAGCTTGCGGAAGATGCCGCTCTTGATCTGCCGCTCCATGAAGGAAGCGGTCGGGACCACGACGTCGTAGCCCGAACCCCCCGCGCTGAGCTTGCCCTCGAGCAGCTCGTTGGAATCGAACACGTCGTAGTTGACCTTGATGCCGGTTTCTTTCTGGAAATTCCCGACCGTGTCCTCACCGATGTAGTCGGACCAGTTGTAGACGTTGAGGACTTTCTCTTCGGCCGCGGGCGCCTGCGCCTGAATCGCCTCGCTGCCTTCCTCTTTCTTGCCGCAGCCGGCGACGGCCGCGAGCGCGAATGCCACTGTGGTCGCGATGGCCGTTCGGTATATGCCAGGACGCATCGAACGCATGACGGTCTCCTGCTGTAGGGAAGCGATTCTGGAAGCTGGCGTTATATCAGCCGGGAACAAAACTGCAAGGTTTCACACGTTCAACAGGAGGTGCTCGCGCTCCCAGGAGCTGATCACCTGCGAGAACGTCTCGTACTCGTTTTCCTTCACCGCCGAGTAGGCCCGCACGAACCTGTCGCCGAAGACTTCGACCAGCGGCTTGCACTCGCGCAGCAGTTTCAGAGCTTCCGCCAGGGTGCGCGGCAGGGCGAAAGGCAGATCGTGAGCACTCCCGCTGATGGGCTCCGTGGGCTTCAGCCCCTCCATCATCCCGAGATAGCCGCATGCCAACGACGCAGCGACAGCGAGATAGGAGTTGGCGTCCGCGCCGCCCACGCGATTCTCGACGCGACGCGCCTCGGGCGAAGACATCGGCACGCGCAGTCCCGCCGTGCGGTTGTCATAGCCCCATTGCACGTTGATGGGCGCGGAGACGTAGCGCGTGATGCGCCGGTAGGAATTCACGTTGGGCGCGAACAGCGACATGGCCGCGGGCAGGTACTTCTGCAGCCCGGCGATGTGCGAAAAAAACAGCGCGCTGGGAGTCCCGTCCTCGTTGGAGAAGATGTTCTTCCTGCTCTTGCGCTCGAGCACGCTCTGGTGAATGTGCATGGCGCTGCCGGGCTCACGCGCCATGGGCTTCGCCATGAAAGTCGCATACATCTTGTGTCGCAGCGCGGCTTCGCGCGCCGTGCGCTTGAACAGGAACGCCTGGTCCGCGAGGTCCAGCGCATTGCCGTGCAGCAGGTTGATCTCCATCTGCGCGGCGCCGTCCTCGTGGATCAGCGTGTCGATCTCGATGTCCTGCGACTCGCAGAACGCATAGATGTCGTCGAACAGCGGGTCGAATTCGTTCACCGCCGCGATGCTGTAGGACTGCCGGCCGATCTCCGGCCGGCCCGAGCGGCCCACGGGCGGCTTGAGGGGATAGTCCGAATCGATGTTCGGCTCGACGAGGAAAAACTCGAGCTCGGGAGCCACCACCGGGTCCCAGCCATGCTGGGCATACATGTCCAGCACGTGCCGCAGAACGTAGCGTGGCGCCATGGTCACGGGGCGCCCGTCGGAATAGAAGCAATCGTGGATGACCTGTGCGGTCGGCTCCGCAGCCCAAGGCACCACGCGCACGGTGCGCGGATCCGCCTTCAGGACGATGTCGATCTCGGACGGGCTGATCGCACTGTCGTCCTCGGGGTACTCACCCGTCACCGTCTGCAGGAAGATGCCTTCGGGAAGGCGCATGCCCTCCTCTTCCGCGAACTTCTCGGCCGGCATGATCTTGCCGCGCGCAACGCCGGCCATGTCGGGAATGATTGCCTCGACATCGCCGATTCCGTGGTCCTTGAAGAACTGTTGAATGGTGCTGGCCATATCGTTAGCTTTTTCGTTCGCTTTCTACCTGGCGTGGGCGTACTGCCGGCTCGCTTCCCCGAAAGCGGCGAACAGTGCGCGCGAGAATGCGTTTTTCATTACCTGCCACTCGGGATGCCACTGCACCGCGAGGGCGAAAGTGGGTGCATCTTTGACGCGCACGGCCTCGATGACCCCGTCGGGCGCCCGCGCTTCCACTGCAAGCCCCGAGGCGAGTCGCTCGATGCCCTGCGAATGCAACGAATTGACTGTGACACGATCGCCGCCCGCCAGGGAGCGCAGAACGCCGCCCGGCTCGAGCACGATTTCATGTGCCGGCCCATACTGGACGTCGAGCGGCTGGCCCAGGTCTTCGCGATGGTCCTGGAAACCGGATTCGTGCAGTTTCTGGTGCAGCGTGCCGCCGTAGGCGACGTTCATTTCATGGAATCCGCGGCAGACGCCGAGGATTGGCAGGCCCGCCCGCACCGCGGCGGGGATCAGCGGAAGCGTCGTCGCGTCGCGGTGAGGGTCGTGGAGCGTCCCGGGTTCACTGGGCGAGCCCTGGTAGCGATGAGGTTCCACGTTGGAAGGGCTCCCCGTGAGGAGCAGCCCGTCGAATCGATCCAGCAATGCTTCGAGGTCATAAGCGTCTCCGAGTGCCGGTATCAGGACCGGTACGGCATGCGCGGCCTCTGCGACCGCGGCGATGTACTTCTCGCCAACGGCGTGAAACCAGTGCTTGTCGAGCAGGCGGCGATCCGCCGGAATCCCAATGAAGGGCTTTGCTGCACGCACACGCATGTTGATTATTTTAAACAGCCGGCCAGGCAGGCCGACGTTCAGAACGGGGGCATTACACCACATCCGATGGCGGTGAGCCGGTGGGGTTGGCGACTCGGACGCTAGACTCCAGAAATTCCAAGGCTTAACCACGTCTGTTGCACTGCAGCGACCTTGTCCGGAAGGGGGGCGCCCCGCTATCCTCCCGAATGTCAAGTCGATCCCCGCATGCTTGAATTTTAAACAGTCGGGCGGTGTTGGCCTCGCGCCGACCCTGCCCGCTGCATGGGCGGCACATGGCCTCGAATGCTTTTCCTGCCTCTTATTACGCGGCTACGGCAAATCCGTTTCCGCGTCAGCCGTCGATCGAGGGCGCTGTCGAGGCGGACGTATGCGTTGTAGGCGGCGGCATCGCGGGCTGCTCGACTGCACTCCACCTCGCCGAACGCGGCTATCAGGTGGCCCTGCTGGAGGGCGAGCGCATCGGCTGGGGCGCCTCCGGGAGAAGTGGCGGACAGGTCCTGCCTGGCTTCAGCGTCGCCCAGGACAAGCTCGTGCGGCTGGTGGGCCGGCAAACGGCCAACGCGCTGTGGGACATCTCGGTCGAGGGCGTCGCGCTCATGCGCGAGCTGATCAACCGGTACGACATCGACTGCGACTGGGCCGATGGGCAGCTCAGCGCCGCGATCAAGCCGCGACACAGAGATGAACTGTTAGCCTGGCAAGAGGAACTCGAGCGCGACCACGCCTACGTGGGGACCAGGATGGTCGAAGGCCCCGAGCTGCGTAGCCTGGTCGCTACCGAGCGCTACGTGGCCGGGCTGTTCGACCCGCACAGCGGCCATGTCCACCCGCTCAATTACACCCTGGGGCTCGCGCGCGCGGCCCTGCAGAGAGGGGTCCAGGTCTACGAATCGAGTCGCGCGGAGAGCTACGAGCGCCAGGGGGACCGCCTCCGCGTGCGGACCGCGCGCGGCGAGGTGCGTTGCCGGCATCTCGCGCTCTGCGGAAATGTCTATCTCGGCGAGCTCGGTCGCGAGCTGCAATCGAAGATCATGAGCGTCGGCACGTACGTGGTGGCGACCGAGCCCCTGGGCGAGGAACGCGCGCGTTCGCTCATTCCGAACAACATGGCCGTCACGGATCTCAACTGGATCCTGGACTACTTCCGCCGTTCCTCGGATCACCGGCTGCTCTTCGGCGGACGCGTGAGCTACTCAGGGATTGATCCGAACACCGCGCAGCGTACGCGCGCCCGGATGGTGAAGGTGTTTCCGCAACTCGCGGACGTGCGCATCGACTACTCGTGGGGCGGCTACCTCGACATCACGCTCAACCGCGCACCGCACTTCGGCCGCCTGGAACACGACGTGTATTTCCTCCAGGGATTCTCCGGCCACGGGATCGCGCTCACCGGCATCGGCGGCAAGCTCATCGCGGAGGCCATCGCCGGGACGGCGGAGCGCTTCGATATGTTCGCTCGCATTCCGCACACGGGTTTTCCGGGCGGCGCCTTGTTGCGCCGTCCCGCGCTGGTCCTCGCAATGCTCTATTACCGCCTGCGAGACGCGTTGTAGGGATGCGCACCGCACCGGCCTGTTGGCCGGTTGTGGTGTGACGGCGGAACGAGAACAAGAAGCGCGTCGCGACGGGGTAATGGACTGACAGCGTGAATGTTCCGGCGCAATGTCATTTGCGGCACAGCCCTGCCGCAGAATGACATGCGGAACCTCAGTTCGGCCTACGATTTCGTCCATGTGGACCTGCAGTTCCCTCTCTGTCCTGCCAGCGAAATCGCTATACGGCCGAACAGAGGCCTCCACACACGCTGTCAGTCCATCACCCCGCCACGCCACGCTCAAGATCAAGATCCGCCGTCCCACGTCTCCGGCCAACTCACGCGGTGGCGGCTCGCAAAGGGGGACAGTGTGGAAGAGCCGTGTCTTTGAACATCGCGCCCCCTTGCGGGCGGCAGCGCGCTGGTTGACCGGGGAGGTGTGACGGCGAATTCTTGCTCTCCGGCGGGGCGGGACGGGGTGTGTTGGCCGGCAG
>Ga0187892_10000658_pt1 | contig 87755 bp, 62 predicted proteins | sample MA1701073metaG_FD_139345 | JGI IMG/M metagenome (GOLD analysis project Ga0187892, IMG submission 139345) | Bio-ooze microbial communities from a basaltic lava cave in the Kipuka Kanohina Cave System on the Island of Hawaii, USA - MA170107-3 metaG ... | reverse complement strand
ATTCGCGACGTGGGCTGGAACCCGCTCGACGAGGGGCTCCACGTGGCGGGCGGCTGGCTCATGACGCGCGGCGAGAGGCTCTACGAGGACTTCGTCCTCGTCTATCCGCCGGGGACGTTCGCGTTCTTCGCGCTTCTCGCGAGCGTCCTCGGCGTCGACCTCCTCGCGATGCGCGGCGCGGCGGTCGTCTTCCAGCTCGTCCTCTCGGCCCTCGCGTTCGCGCTCGCTCTGCGGCTCGCGCGCTCGGCGCTCCTCGCCGCTCTCGCGGCCCTTCTCGCGCTCGCGTTCGGCCTCGCGCAGGGGACGTTCATGATCACGGCCGGGTGGCTCGCGGCCGCCGCCGCCGCGGCCGCGCTCCTCGTGCTCGACGGCTGGGACCGGGCGGGGCGGCGCGGGGCGGACCGCCTCCTCCTCGCGGGCTCCCTCGCGGGGCTCGGATGCCTCTTCCGGCAGGACCTCGGCCTCGGCGGCGTCGCGAGCGGCGCGGGCCTCGTCCTCGCGGCGCACGCGATCGACCGCGCGCCCGTCCGCCGCGCGGCGCGCGATGCTCTCGCGTTCGCGGCCGCGGCGGCCACGGTCGTCGCGGCCGCCGTCGGGGCGCTCGCGCTCTCCGGCGTTCCGCTCGCGCGGATCGCCGAGTGCCTCGTCCTCCTCCCCTTCCGGTTCGCGAGAGGCGTCCAATACGTGCTCCCGTTCCCGTCGCCCCTCCTCCACCCGGTCTTCCTCTTCCCGCCGCTCGCCGGGCTCTTGGGCCTCCTCGTCGCCGCGCGGGCGGTCCGCGCGCGAGAGAGGGGACGCGGCGGCGCGCTGGCGGCCGGTCTCTCGCTCTTCGCGCTCCTCGCGTTCCCGCAGGTCGTCTCGCGCGCCGACCTCTGGCACCTCGCGTACGCCATGCTGCCGTCGATCGCCCTCCTCCCCCGGCTCGCGCGCGAAGGCGCTGCGCTCGCCCGAGCGATCGGGCCCTCGATCCGTGGCTCGCCGCTCGTCTCGCCGTGGGTGGTCTCGCTCCTCCTGCCGCTCGTCTTCGCGGCGTACAACTTCGAGAAGCACGCGCTCGCGGCGGCGCGGCTCGCGGCCTGGCCGGGACGGCTCCACGCCATCGAGGGGAGCGCGGCGGCAAAGGGGCTCCGCGCCGAGCGCGAAGAGGCCGCCGCGGCGTCGTGGGTGCTCCGCGAGATCGAGACGCGGACGGGGCCCGGCGACGCGATCGTGGCGCTGCCGCGCGATCCGCTCCTCTACGTCTTGACCGGGCGCCGGCACGCCACGCGGTACCTCCTCGTCACGCCGGAGTTCGGGACTTCCGATGTCGAGCAGGAGGCCTCCATCCGGGAGATCGAGGCCTCGCGGCCGAGGATCGCGGTCATCGATCGAACGCCCATCGACGGTCGCACGTTCGACGAGTACTGTCCGAAGCTCGCCGCTCACGTGCGCGCGACGTTCGAGCTGGTCGCGGAGCGCGCCCCGTTCGAGGTCCTCGCGCGAAAGCCCGCCACGACAGAAACGGTACCAGGTACCGTTTCCAGGCCCGGTGACTGAAGAATGCGAGAACCTGCCCGGGAAACGGTTCCTGGAACCGCTTCCGCTGCCATTGGCGCTTACTACGGGCACGAGCGGCAGGAGCTCGTCGCGCTCGTGCCCGAGGGCGCGCGGCGCATCCTCGACGTGGGCTGCGGAGAGGGCGCGTTCGGAGCGCTCCTCAAGCGTCGGCGCGGCTGCGAGGTCCACGGCGTCGAGCGATTCCCGCCCGCCGCCGCGGCGGCGCGCCGCGTCCTCGACTCGGTGACCGAGGGCGACGCCGAGTCGGCTCGCCTCCCCTTCGACGATGGCTCGTTCGACTGCCTCGTCTACGCCGACGTCCTCGAGCACCTCGTCGACCCCTGGCGCGCGCTCCGCGACCACGTCCGCCTTCTGCGGCCCGGGGGCCGCGTCGTCGCCTCGGTGCCGAACGTCCGCCACCTGGGCGTCGTCCTCCGGCTCCTCCTGCTCGGCCGCATCGACTACGCGGACGAGGGGATCCTCGACCGGACGCACCTCCGCTTCTTCACGCGGCGGAGCCTCCTCGCCCTTCTCGAGGGGGCGGGCCTCGCCGGCGTCGCGCTCCGCCGCGAGTGCGGGCTCTCGATCCTCCAGGGCGCTCCGGCGCGCCTCCTCGGCGCGATCCCGGGCGCGGGCGACCTCGTCGCCGTCCGCTTCCACGCGACCGCGGAGAAGCCTCTGTGACGCCGCGCGTCGCCGTCGTCGTCCCGACCCGCGAGCCCGCCGCCTCGCCGCTCCTCGGCGACGCGCTCCGCGCGCTCGGCCGGCAGACGATCTCCTCCTCGCTCGAGGCGATCGTCGTCGGCGACGGCGTCCCCGCGCCGAGGATCGAGGGCGCCCGCGCGCTCGAGGTCTCGCCGCGGGGCGGCTTCGCCACCGCCGCGAACGCCGGCATCGAGGCCGCGCTCGCGGGCGGCGCCGCGTTCGTCTTCCTTCTGAACGACGACACGCTCCTCGAGCCCGACTGCGTCGAGCGCCTTCTCGCCGCCGCCGCGCGCCGGCGCGACCACGCCCTCTTCAGCCCGCGCATCCTCTACCCCGGGACGCCGGAGCGCATCTGGTGGGCCGGCGGCTCGTACTCGCCGCGCCTCGGCGTCCCGCACCACTTAGGACGCGGCCGGCGGCGGGCCGCCTCGAGCCGTCGCGAGAGGACGATCACGTTCGCGACCGGATGCGCGCTCCTCGTCCGGCGGGAGGTCTTCGAGAAGGCGGGCCTCCTCTCGACCGACTTCTTCGCGTACGGCGAGGACGTCGACTTCTCGCTCCGCGCCCTGAGAGCGGGCTTCCGCATCCTCTTCGTCCCCGACGCAGCGCTCGTCCACCGCGTCGAGGAGTCGGGCCGCCGCCGCGAAGGCGAGCCGTGGCGGCTCAGGCTCGCGACCGCGAACCTCCTCCGCCTCTTGCGCCTCCACGCGAGCCCGCTCGACCGCGTCACCGCTCTCCCTTGGTTCCTCCTGCGCTGGATGGCTTGCCTCTCGCTCCGATCCCTCCTCCGCGGCGACGGCGAGTCGATCGCCGCTCTCTACCGGGGCCTTCTCGACTACCATCGCTCGCCCGAGCGGGCGGCGCCGCCCGCGGACGGGTGACCGGGTTCCATGCGCATCGCCTTCGACGCCCACGCGATCGGCTCGCGGCTCACCGGCAACGAGACCTACGCGAGGAACCTCCTCCGCGCGCTCTTCCTCCGCTCGGCCGGCGGCGCACACGAGTTCGTCGTCTACCTGAAGCGCGTCCTCCCCGAGGGCGCCATCGTCCCCGCCGGCGAGAACGCGAGGTTCGAGCGGATCCTCTCCGATTCGCGCGTCCGGAGGCTCTTTCTCGAGCTGCCCCGTGCGCTCCGGAGCGACCGGCCCGACGTCCTCCACGTCCAGTACGTCGCACCCCGGCGCACGCGCGGCGTCCCCGTCGTCGCGAGCGTGCACGACATCTCGTTCGAGCGCCACCCGGAATGGTTCACCCGGCGCGAGCACGCGGGCTTCCGCATCTTGATCCCGCGCACCGCGCGGCGGGCCGCGATCGTCCTCGCGCTCTCGGAGTTCACGCGGAACGAGCTCCTCGCCGAGTACGCCCTCGACCCGGAGCGCGTGGTCACGGCTCCCCCGGGCGTCGGGCCCGAGTTCTTCCCGCGTCCCGACGCCGAGGTCGAGGAAGCGCTCTCGCGCCTCGGGATCGGGCGTCCCTTCGTCCTCGCGATCGGAAACGTCCAGCCCCGGAAAAACCTCGAGCGCGTCGTCCGCGCGTTCCTCGCCGTTGTCGAAGCGAAGGAGTTCGACGGGCGCCTCGTCCTCGCGGGCCAGGCGGGGCACAGGGGCGGCGAGATCCTCGAGAGCGCCCTCCGCCTCGGACGGGGCGCCGTCTCGGCGACGGGGTACCTCCCGACCGACGACCTCGCCCGCCTCCTCACGGCGTGCTCGGCCTTCGTCTACCCCTCTCTCTACGAGGGGTACGGGCTCCCGGTCCTCGAGGCGATGGCGTGCGGCGCCCCGGTCGTCACGTCCTCGACGACGTCCTTGCCCGAGGCGGCCGGCGGCGCCGCGCTCCTCGCCCCGCCGAGCGACGAGAACGCGATCGCGATCGCGCTGAAGCGAGTCCTGACGGAGCCGAAGCTCGCCATGCGCCTCCGGACGCTCGGTCGCGAGCGGGCCGCCCGCGCGTCGTGGGACGAGACGGCCGGGATCGTCCTCGAGGCCTATTCCCGCGCGGCGGGCCGATGACCTCCATTTCGGCCCCAACGATCGGCCTCCCCCGTCCGTCGATCGATCGGCCGCCCGACTCACGGAGCCCGACTCCCATGGCGATCGCGACGCGAATCCTTCCCCCCTGGCTCGTTTTCCTCCTCTTTTCTTCGGCCGCGCCCGCGCCGGCCGGTGAAATCACCGACGACTCCGTGAGTCGGGCGATCGACGCCTATCACGCGAAACGCGAGGCGCTCTCGACCGGCGGCGCCACTCTCAAGGCCGAGGACTACGACCGGCTCCTCGAGGGCGCGCTCGACGGCCTCCCGATCGAGGAGATGACCCCGCGGCAGATCGCGATGGTCGCGCGCGAAGGCCTCCTCGGCTCCCGATCGCGCCGGCACGAGGCGATCGACCGGCTGGACGCGTTCGTCGAGGACGAGGGCGAGGCCGGCGCGGTGACCGCCATCCTGAGACTCTCCCTCCTCGGCGGGAGGTCCGGACCGCGGACGCCGAATCCGAAGCAGCAGGGCGAGCTTCTCCGGGCCGCGCTGAACCACCCCGCGATGCCCGCGGCGCTGAAGTCGGGCGCGGCGTGCGACCTCTTCGACGCCGTGGGGTCGCTCGGGTCGCCGGCCGTCTGGAAGGAGTGCGCGGAGCAAATCCTCGCGCTCGAGAAGGCGCTCGACGCCGGCGTCGCGCCGGAGTGCGCGCGGGGCGTGGGCGAGATCAGCGGCGTCCTCGCGGAGATCGCGCCGGACGCGGCGGCAAAGACGCGCCTGCGCGGAAAGCTCGTCGCGCTCGGGCGATCGGCGCTCGCGAAGGCCGAGAGCGACCCCGGGCTCTTCGGCGAAGCGACCACGAAGCACCTCCTCCGCACGCTCGCGCGTCTCGACGGCGCGGCGGCGCGCGGCGAACTCCTGGGCCACGCCGCGCCTCCGATCGCGTTCGCCTGGGCGAGCCGGGACGGATTGAAGTCGCTCGCGGACCTGCGCGGGAAGGTCGTCGTTCTCGACTTCTGGGCCACGTGGTGCGGCCCGTGCGTCGCGAGCATCCCGGACGTGCGCGAACTGAAAAAGCGCTACGAGAGCTTCCCGGTCGAAATCCTGGGCGTCACGAGCGTCCAGGGCACGCACGTCGACCCGGACGAGGGAGCGATCGACACGAAGGGTGATCCCGCGAAGGAGTTCGCCCTCATGCGCGACTACATGAAGAAAAAGGACATCACCTGGACGATCGCCTTCAGCGCGGGCGACGTCTTCGATCCCGAGTACGGCGTCGAGGGGATTCCGCACGTCGCGATCGTCGACGCGAAGGGGATCGTTCGGCACACGAACCTCCACCCGTCGAGCCCGCTCGCCGAGAAGGCGAGTCTGATCGACGCGCTGCTCCGGGAGGCGGGCCTTCCCGCTCCCGCTCCCGCGCCGATCGGGGATTGACGCCGGCCCCGTCCCTTGCCCACGATGGGGCGCCGGCTCCCGCTCGCGAGAGAGCGAGCGCGGGTCGGCGCCCCACTTCGTTTTCATGACGGCTCGGGAGCGAACGCGGATGAACGGCGGGTCGTGCGGCCGGCGGGCGACGATCGTCGCCGCGATCGCCCTTCTCCTCGCGGGTCCGGCGCGGGCCGACGACGCCAGCCGCTTCGCCTTCTTCGAGGAAAAAGTCCGGCCCGTCCTCTCGGAGCGCTGCTACGAATGCCACTCGGCCGGCGCCCGAAAACTCGAGAGCGATCTCCTCCTCGACAGCGCCGCGGGCGTCGCGCGCGGCGGGCGGAAGGGACCGGTGATCGTTCCCGGCGATCCGGAGGCGAGCCGCCTCGTTCGCGCGATCCGATACGGCGACGAGCGCCTTCGAATGCCGCCCGACGGGCCGCTCCCGCCGCGCGACGTCGCCGCGATCGAAAAATGGGTGCGGGACGGCGCGCCGGACCCGCGCGACGCGCCCCTCCCGCCGCGGCGCGACCCGCGCGACCACTTCGCGTTCCAACCGCTCGCGGCGGTCGAGCTCCCCGCGGTCGCCGCTCCATCGGAGTGCCGCACTCCGATCGACCGGTTTTTCCATCGCGCGCTCGAGGACGCGGGCCGGGCACCCGCGCCCCCGGCGGACCGCCGCGTCCTCGCGCGGCGGCTCTCGTTCGACCTCGTGGGGCTCCCGCCCGATCCCGACGACGTGGACGCCTTCGCCGCCGGCGGCTCGCTCGAGGATTTCGTCGACCGCCTCCTCGCGAGCCCGCGCTTCGGCGAGAAGTGGGCGCGGCACTGGCTCGACGTCGCGCGGTTCGCGGAAAGCCACGGGTTCGAGCACGACTACGATCGCCCGCACGCGTGGCCCTATCGCGACTTCGTCGTCCGCGCGCTGAACGACGACCTGCCATTCGACTTGTTCGTCCGCTGGCAGATCGCGGGCGACGAGATCGCGCCCGAAAGCCCCCTCGCGATGATGGCGACCGGGTTCCTCGCGGCCGGCGTCCATTCGACCCAGATCACGATGAACCAGGTCGAGAAGGAGCGCTACGACGAGATGGACGACATGCTGCGGACGACCGGCACCGCCATGCTCGGCCTCACGATCGGCTGCGCCCGCTGCCACGACCACAAGTTCGACCCGATCCCCGCGAACGACTACTACCGGATGCTCGCGGCGTTCACGACGACCGTGCGGAGCGAGATCGAAATCGACGTCGATCGCGAGGGCGATGCGCGCGCGCTCGCCGAATGGGAGCGAAGACTCTCGCGGCTCGAGGCCGAGCGCGACGCGTTCGACGAGGCGGCGTTCGAGGCGCGGTTCGAGGCGTTCCTCCGCGATCCGCCGGCGGCGATCGCGCCGGCCGAGCGGCCGGTCTGGACGATCCTCGACCCCGCGAGCGCCGTCTCGCGCGGCGGCGCGGCGTTCGCGCGGCAGAGCGACGGGTCGATCCTCGCCGGCGGGACGAACCCCGATTCGGACACGGTGACGCTCGTGGCGCTCACGGCCGCGCGCCCCATCACGGCGATCCGCATCGAGGCGCTCTCGGACCCGTCGCTCGTGAAGGGCGGGCCGGGCCGCGCGGACAACGGGAACTTCGCGCTCTCTCATCTCGAAGTCACGGCCGCGCCGCTCGACGGCTCGGCCGATCCGTTGGTCGTCGAGCTCGCGAACCCCGTGGCGACGTTCGAGCAAGAGAGACTTCCGGCTTCGGCCGCGATCGACGGCGACCCGCAGTCGGGCTGGGCGATCGACCCGAAGTTCGGCGAGGATCACGCGGTCGCGTTCGAGACCGCGGACGACGTCGGGTTCGAGGGCGGCACCGTTCTCACGGTGACGATGGACTTCCGCACGAACATTCGCCACGCGATCGCGCGGCCGCGGCTCTCGGTCTCGAGCGCGCCGCGTCCCACGCCGCTCGAAGGACTCGCCGTCCCGCGAAGCGAGATCGAGGCGCTCGTCGCGCTCGACGCGACGAAGGACCTTCACGAGGAGCAGCGAGCGGCGCTCCGGCGCTTCTTCCGCCGCCGCGATCCCGAGTGGCGCCGCCTCGACGGCGCGGTCCGCGACCACCTCGCGCGGAAGCCGAAGCCCACGCGGATCACCGCTCTCGTCGCGACCGAGGGGCTTCCGGCGGTCCGCCTTCACACGCAGGGAGCGGACTTCCTCCCGGTCACGCACGTTCTCGAGCGGGGCGACCCGGAGCGGAAGCTCGCCGTCGCCGAATCGGGCTTCCTCTCGATCCTCTCTCGCGCGCCGGAGGGCACGTGGCGCCTCGAGCCGCCGGCCGGCTCGCGGACGTCCCACCGCCGGCACGCGCTCGCGGACTGGATCACCGACGTCGATCGGGGCGCGGGCGCCCTCCTCGCCCGGGTCGCGGTCAATCGCCTCGTCCACCACCTCTTCGGCCGCGGGCTCGTCGCGACGCCGAGCGACTTCGGAGTTCAGTGCGATCCTCCCGCCCACCCCGAGCTTCTGGAGCATCTCTCAGGCGATCTCGTCCGCGGCGGCTGGCGGTTGAAGCCGCTCATTCGATCGATCGTCACGAGCGCCGCCTACCTCCGCGCTGCCGGCGAAGGAAACGACGCCGTATTCTCGCGCCCCGCTCGGCGCCGGCTCGAGGCCGAGGCGATCCGCGACGCAATGCTCTTCGTGAGCGGGCTCCTCGACGAGACGATGGGCGGCCCCGGGACGCTCGACGCCGGTTCGAATCGGCGAAGCCTCTACCTCACGGTGAAGAGGAGCCAGCCCGTGCCGATGATGGCGCTCTTCGACGCGCCCGATCCGTCGCAGGGCGTCGACCGGCGGCCGGTGACGAGCGTCGCCCCGCAAGCGCTCCTCCTCCTCAACGACGCAGACGTGCGCGAGTGGGCCGAGGCGTTCGCTCGGAGGATCGCGGACACGGCGGGCGCGGGCGACGCGGAGCGGATCCGCGCGGCGTTCCGGATCGCGTACGCGCGAGAGCCGGCGCCGGAAGAGGCGCGCGCCTGCGTGAGCTTCCTCGCGGCGCAGCGCGCGTCGTACGTGGAGCGCGGCGCCGCCGACCACTCGCTCGCCGACCTCGCGCACGCCCTTCTCGCGTCGAACGAGTTCATCCATGTCGATTGACCGCCATCGCTCGTGCGGATGCCCGAGCAGCCGCCGCGAGTTTCTTTCGCGCGCGGGCCTCGGGGCGGGATGGCTCGCCCTCCTCTCGCTCTTGGGCGACGAGCGTCTCCTCGCGTCGAGCGCGATCGACCCGCTCGCCCCGCGCCCGCCCCACTTCCCGCCGCGCGCGCGCTCGGTCATCTGGCTCTTCATGAACGGAGGCCCGAGCCAGGTGGACACGTTCGATCACAAGCCGCATCTCGCGCGCGTCGACGGGAAGGCGCTCGAGGGCTTCGATGCCGCGACCGGGTTCTTCACCGAGGAAGTGGGGCCTCTCATGAAGTCGCCGTTCCGCTTCGCGCGGCACGGCGAGTCGGGCGCGTGGGTCTCGGAGATCTTCCCGAATCTCGCGCGCCACGTGGACAAGATGGCGTTCGTCCACTCGTGCTTCACCGAGACGAACAACCACTCGCCCGCGCTCTTCCAGATGAACAGCGGCATGAACCGGATGGGGTTCCCGTGCGTCGGCTCGTGGGTGACGTACGGGCTGGGCTCGGAGAGCCGAAGCCTCCCCGCGTTCGTCGTCATGGCCGACACGATGGGCCGCGGGCTCCCGAAGGGCCACGCTCAGAACTGGAGCGCGGGCTTCTTGCCCGGCGTCTACCAGGGGACGGCGCTCGCGTCGCCGGGCCCGCCGATCGCGAACCTCGCGCGGTCGAAGTCGATGACCGACGCCGAACAGCGCCGCGCGATCGACCTCGCGCAGGCGCTCAATCGCCGCCACGCGGAGGAGCGCGGAGAGCCGGAGTCGCTCGCGGCGCGGATCGAGTCGTTCGAGCTCGCGTACCGGATGCAGGCCTCGGCGCCGGGAGTGTTCGACGTCGAGCGCGAGCCGGAAGCGATCCGCCGCCTCTACGGTCTCGACGATCCGCGGTGCGCGCACGTCGCCCGCCAGTGCCTCCTCGCGCGCCGCCTGGTCGAGAGCGGCGTCCGCTTCGTGCAGATCTACAGCGGCGGCATGGAGAACGAGCGGAGCTGGGACGGCCACGAGGACATCGCGAAGAACCACCGGCAGTTCGCGGGCGAAACCGACCGGCCGATCGCGGCGCTGCTCGCGGACCTCGACGCGCGCGGCCTCCTCGACGAGACGCTCGTCATCTGGGGCGGCGAGTTCGGGCGCCTCCCGCTCGTCCAGAGAAAAAAGGACGGGAGCCAGTCCGGCCGCGACCACAATCCGCACGCCTTCACCGTGTGGATGGCCGGCGGCGGCGTGAAGGGCGGCGTCCACCACGGCGAGACCGACGAGATCGGGCACAAGGCGGTGGTCGATCGCGTGAGCGTGAACGACCTCCACGCGACGATCCTTCACTTGGTGGGACTCGACCACGAGCGGCTCACGTACCGCTTCAACGGGCGCGACTTCCGCCTCACCGACGTGGCGGGCGAGGTGATCCGGCCGATCCTGGCCTGAGGCCGCGGCGAGAGCTACCGGAGATCGAGGACGAGAATCTCGTCCTCGCGGCCGGGAAGCGCGACGACGAGCGCCGCGGTCGCGGCGTGCCCCGTGTCGCTCCGAGCCGCGACGGCGTACGTCCCCGGAGGGAGCCCGGCGACGCCGAAGGTGGCCCACTCGCTCGCTGGCTGCCGGCTCGCTTCGTGATCGTAGGCGATGCCGCCCGCGGCGTCGCGGACGGTCACCCGCACGCATGCCCACGGTTCGCCTTCGGGCGGCCGGCACCGGATCGTGCGATGGGCCGCCGGCTCGAGCGGGATCTCGATCTCGCTCGTCGCTCCCGCCACGATCTCGACCGTCCGGTCGGGCGCCGCGAACCGCTGACATCGCGTGCGGAACACGTACGTCCCCGGAGCGAGGAGGCCCGACCGCCCCGCGATCTCGGCGGGCTCGAGCCCGCGCACGTAGCGCAAGAGGAGCGTTTCGCGGTAGGGCTCCGCGACCGCGAGGATCGCGGCCATCGCGAGCTGCAGCAGTTCCGCACGCGCCGCGAGATCGACGGCGGACGGCTCGGCGTCGGGCGGTCGCGCGGCCAGGGCCTCCCGTTCGCGGAGCCGCCCTCCTCCACGAGCTCGCATGCGCGCGGCATTCTTCATGACGGTCGCGAGCCAGGCCCGGGGGCGCTCGAGACCGCGCGGGCGCCGCCGCAACACGGCGAGCCACGTGTCCTGGACGAGATCGTCGCCGTCGCGGCCGACCAGAGCCGCGGCAAGCCGCCGCATCCAGGCCCCGTCGCCGAGAAGGGCCTCGAGGTTCGTCGAATGCGGCGTCGGGGGCTGCATCTCGTCCATGCGAGTGGGAGATGCCGCGGACGTCAAGAGCGTCGCGTGGGGAGACGCGCCGGGGGTGCCAAGGAGAAGCGAAGAAAAAGATAGTTAGGGTCTTGACTGGGCCATATATTAGGGTATAGTTCGGGCATTCCAGCGCCAGCACGAAAGGGGGTTTCCGTCATGTCCACGCTTGCGAATCGCCCGTTCATGACCGTGCCGCTCCAGAAGGGACTGTCGGCCAAGGATGTCCGCAAGGGAATCTCCCGGGGAAGCCGGTTGACGGGGGTCGGCAAGCGAACGCTCGCCTTCTACCTCCACGAAATGCAGGCCCGCGGACTCTTCGCCGAGACGGGGCACGCTTCAGCGTCCCATTACGCCGAGTGCGTCCACGGACTGAAGCGCCGGACCGCCCGGCACTATCAGGCGGTGGGCGAGGCGCTCGACCAGTTGCCGCTCATCGACGACGCGTTCCTCGTCGGGCGCCTCAACTGGTCGCAGTTGAAGACGCTTGTCCCGATCGCGATGCCCGAGACCGAGGCCGAGTGGCTGGAGAAGGCGCTCTCGATGACGTGCGCGGAGCTCGAGCGCGCCGTGGTGGGAACGAAGAAGGGAGACAGGCCCCGCTCGGACAAGCTCGCGATCCCCAAGGTCCGGTACACGGTCCAAGCGAAGCTCGACGGCGAGGCGTACGCGCGCTGGGAGCGCGCGAAGGAGCGGCTCTCGCACGAGGCCGGAGAATCGATGACCGATGCCGATCTCCTGAAGCACGTCGCGGGGATCGTTCTCGACGGGGACGGAGAAGCGTCCCTTTCGAGCGAGGGAGGCCGGACGACGGTCGTCGTGCATCGCTGCGCGAGCTGTCGGGCCGCCGAGGTGGCGACGCCGGATGGGCCGATCGCGCTCGAGCCGTCGCTCGCCGAGGCGCTCGCGTGCGACGGCGTCGGCGGCGCCTCGCTCCGCGAGCGCGTCCTCGCGCGCGACGGCGGCCGGTGCGTTCACTGCGGCCGGCCGTTCGATCTCCACGCGCACCACATCCACCCGCGAGAGGCGGGCGGCCCCGACACCGAATCGAACCTCGTCACGCTGTGCCGCGGTTGCCACGGGCTCCTCCACGACGGAGGCCTCCGCATCGCGGGAGTGGCACCGAACCGACTCGTCATCACGGACAAGAACGGGAATCCGGTCGCGCCGCGAACGGGATCCGGCACGGAGGGGATCGAGGTCCGCGTCCGGGAGCCGCGCGGTCCACGTGGACCGCTCGTGAAATTGGAAGTCGTTCAACTGCAACAACTTCCGAATCCGGTGCCTCCGGATTTCCTCGCCCGGCACCGGCACCTCTTCGCGTTCGAGGCGATCGACTTCCGTGGCGAGGTCGAGTTCTCGCCCGGAGAAGGACGGTCCTCGCCGCCAAACCCCGAGCCCGCGGCGCCGCCGCCCGACGGACGTCCGAGGAATTTCGCCGAGTTCGTGGGCCAGCGGGCCATTCGGGAGACTCTCCTCCCCGCGATCGCCGACGCGCGAAAGAAATCGGAAGCGCTCGAGCCTGTTCTCCTTTCGGGCACGCCCGGTCTCGGGAAGTCGGCGCTCGCCTTTGCGATCGCGGGAGAGATGACGCCGTGGAAGGGACCGCGCGTCCTGACCGGGCCGTTTCTCTCGCAGAAGGGGAAGACGATCGAGTCGCTGCTCTCGATGTCCGACGGCGACGTCGTCTTCATCGACGAGGTGCACGCCCTGCCGAAGGGCGTCATGGAGAGCCTCTACGAAGCCGTCCAGGACGGGCGGGTCTCGGTCACGGTCCGGTCGGGAAGCGAGACGCGGGAGATGGCGTTGGCGCTGCCGAGAATCACGATCGTCGCGGCCACGAGTCATCCCGAGGAACTCGAGGGGCCGCTCCAGTCGCGCTTCGCGTATCGCCTGGCGCTCGAACCGTACTCGCCCGAGGAGCTCGCCCTGATCGTCGAGGACGCGCTGCGCCGGAAGGGCGTCTCGATCGGCGACGAGGCGGCGCTCCTCGTGGGGAAGGCGTCACGCGGGATCGCGCGGGAGGCGATCCACCTCGCGAGGCGCCTCGTCCGGGTGACGGACGGGGCCCTCGACGTCGCGCGCGTCCGGGCGCTCCTCTCGAGGTTCGGCGTCGACGAGCGTGGGCTCGACAAAGGCGATCGAAAGATCCTCGCGGCGCTCCGCGAGGCGAAGCGCGCACTCTCGCTCCGGACGCTCGCGGCGAAGACCGAGATCGCGCCGGCGACGATCCTCGTCCGGCACGAGCCGTACCTCATCCGGCTGGGGCTCGTCGAGGTGACGCCGTTCGGGCGCGTGGCGGGGTGACGCGACGGCGTTATGATCGGTCAGGGATGCCGATCACCATGCGAAAATCTCGGACTCTCGCGTTGTCGGGACTGATCGCTCTCGGAGCCGCATTGGCGACGAGAAGCGGAGCCGACGACTCCGGCAGATTCCGCATCTCGGGCTTCTTCCTCGCAGCCGGCACCGATTCCCCCGTCGGCGGCGCGGCGCTCGCCTTCGACGCACCCGGCCGCTCCCGAGTCATCGCTCGCACGGAGAGCGACGGCTCGTTCGCCACCGAGCGTGCGTTTCGAAGCTGCGACGTCGATGTGCTCCTCCCCGCCGATTCTCCTCCACGGCCCGGCGTCGTCCTCGCCCGCCTCCGCGTCGAGGACGCCGACCTCGCGAACGTCGTCTTCGCGCACCCCTGGAGCGGCCGCGTTCACGGCCGCGTCGTGACGTGGAAAGGCGAGCCCGTTCCGGGAATCTCCGTACTGGCCGTCGTCCCCGCCGAAAGCCCCCGGTTGCGACCGTGGTCCGATCTCCTCAGCGAGAGCGCTCGCGCGACGCAGTCAGCCTCCGACGGGACGTTTTCGCTCGACGGCCTGCCCATCGACCGTGCCCTGCGCCTCGTAGCGACCGGGCACTCCGGCCTCTTTGGATGCAGCGCCCCCGGCTTCCCGTCGCCCAACGGCGGAGGGCCGATCGAGGTCGTCGTGTACCGACCTGGCGGGCTTCGCGTGACCGCGGCGGACCACGAAGGCAACGCCCTCCCGAACGTCGAAGTGACGCTCGTGCGCACCGGCGCCGGGATCGATCACCCGCAGAGCCGGGCGCGGCACACGGGCAGCGAGGGGGAATCGGTCGAGATTCCCGAGCTTCAGCCCGGCCGGTACGCAGTGACCGCTCGGCGCTCGCCGATCGAGTTCGAAACCGTGGCGGACGTCGACGTGAGGCCGGCGGAGACGACCAACGTGACCGTTCGCGGACGTCGAGCGGCGCACGTCATCTCGGGCTCCGTTTCGAACCCGACGGGCAACCTCTACCCGGGCTCGCTTCACGTGCGCGCGGTTCGGGTCGGCGATGCAGGCGTGGCGGCCACGGGCGAGATCCAAGCGTCGAAGCGATTCTCGATCGCCGTCCCGGAGCCGGGAACGTACGCTCTTTCTGTCCGCGATCGCTTCATGGACTCGGGGCCGATCGTCGAAGCGGAAGCGGGGGCGGAAGACGTCGCGCTTCTCTTCCTTGACGCCGCGGTGTGGCTAAGGCTCCGGGTCGTGCACGACGACGACGGCTCGCCCGTCGTGGGGGGCGACGTCGCCATCGGCCGCGCCGGCGGATCGAAGATCGGCGTCGCGACGACGGGCCGGCAGGGCGAAGTGGACAAGATTCGATTCACGCCGGGCCGATTCGACATCGTCGCCGCCGCGCCCGGCTGCGCGGCGCAGCGCCACACGATCGCCGTCGGACCCGACGACCGCGGCGAGCGCTCGGTCGAGATCCGGCTCCGCCGCGATGGCCGGCGGATCGAGGGCCGCGTGATCGGCGCCAACGGGCGGCCCTACGCGGGCGGCCTCGTCGCGCTCGTTCATGCCGGCACGCCGCTTCCCTCCACGGGCCGCCGCACCCGCGCCGACGGCACGTTCTGGCTCGACGTCTTGCCGGAGGGCGAGAGCGCCGAGATCGCGCTCCTCTCGACCCGCGACGAGCCCGCTCCGGACGATTTCATCGTCGCTCGAACGATCGTGCGCGCCGGCGACGCAGAGGCGCTCATCGTCGCTACGACCGAGCGCTGACCGTCACCGCGGCGACGCGAGCGCCTTTACCGCCGCGTGGACGCCCTCGACGACCTCGGCCATTCTCGAGTAGTCGAGCGTCTTTGGGATGTCGGTCGCCCGGTGGTAGTTCGGGTTTCGAAAAAAGGCCGTGTCGGTCACCATCACCGCGGGATAGCCCATGTCCCAGTAGTTGAGGTGATCGGAGAAGTCGACTCCCGGCACGGAGCGCGTCGCGTTGATCGATCGCACGCGCACCTCCATCGACTCCGCCATCGCCGTCTTGACGCGCCTTACGAGCGCTCCTTGCCCGACGCAGCCGACGACCGCGATGAAGTTCCCACGCGACGGATAGAGGAGCGAGAGGCCGCCGATCGGGAACTTCTGGCTCCCCGGCGAATCGGTGAAATACCCGATCATCTCGAGCGCGATCATGGCGCGAACGGCCACGCCCTCTTTCCGGAGAGACTCCGCGTGGACGAAGCTCCCCATCGAGCGGGTCCTGAAAAACGGCGGCTCCTCGAGCGAGTAGGCGACGAGCTCCACTTCCGTCGAGACGGGACTCTCCCTCAGAGCCGACGTGAGCTCGATCAGGCCCGCGACGCCGCTCGCGTTGTCGTCGGCCCCGATACCGGCCTCGGCCGCGTCGTAGTGCGCGCCGACGACGATTCGCTCGGCCGTTCTCGGGCCCACGCGCGCGACGACGTTCTTGTACTCGCGGCCCTCGGCCGTGAAGGGAGCGATCGAGGCGTCCGCGCCGGCCTCCGCGAGATGGCGGCGGACGTACTCCGCGGCGCGATCGAGGTTTTCCGGGTGCGCCGCGGTCCGCGGCGCCATCGTCTCGCAGAGCGCCCGCACGTGCGCGCGGAGCCGTTCCGGATCGACTCGCACGAGGGGATCGCGCCGCCGCACGCAACCGATCGGCTGCGTCATGTAGACGACGACGGCCGCGAGCACGACCACGAAGAGGGACGCGATCCAGACCATGCGCATCACCCGGAAAGGGCGAGCCGGCGGACGCCGGATTCGACGCGCGAACGGCCGGGCGACGCCGCCGGGCCCGGCCCCGTCGCCATCGGCGCCGGTCGGCTCCGTCACCGCGGCCACGCGAGCGAGATCCGGCCGCGCTCGGCCTCGACCCTCTGGATCTCGACATCGATCACGTCGCCGACGCCGAGCGAAGTTCCCCGCGGCACCTGGCTCCGGTGGAGAAGGCCGTCTTCCCCCACTCCGATGTCGACGAACGCGCCGAAGTCGACGACGTTCCGCACGGTGCCCGTGAGCTTGAGCCCGATCTTCAAGTCGTCGAGCGAGAGGACGTCGCTCCGGAGAGCGGGCGGCGGCAGGTCCTCTCGCGGATCGCGGCCGGGACGGAGGAGCTGCTCGAGGATGTCGCCGAGCGTCGGCTCTCCCGCGCCGAGGTCCGTCGCGAGCGCGCGGAGCGCGGCGGGCTCGAGGAATCGCGCGAGCTTCTCCTCGCGCTCGGCGACCGGCGCGCTCGCCGCGAGCCCCGCGCGCGAAAGCGCGGCGAGCGCCACCGCGTAGCTCTCCGGGTGGATCGCCGTCGCGTCGAGCGGCTCGACTTTCGCGCCGCGGACGCGGAGAAAGCCCGCGGACTGCTCGAAAGCCCTCGGCCCGAGCCCGCTCACGTCGCGGATCGCGGTCCGGCTCCGGAACGGGCCGCTCGAGTTTCGATGGCTCACGATCCGCTCGGCAAGCTTGGGACCGATTCCCGCGACGTGCGCGAGGAGCGCGGGCGAGGCCGTGTTGACGTCGACCCCGACCCGATTCACCACGCTCTCGACGACGCCGGAGAGCGCCTCGCGCAGGCGTCCCTGGTCGACGTCGTGCTGATAGAGGCCGACGCCGATCGACTGCGGGTCGATCTTCACGAGCTCCGCGAGCGGGTCCTGAGCGCGGCGGGCGATCGACACCGCGCCGCGGAGCGTCACGTCGAGATCGGGCAGCTCGGCGCGCGCGAGCGGGCTCGCGCTGTAGACGCTCGCGCCCGCCTCGCTGACGAGCAGGTAGCGCGCGGACGGCTCGAGCCGAACGAGTTCGGCGGCGAGCTTCTCCGTCTCGCGCGAAGCGGTGCCGTTCCCGATGGCCACGAGCGTCGCGCCGTGGCGCCCGACGAGAGCGCGAAGGGCGCCGAGCGCCTCGTGGAAGCGGTTCTGAGGCTCGTGAGGGAAGATCGTCGTGGTCTCGAGGACCTTTCCGGTCGGATCGACGGCGGCGACCTTGCATCCGGTGCGGAAGCCGGGGTCGATGCCGATCACGGTCCGCCCCGAGAGCGGCGGCTGGGAGAGGAGCCCGCGGAGGTTCGTGCCGAAGACCGCGATCGCGCGCGCCTCGGCCTTTTCCGTGAGCGCGCGGCGGACGTCGCGCTCGATCGCCGGGAGGAGAAGGCGCGCGGCCGCGTCTCTGATCGCGAGGTCCATCTCCTCGCCAAGCGGCGACCTCGCTGACGAGCGGAACCGCGCCGCCACCGCGGCGCGCCAGTCCCGCTCGGCGACGTCGACGCGAACGCGGAGCACCTTTTCCGACTCGCCGCGATCGAGCGCGAGGACTTGATACGGCAGGACGCGATCGACGCGCTGCGAGAAAGCGTAATAGGTCTTGAAGACACCGCGCGGGTCCTCGGCCGAGGCGATCCTCTCCGCCGAGACGAGCCCGAAGCGGAGCGCCTTCTCGCGCGCGAGCCTCCGCACGTCCGCGTCGTCGGCGATCGTCTCGGCGACGATGTCGCGCGCGCCCGCGAGCGCCTCCTCGACGGTCGCCACCGAAGGCCCGAGGAATGGACGCGCGAGAGCCGCCGCCGATCCGGCTCCGCTCGACTGCGCGAGGACGAGATCCGCGAGGCCTTGAAGCCCCCGCTCGCGCGCCACGCTCGCGCGCGTTCGGCGCTTCGGCTTGAACGGCTGGTAGAGATCCTCGAGCTCCGTGCGCGTCGCCGCGGCCTCGACGCGCGCGCGGAGGTCGGGCGTGAGGACGCCTTGCTCATTGAGGCTCGCGAGCACTGTGGCGCGCCGCTCGTCAAGGGCGCGGAGGTCGGCGAGCCGTTCGCCGATGCGGCGGATCTCGTCCTCGTCGAGGCCGCCCGTCGCCTCCTTCCGGTAGCGCGCGAGAAAGGGGACCGTGTTCCCCGCTTCGAGGAGAGCGACGGCGGCGTCGACGCGCTTCGGATCGAGCGCCGTTTCTCTGGCGATTCTGGCCGAAAGTGGCTCGATCATGATCGGGCGGACGAACGCCTCCGGTGCATACAGAAGCCGATTCATCGGTTACAATAGCTCCGTCCTGGTCCTTCCTCGCAGGGCCGGAAAGGCATGCCGGCGCGTCCACAGCGCGACTCCCCTCCCCAACGACCGTTGCTCCGGACTCGCTGTGAAAAGCCCGCAAAGCCCGGTATTCCGGGAGAGATCGATGAAAACAGAAACGACGAACAGGAAGCAACTCCCCGCGATCACTTCGGATCAGTGGCACGTCGTGCACGCGCAGCGCCGCAAAGCCTACACGGATCGCCGTCCGTACGAGCGGACGATCGTGAGCGAGCACGCGAACCGCAAGCTCGCGGAGGCATCGGCCTCGGCGTTGCGTGGCGAGGTGGCCGCGCAGGCGTCCGGTCTCGGGCGAGACGCCGTCTTCGTACGCAAGCCCAATTACAAGACGCTCAAGTACGCGAAGAAGATCGCCCCGGGGCAGTGACGTCCGCGGGCTCCGCACCTTGACGGGGGCGCCGAACGTTCGCGCTCCACCGTGCGACAATCGGCGCCGATGGACGAGTCGAACGACCTGTCCCGGATCCTCTCCGCGATCGCGGCGGGCGCCAAGGGCTCGGACGAGGCCCTCCTCGCGACCGTCTACGAGGAGTTGCGCGCCCTCGCGCGGGCGAACATGGCGAAGGAGCCCGCGGGCGCGACGCTCCAGCCGACCGCGCTCGTGAACGAAGCGTGGCTCCGTCTCGCCTCCCCCGGCGCATCGTTCGAAAACCGCGCGCACTTCTTCGGCGCTGCGGCGCGCGCGATGCGGCGCATCCTCGTCGAGCGGGCCCGCGCTCGCGGGCGCAAGAAACGCGGCGGCGGGCGCGAGAAGGAGACGCTCGTCGACGTCGCGGCCGAGACCGGGAGCGACGCGATCGACCTCGTCGCGCTCGACGAAGCGCTCGCGAAGCTCGAAACGATCGACCGGCGCAAGTCGGACGTCGTCCACCTTCGGTACTTTGACGGGCTCTCGCTCGAGGAGACGGCGGATCTCCTCGGCGTCTCGCTCGCCACCGTCAAGTCCGACTGGAGCTTCGCGCGCGCGTGGCTCCTCCGGGAGATGAGCGGTGAGTGACGGCGGCCGCTTCCAACGCACGGAGCGCGTCTTCCTGGCGGTCGCCGACCTCGATCACGCGACGCGCGCCGCGCGACTCGACGAACTGTGCGAGGGCGACGCGAAACTACGCGCCGACGTGGAGTCGCTCCTCCGCCATCATGACTCCGTTGCCCGGGCACTCGACGCTCCGCCGCCCGCGTCGCCGATCCCCGCGCCCGATCGCATCGGGCCGTACCGGATCCTCTCCGTCCTCGGCGAGGGCGGCATGGGCACGGTCTACCTCGCCGAGCAGGCGAGCCCGCGCCGCTCGGTGGCGCTCAAGGTCGTGCGGCCCGGTCTCGCGACGCGCGACACCATCCGGCGATTCGAGCGCGAGGCCGAGATCTTGGGCCGCCTCCACCACCCCGGCATCGCGCAGATCTACGAGGCCGGAACGGCCGACTGGGGGCACGGGCCCCAGCCGTACTTCGCCATGGAGAAGATCGAGGGCGAGACGATCGTCGAGCACGCCGCCTCTCACCGCCTCGATCGCCGCGCGCGGCTCGATCTCCTCGCGAGGGCGTGCGACGCCGTGCACCACGCGCACCTCCGCGGCGTCGTCCACTGCGACTTGAAGCCCGGGAACGTCCTCGTCGACGTGACCGGGCAGCCGAAGATCCTCGACTTCGGCGTCGCGCGCGCGGTCTCGGGCGAGGCCGCCGCCGCCACGCTCCGCACCGACTCGACCGGAAAGCTCCTCGGAACGCTTCCGTACATGAGCCCCGAGCAGGCGAGCGGCGACCCCGACACGCTCGATCCGCCCTCGGACGTGTACGCGCTCGGCGTGATGCTCTACGAGCTCCTCTCCGGCGGGAAGCTGCCGCTCGAATTCGCGCGGCTCCCCTTGCCCGAGGCCGCCCGCGTCATCGCGGAGCGCGAGCCCCTCCCGCTCTCGCGCCACGACCGTTCGCTCCGCGGCGACATCGAGACGATCGCGGCGAAGGCGCTCGAGAAGGACCGTCGGCGTCGTTACGCATCCGCCGCCGACCTCGCATCGGACGTCCGGGCCCACCTCGAGGACCGGCCGATCGCCGCGCGGCAGCCAACGGCGATCGAGCAGCTCCGGAAGTTCTCGCGACGCCACCGGGCGCTCGCCGCCGGGCTTCTGGCCGGTCTCGCCGCCCTCGTCGTCGGTCTCGGCGGCACGCTCTGGCAATGGTCGAAGGCCGTGCGGGAGCGCAATCTCGCGATGCTCCTCGAGGAGGACGCGACGTTGACGGCTCTCTTCTTCCAGAGTTTCGTGGAGTCCGTCGATCCGGCGAAGGACGGACGCGACGTCACGTTTCTCGAGCTACTCGATCGCAACGCGGGCCAGGCGGTCGGCGCCTTCCGCGGAAAGCCTCACCTCGAGGCGAGAGTGCGCCACTCGATCGGCGATGCCTACCGGAAGCTCGGCCGCATTGACGCCGCGGAGTCGCATCTCGTGGCCGCGGCCGAGATCGCGCGGGCCGAGCCGGACGTCGATCCCGAGGAGAGGGCCGTCGTGATCCTGGATCTCGGCGCGCTCCGGCATGCTCAGGGACGATACGACGAAGCGGAGGCGCTCTGGCGCGAGGCCATCGCCTCGGCGCCGGACGGCGAGTCGAGCGAGGCGGCTCTCCGCGCGAAGAGCGCGCTCGGCGCGCTCCTCTCGACGCGGGGCCGGTTCGAGGAAGCGATGCGAGTCCTCACCGAAGCGATCGAGTCGCGCAAGAGTCTCTCCGGCGGCGGCGACGACCAGCACCTCTCGGCGATCAACAACCTCGCGACGATCCTCGTCCGCACTGACCGATTCGAGGAGGCGCGCGCCCTCCTCGAGAAGACGGTCGAGTCGTTCGAGAGCGCACGCGGTCCCTTCGACCCGCAGACGATCCAGGCGAGATCGAACCTCGGCGTGGCCCTGCTCGAGGGCGGCGACGCCGCGGCCGCCGCGCCGATCCTCGAGGACGCCTTCGCCCGGCAATTGGACATCCTGGGCCCGGATCACCTCCACACGCTTCTCACCCGTTCGAATCTCGCGGTCCTGCGCAAGGCCCAGGGCCGCCTCGCCGAGGCCGAGGAGCTGGCCGGGACGGCGGCGGAGAAGCTCTCGTCGAACTTCGGCGACCGGCACGAGGCGTCCGCGGCGGCGCTCGAGATTCTCGGTCTCGTCCTGCGAGACCTGCGCCGGCCCGCCGAGGCGCTGCCGATCCTCGAGCGAGCCTTCGCGGCGAAAAGGGCCATCTGCGGCGCGGATCACCCGCTGACCTTTTCCTCGATGGCCAATCTCGGCCTCGTGCATCTCGATCTCCGGGATCTCGACCGTTCGGCGGAACTGCTGGAGCCGGCCGTCGAGGGCCTCGAGAAGTCGTTCGGTCCGCGCCATCCTCTCGCCATTCAGGCCCTCGTCAATCTGGCCTCGCTCGAGACCGAGCGCCGGAATTTCGAAAAGTCGGCGTCGCTCTTCGCCAGAGCCCTCGACACTTTGCGGGAGAAGGGCAAGCCGGCGACCTCGGCCGAGTGCGTCCTCGTCTACAACTACGCGCGGCTCCTCTCCGACATGGGGCGCGCCTCGGAAGCGCTTCCCGTGTTCGAGGAATCGGTCGCGGCCGGAGGAAAGCTCGGGCCCCCATTCGCCCCGGCGCTCGCGCTCTTTCGCGGCGGCCTGGGCGAGTGCTTGCTCGACGTCGGTCGTCCCGCGGACGCCGAGCCGCACCTCCGCGCGCATCACGAGTTCGTCATCAACGCGCTCGCGAACGACGCAACCCGCGTCCGGCGATCCTACGAGCGCCTCGCGCGCCTCTGCGAGATGACGGGGAAAGAGGACGAGGCCGCCCGTTGCCGGGCGGCGCTCGCCTCGATGACCGATTGACGGTTTCGGCGAGCCGCGCCTCAGGGGAACGAATACGTCACGACCGCGGTCTTGCGGCAAGCCTGGAGGTCGGCGGCCTGGAAGAGGACCGTCTTTCCCCGCGCCCTCGCCGGAACGCGGAACGTGAGCGGCGCGGTCCCGCACGGCTCGCTCAGGACGTCGCGCAAGATCTTCGCGTTCCGGAGGTCGAAAGAGAGGCCCGGGCAGACCGCGGTCGAGCCGGCCCGGAGCGACGCCGCGAAGCGCACCATCGCGCCGGGCGACACGGTCGCGACGAGGAACTCGTTGTCGCCGGGCGCGGTCCCCGGACTCGGGCCGAAGAACTGGAGCGGCGGCGCCGCCGGACGCGAGCAGCGAGTGAGGAGAACGCTCACCGCGTCCTGCGCGCCGTGGACGGCGACGAGATCGAGAAGGCCGTCGCGGTCGAGATCCGCGGTGGCGAGCCGATCCGGCGGCGCCGCGAGCTGTACGGACGCGAGGAGCGCGGGCGCAGAGACGTCCACGAGGAAAACGCGGCTCGTCGCGCCGAGCGCCACGGCCGCGAAGGGCCGGCTCGCTCCGAAATAGGCGACGAGAACGTCCCGCGGATCGGAGCCGCTTGGGAGGAGGTGGTTCCCGCCGGAGCCGAATGTCCCGCCGCCCGCGTTCCGGCAGTCGGCGAGCGAATCGAGTCCTCCCGACGTCGACGCGAGGAGATCGACGTCCCCGTCGGTGTCGAGATCCCCAGCCGCGACGCCCGTGAGCATGGCCGCGTTCCCGGTCGCGCAGAGGCCGGCCGGAACGAGCCCGCCCGCGCCGTCGTTCGCGAACACCGCGATCGACTGCAGCGCCTGGGCGGCGGCCGCGACGTCGGGGTAGAAATCGGCGTCGAAATAGTCCACGGCAATGTCCGTGACGTCGTGGCCCGCGGCGAAATACGCGGGCGCACCGAATCCGCCGGTCCCCGAGTTGAGCGACACGGCGACGCCTCCGTCGACCGCGGCGACGAGATCGAGATCGTTGTCGCGATCCATGTCCACGAGGAGAACGCGCCGGGGAGTGCGACCGATGAACCGGCCGCGTCCGATCGACGGCGTGAAAGTGCCGGCGCCGTCGTTCACGAGGACGCCGAGATTCCCGGTCGTCTCGTCGATGACCACGATGTCCGCGTCAAAGTCGCCGTCGACGTCGCCCGCCGCGAGGACTGCGGGCGATCCGCCCACCGCGATCGACACCGGAGCGGAGAGGCTTCCGGTGCCGTCGTTCGTGAGGAGAGTCACGTCTCCCGACGCCGAGTTGGCCGTCGCGACGTCGAATTCGCCGTCGCCGGTGAGCTCCGCGACGACGACGTCGCGCGGCTGGTCGCCGACCGAGCGCAGGACGGGGGAAGCGAACGCGTACGAATCGTCGTCGGCGTTGACGAGCGGCGCGGGAGGGCCTGTCGCGCCGTTCCAGCACGGATCGCCGCTCGATGCGATCCCGGCGATCGTGTACGGCTGATGACGGTCGCAGATCGGATCGTCGATTCCGACGGCCAGTGCCGGAATGGAACCGCCCGTGCTCCCGGCCGGGAAGACGACGCGCCGCGGAAACGCGACGCCCTCGCAGACGTTGCTCGAGACGAGATCGACGGCGACGTCGGAGGTGGGCGCGGGGCCCACGAGTTCGACGCGGAGCTGCGCCGTGCCGCCCGCCTCCGAGGACGTGACGCCGGCGACCGGGGTGACGCGGACCTCGCGCGTCACGGAGACGAGGTGGAGCGCCCGGATGATCGGCGCGTGGCCGATGTACTCCGCGACGCCAGTCGAGTCGTAGTCGGTCCAGGCGCCGCCGCTCTGCTTCACCATGCACGTGCCCGCGGCCGACGTGCGAGCACGGACTCCTTGGTAGAGGCCCGCGGAGGACGCCGTGTACTCGACCTCGACCCACACGGGTCCCGCGACGGCGACGCCGCTCGACAGCGGATCGACCTCGACGAGCTCAAGGCGGCCGAAGATCGGATCGGCCGAGAGGTCGGTGACGAGGGTCGGCGTGCTGAAGATCGCCACGCCCGGCATGCCGCCCGCGTCGCCCTTCAGGTGGATCCGGAAGGGATCGCCGGTCCGTCGCGGCGAAAAGCAGACGTGGGTCACGAGCGCACCACCGGTGAAGACGAAGAGATTCGCGTGCGAGTGCGCGCCGTTCACGCCGGGGCCGACGACGGCCGTCAGGTCCTGGCCGTTCTCGTTCAGCCATTTCGAGGCCGTCATGAGGCCGCACGGGACGACGCGGTCGCACGTGCACTGCGCCGCGGCGTCCGGCGCGACGAGGAGGAGGGTGAGGACGGCGACGACGACGAAGAGAAGGCTCGATCGCATGACGCACCTCCGGAGAGGTAAGAACCGAGACGGACGTCGTTCGGGGTGCGGGGGTGTCCACCCGGGCCGGTTCGCCGGCCCGAGGGTCATGCGCCGAGGGGGGCCGCGACGGCTCGGGAATTCCTCCTTTTTTTCTCCCTTGGTTGCCGCCTTCCGGGCCGATCGGGAGAATGGCCTCCGTGAACCCGGCCGCGCGCCCTCTCTCGATCGCCATCCTCGGCACGCGCGGGATCCCGGCGCGCTACGGTGGGTTCGAGACGTTCGCCGAGGAGCTATCGGCGCGGCTCGTCGCGCGGGGGCACTCGGTCACCGTCTACGCTCGGCCCCGCTACGCCGTGCCCGGTGTGCGGACGCACCGCGGCGTCCGCGTGATCGTCAGGCCCACGATCTCGACGAAGCACCTCGACACGGTCGTGCACGCCTTCGTGACGTCCATCGACGCCGCGTTCCGGAGATTCGACGTCGCGCTCTACTGCAACGCGGCGACGGCGCCGTTCGTGCCGATCGTCCGCCTGTTCTCTCGGCGCACGCGGGTCGTCCTGAACGTGGACGGAATCGAGCGGCGGCGGCGGAAATGGGGCCCGCTCGGGCGGCTCTGGTACGCGATCGGCGAGCGCGCCGCGGCGAGCTTCCCCCACGCGATCGTCGCCGACGCCCGCGAGATCGCGCGGTACTGGCGCGAGCGCCACGGGATGGACGCACCGTTCATCGCGTACGGCGCTCCGACCGAGCGAGCCGGGGGCACGGAGGCGATCCGGAGGCTCGGCCTCGAGGCCGGCGGCTACGTCCTCTACGTCTCGCGCCTCGAGCCCGAGAACCACGCGCTCGCGGTCGTCCGGGCGTTCCGGAGGGTGAAGACGGACAAGCGGCTCGTCGTCGTGGGCGACGCGCCGTACGCGCGCGGCTACGTCGCGCGCGTGAAGGCGGAGGCCGCGGGCGACCCGCGCATCGTCTTCCCAGGCGCAATCTACGGAGAGCCGTACCGGGAAATCCTCTCGCACGCCGCGCTCCACGTCCACGGGACCGAAGTCGGAGGCACGCACCCTGCGCTCCTCGAGGCGATGGGCGTCGGGCACGCGGTCCTCGTTCTCGACACGCCCGAGAACCGCGAGGCCGGCGGCGACGCCGTCGAGTACTTCGCGCTCGAGCCCGAGGACGAACTCGCGGGGAGGCTCGCGGCGCTCCTTGCCGGCGGGGAGCGTGCCGCGGCCCTCGGCGCGCGGGCGCTTGCGAGAGTTCGCGAGCACTACGACTGGGAGCGCGTCGCGGACGCCTACGAGACTCTCTTCCGGCCGGCGCTGGCGCGTCCCGCGCAGCCGAGTTACACCGGAGAAAGGAAGCCGCCCGGGCGCTCCCGATGACGCGACAGTCGCGATCCCTCGAATCGTTTCTCGCCCTCGTCGACGCGGCGCTTGCCGTCGTCGCCTACCTCGCCGCGTGGGCGCTCCGGTCAGGACCGCTCTCGGGCGCGCTCGAGGCCACGCCCGGCGGCCCCTGGACGTACGCCTTCCTCGCGCTCGCGGCGATTCCCCTGATGTTCGTCCTCGACGCGCACTTCGGCGTGCACGCGAGCCCGGCGCGGAAGACGCCGCGGCAAGTCGTGGGCGAGCTCGTGCGATCTCACGCGGCGGGGGCGCTCGTCCTCGCGGCGCTCGTCTTCCTCTTCCAACAGAAGAGCATGAGCCGCGTCGTGTTCGCCCTCTTCGTCGCGCTCCTCTTCGCGGGGTCCGCCGCTTCCCGCCTCGCGGCTCGGGCGCTCGTCCTCAAGTTCTCGCGCCGCGCCCGGAGACGCGTCGTCCTCGCGGGGCGGCCCGACCGGGCGAAGGCCGTGGCCGACGTCGCGCGCCGCCATCCGGAGATCGGGGTCGACGTCGTGGGCTTCGTCCCCGGGCGCTCCGACGAGGACCCTCCGGACGGCCAAGACGGCCTCCCCCGCCTCGGCCCCCCGGGCGCGCTCGGGCCCGCTGTCCGGTCGAGCGGGGCGACCGACGTCCTCCTCTGCGCGCCGCTCTGGGATCTCGACGCGTTCGAGGCCGAGGCGAAAGAGGCCGAGGCGGCGGGCGCCCGAGTCCACGCGGCGCTCTCGTTCGAGCGCGACTTCCTCGTCCGCGCGCTCGTCGACGACTTCCACGCTGTGCCCGCGGTGCCCTTCCGCGCCGAGCCGCCGCGGCGCCTCGCGCTCGCGGTGAAGCGCGCGGTGGACGTCGCGGGCTCGATCTCGCTCCTCTTCCTCCTCTCGCCGCTCCTCCTCCTGATCGGCACGTTCGTGAAGCTCACGAGCCGCGGCCCCGTCCTCCACCACCAGATCCGCTGCGGGAAGGACGGCCGCGAGTTCGTCCTTTTGAAGTTCCGCTCGATGGTCAAGGGAGCGGAGAAGCAGGCCGCGCTCGTCCGGCACCTGAACCGCATGGAGGCTCCGGCCTTCAAGGCGCCGGACGACCCGCGGGTGACGCCGTTCGGGAGGCTCCTCCGGAAGTTCAGCCTCGACGAATTGCCGCAGCTCGCGAACGTCTTCCGCGGCGACATGAGCCTCGTCGGCCCGCGCCCGCCGCTCCCCGAGGAGGTGGCGAATTACCTCCCTTGGCAGCGAAAGCGCCTGCGCATGAAGCCCGGGCTGACCGGGCTCTGGCAGGTGTCCGGGCGAAATCGCATCGATTCCTTCGAGGACTGGGTGACGCTCGACCTCTACTACATCGACAACTGGTCGCCGAGCCTCGACCTCCTCATCCTCACGCGGACGGTGCCGGTCGTCCTCCTCGGCCGGGGCGGGCTATAATCCGAGGAAGGCCGCCGCAACGAACATCATGGAATCCGGACCGAGACACCTCGAATCGAAGTGCCCGCACTGCGGTGGAATGATCTACGTCGACCTCGAGTCTGGCGAGGCCACGAAGCGCGTCGACCCGAAGTCGAAGTCGGGTCGCAAGATGTTCGACAAGGCCATCGAGCAGGTGCAGGAACGCCAGAAGGGCATGGGCAAGACGTTCGAGTCGGCGTTCTCAGCGGTGAAGGACCGCGGGAAGGACTTCGACTCGAAGTTCGACAAGGCGCTGAAGGGCGTCGACCCGAACGCGCCGCCCCCGCCCAACATCTTCGACTTCGAGGACGGCAAGGTCGCTCCCCGTTCGCTCCCCGACGACGACGACGACGAGAACGACGACGACGACGGGGACGACGACGAGGACGATCGCTGAGCGCCGGATTCCGCCGCGCAACGCCCTGGGGCTTCGCGTGAAAAGGGTCCTCTTCGTCGTCAAGGATCTGACGCTCTACGAGCCGCTGGGGATTCTGTATCTCTCGAGCTCGCTCAAGCGCGCCGGCCACGAGGTCGACCTCTGCGTGGCGGCCGAGGACGATCCGAAGAGGAGGGTCGCCGACTTCCGGCCCGACGTCGTGGCGTACCACTGCTGGACCGGTCGCCACCGGTACTACGTCGACTTGAACCTCGAGCTGAAGCGCGTCCGCGACTTCGTCTCCGTCTTCGGCGGCCCCCACCCGACGTTCTTCCCCGATCTCGCGAGCGAGCCCGGCGTCGACGCGATCTGCCGAGGCGAGGGCGAGGCGCCGTTTCTCGAGTTCCTCGACCACTTCGGAAACGGACGGGCGCACACGCCGTCCTTCGTCGTGAAGAGCGGGAGCGGGCTCGTCACGAATCCGATGATGCCGCTCGACCGCGACCTCGACGCGATCCCTTTCCCCGACCGCGAGATGATCTACGGCCGGAACGAGTACTTCTCGAAGAGAAAGCTCAAGTACCTCATGGCCGGCCGCGGGTGCCCCTACACCTGCGCGTACTGCTTCAACCACGCGTTCAACAAGCTCTACGACGGGAGCGGGAGCCAGATCGTCAGGAAGCGGAGCGTCGCCAACATCGTCGCCGAGGTCGACTGGATCCGGTCGAACTGGCCGCTCGAGATGATCCTCTTCTTCGACGACATCTTCCTCACGACGAAAGCGTGGCTCGTCGAGTTCGCGCGCGAGTGGCGCCGCGAGGTCGGGCTCCCGTTCATCGCGGAGGTCGTGCCGAACCAGATCAACGAGGACGTGGCGCAGCTCCTCCACGAGGCCGGCTGCATCAGCGTCTTCATGGGGATCGAGGCGGGAAACGACGAGCTCCGCCGCGGCGCGCTCGACCGTCGCGTGAAACGCGAGACGATCCTCGCCGCCGCCGCGGCGCTCCGGAAGCGCGGGATCAAGATCAACTCGCTCAACATGGTGGGGCTCCCCGGCGAGACGCTCGACATGGCGCTCGAGACCGTGAACCTCAATCGCGAGGCGAAGGTCGACTTCGGCTGGTCGGCGATCTTCCAGCCCTATCCGGGGACCGCGCTCGCGAAGACCGCGCTCGAGCAGGGCTTCTGGGACGGAAACGTCGAGAAGATCTCGTACACCTACCACGCCGACACGATCATCGACACGCCGGGCTGGACGGCGCGCGAGGTTTCGAACCTTCACAAGCTGTTCGGAATCGCGGTCGAGTTCGGGATCCCCGAGAGCGCGCTCCGCCGCCTCGTGAAGCTGCCGCTCACGCCGCTCTACCGATTCCTCTACACCCTGTGGTACGGCTACGCGATCAAGAACCGGATCTCGCCCTATCGCACGTCGCTCGGCGAATTCTGCGAATCGGTGCGCCGCTTCTTCCGGAAGGACGAGGGATGACGCGCGTCCTCTTCGTTTATCGCTTCTTCAACTACATGGAGCCGCTCGGGATCCTCTATCTCTCGGCGGCGCTGAAGAAGGCCGGGCACGAGACGCACTTCTTCGACGTCGGCATCGAGCCCGAGCGCGACCTCGCCGCGTTTTTCGACCGCGTGAAGCCGGACGTCGTCGCGTACTCGACCACGAGCGGGATGCACAAGTACTACGCGGCGCTGAATCGAAGGCTCAAGGCGACGGGCCGCGAGTTCGTCGCGCTCTTCGGCGGGCCGCATCCCACCTACGAGCCCGAATTCATCCTCGAGGACGGAGTCGACGTCGCGTGCCAGGGCGAGGGAGAGGGCGCGATCGTCGATCTCGCCGACGCGATCCGCGATCGCAAGCCCTTCGACGGCGTCGCGAACCTCTCGGTGAAGAGGGAGGACGGCACGGTCGCGCGGAACCCCGTCCGGCCGTTCATCGCCGACCTCGACTCGATCCCGTTCCCCGATCGTGACCTCATCTACAAGTACAACCACTACCGCAATCTCTCCACGAAGTACGTGCTCACGAGCCGCGGCTGCCCTTACGACTGCACGTACTGCTTCAACCACGCGCTCGAGGCGATCTATTCGGGGAAGGGGAAGTTCATCCGGCGGCGCTCCGTGGAAAACCTCCTCCTCGAACTGCGCGAGGTCGTGAAGGCTCCCAAGACCCGCCGCGTCTTCTTCATCGACGACGTCTTCCTCATCGACAAGAAATGGTCGCTCCGTTTCTGCGACGCGTATGCGCGGGAGATCGGCATGCCGTTCATGTGCTGCACGCGGATCGAGCTCGTCAACGAGGAGATCGCGGCGGCCTTGAAGAAGGCGAACATCAACACGCTCGTTTTCGCGGTCGAGTCCGCGGACCCCGTCACGCGGCGCGAGACGCTGAAGCGCGACATGGACGACGAATTGATCCTCGACCGCGTCGCGATCTTGAAGAAGCACGGCGTCCCCTTTTACACGCAGAACATGCTGGGCCTCCCCGGGGAGACGTTCGAAGAGGCCGTGAAGACTCTCCGCTTCAACGCGAAGCTCGGGCCCGGTTACGCGTGGGCGTCGATCTTCCAGCCCTACCCCGGAACGGAGCTGGGAAAGCGCGTCACCGCCCAAGGCCTCGTCGAGACGACGGGCGACGTGCCCGAGCTCTACTACGACCGCTCGCTCCTACGAATCGCGAACCGCCGGGAGATCCAGAATCTCCAGAAGTGGTTCTCGATCGCCGTCGCGTATCCGTTCTTGATCCCCGCGATCGAGCGCGTCGTGAAACTCCCGGGAAACGGCCTCTTCGCGTGGCTCTGGCAGCTCTTCCGGGGCTACGCGTATCTCTTCAAGATCCGCTGGATGAGCCTCTCCGACGTGATGCTCCGGAACTGAAAACGTGGCCCCGAAAAGGATTCTCCTCGTCCGCGCGTGCGACCCGCGCGAGTACGTCTTCTCGACGTGCCCGCCGCTCGGGATCCTCTATCTCGCGGCCTACGCGAGGAAGACGGGCGGCCACGACGTCCGGATCCTCGACATGCCGCTCGAGGGGCTCGGTCCGGAGGAGGCGCTGCCGCGCATCCTTGCTGCGGAGCCGGACGTTCTCGGGATCTCGGGCACGCAGTTCGACCTCCCGGCGATCCGGCGCCTCGCGGTACTCGTGAAGGCAGCAAGACCGACGCAGACGATCGTCGTGGGCGGCCCCGCGACCGACGGCGACCCCGAGAGCGTCGTCGCCGACGGGAACGTCGACTTCGCGGTGATCGGCGAGGGCGAGGAGACGTTCCGGCATCTCCTCGACGAATTGTCCGGCCGCGAGGACTACGCCTCCGTCCCCGGCCTCGCGTGGGTGCCGAACGGCCACCCGGTGCGAAACGCCCCGCGCGCGCCCATCGAAGATCTCGACGCTCTCCCCTTTCCCGCGTGGGACCTCCTCGACCTGAAGAAGTACTTCTCCGGCATCCGCTTCCAGATGATCTACGAGCGGCCGGAGTACATGCTGCTCTTCACGTCGCGCGGCTGCTCGTGGAAGTGCACGTTCTGCCACGACATCTTCGGGAAGACCTTTCGCGCCCGGAGCCCCGAGAACGTCCTCGACGAGATCGCTCTACTCCGCGGGACGTTCGGCATCCGCGAGATGCTGGTCGTCGACGACACGTTCAATCTCGATCGCGAGCGCGCGAAGGCCATTCTCCGCGGGATCGTCGAGCGGAGACTCGACGTGCGCCTCAACTTCCCGTGCGGGATCAGGGGCGACATCGTGGACGGCGAGACGCTCGATCTCATGAAGCGCTCGGGCGTCTACCGCCTCCACTACGCGATCGAGTCGGGGAGCCCGCGCCTCCAGAAGCGCATGCGGAAGCACGCGCGCCTCGACCGCCTGAAGGAGATCATCGCGGAGACCGACGCGCGCGACATCCTGACCCAGGGCTTTTTCCTGTTCGGATTCCCCACCGAGACGTGGGACGAGATGGAGGAGACGGTCGACTACGCGCTCTCGACGCGCCTCCACACCGCGCAGTTCATGGTGGTGAAGGCGTTTCCGGGCACCGGGCTCTGGCACGAGGCGAAGACGCTCGGGATCCCGGTCGAGTACGACACGGCGGACTACGCGTACGTCAAGTCGCGGCGCCCGCTGAACGGCGTCCCGGAAGACGCGATGGAGCGCTTCGTGCGCGGCGCCTACCGCCGCTTTTACCTCGACCCGAAGCGCATGGCGCGCTGCGTCCGCCTCCACCCGAGGAAGGCGCAGATGCTCCGGCTCGCCTGGCTCTTCGCGCGCCGCGCGGTGCTCCCGAACGGACGGCCGAAGCTCACGAAGAGGCGCATCCTGTGACGGCCCCCGCCATCGCTTTTCTCGGCGGCTCCGCCCGCTTCCTCCTCGTCGCCGGCGGCCTCCTCGTCGCGGCGGCCTGGCTCTACGGCGTCCGCGCGCGGGATCCCCGGCGCGCGCTCTCCGGTGCGCCGCGGCGGATCCCGTCGCGGGGCCTCGCGGGCGGCGTCTGCGCCGGGATCGCGTACCACACGGGCGTGCCATCCGGCCTCGTGCGCCTCGCGGCGCTCGCCCTCGTCCTCGCGACGCTCCTCACCGGTGCGCTCGCGTATCTCGTCCTCTGGATCCTCATGCCGTCGCGCGAGACGGCGCCCGGCGATTTCGACGCCCGCACCGCGGGTGGGAGGGGACGCTCGTGAGCTTCGTCGGCGCCCGGGTCGGGAATCTCTTCCTCGCCGTCGCTCTCCTCACGAACGTCGTGCTCGTGTTCGCGGCGCTCCGCTGGATCGGCGGCTCGAACTTCTTCCGCGCGATGGGCTCGCAGGTCCTCACCATCCCCGAGCGCCGCGTCCCCCAGCGCGGCGTCATCGCCGGCGTCGTCGCCGGCCTCGCGTACGCTCGAAGCGTCCCGCTCGGGAAGGCGCGCGTGATCGCGCTCGTCGTCTGGTTCCTCTCGGCCGGCTTCGCCGCTGCGCACTACTGCCTTCTCTGGCGCTGCCTGCCCGCGACCGAGATCGCTCCGGGCGACTTCGAGGAGAAGACCGGGCCGCGCCGTGCGGGAGGCATCGTCCCGTGACGAGGGTCACGTTCGTCTACCGGGAGGTCGAGAGCCTCGCAGAAGAAGCGCTCTCGGCGTACCTCCGCCGCCACGGGCACGAGACGGCGCTCGTCTTCGACCCGGCCGTGGCGAGCGACGAGATCCTGAAGAGCGGACCGCTCTCGCGCTTCTTCGACGTGCGCGAGGCGCTCGTGGACGAGATCATCGCGACGAAGCCCGACCTCGTCGCGTTCTCGGTCATGACCGAGACCTTCGCCCAGTTCCGCCGGATCGCGGCGGCGCTGAAGGCGCGCGCGCCCGCGCTCACGACGATCTTCGGCGGCATCCACGCGACGAGCGCCTCCGAGGAGGTGATCACCGAGCCGTTCGTCGACGTGCTCTGCCGCGGCGAGGGCGAGGAGGCGCTCCGGCGCCTCTGCGACCGCCTCGACGAGTACCGCGCCGGAGGCGCGCGCGACATCCCGAATCTCTGGTTCAACGACGCGGGCGAGATCACGCGGAACGAGGTCGAGCCGCTCGTGTCCTCGCTCGACGGACTCCCCCACTGGGACAAGGACCTCTTCTACCGGAGGCTCCCGGCGTTTCGGCATCGATACGCGATCATGGCGTCGCGCGGGTGCCCCTACACCTGCACGTTCTGCTGCAACTCCTACTACCTCGACATGTACAAGGGGAAGGGGAGCTACCTCCGGCAGCGGAGCGTCGACCACGTCGTCTCGGAACTCGTCGAGGCGAAGAAGCGCTGGCGCCCGAAGTGCCTCCGGTTCCTCGACGACATCTTCACGTGGAACAAGGCGTGGCTCCGCGACTTCGCCCGCGAGCACGAGAAGCACGTGCGGATCCCGATCAAGTGCTTCTCGCACATCAACCAGCTCGACGAGGAGTCGGTCGACGCGCTCGCGCGCTGCCGGACGAGATTCGTCAACATCGGCGTCCAGTCGGTGAGCGAGGAGGCGCGGAAAGGCGTCCTCCGCCGCGGCCCCGGCACGAACGAGAAGATCGCGTCGGTCATCGCGATGCTGAAGCGGCGCGGGATCGGCGTCCTCGTCGACCACATCACCGGGACGCCCGAGGGCGAGGACCTCGCGGAGGCCGCGCGCTTCTACAACCGGACGCGCCCGAGCGTCATCCAGGTCTACGACCTGACGGCGTATCCCGGCACGAAGATGGTCGACATCCTCCGCGAGAAGTCGATGCTCTCCGAGGACGAGATCCAGCGGATCGCGCACGGCAACGGCGCCGGCTACCTCCGCGGCGGCTCGGTCGAGTCGGAGCGAAAGGCGCGGAACGGCTTCCGGACGCTCATGGGCTGGCTCCCGCTCCTCCCCCGCCCGGTCGCGGGCTTCCTCATCGAAAAGGGCCGCTTCCGGAGCCTTCCGGGAAGGGGCTTCTTCGTCCCGCACGTCCTCCCGCGGCTCCTCGCGTCCCCGTTCAACGGCGAGTTCCTCTGGGACCGGGAGGAGCTCCGCGCCTACGGCGCGCGCCTCCGCGAGGCGATCCGGCTGAAGCGCGCTCCGAGGCGGCGGGCCTCGGAGGGCGAAGGCGCCGCGCCGACGCTCGCGGCGGGACGGATCGAGCAAAGCTCCATCTGAGAAGCGGCGCTCCCGATTCTCGAATCGACTCGGCTGCCGGCTGGGCGGTCCGGAGCGCCATGAATCACAAGTGCATATTAGTCAGTTTCTTATGACGATCCGGCGGACCGTTCCGATCCGGCCCCGCAATTGCTTGACGGAAGTCAGCGCGCTCCCGAAACGAGCGCGCGCGCCAAAATGGGCGCTCCTCTCCTACGAGAAGTCGAGAGACAGCCGGAACGAAGGACCATCTTCCTCCTGAGGTTCGGAGAGAGTGAGAGAGAGAGAAAGTCGTTCGGCCCGGCGGGCGTGAGGCGTGATCGCGCTTCAAGTCCGCCGGGCCCTTTTTTCCGCGGCGCTCTCTCGGCGGAGCCTCCGCGCCGCGCGATTTACGGATCCCTCCGCGCATGGGATCCTACTTGCGACACACGGGCCGTCCTCGCCCGCGGCGCCGCCCCCTCTCTCTCACGCGCGCGCGCGCCCCGAGCCCGACCCATCTCTTCTCCGGAGAGCCCCATGACCCCCTCGATCCGATTCGACGTCTCGACCCGCGCGCTCGCCCTGGCGGCCGCCGTTCTCGGCGCCGCGATCGCGGCGGCCGCCACCCTCTTCTTCACGGGGACGGCCGCGCCCGTCGCCGCGGCCCCGCAGGCCTACGCCTGGGAGTACCTCGTCGTCGACGGCCGCCGCGTCATCCAGGTTCGCGACACGCAGGCCCTCCGCGACGGAGCGCTCTCGCGCTTCGCGCAGTGGGAGCACGTCCTCAACGGCTTCGGCGCCGAGGGGTGGGAGCTCGTCCACGTCCTCGGGAGCCCGGGCGACGGCCCGAAGGAATACGTCTTCAAGAGGCCGCGATGACGGCGATGCCGCGAGCCCGCGTCGCCGCCGTTCTCTTCGCCGCCGCCGCCGCCGCCGCGATCGGGGGACCCGGTGCGCTCGTCGCGCAGGACGAGAGGTCCGCGCGAGCGGACCGCTTGTCGTCCTCGCAGAGCCCCTATCTCCGCCGCGCCGCGTCCGGGAAGATCGCATGGTTTCAGTGGGGGACGGAGCCGTTCGAGCTGGCCCGCGCGGTCGACCGGCCGATCCTCGTGAGCGTCGGCGCATCGTGGTGCCATTTCTGCCGGGAGATGGACGAGCGCACGTTCGGCGACGACGGCGTCGCGGCGATCGTCGGCCAGAGCTTCGTCGCGGTCAAGGTCGACCGCGACGAGCGCCCCGACGTCGACCGCGCGTTGCAGGACGCCGTGAACGTCCTCTCGGGCGAGGGCGGCTGGCCGCTCACGCTCGTCTTGACGCCCGACGGCCGCCCGTTTTTCGGCGGAAACTTCTTCCCCCCCGGCGACGAGAACGGACGTCCGGGGCTCCGGGGCGTTCTCGAGCGCGTCCTCGCGGTGCACGGAGACGACCGCAACGCCCTGCTCGGCGGCGCGGACGAGCTGTCGGCGCGCCTCTCCGTCTGGAACGAGACGCTCGCTAGGCGAGGCCCTCTCTCGAAGGCCCTTCTCGACGGCATCGCGGCCGAGATACTCAGGCAGCACGACGACGTCCACGGCGGCTTCGGAAAGGACGAGGGCCCGAAGTACCCGCTCATGGCCCCCGTCGAGCTCGCGATCGCGCTCGGCTTCGAGCGGAACGACCCGAAGCTCCTCGCGGTTGCGACCGGGACGCTCGAGAAGATGGCCGCGAGCGCGCTCCGGGACGCTCTCGCCGGCGGGTTCCACCGCTCGACCGCCGACCGCGCGGGACGACTCCCGCGATTCGAGAAGACTCTCCCCGACAACGCGGCGATCCTCCGCGCCGCCGTCCACGCCTTCGGCGCGACCGGCGGCGGCGAGCGGTTCCGCGACACCGCCGCCGGGATCGTCGCCGACCTCGAGGAGACCCTTTGCGATCGGGAGCGCGGCGGGTTCTTCGCCTCGGTCGCGGCGAGCGCCCCGGGCGAGGCGGCGGGCGCGTACACGACGTGGACGCGGGCGGAGATCGACGCGGTTCTCGTGCCCGCGAGCGAGGACGCGCGCCTCTTCGCCGCGATCCACGGCATCGCTCAAAGGACGCCCGGCGCGCCCGACGAGCGGTTCGCGCTCGCGCGCGCGGCCACGACGTCGGAGGTCGCGAAGCGCTTCGGCCTCTCCGAGGAACACGTGGCGGCCGCGGAGAAGCGGGCGGCCGAGAAGCTCCGCGCGAAACGCCGCGAGCGCAACGCGCCGCCCGTCGACCGGACGATCTACCTCGGCTGGAACGGCCTCGCGGCGCTCGCGTTCCTCGAGGCGGCGCCGGTCCTTCTGAGGGACGATCTCGCGGCGTTCGCGCTCGCGTCGATCGACCGGTGCCTCCGCGAGGGGCGGGGAGAAGGAGGCTCCCTCCTCCACGCGATCCCGGCGGAGGGCGGCGCGAAAACGCCGGGATTCCTCGACGACCACCTCCTCCTCTCGCTCGCCCTCCTCGCCGCGCACGAGGCGACGGGGGACCCCGCGCGCCTCCTCGAGGCGCGCCGGCTCGCCGACGTGGCGATCGCGCGCTTTCTCGACCCCGAGACCGGCGCCTTCTTCGACACGGACGGATCCGGGCTCCCGGGCCCCCTCCCGCGCCACGCCGCCTTCGGCGACTCGCCGCATCCGGGCGGGACGTCGCTCGCGGCGCTCCTTCTCTCGAAGCTCGCCGCCGCGACCGGGGACGACTCCTACGCGGCCCGGGCCCGCAAAGCGCTCGAGTCGTTCGCCGGCTCGGTGCCGCTCTACGGGCACTCCGCGGGAACGTACGGCCTCGCGCTCCTGGAGACGATCTCCCCGGCGCCGCACGTCGTCGTCGTCGGCGACCCGCTCTCAAAGGAGACCGACGCCCTCAGGCGCGCGGCGCTCGCGACGTACCGGCCCGGCCGCCTCGTCACAATCCACGCGCCCGACGCGAAGCCGCCGCGGCCTCCGGCCGAAGAGGGCCGCCCGGTCGCGTACGTGTGCCTCGGAGAGAGGTGTGCGCCGCCCGCGTCCGACCCGGAGGCGCTCCGCCTTACGCTCGCCGAGTTCGGACGCGATCCGAAAAAGCCCGCGCGCTGAGACCGTGCCCGGGCGCGCGATGTACGATGACCGGGCCTTCTCCACGTGCCGGTCGAGAAAATGAGCTCATCCGGTCCCGTCGCCGTCATCGCCGCGGTCGCGAACTTCGCGCTCGCCCTCCTCGCGCTCGCCCGCGGCGGGCCGGGCCCGCTGACGCGTCTCCTCGCCGCGCTCGCCGCCGCCCTCGGAGTCTGGAACGCGGCGCTCGCGTTCCACTCCGCCGGCGCCGGCCCGTTCGCCCTTCAGGGGGCGCTCGTCGCGGCCGCCGTGGTGGCGCCGCTCGGGCTCTCGTTCGTCCTCGCGCTCTCGACGGGGGCCCCCCCGCTCCCGCGGCGGCTCGAGTCGGCGCTCCGGTTCTCGTCCTGGGCGCTCGCGGCCGCGTACGCGGCGACGGTCTTCGTTCCGTCGGTCTACGGATCGAACGCTTTCAATCTCCTCTCGATCGGCTTCCATTCGCTCGTCCTCGGCGCGGCGCTACTTCTCCTCGCGCGCCGGCTCCGTGTCTCCGAGACGACGGTCGAGCGGCGCCTCTTCTCGATCCTCCTCGCGGGCGGGATCGTCGCGGTCGTGGGCGGCGTCCTCGAGTTCGTGCCGGCGCTCGGAATGGACTTCCCGCGCTTCGGAAGCTTCGCCGTCCTCCTGTACACGTTTCTCCTCTCGGGCATCGTCATCCAGGCGGGCTGGATCCGGGGCTCCGAGATCGTCGCGGGCGGCCTTTCGCGGATCGCCGCCGCGGGGCTCTCGGCGGGACTTCTCGCGCCGCTTCTCGCGACGCCCTTCTTCCCGCTCTTCGTCGCGCTCGTCGTCCTCCTCGCGTTCGTCGAGCCGCTCCGGCGCTCGCTCGTCCTCGCGCCCCGCCGGCTCGATCTCGCGCGCGGCTGCGACGCGATCGCGCGGAAGCTCGGGCGCGCCGCGACGGGCGAGGAGGTGACGGCGACGATCCGCGACGCGATCCGGAACTTCCCCGAGGGCTCGTTCGGCGCGCTCTACCTCCACGATCCGGAGCGGTCGGTCTTCGTTCTCGCGCAGAAGGGCGGCTCGCCGCCGCGGCGGCTCCCGCTCGTTCTCGCCGAGGACGACGAGATCGCGCTCGCGCTCGAGACGAGCCGCGACGTCCTCTTGCATTCCGCGATCCCGGCGCCGTCCTTGGGAAGCGCGAGCCCCGCGCGGGTCCGGACGGGGCGCGAGGCGCTCAAGCGACTTGCGGCCGAGGCGGCCGTGCCGCTCCGCTCCGGCGACCGCCTCTCGGGAATCCTCCTCGTGGGAGGGGACCTGCCGCCGGGCGTCACGGCGGCCGGGAACGTCGCTCTCGTCCTCGGGCTCGCGTCGCTCGCGGCCGCCTGTCTCGAGCGCTCGGCCGCCGAGAAGGAGGCGCGCGAGAAGGAGCGCCTCGCGGCCCTCGGCGAGATGTCCGCGGCGATGGCCCACGAAATCCGCAATCCGCTCGGGGCGATCCACGGCGCCGCGCAGGTGCTGGAGGGCGAGCGCGAGCGCATCGACCCGTCGCTTCGCGAGCTGGTCGCCGTCATCGCGCGCGAGTCGCGGCGCCTCGGCACCGTCGTGTCGAACTTCCTCGAGATGGGACGGCCGGTCCGCCTCCACCCCGAGCCCACCGATCTCGTCGCGCTCGCGACCGGCGCGCTCCGGGCCGTCCGCGCCGAGGGGACTCCAACGGGGATCGAGCTCGAGGTGAGTCCGCCGCCCTCGCGCGTCGTCGTCCCGGCGGACGGCGACCTCCTCGGCGCGGTTTTCGTGAACCTCGCGCGGAACGCGATCGACTCGATGGGAGAGAGCGGGAAGCTCACGATCCGGTTCAAGTGCGCGGACGCCGACGGCGCCGCCACCGTCATCCGGTTCGAGGACACCGGGCCGGGCGTCCCGGAGGAGTCTCGCGAGGCGATCTTCCGCCCGTTCTTCACGACGAAGGAGCGCGGCTCGGGCCTCGGCCTCGCGATCTCGCGCCGGATCGTCGAGGCGCACGGCGGCCGCATCGCGTGCGCGCCGCGGAACGGCTCCTTTGGCGCCACGTTCGAAATCTGGCTCCCGGCCGAGGAGGGTGGCGCGATCGCGCGCGAGGCGCCGGCCCGATGAGCGGCGAACGGGCGAAGGCGGGGCCGGCGATCCTCGTGGTCGACGACGAGGCGAGCATCCGGACCGTCCTCGAGTCGCAGCTCACGCGCCTCGGGCACGCCGTCGTCCTCGCCGCGGACGGCGAGGCCGCGCTCGAGGCGCTTCGCCGGGGCCGGGAGTTCGCGCTCGTCATCTCCGACGTCAAGATGCCGCGCCTCTCCGGGCTCGACCTCCTCCGGGTCGTGAAGAGCGAGCGGCCCGACACTCCGTTCGTCCTCCTGACGGCGCACGGGACGATCGAGACCGCGGTCGAGGCGATGAAGCACGGGGCGTTCGACTTCCTCACCAAGCCCTTCGACCGCGACGAGCTCGCCGCGCTCGTCGAGAAGGCGATCCGCGCGCACGAGGCCCGCGCGCGCGAGCCGCGTCCCGCGTCCGACGAGAAGCCGTTCGCCTTCGGGCGCTCGGAGCGCATGGCCGAGCTCGAGCGCGTGGTCGAGCGCGCCGCCGACTCGCCGAGCACCGTCCTCGTGACCGGCGAGACCGGCGTGGGAAAGGAGCTCGTCGCGCGCGCGCTCCACGACCGGAGCCCGCGCCGGGGCGGGCCGTTCGTCGTCCAGAACTGCGGCGCGCTGCCCGAGAACCTGATCGAGAGCGAGCTCTTCGGCCACGAGAAGGGGGCGTTCACGGGCGCGCTCTCGCGCAAGCCCGGGCGAATCGAGATCGCAAACGGCGGGACATTCTTCCTCGACGAGGTGGGCGAGCTCGCGCTCGCGCTCCAGACGCGGCTCCTCCGAGTCCTCGAGGACGGACAGGTGCTGCCGGTCGGGGCGTTGAAGCCCGTCGGAGTCGACGTCCGCTGGATCGCCGCGACGAACCGCGACCTGAAGCGCGAGGTGGAGAGCGGCCGCTTCCGCGAGGACCTCTACTTCCGCCTCCGCGTGATCGAGATCCGGATCCCGCCCCTCAGGGAGCGGCTCGGCGACCTGTCGGACCTCGTCGCCGCGATCCGCGGGCGCCTCTCGAAGCGGCTCGGCCGCGACGTCCCGCCCCTCTCCGACGAAGCGCTTCAGCTCCTCCGGTCGCACGACTTCCCCGGAAACGTGCGGGAGCTCGAGAACCTGATCGAGCGCGCAGCGGTCCTCTCGGCCGGGCCCTCGCTCGGGCCGGGCGACTTCCCCGACGTCGAACCGGCCTCGAGGGACCGGGGCGAATCGCTGAAGGGCCGGACGAAGGCGGTCCAGGGCGCGGTCGAGAAGCGCGAGATCGAAGACGCCCTCGAGAGGCACGGCGGAAACGTGACGCGGACCGCGGAAGCGCTCCGCCTCAGCCGCCGCGGGCTCCAGAACAAGATGAAGGAGTACGGGATCCGCCGCCGCCCCGGGGATCAGGGACCGGAGGAGCCGTAGCTCCGACGCGACAAGATCGCGATCACGAGCGCCGCCCCGGCGAGGAGGCCAGCGCCGGCGAGCGAGTCGAGCGGGTTCTGCACCGCCGCGACGACCGCGACCGACGCCGCCCCGAGAACGAACACGACCGGCACGAGAGGATGGAGCGGCGTCCGGAACGTCCCCGGGGCCGGCGGGCCGAGCCTCGCGCGGAGCTTCAAGAGCGCGGCCCCGCAGGCTGCGAAGAAGAACCAGTCGGCGGCGACGACCCGGCCGAGGAGCCGGTCGAAGTCGGGCGACAAGAAGAGGACGGCGATCGTCCACGCCCCGAAGCCGAGGAGCGCGACGTGCGGCGTCCGGAATCGCGGGTGCAGGGACGCCACCGCTCGCGGGAAGAGCCCGTCCTCGGCCATGGCGTACGCGATGCGCGGCATCACGAGGACGTAGGCGTTCGCGACGCCGAGAGCCGAGACGAGGATTGCCGCGGCCACGGCGTCCGACGCGAGGCCCCCCATCGTGCGTGAGGCGACCTCGACGGCGAACGTCGTCTCGAGCCGCGCCATCTCGCGAGCGCCGAGGACCGCGAGGTAGCCCGCGTTCGCGAGGAGATAGAGGAGAACGACGATCGCGCTCCCGAGCGCGAGCGCGAGCGGGAGGGTCCGCCGCGGGTTCCTCACCTCCGGAGCGATGCTCGTCACCGCCTGCCAGCCGCCGTACGAGAAGAGGATGGGCACGAGCGCGGCGAGGAATCCGCCGCCCGAAGGCGGCGCGTGGGCCTCGGCCGGCGCGCCCGAAGACGCCCGGCCGAGGAGGAGCCCCGAGATCCCGAGAAAGAGGAGCGTCGCGATCTTGACCCCGGTGAGCGCGTTGTTGAAGCGGGCGCCCGGCTTCACGCCGAGGACGTTCGTGGCCGTGAGGAGCGCGACGGCCGCCGCAGCGACGAAGGGCACGGCGCCCTCGCCGTACGGGACGAACCGCGCGAGGTTCAACGCGAAGACCGTCGCCATGAGCGCGACCGCGCCGGAGACGACGATTCCGAGAGCCCCGACGCCGTAGAGGAGCGACGGCCCGCGGCCGAACGCCGCGCGAAGATAGAGATACGGGCCGCCCGCCTCCGAGCGCAGCGCTCCCAGCTCGGCGTAGGTGAGCGCTCCGGCGAACGAGAGGAGCCCCGCGACCGTCCACGCGAGAAGGAGAAGGCCGCCGTCCGGCAGGACGTTCGCCGCGGAGGCTGGCGTGAAGAAGATGCCGATGCCGACCGTGGCTCCGACCACGATGAGGGCCGCATCGACGAGCGTGAGCCGCGGGGCGAACCCCGAGGACGCCGGCCCGCCCGTCCCGTTGCTCATCGTTCCGCCGTCCGCGCGACCGCCTACGGGATCATCTCCGCGAGCCGCTCGGCGATGAGCCGGTGGCCCTCGGGCGTCGGGTGGACTTCGTCGATGAAGAGCGAAAGGTCCGCGAGGAAGATCGGCTCGAGATCGAGGAACGCGACGCCGCGCGACCGCGCGACGTCGGCGAGGGAGGCGTTGTAGGCGCGAAGGTCCGGATAGCGTTCGAGGAGACCGGGCGTCCTCGGCGGTCCGAGGAGAATGACGTCGGCTCCGGAGCGCTGCGCGCTCTCGACGAGGAGCGTCGAGAGCCGGCTGAACTCCGCGACGCCGACGCGAGGCGTTTCCTCTCGTCCGGCGAGATGCTCCTCCTTGAAGGCCTTGCGCTCTGCCCTGCCCTCGGGGATCTCCCTCCTCGGCGCCAGCGACGCAAGAAGCTGCACGGTGCGGTAGCGCGAGAGGAAGCGGGCGGCCCGATCGAGAAGGCCCGGGTAGAGGAGGCGGCTCGCCTTCTCCGCGTCGGTCACGCGGCCCTTCGCGGAGATCTCGTCGTTGATCGCGCCGAACATCGCGACAACGACGTCGGGGCGATACGGCGCCACCTTTCGCTCGAACGCGACCTTTCCCTGGAAAACCGTGTAGCCCGGCACGCCCGCGTTCAGGACCTCGACGGCGGCGGATTCCGCCGGCTTCCTCTTCGAGGCGAGGATCGTCTCGAGAAGCGCCGGGTAGGCTTCGCCCGCCCGGCAGAAGACCCCGAACGTCGACGAGTCGCCGAGGCAGGCGACGCGAAACGTCCCGGGCGGCTTCACGACGTCGAGAACGGCGCCGCGAAAGCCGGCGGGGTTGATCATCTCGTCGCGGCTGTTCGCCGTGAGCGCCCCGGGCGCCAGATCCCAGAAGAGATGAGGATCGAAGCGGAACATCGTGGATCCGCCCCGGATCACCTCGTCCTTCTTCTGATTCCAGATCACGATCGGCGGCGGCGCTTCGATCGGCCGGCTGACGCCCGCCGTCACGAGAACGAACTCGACCGACGCGAACACGACGAAGATCACGAGGACGCCGCCCAGTGCCCGGCGTGCGAATCGGATCAACAGGGCTCCCTCCCTCGCCCGCCGAGGCGGTCCGACCGGCGGTCAGTTCCTGCGATAGTCCACGACCTCGACGGTGGAGAGGACCTGCACCCGGGCGTCGTCCGGAGCGGACGGCTCGCGCCCGCGACGGGGATCGTCGAGCGTCGAGTGCTGCCCGTCGAGCAGGAGGCGCAGGACGAAGTTGCCGGCCTGCGCCCGGAACGGCACGGCGCCGGCGAAGGTGATGAACGAGTCGCTGAGAAGCGTGTCCGCCGTGCTGTCGAGCCCGAGGAGCGTGCCGGCGACCGAGCGGTCTCCGACCCGGACGTAGACGATCGCCCAGAGGTCGACCGAGCGGCCAGCGGTCGGGTCGACGGCGATGTCGGGCAGGTCGACCACCGTCCGTCCCGGGGCGGGCACCTCGCCGATGCCGTCGACGGCACCAAAGCTCGTGAGGAGGCCGAGGGGAGACATGTCGGGCGACGCCGTCATCAGGAAGTCGTCGCGGCGGACCTCGATCGCGTCGAATCCGGCGAGGCTCGTTCCGCCGACCTCGCGTCCGAGAAGCTCGACACCGGAGACCGTGTACGCGGCCGTCCGCGGCAGGTCGATGGCCCTGAAGCGGACCGCCATCGCGTCGCGGAGGAAGCCGGTCACGCGCGGGAGCGTCACCGTTTCGCCGGTTCCGTCGTCGAGGACTCCGGCATACGGCCTGAGCCCGAGCACGTCGAAGGCCGACGTCGGGTTCCCGGTCGCGAAGTCCGGTTCCCAGACCCGGCTGCGGAAGCGGAGGTTGAGCGGAAGCGCGGGGAGGACCTGGTCCTTGAGCGCGCGCGGGATCTCGATCGCGATGCGCGTGCGCCCGGGCTGGAGAACGATCGGCCCCGAGAACGGAATGGAGGTCCCGACGTAGCGGAAGAGGGGCACGTAGCGGTAACCGAGGCCGGGACGGAGCGCGCTTCGATCGACCTCCATGGTGATCTCGCGGCTGACGGGAGCCGCGATGAAGTTGTCGTAGACGATCGTGGCCGAGACGTAGTCGTCCGTCTGGGTGAGCGGGCCGGTCGAGTTCGGGCGACGCGCGAACACCATCGGGATGCCCGGGTCGCCCGGGAAGCGCTGGCGGCCGCGCATCGTGACCGAGAAGTTGAAGTACATCGGCTCGACGGCGAAGACGTCGAGCATGAGGTTCCCGATCGCCTCCTCGTAGGCGCCCCGGCTCGAGTCGTAGAGCTTTCCGCGGCGGAAGTCCGGAGGGTTCGTGTCGACCAGGATGCCGCAATCGGGACCCGTCTGGATCGGCAGGATCGCGGTGAAGTAGAAGTGCTCGGCGGAGTCGATCAGGACGCCCGCTCCGCTGGCGAAGGTCGGAAACGACATCGCGTCGCCGCCGCCGCACAGGCCGAAGCTGCCCGGATCCGCCACGGCGATGAGGCCCGCGGGAGAGATGTCGCAGAAACCGGGATGGGTCGGGTCTTCCCAGCGCAGCTCGAAGTTCGTGAACGCGGACGGGGCGCCGTCGTTCCGGTGCTCAACGCGGCCGCCGCAGACGACAGTCCCCTGGCTGAACGTGCCCGCCCGGTACTCCTGCATGAACCGGTCCTCGGGCGTCGAGTTGGAGAACGTCACCATGACGCCGTTCGGGACGCCGTCGTTGTAGCGCTTGAGCGCCCCCCCCGCGCCCGAAACCTCCGCGGCGGCGACCGCGAGCGCGAGGATCGAGAGCGAGAGCGAAGCGAGAGAACGGGCAGTCGTCATGGCGGGCCCTCGAGGGTCGGGCGGCGAACGCGAAACGGCGGACGCGAGTTTCGCAACTGGCCTCATCGTAGCGCCCGGGCCGGGGCCGTTCAATCCGCGGCGAGCGGCGCAGCCCCTACTCGCGCTTCCCGACCGCGCGGAGGACGCGCGGGGTCAGGAGATAGCGCAGGAGCCCCCCCGCCGGGGGCGGCAGCGACTCCACGTCGATCCGGCAGACCCCGCCCTTCTTCAAGGCGATTTCGACCCGAGGTCCGCCCGGAGACAGGAGATAGGAAGCAAGCGTTGAGAGATCGGGCTCGTGCCCGACGAGGGCGGCGCTCGCATCGGGCCCGGCCTTCGAGAGGGAGGCGAAGAGCTCCCGGGGCGATCCTCCCGGCGCGAGCGCGGGATGCACCTCGGGCGCGATCGGGAGCTCGAGCGCGTCGACGAGGAGCCGCGCCGTCTCCGCGGCTCTCACGAGCGGACTCGTGAGGACACGGTCGAACCGGACGCCGAGGAACCCGAGCCCGAGGGCCGCGCTCCGGAACCGCCGGATGCCTTCCGGGGTGAGCGCCCGGTCGACGTCGCTCCCGCCCGGCGGCGGCGCGTCGGCGGCGATCGCGTGGCGGACGAGATGGATCTGCAAGGCGTTGCCTCCTTCTCCTCCGCCGGGCATTCTACCCGCCGCCGAGGCCGTGCCGGCGGGCGCCGAGACCCGGCTAGAATGCGCCGCCGCGAAGCGTCCCCGACCCGCGCCCGAGGCGCATGAACCCGAGGAGAAGAGATGGCCGGCGCCGCGTTCCCGCCGCACGTGCGAGTCGGTTGCTCGAGCTTCTCGTCGGCCGAGTGGGTCGGCCCCTTCTATCCGCCCGGGACGCCGCCCGGCGAGTTCCTCCGCCACTACGCGACGCGGTTCCCGACCGTCGAGGTCGACGCCACGTTCTACGCGATGCCGTCGCGGCGGACGGTCGAGGGCTGGAACGAGAAGACGCCGCCTGGCTTCGTGCTCGCCGCGAAGGTCCCGCAGTCGATCACCCACGAGAAGGGCCTCGTCGGGTGCGAGGACGACGTGAAGCGGTTCGCCGACACGATGTCGATAATGGGCGAGAAGCTCGGCCCGCTCGTCCTCCAGTTCGCGTACGTGGCGAAGGGGAAGGACGCCGAGGAGTACCGGACGGGTGACGGCTTCCGGAAGCGGCTCGCCCCGTTCCTCGCGTCGGTCCCGAGGGGCCCGCGGTTTGCGGTCGAGGTGCGGAACGCGACGTGGCTCGGGCCCGATCTCCTCGCGATCCTGAAGGACCACGGGGTCGCGCTGGTCGTGAGCGACTACTTCACGATGCCCGACCTCGCGAAGATGGAGCGGCAGGGCCTCGACCTCCTCACGGCCGACTTCTCGTTCGTGCGGTTCATCGGCGACCGGAAGCGCATCGAGGCAAAGATGGACGAGGTGAAGCCGAAGGGACGCGAGCGCGCGTTCGACGAGCTCGTCGTCGACCGCCGGCCCGAGATGGAGCGCTGGGTGCCGGCTCTGAAGCGGCTCGCGAGCCGCGCGAATGACGTCTACGTCTATTTCAACAACCACTACGCGGGGTTCGGGCCGGGATCCGCTCGGCTCTTCGACGAGACGTGGAGGGCCTCGTGAGATTCGGGAAGGCGGAGGCGGGCGCGGGAGCCGGAGCGGATCGGATCGGAGAGCGGTGGAACCGCGCGGCGCGCGCGAGCCCGCGGATTTCGGCGCTCCGGTCCGTCATCCTCGGCGTTGTCGTGCTCGTCGCGCTCGGCGCCGTCGTCGTGAGAATCATGAGCGATCCGCGCGGCGGGACGCCCGGGCCGGCCGAGAGGCCGCGGGAGCTCGAGGTCGCCCCGATCGAGGGGCTCGCGCCGACGGGCCGGCTGCCGAGGCGCGAGATCGGGAATCGTGTGCCCGTGCGGTTCCGCTGGCGGCGGATCGAATCGGCGTCCTACTACTTCGTGCGCGTGTTCGGCCCGCGCGGCGAGCCGGTCGACCGGGGGCAGGTCACCGCGCCCCCCTTCGAGTCGCACGAGGCGTCCCGCGAGGCCTATCTCGCGGGAGGCGAGTTTTCCTGGGAGGTGACGGCGTACACCGCCGACGCCCGGCCGATCGGCCGGTCGCAGAGGGTGACGTTCACGGTCGAGTGAGCGATAATCGCGTCCGATCCGTTCCCGCTCCCCTCGGAGCGAGACCGCGCGCGACTTTCCCGAACACGTCCCCCGTTCTCCGCCGTCGTCGAGCCCGGGAGGTCCCCGTGAGAGCCGTCGCAGGTTTCCCCATCACGCTCATTCTCGCCGCCGCTCTTTTCTCGTCCTGCGCCGTCGACGGGCGGTCGCGCTCGATCCGCGCGTTCGAGCCTTACCGCATCGCGCCGCGGCCCGCCGCGGCGCCCGACCTCGATCCCGCGATTCGCGCGTTCATCGGCCGCACGGTCTGGGTCTCGCCGGACGGAACCGGCATCGACACGCTCCGGTCGTGCTACGCGCTCCGCATCCCCTACATGCGCAACGCGAGCCGCGGGAACCTCGACCCGTACCGGATCGAGAGCGTGCGCCGCGACGACCGGTTCGCGCAGTTCATGGTCGCCGTCCTCGTCGGGCCGCGCGGAGCGCGCGAGAAGCTCTGGTTCGAGAACGACGAGAGCGCGTTCCTCGAGGAGATCTCAGCCGACTTCCTTCTCGAGGATCCGTACGCCGCGCACGCCGACTGGACGCCCGAGACGTGGGACGCGATCCACCGGCAGGAGCCGGCTCCCGAGATGACGCCGGAGCAGGTGCTCCTCGCCATCGGGCGGCCGGCGCGGGAGGAGCCGTCGCGAGACGGGACTCTCCGCTGGATCTACCCGTGGTTCGGCGCCGTCCTCACGTTTGACCGCGGGCTGCGCCTCGTCTCGGCCGAGGTCGAGGACCCCTGGCTCTGAGGGTCCGTGAAGGTCTCTCTCGAGCGTATCGCCGAGGGAGTCGAATCGTCCGGACGATCCGACTCGGTCGTTCCTTCACGGACGGTCGGCGCGATCACGCGCCTCGAACGGCGCTCGCGATCGGGAGCCTCATCGCGGCGCGCGCCGGCACGAATCCGCCCGCGAGCCCGATCAGGACCGAGAAGGCGAGGCCGGCGCCGACGAGCCCGGGAGTCACGCGGAAGGCGAAGCCGACCTCGCTGAACGTCGTCCAGTTCGTCGTCTGCGACGTGACGCCGTTCCACGGGAGCGCGAGGAGCGAGCCGAGCGCCCCGCCGAGCGACGCGATGAGGACCGATTCGAAGAGGAACGAGAGGAGCACGGCTCCCCGGCCGAAGCCGAGCGCGCGGAGCGTCCCGATCTCGGCCGCGCGCGACGCGACCGCCGCGTACATCGTGATCATCCCCGCCGCCGCCGCGCCGATCGCCATGACGACGGCGAGCGTCATCCCGAGCCCGAGGATGGGACCCGCGGACTGGGTCTGCGCCTCGTAGTACGCGCGCTCGGTCTTCGCCTCAGAGCGCAGTCGCTTGTCGTCCGCGATGCGCCGCGCGATCTCCGCGCCCGCCCCGGGGCTCGCGGCGCGAAACGTGACCGAGGAGAACTCGTCCCGCTCGAACGCCTCTCGGACGTCGTTCACGTCGGCCCAGATCTCCGAGTCGTAGGCCGTGCCCCGCGCGTCGAAGTGGCCGACGACCGTCCAGGTCCGCCGCGCCATCTCGAACGAGGCGCCGAGGTCCTTCCCGGGGAAGCGCTGCGCGAACCGCCGCGACACGAGAACCTCTCCGAGCGACGGCCGGAACGTGCGGCCCGAGACGATCTCGATCTCGGGCCGGAGCAGGAATCCGGCCGGGCCGACGCCCCGGATCGGCACGTTCGCCTTGACGCCGTCCCGGCGAGCGAGATTCCGGAGAACGACCACCTCCGCCGAGAAGAGCAGCGTCCCGTCCTCCGCGCGGGAGATGCCCGGCATTTCCTGGATGACCTCGAGCGCCGCGTCGCGCCGAACGATCGACTGCATCTCGGCGTCCGCGCTCTGGCGCATGACGATCCAGTTGTCGGCGCGTCCGGCCGCGCGGAGCGTCTCGACGAGCCCGAAGCCGAGCGCCATGACGACGAGAAAGACCGCGATGACGAGGCTGATGCAGAACACGGTGAGCGCGGTCGGGACCTTCCGCACCCAGAGGTTGCGGAGGTTGTACCGAAGGGGGATGGCGGGCATGGCGCTCCCGTCACGTGACCCGTCCGAGGCCCGCGGCGATCCCGAGGCGCGCCGCCCGGAGCGCGGGGACTCCTCCCGCGAAGACGCCGAGGGCGACGGAGAGGAGCACGGCGAGGAGGAGCGTTCCCGAGGTCACCTCGAATCGGGGGAAGAAACCCATGAAGTCGAACTTGTAGACGACGAAGAAGAGCTTCGCGAGGAGCGCGCCGGCGAGCCCGCCCGCGAGCGAGAGGAGAACGGACTCCGTGAGAAAGAGCGCGAGGATCTTCCCGGGCGAGAACCCGATCGTCTTCAGGATCGCGACCTCCGCCGTCCGCTCGCGCGCCGACATCGCCATCGTGTTCGCCGAGACGAGGAGGATGCCGAAGACGACGACCGCCGCGATGACGCCGACGAGGCGCTTCACGTTGCCGAGCATGGCGACGAACGAGAGCGCGAACGCCCTGTCGGTCATCGAATCCGTCTCGTACGTCGTGTTCGCGAATTTCTCGTCGATGCGGTCGATGAGATCGGCGACGGCCGAGAGGTGCTTCGCGCGGACGACGAACGTCCCGGCGATGTCGCGATCGGGGATCCATTGCGGAAGCGACTCGTTCAGGTACGCGTGGTGGAAAAGAAGCGACTTCTGGTCCGCCGACGTGCCGGGGCGCCGCTCGTAGACGCCGCGCACGGTGAACTCGAGGTCGACCCCGTAGATCCGTCCGATGAGCGTCACCTTGTCGCCCAGCTTCCAGCCGTAGCGGGCGGCCAGCTCCTTTCCGACGATCGCGCCCGCCCGGTCGGCAATGAACGCTTTTTCCTCCTCCGGCGAGACGACCCACTCGCCGTAGATCCGGAAGATCTTCTCGGGATCGACGGCGAAGTTCGCGAAGAAGTACTTGTCGTCGTCCCTGTACGAGCCGCCGAACCAGGTCATGGGCGCGGCCAGCTCGACCCCCTCCACCGTCTCGATCTCGCGGAGGTACTTGAGCGGGAGGATGTTCGCGAGCGAGGTCGAGTTCATGACCCAGACGCGGCGCGCCTGGTCCTCGCCGCCCTGGTCCTGCTCGAGCCCGACCACCGCGGTCCGGAGAAACGAGAGGATGAAGAGCGAGAGCGCGATGGAGAGCATCGTGAGCGTCGAGCGACGCTTGTTCCGGAACGCGTTGCGGATGACGAGCGGGAGGAGCTTCATCGTCGGGGTGCCGTCCTCGTCGTCCCGCGGCGCGGATCCGGCCTAGAGGCCGCTCGGCGCGCGCGTGAGGGACTCCTTCAGGAAGAGGTAGTAGAGCCGGCCCTCGGAGCGCGTGTGCCCCGCGAGCCGCTCGGCGTCGGGGCCGGTGCCCATGAAGATATCGCATCGGCCGGCCGAACGGATCGCGCCTCCCGTGTCCTGGTCGAGGACGAACGCCCGGAACGGCCGGCGCTCGATCGCGCCCACCGACGAGAGGTGGGGCTTCACCGTGTCCGCGAACGCGATCGCGCCGCGGGGGAACACCGCCTTGTCGGTCGCGATCGTCCGGAGCGGCGTCACCTTGGCGCCGAGGCTCCCGAACGGGCCGTCCTTCGTCTCCTGGAAGAACACGTAGCTCTCGTTGAGGTACAGGTAGTGGTCGAGGTCCGAGGGGTTCTTCGCGAAGTGCTCCTTGATCGCTGAGAGCGAAAGGTCGTCCGCTCGGATGCGGCCGTCGTCGACGAGCGCCTGTCCGATGCTCCGGTACGGCCGGTCGGTCTTCCCGGCGTATCCCACGCGGAGCTCCCTCCCGTCCGGGAGGAGGATCCGCGCCGAGCCCTGGACCTGCACGATGTACGCCTCGAGCCGGTCGCGGAGCCAGACGAGCTCGAGCCCGCGCCCCTCGAGGATGCGCCCTGTCTCGATCTCCTCGCGCGTCTCGTACGGCACGACGCCGAACGCCGTGCGCTTGCCGAGGGGCTTCCCTTCCTCGTCCTTCGCGACGTCGGGCGGCAGCTTGTAGAGCGGGAACCGGAACTCGGGCGAGGGCGAGAGGCTCCCCCGGTAGATCGGCTCGCAGTATCCGGTGAAGAGGACCGTGCCCTCGTTGTCGCAGCCGACCGAGCGATAGACGTCGAAGCGGGCGACGATCTCGCGGTTGAGCTCGGCTCCCGTCGAGGCGGAGAGGACGAGCGCGCGGAACGCCTCGAGGCTCTTCTGCGCCCGCTCGTGCGCGACGTCGAGGTACGGGAAGTACTTCTTCGACGAGGGCTTCTTGAAGTAGGCAACGCTCTCATCGAGCGCCCGGAGGAGCGACTCGCGGTCGGCGAGCCCTTCGGAGAAGTCGGGGTAATCGCGCGGATCGACGATCTTCTGAAGAGCGACCTGGCCGACCGGGAGCGGCTGGCTGTAGTTCTTGACGGCGGGCGGATTCGGGACGCTCTCGACCGGCTTCGACTTGCACGAGGAGAAGACGAGGGCGACGGAGACGACGGCCGGAACGGCGACCGCGGACGCGCGGCGACGACGATGGACGAGCATGGTGGAGTCCCTCCCGACGCGCAGGACAGGAATCGTGAAGCACCGGCCCCGCCCGGAGTCCGGCGACTCGGCTGAGGATAGGACCCGTTCGCCCGCCTTTGAAGCGCCGCCCTCATTCCCTCCCGCGCGCGCGGATTCTCCGGCGGGTGCTTGCCGGCGCTTCACGATCGCCTAGAATCGCGCGCTCGACCTTCCCCCAGGAGGTGCCCGCATGCGGTTCTCATTGGTCCCGAAGGATCAGCGGTTCTTCGAGCTCTTCAACCAGCTCGCCCAAAAGGTCCACGCCGGCGCGCTCCTCTTTCGAGAGCTTTTCGAGCAATACACGGATGTCGAGCGGAAGACCCGGCGCATCAAGGAGATCGAGCACGAAGCCGACCTCATCACGCACGAGATCTTCAACCGGCTGAACAAGACCTTCGTGACCCCCCTCGAGCCCGAGGACATCCATCAGCTCGCCTCCGGGCTCGACGACATCCTGGACGACATCGAGGGGATCTCGGCGCGGATGGTCATGTTCCGGATCACCCAGCCGACCGCGGAAGCGATCGAGCTCGTGGACATCATCGCCAAGGCCGCGGGCGAGATCGAAAAGGCCGTGCAGAACCTCCAGAAGATGGACGACCTGATCCAGTTCTGCATCGAGATCAACCGGATGGAGAACATGGCCGACGAGATCACGCGGCGGATGGTCGGCGAGCTGTTCGACAAGGAAAAGGACGTCGTCAAGCTGATCAAGTGGAAGGAGATCTACGGCCGCCTCGAGGCGACCGCGGACAAGTGCGAGGACGTGGCGAACATCATCGAGAACATCGTGGTCAAGAATGCCTGACTGGATTCTGCTCGCCCTCGTCATCTTCGGCGCGCTCGCCTTCGACTTCGTGAACGGCTTCCACGACTGCGCGAACGCGATCGCGACCACGGTCTCGACGCGCGCGCTCCGTCCGGGGCAGGCGATCCTCCTCGCGAGAACGCTGAACTTCGTCGGCTCGATGTTCGGCACGGCCGTCGCCTTCACGATCGGAAAGGGGGTCGTCGACCTCCCCGGCGCGCGCGAGAGCCTGGTGCCCGTCCTGGCGGCGCTCTTCGGCGCGATCGGGTGGGACCTCGTGACCTGGTACTACGGGCTGCCGTCGAGCTCGACGCACGCGCTCGTGGGAGGCCTTCTCGGCGCGGGCCTCGCGGCCGTCGGGCCCGACGTCATCGTCTGGGGAGGCATCAAGAAGATCGCGCTCGGCATGGTGATCTCGCCGATCATCGGGTTCGCGTTCGGCCTCCTTTTCATCGTGCTCATCTTCTGGCTCTTCCGGCGCGCCGGGAAAGGAGCGAACCGGGTCTTCAAGGCGCTGCAGATCGGATCGGCGAGCTGGATGTCGTTCACGCACGGACTGAACGACGCGCAGAACGCGATGGGCATCATGACGATCGCGCTCCTCTCCTACGGGCACCTCGACTCCTTCGTGGTTCCGATCTGGGTGAAGCTCGCGGCGGCGATCGCCATGGGGCTCGGGACGGGCTACGGCGGCTGGCGCATCATGAAGACGATGGGGATGAAGGTCGCGAAGCTCGAGCCGGTTCACGGCTTCGCGGCCGAGACCGGCGCCGGCCTCGTCATCGGCGGGATGTCGATGTTCGGCATCCCCGTGTCGACGACGCATTGCATCTCGACGACGATCATGGGCGTCGGAGCGAGCAAGCGGCTCTCGGCCGTGCGATGGGGCGTCGTCGGCAACATCGTCACGGCCTGGATCCTGACCGTGCCCGGCGCAGCGCTCATCGCGGCGCCGTCGTACTGGCTCCTCTCCCTCGTCTTTTAGGAAACGGTACCAGGTACCGTTTCCGCGGTTGGCTCCGCGCTTCCGGACGCGAATCGCCCCGGAAACGGTACCTGGTACCGTTTCCTAAGCGATCTCCATGCCCTCGGCGATCGCGCGCTTCGCGGCGGCCTCGGCGGCGCTGATGAAATCCTCGGGCCCCGCGTGGTCCGGGTGCGGCGCGATCGAGAGCCCGGCGACGAACCGCGGCCCGTCGGGCATCGCCCTCTTGAGCGACCCGAGGACCCGCCGCATCATCGTCGCCGCGCCGGGAAGCCCGGTGCTCGTGAGCAGCGCGAGGAAGCGACGGTCGTCGAGCTTCCCTGCGATGTCGGTGTCGCGCGACTCGACCAAGAGGATGCCGCCCGCCTGCGCCATCGCGTCCTCCGCCTCGTCGCCCTCGGGCCCCGGAGCGAGCTCGATCACGGCCGCGGCGAGCGGAGTTCCGTACCGCCGCGTCTTCTTGTACTCCTCGTGAAGCCGGACGACGAGGTAGGTGCGGTTGAAGACTCCCGTGTCGGGATCGAGGAACGGCTCGAGAAAGCTCCCCTCGGTCGACTTGAGCTCGAAGTCGGCCGGCGCGTCGTCGTCCTTCCCCTCGCGCTCGCGGAGCATCCCCGGCACGTCGGGCCGCTTGATCCGCCGCTCGACGAAGTCGGCGACCGCCTCGGGATCGAGCGGCTTCGCGAACGCCTCGCGCGCACCGCACGAGCGAGCGAGCCCGCGGACGTAGGTGTCGTCGGTCTCGAGCACGAGGACGATCGCCGGCCCGCCTTCCGGCCGCGAGGCGATCTCGCGGCAAATCGAGAAGCCGCTCCGCCCTCGGAGGACGCCGTTCAGGATCGCGAGGTCCGGGTCCTCGCTCCGGATGAGCTCGCTCGCCTCCACGCCGTCCCGCGCGGTCGCGACGCGGTGCCCTTTCGACGAGAGGACGGTCCTCAGGAACTCCGTCGTCTCGGGATCGACGTCGGCGACGACGATCTTCTTGTGTCGGCTCGCCACGGTATTGAGGCCCTCCGATCGATCGTCGCTCGCTCGCGCGCTCTCTCTCGCTCGCTCGAGCGCGGAGTTTATGGTCTGTGGAGGAATAACTCGAGCGTATTGCAAAAGGAACCTCGCGCGTGGCTCTTGGCGACGACGCGCGAGAAGACACCGGAAAGACGCCGAGAGAGTCGAGGCGTTTCGACGATTCGACTCGGTCACTCGTTCACGGACCCGAAGCTCGCCCGGACCGCGTTGCTAGACTCTCGTTGAAAGCCATGGGTCGCGGACGCCTGGACATCGAGATGGATTCTTCCCGCCGCGCCTTCCTCGCCGGACTGGCGGGCCTCGCCGCGCTCCCGGCCGCGGCGCGAGCCGCCTCCCCGATCGCCGCGCGCGCGCCGAGGCGCCCCGTCCGGCTCGCCGCCAACGAGAACCCGTTCGGACCGTCGCCCCTCGCGCTCGCCGCGGCGGAGAGGTCGCTCCTCGACGCCCACCGCTACCCGGCCGCGCGCGCGCACGACGAGCTGCGCGCTTCGGTGGCTCGGCGGAACGGCGTGCCCGAGTCCTGCGTCCTCCTCGGAGCGGGCTCGCACGAGTGCATCCGCCTCGCGGCCGGGGCCTTCGCCGGCTCGACGCGGAGGCGCGTCGTCCTCCCCGAGCTTGCCTTCGAGGCGCTCGTCCGGTACTCGGCCCCGTTCGCTCCGGCCACGCTGCGCGTCCCGCTCGAGTCCGACTTCTCGCTTCCGGCGGACAGGATCCTCGCGGCCGTCGGCGAGTCCCCCGCGCTCGTCTATCTCGCGAACCCGGCGAGCCCGACGGGGCTCGCGCTCGCGGGCGGGGAGGTCGAGACGCTCGCGCGCGGACTCCCGGAGGGCTCGACCCTCCTCCTCGACGAGGCCTACCTCGACTTCGCCGACGACCCGAAGGTGACCTCTGGAGCGGCCCTCCTCGCGAAGGGGCTGCCGGTCGTCGTAACCGGCACGTTTTCGAAGCTCCACGGGCTCGCCTCGATGCGCGTCGGCTGGGCCCTCGCGTCCGCCGAGAACGCCGCGACGATGGAAGCCTTCCGCACGTCGCTCGGAATCTCGGGCCCCGCGCTCGCGGCCGCGGCGGCGTCGCTCGACGACGCCGCGTTCCGCTCGAGGAGCCTCGAGCGGATCGGCCGCGGGCGCGAGCGGCTCCGGACCGGGCTCGAGGCGATGGGGCTGAAATCGCTTCCCTCGCAGGGGAACTTCGTCTTCTTCGACTGGGGAAAGCCCGCGGGCGCGCTCGTCGAGGCCCTCTGGAGCGCGGAGATCGAGGTGCCGCCGCCCCATCCGAAGGCTCCGACCTGGGTCCGCGTCTCCGTCGGCACCGAGGACGAGATCGCGGAGTTCCTCGCCGAGCTGGCGCGGATCCGGACGGCCGGCGGCTGACGGCCCCGCGCCCTTTCAGGTGCGTCTCAGCGCCTCGGCCACCTGGAGCCGCGACGCCGTGCGGGCTGGGAAGAGCCCCCCCAGGGCGCCGATCGCGGCCGCGAAGAGGAGGCCGGTCAGAAGAAGGGGAAGCGTCGGCCGGAACGTGACGACCACCTGCCGGAGGCCCCCGCCGAGGATCGTGACGTTCCGCCACACGAAGAGGAAGATCCCGGCCGAGAGCATCGCGCCGAGGACGCCGCCGGCGGCGCCGATCGCGACGGACTCGAGCACGAACGAGGCGAGCACCGATCTCCCGCCGAAGCCGAGCGCCCGGAGCGTCGCGATCTCGCGCACTCGGCTCGCGACCGCCGTGTACATCGTGTTCATGCCGGCGAAGACGGCGCCGATCGCCATGAGGACGGCGACGATCATCCCGCTCCGGTACGTCTGCGCGCTCGTGCGGCCCTGCTCCGCGAAGTACGCCGTCTCCGTCAGGGCCTTGACCGAGAGCGACGGGTCCTCGTTCGTCTCGCGCGCGATTTCCGCGACGCGCGCGGGCTCGGCCGCCCGGAACGTCACGGCGCTCACGTGTTCGCGCTTCGAGTCCGTCATGAGGTCGCGCAGGTCGGTCCAGACCTCCGACTCGAACGCCGAGCCGTCCGCCTCGAAGACGCCCACGACGCTCCACTCGCGCCGGCCGAAGCGGAGCGAGTCGCCGACCCCGAGCCCGCCCAGCTCCGCCGCGATCGCCCGGCCGAGCGCGATGCCGCCGTTCGGACGCGGAGCCGATCCGACCGAGAAGGAGACCGTCTCGTGGACTTCCACGGCGCGCGCATCCACGCCGCGCGCGATGACGAGCCTCTCTGGACCGCCATCCCGCGCGGAAACCATGACCGACGTGAGGAACGCCTCGGTCGCGACAGGCGCGCCGCCCTCGCCCAGAGCGACGCCGCGCGAGGCCTTGACGCGCGACGCTGTCTCGGGCACGAGGGCGCTCGCCTCGGCGGAGGTCGCTCCGCGGCGGAGCACGACCACGTTTCGCGGCGACGCCGCCGTCGCGAGCGTCGCCTCGAGGCCGGAGGCGAGCGCCAGGACCGCGTTCAGGATCGTCACCACGAGCGCGATCCCGAACACCGTCATCCCGGTCGAGACTTTCCGGACGAGGAGGTTTCGGACCGAGTAGCGGAGCGGGATCATGTCCGTGTCACGCGACGCTCCGGAGCGTCGCCGCGATCGACCGCCGAGCTTGGACGAAGGCCGGCACCGCGCCCGCCGCGAGCCCGATCAGGACCGCCGCCGCGATGCCGCGGGCGACGGTGGCGGGCTCGACGGTGAAGAACGACTGCGGCCCGATGCGGATCGAGAACCCGCCGGACGCCTTCACCGCGAGAAAGGTGCCGACGCAGCCCACGAGCCCGCCCGCGAGCGAGAGCGCAGCCGACTCGGCGAGGACGAGCCCGACGACGTGCGGCGGTCGGAAGCCGAGCGTCTTCATGACCGCGACCTCGAGAGTCCGCTCGCGCGCGCTCATCGCGATGCTGTTCGCGGTCACGAGAACGGCGCACGCGATGACGATCGCCGCGATGCCGTAGATGATGACGTGGAGGTTGGCGCCGAGGGAGATCGCCCGCGTCATGAAGGCGAGCTCCGGCTCGGTCTTCGTCTTGACGGCCTCGGCGTCGAACATCGCGTCGATGCGGGCCGGAACGGAGCCGACCGAGCCGACGTCCTCGACCTGGAGGAAGATGAAGTTCATGACGTCGCGTCGGCCGGTCACCTCGTTGACGTAGTCGTAGTGGCAGAGGAAGTTGTCGGCGGCCATCCCGAACTCGATGACCCCGCGGATCGTGAGCTCGAGGTCGACCGGGTCGGCCGTGCCGCGAACGGTGACGCGGTCGCCCAGCTTCCACCCTTGAGCCTTCATCGGCTCGCGCCCCATGAGGCACCCGCTCCGGTCCTCGAGGAACGCGCGCCAGTCCTCCTCGGGAATCGCGCGGTACTCGTCCCGCGTGTCGCGGAGCACCTCTCCGCGGCAGCCGAAGCCCGCGAGAAGCTCGCCTTCGTTCCGCCCCGAGCCCAAGAAGAGGAGCCACGGCGTCGCTCCGCGCACGCCCGGGAGGCTCTCGACCTTCCGCAGATAGGAGATCGGAAGCATGCTCGAGAGAAACGCGTAGCGATCGCGAACCATGAGGTTCAGGCTCTTCTCCGCGAGACGCGTCGCGTCGGAGAGGGCCGCGAGGACGGAAACGAGCGCCGTGAAGAGGAAGAGGAAGAACCCGATCGACGCGACGGTGAGCGCCGTCCGGAGGCGGTTCCGGAGGAGGTTCTTCACGACGAGCGGCGCGAGCCGGATGACCATGCGCGGGGCGCTAGCCGGCGGCCGGCGCGAGACCCGGGAGCGTCGCGCCCTCCGGCAGCATCCCGCCCTTTTCGAGGACCCGGAGCCGGTGGGCGCACGCCGCCGCGCGCGGGTCGTGCGTGACCATGACGATGGTCTTGCCGAAGTCCTCGTTCAAGCTCTTGAGGAGCGCGAGCACCTCGGTCGCCGAGCGCTGGTCGAGGTCGCCGGTCGGCTCGTCGGCGAGGATGATCCGCGGGTCGACGACGATCGCCCGCGCGATCCCGACGCGCTGCTCCTCGCCGCCCGAGAGCTGGCGGGGGAGGTGGTTCATGCGGTCGTCGAGCCCGACGACGCGCAGCGCCGTCTCGACGTGCTTCCGGCGCTCCGACCTCGACAGTCTCGTGAGGAGGAGCGGCAGCTCGACGTTCTCGAACGCCGTCAACACCGGGATCAGGTTGTAGAACTGGAACACGAAGCCGACGTGCTCGCCGCGCCACTTCGTGAGCTCCCGTTCGTCGAGGACGGTCAGGTCCGTCCCGGCGACGACGACCGATCCCGAAGTCGCCCGGTCGATGCCCGCGATGATGTTCAGGAGAGTCGACTTCCCCGACCCCGACGGGCCCATGATCGCGAGGAACTCTCCCTCGGGCACGGTGACCGTCACGTCCTCGAGAGCGGCCACCTCGAATTCGTCGCGCCGGAAGACCTTGTGAAGGTTCCGGATCTCGATGATGGGCGGACCGAGCCGAGTCGTCATGTCGCTCCGTTCTTCGCTGTGGGCCGGGCGGGCTCGCTCGACGACGTCAGCGGCCGGCGACGCGGACGCGCCCGCCGTCCTTCACGCGGTCGAGGCCCGACACGATCACGTCCTCGCCCTCCTCGAGGCCGGAGAGCGCCTGAGAGAGCCCGTCCTTCTGCCCGCCGACCTCGACGTCGCGGCGGCGCGCGCGACTCTCGCGGTCGACGACGAAAACGGCTCTCGTTCTCCCCGTGCCCGCCGAGACGAGCGCCTCGGTCGGGACGAAGAGCTTCCGCCCCCCCTCCGCCTCGGCGGACGGCGCCTTGTCCTCGAGGAGCGCGACCCGGGCGGTCATCTCGGGACGGACGTCGTCGTCCACTCGCTCGAAGCGCACCTTGATCTGGATCGTCCCCTTCTGCCGGTTCGCGATGGGGGCGATCTTCCGGACGAAGCCCGGGTACGTCTTCGCGGGGTACGCGTCGAGCGTGACGTCCGCCCGGCGGCCGAGCGCGACCTTCGCGACGTCGGTTTCGTTGACGTCGACCTCGACCTCGAACGTGCTCGGATCAACGAGAGAGATGATCGCCGTCTTGATGTCGCCGGGGCCGCCGCCCGGCGTGACGAGCTCTCCGATCTCGGCGTCGCGGCGGACGACGCGGCCCGAGATCGGCGACCGGATCACGGTGAAGCTCTTCTCCTCGTCGGCCTGGCGCAGCCGCGCTTCGAGCGAGGCGACCTCGAATCGGGCCTTGTCGTAGTCGTCCTCGCTCCCCGAGCCGCTCTCGAAGAGATTCTTCGTCCGCTCCGCGCGAAGCCGCGCGATTCCGAGGCTCGCGCGGATGCTCTCGGACTGGGCGACGTACCACGCGTCGTTGAGCCGCGCGAGCTCCTGCCCCTCCTCGACCGTGTCGCCTTCGTCGAAGTAGAGGTGCTCGAGGCGTCCCGGGATCTGCGGGCCGACGGTCGCCTTGCGGTCCGCAACCACGTATCCCGCCATCGTGAGGACGACGGCGCGAGTGCGCGAGTCCCTCGAGACGACGCGGGCGACGGTCACTTCGGGTGCCGTGAGGATCTCGCCGTACTTCTCGTTGAGGAGCGCGGCGGCCGCGACGGCGAGGAGGAAGAGCGCGAGGACAAACGGCCAGCGGCGCCTCCGCGCGACCCGCCGCGTCGCGGGGGGCGCCGAATAGCCGCTACCCGGCTCGGCCGCTGCGGCCGGACCCGGCCGGTCGGGACGGTGGATGCGGAGGGCGTCGAGGTCGCGCTTGAGGCTCGCGGGGTCGGGCATCTCGGCGAAAGGGGGCGGGACCGGACGGGCCGCAGTAAAGCCACCAGAGTCTTCAACCCCAACCGATCTTGTTTCGAACTCGAGAAGAAGTTGGAGCCCTTCCTCGGCCTCCGATGAGACCTGTCGGGCGTCGCGACGAGGCGCGACGCCCGTGTTCGGTTGCGGCTGGCCGCCGTTAGGATACCAGACGGAGGCGCTTACGCGCGCCGGCCGGCGGGATCGGCCGCGGCGGCGGGAGCTCCGCCGCGCGACCTCGCGAACTGCCGGAGAAGCTCGCCGACGGCGCCCACGTCCTTCAGAGCGTAGCGCGCCCGGGTCGGCCGCACTCCGACGTGCAGCGCGAGATCGCGCTCGGAGAGGACGTCGAACGCGTCCTCGTCGGTGTGGTCGTCTCCGATGACGAGCGCGGGGACCGACTCGAGCGCGAGGTCCTTCCGCACGTGCTCGAACGCCGCTCCTTTGTCGACGCCGGCGAGCCGGAGCTCGATGACCGCGCGCCCCTCCAGCGGCTCGAGCCCCGGGCGCTCGGCCACGATGTCCCGGATCTCCGACCGGAGCGCCGCGACGAGGCGCCGCCGCGCGGGCCCCTCGACGAGCCGGTAATGGAGCGCGATCGACGTCCCCTTGTCCTCGAGCAGCGAGCCCGGAACCGACTTGAGAACGGGCGCGAGCCGCTCGCGGCATTCGGCGAGGACGTCGAAGAGCCACGTCGGCGCAAGGAGGAGGTCGCTCGTCCCGCCCCGGCGCCACGACGCTCCGTGCCCGCCGACGAGGACGATCTCGGGATTGGGGAACCACAGGTCGAGCTCGGCGAGAGCGCGCCCGCTCATGACGAGGAGCGTCACTCCCGGGAGGGCGGCGAGCCCGTCGAGGAGTGAGACGATCTCGCGCGTCGGCGCCGCCATCCCGGGGAGCGGCCGGATCGGCACGAGCGTGCCGTCGTAGTCGAGCGAGAGGAGGAGGCGGTCGGACCGGAACCCCGGCCATTCCGTGAGGACGGCCTCGGGCCTTCGGAGCCTCACCGTGCCGCTCCGCGCGGCCGCCACGAAGCCCGCGGCCCATGCGTGGACATCTCCCGACTCGATCGTCCGCCGCAGCTTTTCGAGGCGCTTCCGCTGCTCTTCCGCCGGCATGTGGAGGCCGCGGTGAACCGCGTCTGCGATGCCCTTCGTGTCGTGGGGGTTGACGATGAGGGCGCCGCCCGAGAGCTCCGCGGCCGCCCCGGCGAACTCGGATAGGACGAGCACGCCGCGTCCCGCGACCGAGGCGGCGCAGAACTCCTTGGCGACGAGGTTCATCCCGTCCTTGATCGGCGTCACGAGCGCCACGTCCGCCGCACGGTAGTACGCCGCGAGGTCGCGGGAGCCGAACGAGCGGTTGATGTAGTTGACGGGCACCCACCCCGGCGTCGCGAAGCGGCCGTTGATGTGGCCGATGAGACGGTCGATCTCCCGCTTCAATTCGCGGTACTCCCCCACCGACGTCCGGCTCGGCACCGCGATCTGGACGAACTGGACCTTCTCGTGCTCCTCCGGGTGGCGCTCGAGCAGCTCGGCGAACGCGCGGAGCCGCTGCGGGATCCCCTTCGAGTAGTCGAGGCGATCGACGCCGAGGACGATCTTCCGGTCGCCGTTCCTCCGGCGGAACCGACCCGCCCTGGCCACCACGTCCTTGTCGCGGCCGAGGCGGTCCCACTGCGCGTAGTCGATGCTGATCGGGAAGACGGCGGCGTACGAAACCCGGTCCCTCCACGCGAAGCTCGCGTCGCGGTCTCCGGTCTCGAGCGGCCTCGCCTCGCGCCCGACCTCGCGCATCGTGCGCGAGAACGAGCGGAGATCGCGCGCGGCCTGGAATCCGACGAGGTCGTACTCGAGGAGGCTCTCCGCGATCTCGCGGCGCCACGGAAGACGATGGAAAAGGCCCTGCTGCGGGAACGGAACGTGGAGGAAGAGGCCGACGAGAACGTCGGGCTTGAGCCTCCGGAGCGCGCGGCCGAAGAGCAGAAGATGGAAGTCGTGAGCCCAGACGAAGTCGCCGGGCTCGAGGCGCTCTGCGATCGCCTGCGCGAAGCGGCCGTTGACCTCGACGTACTTCGTCCACCACTCCTCGTGGAACGCCGTCCGGCCGAGGAGATCGTGGCAGAGAGGCCAGAGCGTCCGGTTCGCGAATCCGTCGTAGTAGCCCGCGAGATCGGCCTTGCTGAGCGCGATCGGGACGACCTCGTACGGAAGATCGCTCGTCGCGCGGTCGATCGACTTCGGCCCGCCCTCCCCCGGCCAGCCGAACCAGATCCCGCCGCTCCGGCGGAGCACGGGGTCGAGCGCCGCGACGAGCCCTCCCGGGTTGGGCTCGAGACGGATCGCCCCGCTCGCCGCGTCCTTCACCGCGTTGAACGGCAAGCGGTTCGACACCATGAGAATGCGGTCGGCAGGTTCCATGTCCTCGCTCGCGGGGTTCGGGGTCGAAGGCCCTCACGGCCTCGGCGCACACGGGGGAGGGGAGGATAGCTCTCGCATCCCCGGCAGCACGGCCCAGAAAGGCCTTGATTCATTTACGACTGCGAGTCATTCTAGACTTCGATTCTCATTCGTCAAGTCGCCATTCTCGAGCGACCGGCGCTCGAACGGCGGCCCTTCTCGCCGTTCTGAGGAAAGGAGTCGACGCGATTGTCGAACGCGCCCAGGCCCGAAACCGGACCGCGCTCGCGTCCGCCGTCGGGCGGTCCATCCGCGTCGCCGCCGCCGCTGCCGCCGCCGCCGCCGCCGCCCCCGCCCCGACCCGCGCCAGCGCCGGCGCCCGCCGGCCGCCGCGAGCGGAAAAAGGAGCAGACGCGTCAGGCGCTCCTCGACGCCGCCCTCGATCAATTCGCCTCGCGGGGCATGAGCGCGACGCGCGTCGAGGACATCACTGAATCGGCCGACGTCGGAAAGGGAGCCTTCTACAACTACTTCGAATCGAAGGACGCTCTCGTCGCGGAGCTCGTCGCGCGCGGCACGGAGCGGCTGCTCTCGGCGGAGGTCGCCGGCCCGTTCGCCGGCGCGTCGGCGGCCGCCGAGCGCGCTCGGACGCTCGTCGCGGCGCACTCGCGCTTCTTCGCGGCCAACCCCGCCTTCCATCTTCTCTTCCACCAGGCGCGCGGCCTCATCCAGCTCCGCGACGAAGGGCACGCTCGGCTCCGGCAGGTCTTCCGCGGCTATCTCGCCAGCGTCGGCGATGTCGTGTTCGGCCCGGCGAGCGGGTTGAGCCCGAACCGGAAGCTCTCCGCGGCCGCGGCGCTCGTTGGACTCCTGACGGGAAGCCTCTCGTTCCGAATCGCCGCCGGGCTAGATCCGGGCGACGCGAGCGTCGCGGTCGAACTCGCCGCCTGCGGGCTCGCCGGCCTCCTGGGCTCGGAAGAACGCTCGTGACTCGTCCTTGCGCCTCCCCGACCGAGAAGAACGCCCCGCCGAATCAGGGCCCGCGCTTCGCGCCTCGGGCATGACCGGACCGCTCCAGAGCGTCACTCAGAGCGTTTTCACGTTCCGGATTCCCACCTCGTGAAGGTCTTTGGTCAGCGAGCCCGGCGGGGGCGCTGATTGGGCCCGGACTTTCCGGCCGACGCGCTCCGGCTCGACATTCTGACGCTTCGCCGGGCGCCGCGGCCCTTCGATCTCGTCGCGGATGTCCTCCGGCCGGAGCGGCGCGACGACGCCGACGTGACGCGGCTGCCGAACGGCAACGCGCTGCTCGAGTACGAGCGGGACTCGAGCGAAGAAGCTGGCGACTTCCGCCTCTGGTTCTGGGAGCTGGCCAACTCCGTGGCCGGCGAATGCTTTCGTGTCGCGTTCTTCTCCGACACGACACGCGCGTCGGAGCTTCGTGAGGAGCGAGTCCGCGAGTTGATCGACGTTCTCCGCTCCGAGATCGCAGTGGCGGAGTTCGCCTCCCTCCAGCCGTTCGAGAGGAGCGCCGAGTGAACGTCGGACGGCCTCGATCGCCGCGATGGCCGAGCCCGCGGGCTCCCTCGCTGGAGTCGGCGGGTCGGACCTCCGCCGCCCGCGCCGAAACGCGGGATTGCGCGAAGCCGTGCGCGAATCCGTTCGCCGGCGGGAGACGGTGGAGCTCTCCGCGCTCGGCGAAGGTCGGCGAGCGCGTCCGCCCGCCGGAAGCGGTGGACGAGGACCACGCGACACGACGGAGCTTCCGAGATCCGCTCGACGAGGAAGAGGCTCTTCTCAGAAGATCGTCGCCGCCGCGAGATTGCTGACGACGAGGGTCCCCGTCCCATCGGGCGCGATGCCCTGGAAGTAGAGGTTCGTGAGGACCGGCACGTCGCCCGCCACGGAGTAGTCGACGGTGCCGACGCCGACCGGCGAGAGGCGCGGCTCGTAGAGGCGGTGCAGGATGGCGAAGCGGCTCGCGCCCGACTTCCTCAGGTCGAGCGTGTACCCCTTCACCGTCCACGAACCGGGAACGTCGGACACGACGAGGGCGAACCGCCCGTTCGCCATGCCCTCCATCTGGAGCGCTAGGACTCCGCCCGCCTCGGGCTGCCCCGTCCACGAGAGACGGACCGGGTTCGTGACGTACTCGAACGCGCCTGGTGCTGTGTCCGTGCCGCCGACGGCGCCGATCTCGATGTCGAAAACGCCGAGCGACGTGCGCGGCGGCGTGAGGCAGGTGACCGTCTCCGCGTCGATGCGGCTCACGGCGGACGCGGCGACGCCGCCGATCCGCACCGTGATCGGGCCGAGGAAGCCCGAGCCGCGCATGGTGAGAAGAGTCCCGCCCTTCTGCGGGCCGCTCGGCGGCTCGACCGAGTCGATCACGGGCGGGACGGAGGCGCCGCCGGCCGCGAGGACGGCCTCGAACGCGTTGACGCGGCCCCAGCCCATGAAGTTGTCGCGGCCGGCCACGTCCTCGCTCGGCGAGCCCACGCGGTCGTCGGCCGACGACTGGAGCACGTCCTGCACCGCGGCGGCCGTGAGGCTAAGGTCGGCCGTGAGGACGAGCGCCGCGACGCCCGCGGCGCTCGGTGTTGCGGCCGACGTGCCGTTGAACGTCGTGACATAAGGACCGCCGCCGTAGCCGCACCCCAAGGAGACGTCCGTCGTCGCGATGAGAACGCCGGGCGCGACGACGTCGAGCCCCGTTCCGTAGTTCGAGCCCCACCACGATTCGCCGTCGCACGACGACGGGCTCTTCCTCTGGTCGCACGGGCTCGTCGCCCCGACCGAGATGACGTTCGAGAGGCTCGACGGGTAGGACACGCTCGACGCGTTGCCGTTCCCGCTGGCGAAGAGGACGACCGCGCCGAGGCCGCCGCGGCCGTTCGTCCGGGCCGCGTTGATCGCGTTCGTGATGAGCGTCGACGAGCTGCCGCCGCCCCACGAGTTCGAGAGGACGTCGGCGCCGTTCTGCCAGGCGAGGTTGATGCCGGTCGCCGCCCACTGGTTCTGCGTCCAGACGGAGCCGCGTCCGATCCGCACGGACATGATCGAGCAGTCGGGCGCGACCCCGACGATGCCTTTTCCGTTTCCGCCGACGGCGGCGGCGATGCCCGCGCACGATGTGCCGTGCCCGTCGCCGCAGGCCGCGTTGCCGGCGATCCCGCCCGGGGGGGAGGACGACTGGTCGGTCGAGTCGTATCCGGCGACGACGTTGGCCGCGAGGTCCTCGTGCGCCATGTCGACGCCTTCGTCGACGATCGCGATCGTGATCGACGGGTGCCCGGTCAGGATGTCGTGCGCGTCGTCGACGTCCATGTCGCCGTCGAGCTTGAACCCGCCCGCTCCCGAGTTCCGGTGCGCCCACTGTTGCGGCCAGAGCGGATCGTTCCAGGCGGCGAGCCCCGCCTGCCACGAGAAGAGAGGCTCGGCGAAGACGACGCCCGGGCTCGTCCGGACGCCCTCGACGACGTCGAGCACCGCGAGCGGGCTTCCCTTCCTGATCCTGAGCCGCCGCACTCCCGGAAACGTCTCGACCGCGCCCTCGTCGTCGAGATCGAACCGGAGGAGGACGTCGGCCGCGTCGGCGGCCGCGTCGGGCGAGAACTCGGCGAAAAGGACGTCGGAGAAGACCTTGAGAGTCCCCTCGAAGCGGTAGACGGGTCCCGCCCAGCCGACGGCGGGGTCGTTGCGGAGGTCGACGATCGCGCGCCGGACGCGCGCCGGCTCGACGCCATCGTTCACGCGGACGAGCGTCGCGCCGAGGCCCGTCGACGGCCACTCCTCGACCGGCGCCGCGGGGATCGAGAGCGACGCGACGGCCGCGGCGAGATCGGCCGCCGAAAGTTCCGGTGCGGGCGTCGCGGCGATGAAGTCCGCCGAGAACGCGAGCGAGACCCGTTCTCCGCCGGCGTAGTAGTGGTCGATCGGCGCCGCGCCGCCGGCGGCGGCAGCGGCGGCGGCCGCGGAGTCCTCTCCGGCCCATGCCGGACGCAGAGCGGCCACCGTGGCGGCGAAAGCGAAAGCGGCGGCGAAGACGACCGCGGCGGCGCGACGACTGTCGGGGCGGACGAAAGGCATGAAGCGGGCCTCCAGGATGAACGCGGGTCGCAGTCGGTGCTGGATCCGGCCCCGATCAGGGAAGGGAAATGACAGCGACGCGAAGAGTCGACTCGCGTCTCGCTCCGACTATATGTGACACGGGCCCGATCGACAACCCCTCCGCCGAAAAGGGGGAGGGCCTCTCAGGGCGTCACCTCGATCACGATCGCATTGGTGGCGCTGTGCTGCTTCGACGGCACGAGCGGCGCGTCGTCTCGGACGAGGCCCTGAAGAGTGACGATCTGCGGCACCGGAAGCCCGTTCGGCAGCACGAGGAGCGTCGCGGGCGCGAGCGGGCTCGGTCGCGTCGGCGCACCGAGGCGCGAAGTCTTTCCGATCGAATTCCAGATCTCCGCCGCCGCGGGAGCCCCGCCGGAGAGCGGCGTCGGCAGCGCCGAGAGCCCGAGCGTGAAGGGCCAGGCGACGACCGTCTCGTCCCGCGGCGCCTGGTTCCAGAGGTAGACGACGTTCGCCGACGTGCGCCCCGCGCGGCTCGGGGGCGGCGCGATGCTCATGACGATCGTCTCTCCCACCGCGACGCGCACGACATGGTCGGAGTCGCCCGCCGAGCCGTTGACGAGGAGGACGCTCGCCCGGTTGCCGCCCGCGCCGCAGTTGACGTTGCCCGTGCGGCACGCGAGCGACGCCGGACGCACGGTGAACCCGAGCGCGAGCGTCCCGCCGCCCGCGTCGTTCTCGACTCGAACGTCCTTCCGGCCGAGCGGCAACGGCGGCACGGTCGCGCGGAGAAGGCCCGCGCCGATCGGCTCGACGTTGGTCGCCGGCACGCCGCCCACGAGGACGCGGAATCCGCCGGCGAGGTCGAAGCCGCCGCCGCGGATCGCGACCCGCGTCGGGAAGGCGTCCGAACCGATCGTGGGCGAGATCGAGTCGATCCGCGGCGCGGGCGGCGGCGTCACGTCGATGAATCCGCCGCGGAAGGCCTGGACCGTGCCCCCTCGCCCGGTGACCGCGAGAGAGACGTTGAACGAGCCGGTGGCCGAGTAGACGTGAACCGGGTTCCGCTCCGCGCTCGCCGCCCCGTCGCCGAACGTCCAGGTCCAAGAGACCGGGTCGGGAACGGTCGACGCGTCGAAGAACGCGGCCGTGAGCGGCGCGACGCCGCTCCGCGGGCTCGCGTCGAAGTCGGCGACGCCGGTGTGCACGACGCGATAGACGCTAGCGCCCGCCTCGACCGGCACGTCGCCGTCGTCGCGGTAGAGGCCGCTGAAGTAGAGCCCGTCGGGTCCGAACGCGATCCCCGCGACCGTCCCGCGGCCCGCGCCCACGTAGTCGAGGAACACCTCGGGCTCGGCGAGCTTAGAGCCGTCGGGGGCGAGCACGAACTCGAAGATCTTCTTCCCTCGCGCGGAGGGGCCCTTCCCGTAGGTGCCGTTGCTGCCCGCCGCGTAGCAGCGGCCCGTGCGCTCGGGAGGGAACGCTCCGTTCTCCGCGAAGGCGATCCCGGTCGGCCCGACGGCGGGCGACCAGTTGTGGATCGCGAAGTTCGTGAGGCTTGCCGCGGTCCCGTCCCAGAGGTAGTCGCGCCCGCGCTCCACTCGAGCGAGCCGATCGATGAACTCGCCGTTCTCGTTCGTGTAGAGGTGGCCGTCGAGGGCGCGCCACGCCGCGCCGAAAGGGTTTCGCATGCCCTTCGCGTAGATGTAGGACACGGGCGCCGCCGGCCGGGCCGCGTCGTAGAACGGGTTGTCCGCGGCCGCGCGGCCGTCCTTCTCCAGGCGAAGGACCTTCCCGAGAAAGGACCCATTCGAGCGCGCGGTGGACGCGCGGAGGAGCCCGTCGCCGGTCGTCACGTAGAGCTTCCCGTCGGGTCCCACCGTCACCGACTGGACCTGGTGCGAATAGTCCGTCGGATCGTCCGGCATGCGCAGGAGGTCCTCGACGCCGGCCGCCGTGAGCCCGCCGTCGTCGCTCCGGAGGCGGACGAGCTTGTTCCGGAGCGGATTCGGCCCGGGATCCGCCTCCTCGCGGTAGACGAGCGTTGCGTACAGGATCGCCGGGTCGTCGGGGTCGACCGCGAGCCCGATGAGCCCTTCCTCGCCGCTTCCGGGGAAGACGCCGTTCGGCGCGAAGTCGAGGAGGCCGCTCGCGAACGTTCCGACCTCGCCCGAGCGCTTCACGACTCGGATCGTCCCGTAGAGCTCCGTCACGTAGTAGAGCGGATCGCCGGGAGAGGGCCCGGGAAAAGGGACGAACGCGATGCTGACGGGCAGCACGAACCCGGTCGCGGCCTCCTCGACGCGGAAGCCCTCCGGCACCGAGTACGGCACCGGAAGCCCGCGGGCGAGGCGCGAGAAGTCGGGCTCCGTGTCGGACGGCGAGCCGTAGTAGCTCGCGCCTCGCTCGCTCACCCAGAAGACCTGGCTCGCGCCGTCCTTAAGCGCGATCGGAGGGAGCCGGACCTCGACCGCCTCGAAGTCGTCCGTCACCAATGCGAGGCGCGACGGCTGGATCGTCACGCCGGGCCCGCCGACGGAGGACGTGACCGTCAACCGGACGGGCTCGTGCGACGGCAGGGTCGCGAAGTCGACCAGCGTGTGGCTCGCGCCGTCACGCGCCTCGACGACGAAGAGCGGGAGCCCGTCCGGCGATTCGAGCGTGATCCGCGGCGGACCCGGGAGGACAGGCAGGAAGATCTCCGTGCTGGCGTCGGAGAGGAGCCGCGGCGCCGGCGACGCGAGGACGTCCGCCGTCTCGAGCGGGAGCACCGCGGTCGCCGGCGCGGTCCGGAACCGCCGCGCGGCCGACCACGGCGAGCGCTCCCCGCTCGAGTCGCGAAACCGGACTCGGAGAGCGTACGCGGCGTCGAACGCGAGGCGGTCGGACCCGGCGAGAAGGCCCTCGAACGCCCCGTCCCCGAGGTGATCGTGGGTGAGGTGGTTCGACGCGAGGTCGGACCAGACGCGGGTCCGCGTCGCGAAGTCGTAGATCTCCCAGTCGGTCGAGCCGTGCGTGTCGCCCGGATCGGAGTCGGAGAAGGGTTCCGTCACCATGTGGACGTCGAACGGGTTCACGCCCGTCGGGAGCGCGGGCTCCGTGACGACCGGAGCGTCGGGTTCCGCCGCCCGAGCGGCGCCGGCGGCGAGCGGAAGGACGAGCGTGGCGAGAAGCGGGATTCTCGAAATCCCCATGGCGTCGTGGATCCCTCTCGAGGAATGGCGCGCGGGCTCGGGAGCGAGACCATCTTGGGGGCGATCCTCCCGGGAGTCAATCCGAACGTCCCGGAACCCGGGACGAATCGCCGACGTATAGTGGGCGCGAAACGCCAATGGCAATCGAATCCGCTCTCGCGATCGACCGGATCACCAAGAGATTCTCGGGGCACGTCGCCGTCGACGGCGTCTCGTTCTCGGTTCCGCGCGGCTCCACGTGCGGCTTCCTCGGCCCGAACGGCTCCGGGAAGACGACGACGATCCGGATGGTGATGAACATCCTTCAGCCCGACGAGGGGACGATCACCGTGCTCGGCGTCCCCGCGGGCGAGATCGTGAAGGACCGCGTCGGATACCTGCCCGAGGAGAAGGGCCTCTACAAGAAGATGAAGGTGCGCGAGCAGCTCGCCTACTTCGGGTCGCTGAAGGGCCTCGAGCCGCGGGAGGCGCTCGCGCGCGCGGACTCTTCTCTCGACGCCCTCGGGATCGGCGACTGGAAGGCGCGCCGGACCGAGGAGCTGTCGAAGGGCATGCAGCAGAAGGTGCAGTTCCTCGGCGCCACGATCCACGACCCGGAGGTCCTCATCCTCGACGAGCCGTTCTCCGGCCTCGACCCCGTGAACGCAGAGGTCCTGAAAAACGAGGTCCTGAGGCTCCGGAAGAGGGGGAAGACGATCGTCTTCTCGACCCACGTGATGGAGCACGCCGAGAAGCTCTGCGACGAGATCGTCCTCGTCAACAAGGGGAAGACCGTCCTCGACGGGCCGCTCCGCGACGTGAAGGCGCGCTTCGGCCGGAACGCGGTCTTCATCGACTACGAAGGCGACGGCTCGTTCCTCTCGTCGCTGCCGGCGGTCGCCCGCGCCAACGACTACGGCCGGCACGCGGAGATCGTCCTCAAGGACGGCGCGTCGCCGCAGGACCTCCTCCGTTCTCTCGTCGGCAGGGTCGCGGTCCGGAGCTTCGAGGCCCGCGAGCCCTCGCTCAACGAAATCTTCGTCCGGAAAGTCGGGGAGAACGGCGGTGCGTAAGGCCTTCATCGTGGCGCGGCGCGAGTACGTCGCGAACGTCCGCACGAAGTCCTTCATCGTCGGCATCCTCTTCCTGCCGATCCTCCTCCTCGCGTCGGTGTTCCTCCCGAGCCTGTTCCAGAAGATGAAGGGCGAGACGCGGCGCTTCTCGGTCGTCGATCCGTCCGGCGAGTCGCTCGCCGCGATCGAGAAGGCCCTCGAAGCGGGCGCCGGGGGCGGCCGGCCGTTGCAGTTCGCCCTCGTCCCCCCTTCCGAGTTCGGCGGCACGCCCGACGAGCAGCGCGAGGCCATGAAGAAGGCCGTCGAGGAGGACCGCCTCTTCGCGATGGCCGAGATCGGTCCGGGCGCCCTCGAGGACGGGAGCGGCTGCTCCTACCTCTCGAAGAGCGCCGCGGAGGAGGGCCTCTTGGACTTCCTCTCGAGGACCGTGACGACCCTCTACCGCGAGCGGTTCCTCGCCCGCGCGAACCTCGAGCCGGAGGTCGTCAAGAAGGCGAACGCCACGGTTTGGTTCCAGGAGCGGCTCTTGTCGAAGGAGGGCGGCGAGAAGGAGACGACCAAGGCCGACAAAGTCGGCGGCTACGCGTCGCTCGGCTTCGTCTACCTCCTCTGGATGTCGATCTTCATGATGGCGCAGGGCCTCCTCACCAGCACGATCGAGGAAAAATCCAACCGCACGGTCGAGGTCGTCCTGTCCTCCTGCACGCCGTTCGACTTCATGTCGGGGAAGGTCCTCGGGCTCGCGGCCGTCGGCCTCACGCTCGTGGGGACGTGGATCACCTGCTTTTTCCTCTTCTTCCAGTTCGTCGCACCGGCCATCTCGGAGACGCTCGCCAGCTTCGACATCGGCGCGATCCTCGGCAACCCGGTGAACCTCTCGTTCTTCGCGGTGTTCTTCCTCCTCGGGTATCTCCTCTACGCGTCGATCTTCTGCGGCATCGGGAGCGTCTGCACCACGCTCACCGAGGCGCAGAACCTCATCGGGCCCGTGACGCTCATCCTCATGATCCCGCTGCTCTCGATGTTCCACACGGTGAAGAACCCCGACTCGACGCTCTCCACGGTCCTCTCGTGGGTGCCCTTCTTCACCCCGTTCGTCATGATGAACCGCGTGGCTGCGGTGCCCCCGCCGTCCGGGATCGAGGTCGCCGCGAGCGTCCTCTGGCTCCTCCTCTGGGTCTACCTCGTGATGCGCGGCGCCGCGAAGGTCTTCCGCATCGGCGTGCTCCTCTACGGAAAGCCGCCGAAGCTCCGCGAAATCCTGCGCTGGGCGAGGGCGCGCTAGACAGAGTCTTCGACCCGAGTTCCCCTCGCCTCGCGAGGAAGCCGGAGCCCTTCCTCGGCCTTCGATGACACCGATCGGGGGTCGCGTCGAAGCGCTACGTCCGAGTTCGGTTGCGGACGGCCGGCGTCCGGGCGCGCTATCGCCGCCCGAGGTCGCGCAGCAAGGCCTCGACCTGCGCCCGCGAATCGGCTTCCGCGGCCGAGAAGAGCCCGAGCGACCTCTCGAGCTCGGCGATGCCGTCCTCTCGCCGGCCGGCGGCGATCAGCGCCTGGCCGAGGAGCGCGCGGGCGGCGGCGTACTCCGGGTCCTCCGCGATCGCCCGCCTCGCGCTCTCGACCGCGCGCGGCGCGGCGTTCGGCTCGAGCGCCAGTCCCGTCTGCGCGCAGTAAAGGAGGACCCTGCCCTCGCCGTAGTGCGCCGTCTTCACCCACTCGCGGTCGATCCTGCCCGGCCCGGGGTCGGACGCGATCGCCTCCCCGTAGAGCTCAAGCGCCTCCGGGATCTTCTCGGCGGCGGGCGCCCGCCTCTCCCACGTCTCGCGGAAGCGGACGTTCGCGAGGCTGACGAGCGCGGGACCGCTCTCCTCCGGGCTCTTCGACTTCTCGAGGATCGCGCGGAGGTGCCGCTCCGCTCCCGCGAGGTCGCCTTTTATCTCCGCGCGGATCTTCGCGAGCATCGCCCGTGCGAGGACCTCCGTCCGAGTCTCGTCGCTCTCGGACGCGAGCCCGACGGCCGCGTCGAGCTGCTCCTCACCGCGGTCGACCCTCCCCGAGTCGAGGAGGAGCCCGGCGATCTCGAATCGCGCCCGCGCCTCGCTCTTCGTCCCGCCGCGCGGCCATTCGTAGGCGACGAGGGCCGCGAGGCCGAGGAGCGCGAGGACGAGGGCGCGGCGGCGCCGCTCGCGCGCGAAGGCGAGGAGCGAATCGACCGCGATCGCTCCCAGGACCGCGAACTCGGGCACGTACGGGATGCGGAAGCGCCCGACGATGAAGAAGCCGACCGTCGAAAGCGTCGCGATCGCGAGGAAGACGAGGAGCGACGACGTCTCGCGGGCGCGGCGCCGGGCAAGGGCGAGGAACACGCCCGCGAGTCCGAGCGGTCCGATCCAGCGGAAGTCTGGCAGGACCCTCAGGAACGGAAGCGCGGCCCGGAACCCCGGGAAGTCGACGTTGTTCGGGACCTCGCGTGCGTTGAGGAACGCGTCGAGCTTCCTCGCCAGGAGGCGCAGGAACCCGAGCGGGTTCTCTCGGTGGGTCGCGAGCGTGAGCGCGATCGTCTTGACGAGGCTCCCCTCGGCCTCGTTCAGGATCCGCCTCGCGTCGCCCTCGAGGAGAGCGCCGCGCGTCCGCTCGGGAAACCACTCGACGCCGTCGCTCGACGCGGCGTTGCCCGCGACGATGACCTCCGGCCCCCGCGTGGAAAGCTTGAGGAGCGGAGCGCCGACGACCGCGTTCCGGGCGAAAACCGGGAGGAGCGCCGCGACGAGGCCGAGGCTCGCGGCTCCCATGAGCGCGGCGCGCCGCGCTCGCGCCGCGGATCTTAACGCCTCGTGCGCGTACGGCGCCGCGAGGAGGACCGGGAGGAAGAGGAGCTGGCTCTCCTTCGTGAGGACCGAGGCGCCGAGGAAAAGCCCGGCCAAAAAGTGCGCCCGAGCCGAGCCCGATCGCGCCGCGCGCTCGGTCGCGAGCAGGAAGACGAGGTTCAGGAGGACGAGGAGGTTCTCGCGCAGGAGGTTGAGCTCGTAGAAGACGATCGGCCCCGACAGCGCGACCAGGACGCCGGCCGCGAGGGCGGGCGCGCGCGGGACGAACCGCCGCGCGAGGAGGAACGCGAGCGCCGCCGAGACCGCCCCGAGGAACGCTTGAACCCGCCGCATGGGGTCGGGATCGGCGCCGAAGACAGCGTACGCGAGCGCGGCGAGGTACGGATAGAGCGGCGCCTGGTGGAACGTCGTTTTCCCGTACCACGAATCCCAGACGGAGACCGGCGCGATCTCTTTCGCCCACCAGTGCCACGGGTGGTACATGTCGCGGCCGAGAAGGTCTCCCGCGGCGATCCGGCGCGCCCAGACGTCGAAGGTGTTGCAGTCGAGTTCGGGCGAGCGCCGCGTGTCGAGGCCGAGCCGCGCGTCGTAGTGGACCTGGAACGCGCCGCGCACCGCGATCGCGACGAGGAAGACCGCGAGGGCGGCGACGAGGTCGCGGCGCGCCCGGGTTCCGGCGTCCTTTTCCGCCTCGTCGCCTTGCGCCATGAACCGCCTCCCGAAGGAGGCGGCATTATAGGCCGGTCACTTCTTGGTGCCCGGCTGGCGCAGCCACACCCGCACGCCGCCCGGACGGTAGCAGTAGACCTCGAGGATGTCCCCGAGCCCGTCGCCGTTCAGGTCGCCGATCGCGATCTCCGCCGTCTTGCTCGAGTCGTAGAGCATCTCGCCTCGGCCGAAGTTCCCCTTGCCGTCACCGTAGTAGATGAGGACTCCGCGCTCGCTCGAGAGCACGAGATCGGCGTTGCCGTCGGCGTCGAGGTCGCCCGCGTCGGCGCCGTGGAACGTCTCACCGCGCGGAAGCCCCTTGCCCGTCTCGAACCACTCCGACTTCGCCGGGTCGTACTTGTAGACGTAGAGGCCGGTCAGCCCCTCGATCGCCATAGACGTCGCGACGATCTCGGGGAGGCCGTCCCCGTCGAAGTCGCGCACGCACAGGCCGAGGAAGACCCCTCCGGTCAGCGGCTGGACGAGCCCGTGGCTCGTCGGCTCGGGAGCGGCGAACCCGCCCTTGCCGTCTCCCTTGAAGACGCGCGGGCCGAAGTAGGTCGCGACCACGTCGAGATGCGAGTCGCCGTCCATGTCGGCGAGCTCGATCGCCTTCCCGAACATGTCCTTGTCCTTCGGGAAGATCTGCCGCGACGACCACTCCTTGCCGTCCTTGTTGGTGAACTGCCAGAGCCCGCCCGACGCCCAGGCGATGGAGACGATGTCGACGTCGCCATCGTGATCGACGTCGCCGATCGCGATGTCGGTCGCGATCTCGACGTTGGCGAGGCCCTTGGTGTGCCGCCGCCAGCCGCCCTTGCCGTCGCCGGCGTACACCTGGATCGGCGCGCCGTGCGTCGAGAAGACGATGTCGTTCTTCCCGTCCTTGTCGAAGTCGGCGACGGCAGAGCCGCCGTACCCCGCGTTCCGCGGGAGGCCGGCGATCGACTCGCGCCACCGGAGCCCCCGTCCCGCGTTCAGGAGCGCGAAGAGGCCGTCTCCCTTCCGCACCGAGCAGACGATGTCGATCGACCCGTCGCCGTCGAGATCGGCGAGCGCCGGCCGGCCGCGCCACTCCCCGCCGAGGGGCAGGCCCTCGGTCACGGGATCGTACGGCGCTTTCGGGAGCGCCGGCGGAGACTCAGTTCCCGCTCCCGACGGTTTTCCCGTGCCGCCGTTCGTCGACTCGCCTCGGCCGTCCGTTCCGAAATACACGAACCCCATGACCACGACGAGGGCCACGACGCCGATCGTCCCCGCGGTCAAGCCGATCCAGTTCCGCTTCGCGTTCCTCAGCATCCGACGGGCCTCCACCCTGGCACGGGCCGCACGCACTGACCACGGACCGCGGACGCTCGCGGCACGGGGTTTCCGCCACCCCTATCGGCAGGAGGGGCATGAGAGATAAGCGGATGTGCGAAAGGCGGGCGCGCGAGCGGGCGTCCGGCGGGCCCCGGGGCGGGCGGGTCAGCGCCCCGGAAGCGACGCGTGCGTGGGCTCGTCCGACCGGCTCGTCGCCGCCCGGAGCTCCGCCCGGAGCGCGTTGACGTACGCCTGGAGGTGCTTTCCCGGGCACTCCGTCATCGGGAGCCGGAACGTCTGTTTCACCTCGCGGTGGGTCGCGATCCGCGACGGCGTCACCTTGTAGGTCCGCATCAGGCTCTCGACGACGAGCCGGAGCGACGCCTTCTGACGCGAGGTCGGCTGCTGGCTGTCGAAGTCGCCGGACAGCGTGACGCCGATGTTCCCCTGGTTCGCGTCGTTGTTGCCCGCGTGCGCGCCCTGCAGGAAAAGCGGACGCCCCTCCCAGACGCGACCCATCCGGTCAATGACGAAGTGATACCCGATGTCGGCCCAGCCGCGATCCTCGACGTGCTGCCGCTGCATCTTTCGCACCATGTTCGCGCACTCGGCGTACTCGGTCGCGCCGTCCATGAGCCCCGAGTGGTGGATGGTGATGCGCGTCACGCGCCCCATCGGATCCGAGTTCGACCGCGACGTGGACGCCTTCCACGCCGATCTCGGGATGAACTCGAAGGCAACGGCCGGACGCGCGGCCGTGGACGCGGCCGGCCCGGCGGAGGCCGCGTCCGCCTCGGCCGCGGCCGCGATCGGATCGGGGAGGACCGCGATGCCTTCCGCGGCGGGCGGCCGGTAGCTCCCGGCGAGCGCGAGGTGCCGCCGCGACTCGGCCGGCCGGCCGCTCTCGTGGCACACGACGGCAATGAGGTAGTGGGCGCGGGCGGCGCCGTCGCCGTCGAGGCCGGCCTCGAGCGCGCGGGCGAGCGCCGACTCGGCCATCACCCAGTTCTTCTCCCGCACGCGGACTCCGCCGATCTCGAGGTAGGCCGGGGCGACGATCGCCGGTTCGTCCGTCAAGTCGGCGACACGGGAGAACTCCTCTCGCGCGAGGCGGGGATTGCCGAGTCCGAGGTACGAGAGGCCGATGCGGTACGAAGCGGTGCCGCGCACTCGTCCGTCGCGGCTCGCGCCACGGATCGCGTCGTACGCGTCGATCGCCTCGCGGAAGCGGCCCGCGTCCTCGAGGGCTCGCGCCTCGGCGAAAACGGGATCGGGAGCGCCCGAGGCGTCGTCGGGAAGCGTGCCGCCGCGCCGCCCGGCGCAGGCGGACAGGAGGATCGCGGCGATCGCGGTCGCTAGAGTCTTCAACGCCGGTTTCTCCTCGTCTTGCGAAGGAGTCGGAGCCCTTCGTCGGCCTCCGATGACACCTGTCGGGCGCCGCGTGCAGGAGCGGCGTCCGAGCTCGGTGCGGCTGGCCGGCGTCAGGATCGCGCCGAAGCCCCGGAGCGAGGACGGAAAGATGAAAAAGGCGAACGCCGCTCGGCCCGGCTCTGACATCGATCCCCGCCTCCCGCTCCGGTGGACTCGTCGCGCCGGGCACGGACCCGCCTCCCGCGCGACGCGCGCCCGACGACGGGAGACGCCGGTGGATGACGCCGAGAATGGACCGCCCGCGCCCGGCCGGCGTTATAGCCCGGTCGGGCCGCGTGTCAATCGGAAGGACCGCCGCCACCGCCTGCGCGGGACGACAGCGAGGCTCGCGGGACGGGCTTCCGCCGCACCACGAGCACCGTGCGGTCGTCCTCCTGGCGGCCGCCCGAGAATCCCTCGACCTCGGACATGATGCCCTCGACGATCTCGCGGGCGCTCTCCTTGCGGTGGCGCTTCAGGTACTCGCGGACGCGCTCCTCCCCGAAGAACTCGCCCCGCGCGTTCCGGGCCTCCGTGACGCCGTCGGTGAAGAGGCAGAGCACGTCGTAGTGTCCGATGCGATAGGTCCCGCGCGAGTAGACCGCCTTCGGGTTCACGCCGAGGATCGGCCCGCCCTCGCGAAGGATCGTGAAACGGCCGTTGCCGAGCGCAAGGCCCGGGTGTCCGGCGCTGATGTAGATGAGCTGATGGAGCCGGTCGATCTCTCCGTAGAACATCGTGACGAATCGACCATTGAGAGAGTTGTTGCAGAGGATCCGGTTCACCCGCGACACCATCGGCCCGAGCTTCAGCTCGGTCGAGATCCCCATGTGGAGCGCGATGTGCACGTCCCGCGCCATGATCGACGCCGGCAGCCCGTGGCCCGACGCGTCCGCGATCACGACTGCGAGGCCGTCGTCGCCGATCCGGACGAACTCGAAGAGGTCCCCTCCCACGTTGTCGCTCTCGGCCGGCACGGACACCGCGTGGAGATCGTAGTCGAGGAACTCCGGGAACGTCCGCGGGAGGACGCTCAACTGGATCTCGCGCGCCTCCTGCATCGAGTGCTGGTAGCTCTCCTCCCGGAGCCGAGCGGCGATGGCTCGCCTCAGGATCTCGACGAAGGTGAGGATCTGGTCCCGGTCGCCGTGGTCGAGCGACTGGATGTCGAGCGCGATGAGGTAGTGGTCGGACTCCCCCACCACGAAGGCCGCGTACATCTCGACGCCGAGCGACGCCTCGAGCATCGAGTTGTAGTCCTCGTCGCCCGGCACGCCGAGACGCACGCCCTTCTCGCGCGCGGCCAGGACGGCCGGCTCGGTTCCGGGGATCGAGAGGCCCTCTTCCAGCCGCTTCCGCCCTCCGACCTGGACGCGCAGCTCGTAAGCCTCCCCCACGCGCTCCCACACCCGACCGCCGTAGACCGGGATGGTGCCGTCCGCGACGACCGCCCGGATGATCCAGCCGACGACGTCGACGAGCGGCCGGTCGCTCTCGAGCGACGCGAAGAGCGAGTCGAGGTGGCGGAAGAACTTCTTGCCGTCGAACGCCGGGCTCAGCTCGGGTTTCACGGGACTGGCCGCAGGCTCTTTCCGGGTCACGGTGGCGGCGGTTCGGTCGGCGGACGCGGGCACGGTGATCGGATCCCTTTCGGAATCGGGCCGGCACGGGACTCCCGCGGGTGCCGTCGCGCGGCCCGAACCGGGCGGTGGAGGCTTCCTCGGCCGGAGCCGCGGACATCGGCTCGATGCTCGCGGGAGTCGGCCGGCGCCGGGATTGGCGGCGGAAACGGCCCCGTCGCGCCGTCCCCGCGGCGGCCGCCGCCGCACCGGAGGCGGCCCGCGCGCCCGATCCCGACCCGAAGCGCCCGGATATTAGCATCCGAGCGCCTCTCCCCCTCTCGCGCCGCGCCCCACCTCCCCGAGGAGTTTGCGCGGCGACAAGACGTCGATCCCGCTCGACACGCCCCAATCCCTGGTCCTCCGGGAGAGACGCTCCCGCCGAGCCGGACGCTGGCCTTGGGTTTGTCCATAACTCAAAGCCTTTCAAAGGTTTGAACCACGTGAGTCCTCCCCCTTCACACTCGGCGCAAACCCTTCCGGGAATGGGCTTTGCTCCGAAGTCGCTCGACCCGGAGTGTCTGGGTCACGCGGGGCCGGAACGATCGACACCCGGGCCCGTCGCGTTCACCGGTAGGACCCGAGTCGGAGCCCGGCGCCGCCCCGGCGGCCGTCCCTCGCCCTCTCGACGGGCGGGACGATCGCGCGAGCCGCCCAAGCTCCGACGGACGGCCGCGGCGGTTACGTCCGCTCCGGCACCGTCCGCTGAAGGAGGAACCCGTTCCATGAAGCGTTCGCTTCTGGCCCTGACGCTCTTGATCGGCCTCGCGGCGCCGGACGCGCCGGCGCAGGTGGTCGACGGCAACCTGGCCGACCTCATCGCGCTGGCGCAGGCCGACCAGGCGGATCCGATCAACGAGATCCTGCCCAACTGCAAGAGTGGCTTCGACGTCGAGCACGTCTACGTCTACTACAAGTTCGCCACCGACCAGCTCTTCGTCGGCATCGACCTCATGGACGTGCCGCCCGGCAGCGGTCCCGGGTTCCCCGGACCGGGAGTGCCCGGCGACGCCGACGGCGACGAGAATCCCGACGTCGCGACGAACCCCGCGTGCCCCGAGGTCGCCGTCGACCAGGTGGGCGTCGGCATCGACGAGGAGTACCTGATCCGCGTCGACACGAACCTCGACGGCTCGTTCGACTCGGCCGCAGACCTCCGCATCCTCTACCGGGGCAACGCGTTCTCCATCACGCGAGGCGACGGCTCCCCGGCGCCGGGCGGAATCTCGGGAACGATCAAGCTCGGCACGGCGGGCGCGCCGCTCGCGACCGGCATCCCGGACGCGGACGAGAACCGATTCACCGAAGACATCGAGCTCGTCGTCAACAACTACTCGCTCATCGACCCGATCCCGAACTGCTTCCGGCTCGACACGTTCTCGGGATCGCTCGTCGACATCCCGCCGGAAGACGTGCTCAACACGCCGATCACGTTCGTCGTCGTCAACCCCGCGACGAACATCGAGAAGACGGTCGCCAACGTGACCCGCGGCACCGGATTCGCCGAGACGCAGAGCGTCGCGGTGGGCGACACGGTGCGTTTCCGGCTCGTGGTCTCGAACACGGGCGACGTCCGTCTCGATCCGTACGTCATCCAGGACACGATTCCCGCCGGGCTCACGTTCGTGCCGGGAAGCGTCGTCGGCGCCAACGTCGTCCAGTTCGCCGCGCCCGTCCTCACGCTGAAGCAGATCGGCGGGCTCACGAACCTCGATCCGGGCCAGACTCGGAACGTCACGTTCGACTGCACGGTGAACGTGGGCGCTCCGCTCTCGATGGTCAACAGCGCGACCGCGGGCGGCAACGTCCCGGTGTCCGAGTGCGGCGACCTCTCCGCCCAGGACACCGACACGGCCGCCCTCGCCCAGATCGACATCGAGTGCGTGAAGACGGTCTCGCTCGACGGCGTCGTCTTCTCTCCTTCGGTCGTCGCGTCGCCCGGACAGCTCGTCCAGTTCCGCGTCGTCATCCAGAACAATTCGGGAGTGGCCTTCGAGAAGGTGACGTTCACCGACACGCTCCCGGCCGGATTCTCGAACGTCGTCAGCATGACCGCCGGCTGCGGCGTCGTCGGCAACACCGTGTCGTGCGCGAACCTCGGTCCCCTCGGGGCCGGGGCGTCCGTCACGGTGAACTACCGGGCGAAGGTCATCGCGACCTCGGGCCCGCTCGTCAACACGGCGCACGTCGAGGGCTTCCTCCTCGCGGGCGACGTCTCCCCCGCCGACGTCGACGAGTGCTCCGCAACCGTGAACGTCGGAAGCCCGTGCATCGAGTGCGAGAAGGAGGTGTCGCTCGACGGCGTCAACTACTTCCCGTCGCTCGCGGTCGACACGGACCAGGTCGTCGCCTTCCGCGTCACGGTGCGGAACTGCGGGAACGTGAGCCTCTTCACGGTGTCGCTCGCCGACACGCTGCCGGCCGGCTTCGCCGAGGTGACGAGCCTCGACGGCCGGTGCGGAGCGGCGGGCAACACGATCTCGTGCGCCGAGATCGGACCGCTCGCGCCCGCGGCCTCGACCGTGGTCCGATACAGGGCCCGCGTCGTCGCGACGAACCCTCCGACCGCGTCGCTCACCAACACGGCGGTCGTCTCGGGCGTCCCCGGCTCGCCCGGGAACCCCGGAACGCCCGTCGGCGACAACTGCTCGTCGACCGTCAATCCGCGGCCGTGCGGCCTCGAGTGCGACAAGAAGGTGAGCGCGAACGGCGTCAACTACACGTCGTCCATCGACGCCGAGACCGGCGACACGATCTTCTTCCGCATCGAGGTGACGAACTCCGCCTCCGCGGGCGGGTGCACGTTCGCCACGGTGTCGCTGACCGATCCGCTTCCGGCGACCGTGACGTTCAAGCAGTTCGAGAGCGTGCCGGCGGGCGACGCGTGCAACTTCAACGCCGGCACGAAGACGGTGAGCTGCACCATCGTCGACCTCTCGCCCGGCGAGACGCACACGGTCATCTTCTCGGTCACGGTCAACGGGAACGCGAGCGGCCAGTTCACGAACTCCGCGAGCGTCGAAGGATCGTCCGGCTCGCCCGGCAATCCGGGTCGGACGTACTCGGACCTGTGCTCCGCGACCGTCCGCGTGAAGCGGAGCCGCGTCCCGACCAACTCCGAATGGGGCCTCCTCCTCCTCGCGTCTCTCCTCGGCGTCGTGCTCGTGAAGCGCGCCCGCCGGGAGGGATCCGCGGGGCTGTCCATCGGCTGACGGAGACCGCGGCCCCGCGCGGCCGCGATCGCTCGATCCTCTCCAATAGGGCAACAGCCGCCTACTTGGCCGGAGCCGACGGCGAAGAAACGCCGTCGGCCCCGGCCTTTTTTCGTGCGGGAGGAGAAGAGTCGTTCGTCACGGCGCCTTGGACCCGAGGAGCCTCAGAAGCGACCCCGACCGAGCGAACGGCACGAACCACGCGGCGATCGGGACCCAGTCGATCGCGAACTTGAGGAAGTTGTGCGCGACCGGCCAGACGGCGCGCGAGCCGTCCGTGAAGCGGACCCGCGAGATGTCGCCCATGTTCGCGACCGTGTTGACGCGGATGACGGTGAACGCGAACGCGACGTGGAGCGCGAAGAGGACGGCGACGCCGACCGCGGCCGGCAGGAGGCGCCGCGCGAACGGGTATCCCGGCAGGGCCGCGAAGACGAGCGCGAGGAAGAGCGCAAGGCTCCACTGGAAGCTCGTCGGCACCTCGGCCGTGCGCAGCTCCCGGTACGTCTTCGACTGAACGAGGAGCCGCGCGCCGTCGGACTCGACCGAGACCGTGATCGGCGGCTCCCCCTCGCCGATCGTCACGAGTGGCCCGAGCGCCGCCGCGACCATGGCGCTGTAGATCGGCGCGGCGAAGTGGAGCGCGAGCGCGAGCGCCCCGTAGACGAAGAGGACCTCAGCGAACCGTCGGAGCGAGCGGAGGACGCTTCGCCCCGACGACGCGGTCGGCCCAGAATATCCAGGTGAAGATGGCAAAGATGATCACCAGCGCCTGCCACACGTAGAGGTGGAGCGCCTCGAAAAGGGAGCGGTCGAGGTGCTTCGCGGCGAAGTAGAGCGTCACGACTCGCACGGTGTTGACCGCGAAGATCGCCGGGAACCCGAGGGCGAGCCCGAGCGCCTTCTTCCGCCACGGCGCGGGAAAGGCGAGGACCGCCGCGAAGAAGATGAACATGGCGGGGATCGCGTTGCATTCCTCGCGGATGCTGATCGCGACCCCCTCTCCCGTGACGTCGACGTCCTCGAGCGTCGTCTTCTCTCCCGTCAGGCGGATCACCCCGTGGCTCGTCCACGCGACGAAGCGCGTGAACGGCTTGAAGATCGCCTCGTCGGTGAACGGGATCCAGCGGATGCCGAAGAGCGCGCCGATCGTGACGGCGAACAGGAGGACGAGCCGGACCGCCTCGCGGTTCTTCCGGCGTCTCGCCTCGCGGCCGTCGGAGATCGGACCGGCCGGCGGCTGCGGCGGCACGGCGTCGTCGGGCATGGCGGGGGGCCTCTCGGAAATCGGGAACGGCGCGATTCTAGTTTTCTCCGGGGCCCCGCTCGCTTCGCGCGCCGCCCCGCCGTCGGGAACGCCAGTTGCTCCGCAAGTTCGGAAGAGAGACGGACTTCACGACGTTGACGGCCGGTCCGACCCTCGCATACGATGACGGATCCTCTCTCCCTCCCTCGAGGCTTCTCTTCGACCTGTGGGCGATATCGAACGCGAACCGGGACGATCTCGAGCGCCGCTCTCCCGCCCCCGGCGGATCGCGGCGGCGGCGGCGCTCGCGGCCGCCACCGCGTCCCTCCTCGCGACCGGCGCCGCGGCCGTCGATCGGCACGAGATCGCCACCCAGTTCGCCTCGCACGGCACCGCCGCGAGCGAGGACGGCCGCCTCCTCTTCACGGTCTCCCGGTTCGACTCCGTCGCGGTGATCGATCCCCACGACTGCGAGTACGTCGCCGCCATCCCGCTCCGCGCGTTCGGTTCTCGCCCCTCCGGCGCGGCGGTCTCGCGGGGGCGCCTCTTCGTGACGAGCGCGACCGGCGTCATCGCCATCGACGCGAAGACCTTCCTCCCCGTCGACACGATCCCGTTCGACTTCGCGATCGGGATCGAGCACGGCGCAGTCGCCGCTGCCGCCCTCTCGCCCGCGGTCTTCGCCGTCAACGGCACCGCCCGGAACCTCCTCCGGATCGACGCCGAGACCCTCCGCGAAACGGGCTCCGTGGCGCTCGGCCCCGACCACACGGCGCTCGCGCTCTCGCCCGACGAGCGGACGGTCTACGTCCTCGACACCGAGCGGGGCCGCCTCGTCCGCGTCGACGCCAACTCGCTCGACGTCGAGGGCGGATCGGACGTCGACCCGAGCGGCGGTTTCCTCGACATCCCCATGGAGGCCGCCGTGGCGGCGGACGGGCGCGTCCTCGTCGCCTACGTGGGCGGCGACTACCTCGGGCGGATCGCCGTCTTCTCCCGCTTTGGCTTCCTCCTCGACACGATTGTCCTCCCCGCCTTCTCGACCGGCATCGCCGCCGACGCGCTCGGCGGCCACGTCGTGACCGGCGGCGGGTTCGTCCTGAGGCAAAGAGACCTCGCGATCGAGGACGGGTTCTCGCGGCGGAGCGTCGGCCTCTACTCGGTGTCGGCCGACCCCGCGACCGGCGCCTTCCACTCGACGAACGACAACGACCGTTACGTCACGCGGCTCACCGGTCTGCCGGTGCCCCTTCGCGTCTCGAGCGGAACGCCCGAGGAGGGCGGCTGGATTTCGCTCGCGATCGACGTCCCGCCGGAGGCGGGACGCCTCGCGCAGGTCGTCCTCTCGCGGGGCCGCTCGGCCGGCGTCCGCGTGGACTCGCTCCGGCGCTTCGGGCTCGACCGCGACGATCTCTTCACGGCGAGCCGGCGCGCGACGTCCGACGACTTCGCGGGCTTCCTCGCCCGGCTCGACGCGAACGGGCGCGCCACGGCGCGCGTCCGGCTCTCGCCCGACGTCCTCTCCCCCTCGGGCGAGATCTTCGCGGGCTTCGTCACCTTCGAGGACGAGCCGTCCCGGACCGGCGTCCGCTTCGTCTCGGGGCCACTCCGCATCGTCGCTCGGTGACGCCGGCGCTCGCCTTGCGGGCCCTTTGCGCCTTTGCTACAAGGGGCGCTTCTCGAGCGGGAAAGAGCGGCGTAGCTCAACCGGTTCAGAGCGCACGCTTCATAAGCGTGAGGTTCAGGGTTCGAGTCCCTGCGCCGCTACCGCCTCTTCCCCTCCCCGCCCCCGACGCTCACGTCGGCGAGCCGGCGCACGCAGCCATCCCATGTCTCCGGCACCGTGCGCGTCACGACGTCGTCGCCCCATTTCACGGTCAGGACGACCTCGCCGGCCGGAGCGTCGAGCTCGAACGAGCCGGGCTCGAGAAGAAGCCACGGCGCCTTCGAGACCGAGAGGACGCGCGCGTCCGGAGCCGCCCCGACGGCCACGTCCTCGACCGGGAAGCCGTCGGGGCCCGTGACGCGGAACGCGATCGCGGAGCGGCCCTCGCCGTAGCGCGCGCCGCTCGCGACGTCGACCGGTCCCACCGAGCCGCCCGGCGGGAGGGTCACGCGCACGTAACGCCCCTCGTCACCGACGAGCCCCTTCACGATGTACTCGCCCGCCTCGAGGCCCACGACCGAGAGCGCCCCGTCCTCGAGTCGCTCCCCTTTACTGAAGTAGGTCATCGGCGCCGGGTGGTCGATCCGCTCCAAGGACGCGAGCGGGAAGATCCGCTCGACTCCCACAGCGTCGATGCGGCCCGAGAGGGGATCGTCGAGCGTCACGACGAGCCCCGCCAGGTCGCGCGACAGATCGAGGTCGCGGAGAGTCCGCGCGCCCTCGCGGCGGAACGTCCGTGCCGCGAGCGTCGCCCCGGACGGAAGCGGCGGGACGCTCTCGAACCGGAAACGCCCGTCCGCGCCGCTCGCCGCCGCGGAGACGACGCGTCCGCGAAAGCCGATCTCGACGTGCGCCGCCACGGGCTTGCCCCCCGGGAGGACGGCGATCCCCTCGACGGCAATGCCGCGCGAGAGCGCGATCTCGATCGGGGGGAGGGACGGGTCGGCGGGAGCGACGATCCTCTCCGCCGCGAGGTATCCCCGCGCCGTCGCCGTGAGCCGCCGCCGCGCGCCGCGCTCGAACCACGCGGGCGAGACCTCTCCCGGCCGGGGCTCGACGTGCGCGAGCACGAACCGCCCGTCGGCGCCCGTGAATGCGTCGCGCGAGTACGGTCCCGAAAGCTCCACGTACGCGCCGGCGATCGGCTCGCGCGAGAGAGCTTCGAGGACCCGCCCCTCGAAGTACGGGCGGATCGAGATCGTGAGCGGGACCTCGACCGTCTCGCCCGGTCCGAGGTCCGGCATCTCGACCGGAAAGATGCGCCACTCGGGGTCGAGACCGTAGCGGGTCGCGAACTCGACGGGACGGCCGACGAACTGGTCCACGGCGTAGCGACCGTCGCGGTCCGTCCGGACCTCGTCCTCGTCGCTCTCGATCCCCGACGACGACACGACGACGGATCGGATCCGCACCGAGACTTCCGGCACCGGGTCGCCCGTCTCCTCCGCCCGGACGACGCCCGTCACGACGCCGCCCTCGTGAAGGACGATCTCGACGTCGACGCCCATCGGCGGATCGGCGACGCGCTCGGGCACGAGCCCCGGAGGCGCGTCGGCGACGAGGAAGGCCGGCCGCGCCGCCGCGTCGAATCCCGCGGCGTCGAGCGAGAACCGGCCGTCCGGACCCGTCTGCGCGCGGGCGACGACGCGAAGTCGGCTCCCGTCGAACCACTCGACGATCGAGTCACCGGTCGCGTCCGGGTCCCGATCCGCCGCCAGGATGGCGAGGCGCACGCGCACGCCGGCGACCGGAGCGCGGGCGGCGGTGAGGACCGATCCGCGGAAAACTCGCTCCAGGGGGGTAGAGCCCTCCGCGGCCCTCGCCGAGTCGTGATCCGCCGCGGGGGGGGCCGAGTCGGAGACCCTCGCCACCGGCGCGACGTTCGACGCGCGGATCCTCCCCTCCCCGGATGGCTCCGGCTCGTCCCGGCGGGAGGGGAGCGAGAGGAAAAGCGCGACCCCTGCCGCCGCCGCGAGGAGCGCCCCGGCGGCGAGCGTGCGGCGTAAGATCATGCGTCTTCCTCCGGCGAGCATCGTACACGTATCATCGAGCGGAAACCGCACGCCGCCGCGCCGTTCGAACCGCCGGGAGAGCGCCGACAGTGAAGCCGCCGGACGCGACCGCCGCCGCCGCCGCCGCCTCGATCGCGCGGCTGCGCGAGAATCTCGGGTCGGCCCTCCTCGGCAAGGACGAGGCGATCCGTCTCCTCCTCGTCGCGCTCGCCGGCCGCGGCCACGTCCTCCTCGAGGACGTCCCCGGCGTCGGAAAGACGACGCTCGCGAAGGCGCTCGCGCGGTCGATCTCGGGCACGTTCCGGCGGATCCAGTTCACGGCCGATCTTCTCCCCGCCGACGTCATCGGCTCGCTCGTCTGGTCGCCCGGCACGGACGCGCTCCGATACGAGCCGGGCCCCGTCTTCGCGAACGTCCTCCTCGCGGACGAGATCAACCGCACTCCGCCCCGCACGCAGTCGAGCCTCCTCGAGGCGATGGACGAGCACACCGTCACCGTCGACGGTGAGACCCGCGCGCTCCCCGACCCGTTCGTCGTCGTCGCCACGCTCAACCCGACGGAGTCCGCCGGCACGTACCCTCTTCCCGACTCTCAGCTCGACCGGTTCTTCATGCGGTTCGACATCGGTCTTCCCGACGGACCGACCGAGCGCCTCGTCCTCGAGCGCCACCGCGAAGGGCGGCCGGTCGATCGGCTCGAGCCCGTGCTGACTCCGGTGGAGGTGCTT
>Ga0187892_10000657_pt1 | contig 87786 bp, 51 predicted proteins | sample MA1701073metaG_FD_139345 | JGI IMG/M metagenome (GOLD analysis project Ga0187892, IMG submission 139345) | Bio-ooze microbial communities from a basaltic lava cave in the Kipuka Kanohina Cave System on the Island of Hawaii, USA - MA170107-3 metaG ... | reverse complement strand
GGGCGAGGGTGCCGCCGCAAGCGCTCCCGCCCTCCACCGGGGGATCGCCGATCGCGGTCAATACCTCCACGCACGGCGGGATTGCGAAGTCGGTGGAGGTGGCCTGCACGACCACGCGGTCCGCCGTGTCGAGCGTGAAGGTGTAAAGATCCAGATCGCCGTGCGGATCGATCGCCTCCCCGGCTGGTGCATCCGGCGAGATCTCGACCGCGTTCGCCGCTCGCACCCGTTGCAAGAGCAGAATGTAGGGCCCGGTGTAAAAACTGCTGCTGTCCGACACGAGGACGAAATACGTGCCCGCCGGGAGCTCGAGATCCACCCGGGCGAAGAACCCTCCGCAAGCGCTTCCCTCTTCCACCGGCGGGCCGCTGATCGTCGTCAGTATCTGCACGCACGGATTGATCGCGAAAGTCTCGGTGTTGGCCGCCTGCACGACCACCCGGTCCGCCGTATCCAGCGTGAACGTGTACAGGTCCACATCGCCCTGCGGGTCGATGGCCTCCAGCGCGGGAACATCCGGGACGAGCTCCACCGGCTGGGCGTTGGCCCCGGTCACGGAGAAGTGAAGGAAGATGCCGGATATCAGCAGCAGCGCCGCCATCGACCGCAACGGGCGCGTGGCCACCTTCTGAAGCGCGCGCCCGATCTCAACGGCCGATCGCGCCCGTTGCTTCCTTACCCCTCCCTGCGCGATACCCATGTCTTCGCCCCCTCCGGTGTCGGATCGTGCTGTTTCCTGGTTCATGCGGCGGCCGTCGCTTTTTTGCGGGCTGTCAGGACCATGAGGTCACAGCTATGTAGGTGCGCTGCGTCAGCTCCGAGGCGCCACGTCTACTCCAGCGTGATCATCGCCAGGAACATTCCATCCCGATCGACGGCCACGGTCTGCGCCCCATTCCGCAGGGCCGCCGTTGCCTCCAGCGGCTGTAGAGTTGCGGTCACCTCCGCCGGACTCAGCGTGTACGCGGCGCCATTGCCATAGTCGATCAAGAGGCACGCCCCCATAGACACCACTACGGTTGCTCACGACCTTTTCCTTCATGAGGGCGATTCGTCGGCCACCCTCAGATTTCGGGCTTTCCGAAGAACGCACGAGTGGTTGGCCGCCGCGTGCGGTTCGACGAGTTCTAGTACCAAGGACGCGAGGATGGTGTCCAGGCGAGAACTGGCGGATTTTCGGTTGGAGGGTCCGCCCCTCGGCAATGGTGGGCCATTGGGTTCTGTCACGTTCCGAGACTGGCTGGTGAAAATAGGTACAACTACGTATCCGCAAGGGGTTGCTGACCGAGATTCATGCAGTTGTGCACGAAAAGGGTTGCGCCGTGCGCGTGCACGGCCGCGTCGGTCCGCGATTCTCGCGAAAGCGAGGGATCGCCGAATTCCCAAGGTTCTTGCCACATGAGAGCCGGAGCTACCCACCTCCCTGGACCAGCCGCACGACGTGATTGAGGAGCGTGGTGTCACCGCCCTTGCGCTGGATGCTCGTGTCGACGCGAGCCACGAACCCCGCCGCCCCTGCGTTCTGCAACAGGCAGAGGCCGATGGGGTTGAGCTTGAGGCCAAGGTCCTTCGGGGTGTCGTCCTCATCGATTCGGACCTTGACCCTCGTGGTGATCGAGATCTCGGCGCGCTGCTTCTTGCCCTTCTCGAACCGCGCCCGGGCCTTCTTTTCGGCCTTGCCGATCTTTTTGGGGCAGCGGTTCGTCTTGCCGGCGGCCGTCGTCGAGTCGGCGCGCAGCGTGGCCTTCGCAGGCAGCTCGTAGAACGCCTGCGCTTGGCAGCGACCCTCGGCGCCGCCCAGGCACGTGACGTCGACCTGTTGCGGGTTTTCCTTGGTCGCCTTCCGCGGCACGATCTGCACCTCTGGGATCACGACGTCCTGGCAGACGAAGGACTCCGTACACACGCCGTCCTGACACGACGGGGGCGCGGTTCGGCAGCCCAACGTGGATGTGCAGGCCGTCCCGTCGGCCACCGCGAGCTCCCGGCAGCCGGTGGTGGGATCGCAGCTTGGGGCGGTGCAGGCGTTCTGGTCCCCTTCGATGCACACGAGAGGCGTACCAGGCACGCAGCCTCGACTGGGGTCGCACGCAGCGACGCCGTTGCAGACGTTGCCGTCCTCAGCGCACGCGACCGGGGCGCCGGGACGGCACGCGCCCGTGGCGGGGTCGCACGACTCGCCTGTCGTACAGGCGTTGCCGTCGTCACAGTTGACCGGCGGCCCGTCGATGCACGCCCCGGTGCCCGGGTCGCACTGCTGCGTGCTGTTGCAGAGATCAGCATCGGGACATGCCACCGGTGTGCCGGGGAGACAGCTCCCGGTGCTCGGGTCGCAGACATCGCCGACCGTGCACAGATTCCCGTCGGTGCAGACGATCGGTGTTCCCGGCTGGCACTGGCACGTGTCCACATTGCAGGTCTCCACCCCGTTGCACGGGTTCCCGTCGTCACAGGCGGCATCGTCGCCGCACCCGCCGACGATGACGCTGCCCCCGCGGACCTGCGCCGCCAGGGGGCGGCCGGCGGTGTCGAAGAGCGCATCCACCGCAACGGCCAAGGGTGTCTCGACGCCCATGTCAGTGGTTTGCACGAGGAGCTCGATCTGCGCCACGCTGACAGCCCCCGTAGGGCCGTCGAGACCGGCGGTCTGAATCCCCGCGAGTCGGGCGTGGCAGCCCTCCAGTTTGCGGAACGTCGGGGCACTACTGAACGCGGCCGAGGTACCGGGAAGTATTCGGCCGATCGTGATCTGCTCCGGATCGCACTGGAACTCCAACGTGTAGGCTCCGAGGGCGTTTTCGCCGACGTTCACGATGAGGTCGGCGATCAGGACGTCACCCGAGCAGCCCGCGACCTCACACGTGACCTCGCAAGGCTCTTCGGACGGCGGCGGCTCGGGGCCGACCGGGGGCGCGCACATGGCGGGCATACACGCGAAGGTGCAATCGATCAGTTCGGCCGCACACTGGCCCATGCGTAACGCGTCCCCGCTGTTGCAGGCTCCGTCTCCGGGCGAGCTTCCGCCCCCTTCGCTCGCCGGGGTGATGTCGCAGAAGTCCGAGCAGGCGAGGGTCGGCGCCTCACACGCGAGCAGGCCGACGTCGAACTCGAGCACGGCGCGCGCGTCGGTGACCGAAACCGCCTCATCGCAATCGACGTCTCCACAGAGGAGCGGACAAATACAGACGCCTGCGCCATCGGTGCCTTCTTGGCAGGTATTGCATTGAGTCCCCGCACAGGGGTCGCCGCTGTGGACACAGGTGCCACCGCTGCAGGTGTCCGTGCCGTTACAGAAGAGGTCGTCGTCGCACGGCGCCGTGTTGGCCGGGTGGGTACACTGTCCCTGCCCGTTACACTGATCGTCGGTGCAGAGGTTGCCGTCGGACGTGCAGGCGGTCCCCGCGGGCTCGTGGCAGTCGTCGGTGGTCTCGTTACAGCGGTCGTCGCATTCCGATCGTCCGACGCACGGGTCACCGGTGTGGACACAGGTGCCACCGCTGCAGGTGTCCGTGCCGTTACAGAAGAGGTCGTCGTCGCACGGCGCTGTGTTGGCTGCGTGGGTACACTGTCCCTGCCCGTTACACTGATCGTCGGTGCAGGGGTTGCCGTCGGACGTGCAGACGGTCCCCGCAGGCTCGCGGCAGTTGTGGGCGGCCTCGTTGCAGCGATCGTCGCATTCGGACCGCCCGACGCAGGGGTCGCCGGTGTGGGTGCAGCTGCCGCCGCTGCACGTGTCGGTCCCGTTGCAGAACGCCCCGTCATCGCAACTGCCCCCGTCCGGCTCCTCGCGGCAGAAGGAGTCGCAGCAGTCCCCGGAATCCCGATTCCCATCGTCACACTCCTCGGCGGGCGCATCGATCGTTCCATTGCCGCACGGCACGATGCGGATGCGCCCGTCGTTCCCGGTGACGGCCTCGAACGGGCAATCGCCCGCGGCGTCGGCGGCGCCCGGGGTGTTCACGAGAAGCGACTCGCCCGGCGGCGCGGTCTCGAGGATCTCGAACCGGCAGCGGAAGAGCTCCCCTGAGGGAAGGGCGTTCAGGTTGAAGCCGAAGACCCCGATGCGGACGGTCTCGGCCCCGTCGCCGGCGACCAGGTCGAGGACGGCGCGGGCGAGCTGCTTGTCCGCCGCCGTACCGGATCCGATCGCCGAATTGATGGTGCAATCCGGCTCCGTCCCCGCCAGGACCGGCCTGACGGCAGAGGGTTCGAAGCGTATGTCGGTCGAGGTGCCGATGGCCGCGCAGCTACCTTCGGTGAGCGTCACCGGGATCTCGACGATCGTCCCGGGAGCGCCCTGTCCATCCGAAACGTCGATCCGGGTCGCCGGAACGTCGGTCACCTGAATCGCGCCGTCGCTTCCGGCGACGGTCGGACAGTCGCCGCCCGCATCGCCGGCGCCCGGCGTGTTCGCCAGCGTCGAGGTCCCCAAGGGTGCTTCGCCGAGGATGCGGAATCGGCAGCGAAACAGCTCGCCATCGGGGACCTGCGCCAGGGTGAAGCCGAACACGCCGATGCGCAGCGTGTCCGCCTTGCCATCGCCACCCACGAGGTCGAGGAGGACACGGGCGAGCTGCTTGTTCGCAGGCGTCCCCGTGCCGATGGCGGAATTGATGACGCAGGCGGGCTCTGCACCATGCCGAAGGGGCTCGATCGCCGTCGGGTCGAAACGAATGTCGTTCGACGTGCCGACGGCCGCACAGTCGCCTCGGGTCAACGTCACGGGCACCTCGACGACGGCGCCGCGCCCACCCGCGGCCGTGCCCACGTCGACCCGCGTCGGCGCAGCGGCCAGCACGACGATGGCGCCGTCGCTGCCGGTCACGTCTGCCGCCGGACAGTCGCCCGCCGTGTTGGCGGCGCCGGCGGCGTTCTCCAGCGTCACTGACCCCGGCGGGGCTTCGCGAAGGATCCGGAACGTGCAGCGGAACAGCTCGCCATCGGGAATCTGGCTCAGATTGAAGCCGAAGATGCCGATGCGCACCGTGTCGGACAGGCCGTCGCTTCCTGTCTCGTCCAGCAGCGCGCGTGCCAGCTGCTTGTTGGCCGCCGTTCCCGGCCCGATCGCGGGGTTGATCGTGCAGCTCGGCTCGGCGCCCTCGAGGACGGCCTCGAGCACCTTCGGATCGAAGCGCAGGTCGGTCGACGTGGCGACGGCGGCGCAGTCGCCCCGTGTCAGGGTCACGGCGATCTCCACCGTGCCGCCGGGGAGCCCGTCGGCCGTGCCGACATCGATGCGGGTCGGTGCGGCGAAGGCCAGCCCCGGCAGGGCGAACGCGAGGGCCGCCGCGGCGAAAGGAAGCCGCGCTCGCCGTCCGCCGAGCCCGCTTCGGACCGAGGATGCTTGCGTGGTATCCACGTCGCACCCACTTCCTTACGGCTGGGGGCACCCTTCGAGGAAGCAGACGACGGCTTTCACCACCTCGCCCATGGAGCAGTGCCCGTCGCAGTCGGCGTCCGCCGCCGCGCACGTCACCGGCTCTCCCAGGAAGCAGCGCACGGCGAGGATCACCTCCCCGATGTGACAGTGGCCGCTGCCGTCACAGTCCCCGGGGCAGGGCCGCTCACACACCGCGCAGGTGCAGTCGGGCTCGCAGACCTCCCCCTCGTTGCAACCGGTGGGTGAGGCGATCGGGTCGCACTCCTCGGGTGGGCTGACGAAGCCGTTGCCGCACTGGGGCCCCAGCTCCGAGGCGCCGACGTCGCAGACGCGAGTGCCGTCACCGTCGCCGTCTCGCGGGCGAGGAGACCCGCACTGGTCGATTCCGGGCGGGGGACAGACGGCGCTCGCCGCGTCGATCGCGGGGCTGTCCGGAAGGAGCGGGAAATAGTCGAGGTCACCGCACTGCGACAGGGGTCCGAGCAGCGGGTCCGTATCGGACTTGTCGGTAGGCTGGGTGAAGCCGCAGCTCGAGCCGCTGTCGATGTTGTGTCCCTGCGACGTCAGCGGGCCGTTGCAGTTCGCCGCCGATACGGTATCGGCAATGATGCTGTTCGCAATCCATATTCTGGGGGTGTCGTTCCTACGGATCGCCACCCCGGCGTTGTCGGCGATTGTCACATGCGTAAGCCGGGCTCCTCCGGTCGTGGCAACGGCGCTCCACAGGGCGGCACCCGAAGAAGCGGCGTTGCGACCGAGGGTAACGTTGGCGAGAGTCAAGCTGATGAATCCGGTCGTAGAGTTGCTATTGGAGTGGTAGATACCTCCGCCGTCAGTTGCCGAATTGCCAAGGAGTATTCCGCGTTCCATGCTCAACGTGCTCAACGTACCAAGCGATCGAATCCCGCCCCCTTGAGTGATGGCCGAATTACGGGTGATGGAGGCATTGATGAACGTCAGCGCGGCACTGCTGGACACCCCGCCGCCATCCCGAGCGGCGTTGTCTGTTATAATGGTATCCGTGGCGCGGAGCGCTCCGGAGCTATAGATTCCACCGCCTTGCCCCCCGGTGGCCGTGGCCCGATTGTTGCTGACAATCACGTCCTCGAGAGTCGCGCTTCTGGCGTTGTGCAAACCGCCGCCCAATGGTCCGATATTGTCCCTGATGACGACGTCCGTGAGGGTCAGGGAACTTCCATTGTGGAAGATTCCCCCTCCTCCCAAAGATGCGTTGCCCCCGCTGATCGTGACACCCGAGACGTCGGTGGCCACAGCCGCTGCCAGCGTGTGAAGCACCCGATCGAGGTTCCCTCCGTCTACTATCGTGGAGTCGGCGCCCTCTCCGACGATCCTCAAGGCCTCCGACACGTCGAGGTCGCCGGTGGCCGAGGCGTCTTCGCCTGCCCCGGGCCTGGTTAGGGCATAGAAACCCGCCTCCAGCGCAATGGTGTCGAACCCTGGAAGAGCGTTCGCTTCCTGGATGGCGGCGCGGAGCGTGCAGTCGCCCGCGGCGGTCGCGCACATTCCATCACCCGGCGCGGCGTCGACCTGATCGGCGTTGCTGGTGACGACGATCTCGCACGAGTCGGTCTGGATCCCCTCACAGAATCCGGTCGCGGTACACTCGTCGTCCCGGGTGCAGAGGTCACGATCGTTGCAGGCGGTGCCGGTCGGCGCGCGCGGGTAGACGCAGCGCCCGTTGCTGCAGGTCGCGCCCGCGGTGAGCTGGCACTGCCCGGGGGTGACGCAGTCGCCGACATCGTCGCAGCAGCCGGGGACGGGCTGGTTCTGACACTGGCCCCCGACGCACTGGTCGATCGTGCAGACGAGTCCGTCGTCACACTCGGCGGGCGTGGTGCAGAAGGTCTGCGCATGGGCCTGCCCCGCCGGGACAAGCGAAAGCGCGAGGAGAGCGGCGCCGATCACCAGCGTGCGGACACCACGGTCCGGCCGCCCGCGAGGTGGGCGGCGACACGATCCCTGAGGGGCTCCGCGCGGCGAAGGAGTCTCGATCGAACGGTTCATTGGTACCTCCGACGAATCCTGACTCTGTTCCGTACCCCGGCCCCCTCGTCACGATGTCGTCGTCAACGCGGTCGCACGTACACGTAGCCGTCCCTGCCGGCTACGCCCATGTCCTCGCCGGTGGGTCCCGAGCTGCCGGGAACGATGGTGAGCGGGTGGCGCCCCGGGCGCGCGCCGGTCAGAACGTCGAAGGTCAGCGTCGCCAGGGTGCCTCTGGGAATGGGCCCCATGTCGAGGCCGAAGATCCCGATGCGCACCAGTCCCGGCCGCGGCTCGGAGCACACGACCGTCTTCGTCACACCCGAGCCACGCTGTCTCCGGGGATCGAGGACGCCCGCGACATCGCATCGCGGATTCGCGAGCACGGTGGTGTCGAACGTCACGTCGCCCGAGAGCCCGATGACAACGCCGTTGGGTTGCCCGCTGAACCGGATCGGGAGCGTCACCGTTCCGTCCGCACCACTGCGCGCCTTGCCAACGCGCAGCCTGGAAGGCACCGCGTCGGCCGCCAGCGACACGCCGGCAGCGAGCGCGGCCACCGTACACAGCGTCGTGAGCAACGACTTCATGATGACCTCCGTGCGCCGGTCAAACCGGCGAGGTGTTGTGAATTAGATTCGCGCATCGTCAGGAAGTTCACCCGTCCGCCGTGACCATTGCCAGTAGACTCACTTCTTGCTGGACAGTGCCACGTTTTGAGAACGTGGCACTGTCCAGTTCCTTGGACAACCGCGTAAACGTGTCTCATCTGTCCTCACTATCGAGAAATGGGGACGATCCTCCGAATCGCTTGTACTACGGGCGATCGGGCGCTTTGCTGCGTCCCGATCTCGTTGGGCGCCTCGTCGGCGTCTCGGTAGTGGATTCACAAACCGTTGCCGTAGGTCAACCCAAAATATGCATCGACCGCGGGTGAGGGCCGGGAGGTCACTGGCGGTTCTCCATGAGACGCCGGCAACAGCCGCATCCGCCGGTCCAGAAATGGCCGGTGACCTCGGATGGAATCGTGCATCTTCGCAAGGGACTCGCTTCATACGCACTTCTACTTGCGTGTAATTGCGTATCAATTGTGTAAGTACGTAGTAGCTCCGCCGTCGGAAGACGCGGCGCTCTTCGCGCAATTCCCTCGCCACGGTCCCGCACGGCGCCCTTACTGGAGATCCGGGCGGCCCGGGGATCGCAGGGGGGCGGTGGAGCCCAAAACTCTTGACTAGGCGGAAAGGTTAGCCGTAAAACTCGCGCGCGAACCAGTTCGTGACGGCCCGGGTGGGAGGGAATCCACGGGGTCGCCTCCCGGCGCGCTCGATCGGACAGGCGGGGCGGGCTGCGTGATGTCTGCCTGTAGTCCGCGCGCCTTAAAGCGTTCTCGTTCTTAAGGAGTGAGACGATGCGTCACCGCGCGAGTTTCCTGCCCAGTCTCCTGCTGGCTGCACTGGCCGTAGCCCTCGGTTTCGATCCCGCCCACGCCCGGTCCCTCTCGTCAAAGCTGAACGAGTTCGTCTCCAATGTGACGAATCCGCTGGCGGGGGTTCAGATCGCCGAGCCGCTCACGCCGATCATCAAGCGAGCGGCGATTCGCGGTGCGGATTTTCCGGTTGCGTCGACGACTCCGGGTTTCGTCTACCGCTACGATCCGGAGGTCGGGATGTTCGAGCGCTCGGACTCGCTCGGCCCTGTGTTTCTCGAGCGTTCGGATACGATCGGGAAGGGGAGGGTGGATTTGGGCTTCTCGTATCTTTACACCGACCTCACGGAGTTCGACGGGGAGGACTTCGCCGACGATATGCTGCTGGCTTCTCAGGTGAACAACGTCTCGACGACCAGTGGCCCGGTGAATGTGGCGGGGGCGTTCCAGGGCACCGACTTCTCCCTCCGGTATCACTCCTTCACGTTCTCGGGTACCTATGGGGTGACCGATCGCTGGGATGTCAACGTCATCGTGCCGCTCCTCTACACGATCCTCGACCTGGAGGGGGATGCCGTCGCCGCGGCCCAGTTCCTGGATACGGGGGGGATCATCGGCAATACCGAGCCCGCCCGTGTGAGCTTTTCGGATTTCGTCGACAGCAACGATGCCTTCGGCGTGGGCGATGTGCAGGGCCGCACGAAGTACCGCCTCATGGAGGGGGGGATCGTCGACATGGCGGCGACCTTTGCCGTTCGCTTCCCCACCGGCGAGGAGGACAACTTCCAGGGGCTCGGCGACTTCACCCTCACGCCCAGCTTGGTCGCCTCCAAGAACTTTGGGCCTCACAACGTGCACATGCAGCTCGGTGTGGAGTTCAACACCGACGACATGGACCGGACGCGGGGACGATACGGGATCGGGGGCGCGCTCCAGATCATCGAATCCGTCGCGTTCCTCGTCGAATTGATCGGGAGCTCGTCCTTTACCGACGATGAGTTCGACATTGCGACGGTCAAGGCTGGAGAGATCACTCCGGATCAGCTCCTGCTGCCGAGCCATTTCGTGAAGCGGCAGACCGCCACCGAGATCGTCGCGTTCGTGCCGCAGAGCAACATCATCGACATCGCGACCGGGTTCAAGTTCAATATCGCCGGAAGGGTCGTGGCGTACGTGAGCGCCATCATCCCGATCACGAACGACGGGCTCCGGACCTCGACGGCCGTCCCGACGGGCGGCCTCCAGTACTCATTCTGACGCATCGCGCCATGAGCGGCGGCGCCGAGCTGGCTCGGCTGTGCCGACTCGGCCGTTGGCCCTGTCCGAGTTTTGCCCTTGCGACCGCGAAACGAGCTGGGCTAAGAGCGTATCCCGGTAGGCAACGCCGGCGCCGAACGAGCTGGGCAATCGGGAGCCTTTCCCTGGAGGCGGCGGCATACGGTAAACTTCGTTCCGCAGCGTACGGGGACCCAAAGGGCGGTTCGTCTCGGGCCGCCCGGTGCTCGTCATGCGCGGGACCTGTGTCGCGGTCGATCTGAGGAGGCGACGGACGCCGTTGGACGGCAGCCCGGATCCGCGAAAGGGAAACGTCGGCCTCTTTCCGCAGACGTCGTGGACGCTGCTCGCCGCTGCCGCAGGCAGCGACGATGGCCGGGCGGCGGCGCGGGAGGAGTTTTTCGCCCGCTACTATCGGCCGGTGCGGGCGTACATCGGGGCCATTGTCCGCGATCCCGAGCAGACGGACGAGCTGACCCAGTCGTTCTTCGAGCGGGCCGTGCTCTCGGGACGCCTGCTCAACGCGGCAGATCGCTCCAAGGGCAGCTTTCGGCCCTTCCTCAAGCAGGCGCTCAGAAACTTCGTCAAGGATCATTTCCGGCGCGAGCGGACGGCCGGTAGTGCCACCGTCCGCCCCGATGCCGGCACGCACGGCTGGGATGGGCTGACCGACGGCCCGCAGGCGGCCTCCGTGGAGACCGAGTACGACCGCGCCTGGGTGCGCAACCTGCTGGAGGTCGCACTCAGCCGGGTCGCGGCGGCGTGCGCCGCCAAGGGACAGGACCGGCACTTCCAGATGTTCTGTGGACGCTACCTGCACGAATCAGGGGAGCAGCCGTCGTGGCGCGACCTGGGCCAGCCGTTCGACCTCGACGAGAAGGCGGCACGGAACCGCACCGAGACCGTGGCGCGCCACTTCCGTTTCGTGCTGCGGCAGATGCTGGCCGAGGAGACGGGGTCGGGCGCGGGCGCGGATGTCGAGCTGGCGGAGCTGCTCGGGGTGCTCTCGTAACGGCGCCTCACGGGGGAATCGACGAACCATGGAACGGCCGACCGGCATCTCCCTGGAGCGCTTGAACGTGACGCAGCTGAAGACGCTTCTCGGTCTCGCGACGATACCGGAACGCGCGGGGGAATCGCTGCAGGTCGCCGAGAGCGCCCGGCTCTCGGCCCTGCTCACGGAGCTGTGCCACAACGAGGGCCGGTCGGGTGACCTGCTGCTCACCACCGTGTGCGACCCCGCCACGGCGCTCGAGGTGCTGCGCGGGATCAAGGAGCTGGCGAAGCGGCTCCTGGCCGAGGCGCCCACCGACGCGCACCGGAACGCGGCGACCGTCCTCTACCACGCGGCCATCGCAGCGGGTGTCGCTCACCACGGAACCAACATGTCCTCTCGACCACTGGACGCGCGGCTGCCGCTGTACGAGGATCTGGCGGCAACACTGGCCGGCGAGCGGCTCGGGCTGATCTTCCACGCCGCGGTGGAGCGCGCCCGGGATGAGGCGGACTGATCTCGAAGGAGGGCATCATGTCGACCGGGCCGAGACCGTGGACCGTGCTCCTGGTTGTGCTCGCGCTCTTCGCCGTGGCGGGCTCGGGCTGGGCTGAGAACGCCCGCGAGAGCTCCGCGATTGCCCCCTCCGCGGCTACCCAGGGCGCAGCGCAGGCGGCGCCGCCCGATCCCCGACCCACGACCGGTTCCGAAGCCGCGGCCTCGAAGCCTCTCGACGTGCTGTTGGTGCTCGACAACTCGGGCAGCATGCGCCGCAACGACCCGCAGGGGCTCATGCGCCGCGTGGTCAAAGACTTCGGCGAGCGTCTGGATGCCGACGCCCGGCTCGGTGTCGTGCTCTTCGACCAGACCGCGACGATGGCGCTGTCCCTCACCGCAGCCGGTACCCCGACCTTCGGCGCGCAGATCGCTGCCGCGCTTCAGCGCCTCACGTACCGGGGGAAGCTCACCAACATCCCCGCCGGCGTCGAGCGCGCGCTCTACGAGTTCCGGGAACGGGAGCACCCCGGCGCGGAGCGCGTGATCGTGCTGCTCACCGACGGCATCGTGGACGTCGGCAGCGACGCCCAGGACGCCGAGGGCGCGTCGTGGCTGCGCAACACCTTGGCGGCGGAGGCTCGTGACCGGGGCATCCAGATCTTCGGCGTCGCCTTCACGGAGCAGGCCGACTTTCAGCTGCTGCAAGTGCTGGCGCAGACGACCGGCGGGCGCTACTTCCGGGTTCGCAGTGCGGCCGACATCGGCAGCGCGTTCGCGGACGTCCAGGAGAGCATCGCCGCGGCCCGGACCGCGCCGGCCGCGGCGCGCGGGCCGACGGCCGCGGGCGGGATCGACGCTTCCCGAGACACGACGGCCGCTGCGGTGGAGACCGGGGCGGCGGCGGCCGAGCGAACGACCGGCTGGAGTCGCGTGGCGCTCGCGGGGATCGGTCTCACCGCGATCGGCATCCTGGCGATCGTGGCGTTGCGCGGCCGGCGGGGCGCTGCGGCAAGACAGTCTGCCGGCGGGACGGCCGCGCTGCCGGCCATGTCGGGCATGGCGGCGCTGCCAAGCATGCCGGCGGCGCAGCTCAGGGTTCTCGACCCACCGGACTCAGCGGCGACGAGCCCGGCGCCCGCGTACGATCTCGACAAGCCCCGCACGCGCATCGGCCGGGCGAAGGACAACGACGTCATCCTCCCGTATCGAACCGTGTCGGCACACCACGCGGTGATCGAGTGGCGCGACGGGGCGTTTCATCTCACCGACCTCGGAAGCGCAAACGGCACCCGCCAGAATGGCACGCTCTTCAGTGACATCGCGCACCGAGAGACCCGCTCGGTGCGGCTCCGCCACCTCGACCGCATCAGCTTCGATACTTACGCCGTGGAGTTTCTGAGCCCGGCTACGGAAGAGGTCGATGCCACCGAGATCGCGGCTTTGCTCCCGGCCGACGCTACCGATGTGATCGATGCGACGATCGTCGAGCGGGGTTCGGTTCCGCTGAGCGCGGCGGATGTCTCGGGGCTGGCCGCGGCGACATCCGACACGTGGCCCAAGCCCGAAGCGATCGGATCAGTGCCGCCGGGCGGCGGCGATCCGGCCATCACCCGGGTGAAGAACCAGACGTGCGCGAATCACGGGGAGTGGCCCGCCAGCGACATCTGCTCGAGGTGCGGCAAAGGCTGGTGCGAGTGGTGTCTTACCGAGAGGGACGGCAAGCCCATGTGCATCCCGTGCGCCTCGGCGGAGGCTGCGGCCTGAGGTCCGGCTGACCCCCGGGCGCCCGTTCGCGCGGCGGTGGCCTGGGCCGGTCCGGTCGCACCTGTCACGTGGCGGGCGATGAAGGTCACGCTCACCGTCGTCAAGGGATCGCAACGGGGCCGCGCGATGGAGTTCGCCGGGCCCTGCGGTGTCATCGTGGGCCGATCGGCCGATGCCCAGGTCCACGTGCCGGACGATCCGTATGTCTCGCGACGTCACGTCTACCTCGAGGTAAGCCCGCCGCACTGCCGCCTGCGGGATCTCGACAGCACCAATCCACCCCATGTGAACGGCGAGCCTGTCGTCGAGCGTGAGCTCGCCGATGGCGACGTGATCGAGATCGGGTACACGAAGCTCCTGGTGGGCCTCAGCGACATCCCGAGCGACGCTCCCGACGACGGTTCAAGCGCCGCCGGCGGGTCCTGCCAGCGGTGCGGCAAGCCCGTGGAGGTGCGGGCGGGTGAGCGGGAGGCGAGCGGAGCGGCGGCGACCGAACCGGCGGCGGCCGGCGCAGCGGCGGCGGAGCCGCTGGCCGCCACGTGCGCCGAGTGCGCGGCGCGCACAGCCCCTCCCGCCGGGAGGCCGCCGGCGGGCGTGTGGTGCTTCTATTGCGGCGCCGACCTGGGGAAACCCGCCGGCGGGCGGGTCGCCGAGCTGACCGATCTGACCGACGTGGCGATCCACTCGTGCCGGGCACACCTGCAGCCCGACGCGATCTGCGCCGACCGGACGATCGGGCACTATGATGTGTGCCGTATCCTCGGCGAGGGGGCGATGGGGATCGTCTACCTGGTCTACCATCGTGCGACGGCACGCCTGTGGGCGCTCAAGCGCATCAAGGACCTGCGGAGCGCCGTGCTGGTGAAGCGCTTCCAGCGCGAGATTCAGATGTTGCAGCGCATGGTGCACCGGAACATCGTGCGCTGCATCCACACCGGCATCGACGAGCAGGGCGTGCCGTATCTGGTGACCGAGTACATGCCGGACGGCGCGCTCGACGACCTCGTCCAGCGGCGTGGTGGTGTCCTTGCCTTCGACGAGGCCATACGCATCGTCGGGGCCGTGCTCGACGGCGTCGAGTATCTGCACGGACACGGCATCATCCACCGGGACGTCAAGCCGGCGAACATCCTGCTCCGGGGGGCGGGGCGCATACCCGTCCCGAAGCTCGCGGATCTGGGCATCGCCAAGTCCTACTCGGACGCCGGCGGGACGTGGCGCACCAAACCGGGCACCCGGCTCGGCACCCTCATGTTCATGCCACCCGAGCAGGTGCTGGATGCCGGCACGGTCGGGGTGACGGCGGACGTCTACTCTGCGGGGGTGACGCTCTACTACCTCCTCACCGGGCGCTACTCCTTCGATTTCCCCAGTCCGGCGGAGGCCGTGCTGTTCCAGCGCGATCAGGGGCAGGTGTGGCAGGACGTCGATGCCGCGGTCCAGGCCCTCATGCGCTACCGCCGCATCAAGCACCCGTTCTCCGTGATTCTGGAGGAGGAGCCCATCCCGGTGCGGGAGCGCAACGACTCCATTCCCACGGCCCTGGCCCGCGTCGTGGACCAGGCGGTGTCGAAGGACCCGGGGGTGCGCTACCAGAGCGCGGCGGAGTTCCGGTGCCACCTGGCGGCGGCGTTGTAGAAGGAAAATGCGGCCGGCGTGCAGTACTCGTCAGCCACCTGCGTACAGGTGAAGGAAGGGGGGGATCGGGATGGCAGCACTGTGAACAGCCAGCGACAGGTGACCGAGCCGGCCCCGAACGTGTGCGGGGGGACGGACGTGGGCCTCGTGCGCGAGCACAACGAGGACGCCTTCTACGTCTCCGGGGACGGGCGGCTCCTCGTCGTCGCCGACGGGATGGGCGGCCACATGGCGGGCGAGGTCGCGAGCGCGCTCGCGGTCGACACCCTGCGGGACGTGCTGCAAGCCACGCGGCGACGGGAGATGGACGCGGGCGAGGCGGAGGCCGCGGCTGTCCTCCGGGCGGCGTTCGACGCCGCGCACCGGCGCGTCCTCGAGGCTGCCGAGGCAAGGCCAGAGTGTCGCGGGATGGGGACGACCCTCATCCTCGGGTATGTGAGCGGCGATGCGCTGCACACGTGCCATGTCGGCGACGTTCGCTGCTACATCCGCGGCGCGGACGGCCTGCTCCAGGTCACCGATGATCATTCGGTGGTCGCGGCACTAGTGCGCTCGGGCAAGCTGTCGCCGGCGGCGGCGCGCGTGCACACACGCCGCCATGAGATCCTCCAGGCCGTGGGCCTCGGCTCCGGTATCACCGCCGACGTCCACGCGCGCGGGCTGCGGCCGGGAGACCTGGTCCTGCTCTGCTCCGACGGCCTCTGGGAGATGGTGCCCGACGACCAGATCGGCGCCATCCTCGACAACGGCCACTCCCTCCGCGACCGCGTGCAGGCGCTGCTCGACGGGGCGAACCGGGCCGGCGGGCGGGACAACGTCACCGTCGTGCTGTACCAGCATGGCGGCGCTGCGGCAGAGGGCGGCTGACGCTTGCCTTCGCGGTCGGACGACACTTGCATCGGCCGCCGGCACTGCACGATATCTACGGTGAAACGCCCCGATCGCTGCATGACGGGCGGACGACTCGAGCCGTTGGCGCCTGCGGTGCGCGTTTCGAGATGCTCACCTTGATCGCAGCCTCGTTTTGCAGCAATCCGCCCGGCGCCCCGTACCGGGAGGATGAGCGGCGCCGTTCGGCTTCGGTAAGCTCTGAGCGGGCGGGGCGACGACTTCAGCCTTGACCTGGAAACCGGAGCTGCGCCAGAGTGGCCGCATAAGGAATCGCTGCAATGGGTGACGCGGTGGCCGCCTCGGTCAGGGCGTATGTCGTCTGGTGCGGCCGGGTCTCCGGGTTGTGCATTCTGTTGGCCCTCGGTTCCACGGTCTCCGCCGCCGCGACGGATGCGTGCGGCTTTCTGGAGATAGATTCGGGCACGGCTCACACCTGTGCGCTGCGCTCCGACGGCAGCGTGGCGTGTTGGGGTCTCGATGACTCTGGCCAGGCGACGCCGCCGGTGGGGACGTTCGCGCAGGTCAGCGCCGGGGGTTCCCACACCTGCGCGCTGCGTGCGGACGGCAGTGTGGCGTGTTGGGGTCGCGATGGTGTTGGCCAGGCGACGCCGCCGGCCGGGACGTTCACGCAGGTCAGCGCCGGGGTTTCCCACACCTGCGGGCTACGTGCGGACGGCAGTGTGGCGTGTTGGGGTGTCGATGACTTTGGCCAGCCGACACCGCCGGTGGGGAGCTTCATGCAGGTCAGCGCCGGGAGCTCACACACCTGCGGGCTACGTGCGGACGGCACCGTGGCGTGCTGGGGTTCTGACTTCGTTGGGGAATCGTCGAACGCACCGGGGGGGCCGTTCGCGCAGGTCAGTGCCGGGGATCTGCACACCTGCGGGCTGCGACCAGACGGCAGCGTGTCGTGCTGGGGTGAATTTTTCGGATCCCTGCCAGCGGGCCCGTTCACGAGGATTAGTGCGGCTGGGACGCACGCCTGTGGGTTGCGTGCGGACGGCAGCGTGGCGTGTTGGGGCGATAATTTTGATGGCGAATCGACGCCGCCGGCGGAGCCGTTCGCGCGGGTCAGTGCCGGGGGGCTGCACACCTGCGGGTTGCGTGCGGACGGAAGTGCGGCGTGTTGGGGTGACAACCTCTCTGGGCAGGCGACGCCGCCGGCGGCAGCGTTCACGCAGGTCAGTGCCGGGTTATTCCTTTCCTGCGGGCTGCGGTCGGACGGGAGTGTGGCGTGCTGGGGGCACGAGCCCGGACAGGAGGCGCCGCCAGCGGGGACGTTCACGCAGGTCAGTGCCGGGTATTTGTATTCCTGCGGGCTGCGTGCGGACGGGAGCGTGGCGTGCTGGAATCTTTTCGGGCAGGAGGCGCCACCAGGGGGGACGTTCACGCTGGTCAGTGTAGGGGGTGGTGGGCACGCCTGCGGGCTGCGGTCGGACGGCAGGGTGGCGTGCTGGGGCGACAACTCCTCTGGGCAGGCGACGCCGCCGGCGGGGGCGTTCACCGAGGTCAGCGCCGGGGGTGGGCACGCCTGCGCGCTGCGTGCGGATGGCGCGGTGGCGTGTTGGGGGCTCGATGACTTTGGACAGGCGACGCCGCCAGCGGGGACGTTCACGCAGGTCAGTGCCGGGGATGCGCACAGTTGCGGGCTGCGTGCGGACGGGAGCGTGGCGTGCTGGGGTGATTTTCTCGGACAGGAGGCGCCGCCAGCGGGAGCGTTTACGCGGGTCACTGCCGGGGGTGGGCACGCCTGCGCGTTGCGTGCGGATGGCAGGGTGGTGTGTTGGGGAATCGATGATTCTGGCCAGGCGACACCACCGGCGGGGGCGTTTACGCAGGTTAGCGCCGGCGCGTTGCACACGTGCGGGGTGCGCTCGAATGGTCGGGTGACATGCTGGGGAGAACTTCGAACGGAGCTGGTTGCATGCGGGGCGATCAGTGCTGGGTGCGAGAACGATACGGATTGCGGTGACGCCGTCGCTTGCACCACCGACCACTGTGCGCCGAACGATCCGGACGCTGACGTTCGGGGATGCGTGCATCGCACGAGCTGCCCGGCGCGTGCCTGCGCCGCGGGCGTCTGCGACCTGGCGCTCGGCGACTGCACCTTCATCCCTGGAACCGACGGCGCCGCGTGTGACGACGGCAATGGCTGCACGCAGACCGATGTGTGCATCTCGGGTGCGTGCGTTGGCCAGGATCCGGTCATGTGCGCGCAGCCGCCCGAGTGCCACGTCATCGGGACCTGCGACCCGGCGACGGGAGTGTGCAGCGATCCGCTCGCGGCCGACGGCACGGCGTGCTCCGATGGCAACAGCTGTGCCGCCGACGTGTGTGTGTCTGGTCAATGCATCGAGAGCGCGACGTGTGACGCAGTCGTTGTCCCCGAGGTCGTGGTGGTCGCCAATGTCAAGAAGGTCAAGGTCGTCGCTGCGGCAGAGGGCAGGGTCGGGGACATCTGGCGTGCACAGGGCTTCGTCGATTCACCGGCCGAGGCTACCCTGTCGACGGTTGCCTCCCAGCTCTCCGCCGACGACGCCAAGACGAGCTGCGACAGTATCAAGCCGATCCAGGAAGTCACGAACAAGGTAAAGGCCCGTGTCGGCAACAAAGGCCGGGTGAAGCTCAAGCTCAAGCTGAATCCCATCGGGCGCTGTCTCCTCGCCGCGTCTGCGACCGGGAACCTCACCGTTCGCGTCGAGGCAACGATCATTCGCAAGAACCCGCAGCCCGGCGAGCCCAAGAGCGAGCTCCTGAACCGGCTGGTCCGCATCGTGCGAGGGGCGGGTGGTTGAGGGTGTCAGAAGAGCTCCAGCCCCGCGCGCTCGAGCGGCCGGAAGTCGGCGTCCAGCGTGAACAGGCGTGCGCCGTTCTCGATCGCCGAGGCGAGGATGCCGGGCGAGACAGCGGGCGGCGCGGCCGAACGCCTCGCGCGTCGTCGGCAGGAACGGAAAGGCGCCGAGCCCCCTTCGTACTCGCGACGCTCGGCTTCACGGCGAACCCCGCCGATGAACTCGACCCACACTTGACCGCAGATGGCTGCCTCGTTCCGCCCCGCGAGCTGCCAGAGCCTCTCGCCAACCTCGCTCCCTCTGCCGCGCATGCTCGGCGGCGACCCGACGGATGGCGAGCGGCAGCTCGCCCTCGCGACGGCGCCGGGAGAGAGCTGAGCGGGGATTGCCGGCCTGGTCGGCGCTATCGTATGTCTCCCCGGTATGCTCGGCCTGTTCCGCCGCACCAAGGCGCTGTCCGCGTTTCAACGTGTCGGGAGCGAGCTGGGGGTCTTCACGCTCACGCTAGCGGGCATCGACGATCCCTTCGATCCCGATCCGCTCTGGGACCGCCGCTACGGCGGGCGGGCGAACGTCGTCGAGCTGCTGACGGGGGATCGTGATTTCCGATTGCAGGCCGCCCTCGACGGCTGTCGCAACATCACCTTTGCCCGCGATGCGGCGGGACGCTTCCGGGAGCGAAATCCGGTGTTCACCGACGTGGTGATGTGGCTGCCGGCCGCGCTCTGGAAGGCCGACGCCCGCCGCAACGGACAACGGATCGAGGCGCTGGCCCAGAATCTGTCCACCCTCCACCGGAAGAAACTTGCCGGCTCGCTGCCCGGCGATCGAGAGCCCAGCTATACCGTCATGCCGGACGAGGCGCTCGAGGAGGGGCGGGTGGTCTTCCAGTTCGGCTTCGGGGTTTTCGTGCCCAACGGCGAGGACGTGCTGGAAGCCGAGATCGCGTTCCATCCCCCGGACAGCCCCGATCTGGTCGCGATCCGCGACTGGTCGTTCTGGCGCAATGGGGGGCAAATCAAGCGCCCGGTGGGAGTCTACCGCGATCAGCGCTCGCTGCTCATCGTTCCCGCCGCCGCCGCGCCCGTCCGTGCCCCGCTCTGGTTCACCCGCCGCGACGGGCACATTCTCCTCAATCTCAACCCTGCGGACTCCGAGCGGCTCTACCCCGACGAGGAGCGCATCCGGGTAGTCGCCACCAGGGCGCCCGCGCACGCGACCGATCCCATCGAGTGGGTACTCGAGTATCGCGGCGGCGAGGCCGACGCCGGGGAGCCGGAGCGACTCGCGCTGCGGATGACGCCGCTCGCACGACCGGTCCGCATCCAGGACCCGGAGCCGGCGCCCGCGGCACCCGCGCGCAAGCAGGCGTCGGCGGCCCGACGCCCGCGGTCGGCGCCCGAGCCTCGATCCGCGGCAGCCCGCATCGAGCGGCCCGCCGGGCCGCGGGCGGAACAGAGCGGCGAGGCGCCGATCTCGAGCCGGCACATGCTGCGGCTGGTGGGTCTCGGCCTGGTGCGCATCGACGGCCCGCGACGGATCGATGGCCTTGGCGAGTGGGTCATCTGGTTCGACGAGGACGGCTGGCCCGTGCAGGCCGATCGCGCCACCGCGGTGGACACGGCGGCGTGCCTGGCCCTGTCCGCCACGTCCAGGAACGACACGCTCTACCTCCGGGCGCCGGGCACGCGTGCCTTCGCTCCGCTGCGGACCATCCCGTGGGGCATTCCGACAGCCAGCGGCCAGCGACTGGAGCTCCGCGCGCCCGCCGTGCCGAGTCGCTACCACGGCCTCGTGATGCTGATCCAGGAAATGGCGTTTCCGTTGAGTCCGCAGCCCCTGGTGCTGGGCCGCACGAGCCAGCGTGTCGAGGCGGTCCAGCCCGACCTGGCGATCGAGCTGCTCACCCATCCCGAGAGCCTGCGCTGGGATCCCGGTGCACGGCAGGCGGGAACGAAGCTCAACGCCGTGCACCTCTCGCGCCGGCACGCCACGCTCACGCTCCGGGACGGCATGCTCGACGTCGCGATGGCCGATGGGACCGCGCCGCTGTTCGTGCTCGACCGGGACGGCACGTATCTCGGGGGCCTCGAGCCCCGAAGCACGGGGCGCGTCTCGCTGGCAGCGGAGCAGATGATTCTGGTCGGCAGCTATCTCTTCCGCTTCCACCGCGAGACGCCGCGTACGCTGTCGACCCTGGACTGCACCGTGGTGCTCGCGGAGCAGCACGCATGAGCCGCAGACGTGACGCGTCCGTTGCGTCCCGCGGCTGGTCCGCCCGGTGATTCGCACGTTCCTCCGCGCCGTCGCCGTTCTTCTCGTCTGCGGCGCGGTCGTCTCCGGGGTCGGCTACCGGCTGCGGCTTCTCTATCATCATGTGCATCATGTGCAGCGCGCACCGGCCGGACCGCGCCCGGCGGACGGAGGGGAGCGAGTCGCCGCGGGCGTGCCCGAGGATGAGCGGCTGTTCCTGGAGCTCCTCGATGCAGGCCTGCTGACGCCGCGTGCGGACGGCGGCCTCGAGCGCGTGCCAGAAGATTACCTGTTGTTGCAACGCATCGACACGCGCGACGAGGCGTCCGCCGCGGTGCGCGAACGCCGGCGCACGGAGCGCCGCCTGCTCGAGCAGCTCGACGCCTCGGCGGTGGGCTCGATCGTGCGCACGGAGATCACGCGCTGGAACGAGACGCGGCGGGTCGTCGCCGTCCGGGACGATCGCCCCAGTCCCGATGGTGCGCGCACCACCCGCTGGTCGGCGTTCAATGCCAAAGGCCGCCCGCTCGTGTGCGGCGCCATCGTGCCGGAAACCTTCGGCTTCATCCACGCCGGCCGGCTGCAACCCGGCTTCTCCGACTGGCTGTCGGTGAGCGGCGCGCCCGGTCCGGTGACGTTTCGGACGGAGGTGGACGCCGCGGCCGCGCACACGCTCACCATCCAGGTTCTGGGCGGGCTCGTGCGGCCGCCGCCGGGCGCCAAGGTCGAGACGCTGCGCGCCGAGCCGCCGTGGCCGTGTCCCGAGGCGCCCGTGGCCCACGTGGTGCGCGTGCCGATACGGCCGAGCCCGGCACCCGTGTGGGTCGAGCTCGTGGCCACGCCGTCCATGAACTGTGCCCCGCGCATTCACGGCCTGGCCATCAGTAGAACCACGAACAGCGATGCGAGCACGTCCACCGGCTACGCAAGCTATAGCTGGCGGCCCGTCCCGCGGTCGCGGCCGGCGGGGACGTTCGTGCTGCGGACGCGCGACGGGGTGGTGCTGACCGATCCCGCGGGGAGCGGCCGGCCGACGGAGGCGACGTACGCGCTGGGCCTGCTGCCGATCGTCGGCACGGGCGGTGGTGACACGCTGAGCGTGAGCGGCCTGCTCGCCACGACGGCGCGCCCTCCGCGAGCGCTCGAGGTGTCGCTCACCATCGACAGCCGCATCCAGGACGCCGCACGGCAAGCGCTCGCCTGGGGCGTCGAACGTTTCAGAAACGACAGGTGGACTGGGGAGCGCAAGGCCGCGCTGCTCGTGCTCGATGCCGACAGCGGCGCGGTGCTCGCCGCCGCCGGCGAGCCGACCGTGCCGGTCGGGGTGCATCCGTGGGATTACGCGTCGTTCTCGGCCACGTATCCGCTGCGCGACCCCGCAACCGTCATCGCCTGGGAGGTCATCGACAAGCACAACACGCCCGGCTCCACGTTCAAGCCGGTGACGGCGCTCGCCCTCATGACGGAGCAGGACGCATCGTTCCGGGCGAAGATGCGCACCGTCTTCGGCGGTCTCGACGCCGCGGCGTTGCACCGCCTGACAGGGCTGTCCTACGGGTCGACGGAGTTCGTGGCCTATCGCGGGGCGAAGCCGATTCCGAACTTCGGCGGCGCCAATCTCGGGCGCTACGCGAACCGCCGGCAGCGCGATCCGGCCTGCGTGTCCGGCCGCGCCGACCCGGCCGCCACCAACGGCGGTCTCGGCCTCGAGCAGGCCGTGCAGTTCTCCCTCAATGCGTGGTTCGCGCGCATGGCCTTGATGGTGGAGCAGCCGAAGATCGATGCCTACGCCGAACGGGTGGAAAAGCACGCGGGCGCGCGCCTGCCGGCTCCGGAGATGGCCATTACGCACATGGCCCGCTGGCTCGGCATCGATGACCAGGATCGCCTGGACCTCGCCAGCAACGTGCCCGCGTCCGCCGCGCTCGCCCGTATCGCGGGGAACGCGTTCGACGTGCTGTACGCCGAGCTCGCGCGCAGCACCCTCGCCCAGATGGCCTACAACAAGGACGATTGGGGCGCGCGGCCGCTCATGATGTACACCGCCGCGCTCAACGGGATCGGCCAGACCATCTCCACTTCACCGCTGCACATGGCGCTCGCGGCCGCCGCCACCGCGAGCGGGCATCGCGTGCGGCCCTATCTCTTCGCCGAGTGGAATGGCGCGCCATTGCCGATCCCGCCCGCGGAGCCGCTGCCGGTCGACCCGGATCTGCTCCGCCCGCTGCGCGCCGGTCTCAAGGGCGTCGTGGAGGCCGGGACCGCGGCCGGCGCGTTTCCGCGTCCGCTCGCGTGCCGCGTCTACGGCAAGACGGGGACGGCCGAGATCGATGCCGCGCGCGAGTACAACTCGGGGTGGTTCATCGGCTGGCGGGAGCCGGGAACGCCGGGGGAGCCGCGCCTGGCCATCGCCTGCATGACGACGCACGCGACCGGCGGCTATCGGTTCGGCGGCACGGCCTGTGCGCCCGTCGTCAGCCGGGTTCTTCAGGCGCTCGAGGCCGCGCCGCAGGCGCCGAACGCGCCGGCGGCCGATGGGAATCCCGATGCCTGAGCGACGCCTGCCCCGCCTACTCCTCCGCCCTTGGGCGTGGCTCCCGACTCTGCTCACCATGCTGCTGCTGGCGGGGGCGGCGCTCGTCGGCCGCGAGCTGCGGGCGAAGGCGGGGAGCGTGGCGGTGGTCGACCGGGTCGTCATCGAAGCGGAGCACGGGGGGACGATCATCGGCTGGCGGGAGCTCGGGCAGCATCCCGGCCCGCGCGCCGCGAGCGCCCGACACCTGCACGTCGAACGCCGCGACGGCGGCTGGTGGCTCGCGAATCGCGCCCCCGATCGGCAGGTGCTGGTAGAGACCGATCGTGACCGATCCCGATACCTCCAGCGCTGGACCCTGGCGACAGGCGATCGGATCGTGCTCGCCGATGCGGCCTTCACCGTCACCTCGGCCGATGAAGCTCGGCTCGTCCTCGGGGACCCCGAGAGCGGGCGCGCGGTCACGTGGGACGACGGCGTGCTGGTCCCGGCCGGCGAGTCGGTCCATCAGGTCTGTCAATCCAGGCTGGCCCGCTGGGTGGCCCGGGCGCGCTGGGCGCTGCGCAATGCGGCGGCGAGCGCCGAGCGGGAGCTGGCGCTCTTCTCCATCGGCGGCGGCCTCAACTGCTCCGATCGCTGGCGGCGGCCCGGCCTGTCCCCGCACGCGCTGGAGATCGTGTGGGCCGCGGGACGATTCTGGCTGGCGCCTGGAACCCGTCGGGCGGATGTCCGCTTGGCGCACGCCACGGGCCCGGAGATGGCGCTCGGCGATGTCGCCGTGCCGGTCGATGGCGCGGACGGCCGCGTCACGCGAGTCATCCTCGGCAGGACGGTGTACGGCGTCGAGGCCGATCCGTCGCGCCTCACGCTCACGCCGCTGGCGAACATGGACCTCTGGCTCGACGCCCCACCGGCGGGATCCCATCTGCAGCTCGCGTGGGCGGGGGGCGGCGCCGACCCCGTGCACTGGCTGCGAGCGCAGCGCTTGAGGCTGCTTCCCGGCTGCATCGCGGTGGTCGCGCTCGGCGTGGCGCTCGCGCGCTACTGGAGCACACGCCGCCACATCGGCGGGTGGGCGATCGTGGGACGCGTCGCCGGGTCGGCGCCGGCGCTCCTCGGCGGCTGGCTCACCCTCTTGACCCTGCACGGCGCGCCGGCGCCGGACGTCATGGTACGGGTCGGGCTCGCGTGGCTCGCATGGGCGTGGGCCTCGACCGTCCTCGTGTTCCGGGGGAAGCTCGTCGGGCTCGGCGGCTGGCTCTGGTCCGCGGGCGTCGTCCTCGCGTTCTCGGGCCTCATCGTGCAGTTGCAGCTCGGCGCCGGCGCCGAGAACACCCGCTGGATGAGCTTCGTCACCAAGCAAGCGCTGCTGCTTGCCCTGGCGGGCTGGAGCATCGCCCTGCTCGCCCTGTTCCCGCGCACCGCGTGGCGCGCCGTCTGGCTGCGGGTGTTCGGCAACGAGCTCTGGGCGGTCGGCGCCGGCGTGCTGCTCGTGGGCGTCATGATCGGACAGCTTGCCGTCGGCACGGAAGAGGGGATCGCCGGCCTGCAACCGGTCGAGCTCAGCAAGAGCGTGTTCGTCGTCCTGCTCGCGTTTGTCGGCATGCACGTCACCGAGATCCGCCGGCGTGACACGCGTGCGTATCGGCGCGCGCCCGTCGCCTTCCTCGTGCCGTTCCTGCGCGCGGTGGCGATCTTCGGGCTCGTCGTGCTGAGTCTTCTCGTCGGCGTGCGGGACTTCTCGCCGCTGATCATCCTCGGCCTCGTCACGCTCGCCTGGCTGTGGAAGGTCGGCGGCCTGCCGGAGGAGGCGGCGCGTGGGTGGCGGTGGTGGTTGCTGCGGCCGGCCGTCGTTCTGGTCGGCGCCCTGCCGCTGCTCGCGGGCTACGTGGCCCGTGCCGATCCCAGCGTGCTGCCCGACGGCATGCCGCAACGCGAGCGCGTCATGGTCTGGGCGGCGCCCGCGCTGCACCCCCACAGCGGCGCCCAGGTGCTGGCCGCCATGGAGGCGGCCGGCGACGGCGGGTGGTATGGCCGGCTCGGCGACGTCCAGTGGTTCGGCCGCAACGGCGAGGTGATGGACCTTCCGGCCGTGAAGGACGACTTCGCGGTGGCGTTCCTGCTGCACCGCTTCGGAGCGGTTGCGGGCCTGGTGCTGCTGGGTGCGCAGCTCCTGTACGTTTTTTTACTGTTCAGCCTGGGACGCCGGATCGCGGCGCGCACCGGCGCCGGCGACTTCCGGGAGCAGAGCGCAGGGCTGGTGGCTGGCTACGCGCTCTATGGGCTTGCCTGGATGCAGATCGCCCACTGGACGATTGCCTGGGGCAACACGCTCGGGCTGCTGCCGGTGATGGGCCAGCCAATGACGTGGCTGTCGGTGGGGAACAGCCATCTGCTCGGCTTCGGGCTGGTCACGCTCGCGGTTGCGTTGGGCACGGCATGGGCGGAGGGGAGTCAGAACCCCTTCCCGGGCGCCGCCGCGAGCGCGGGGAACGGGTAGTGCAGTCCCACCTTGCGCAGCTCGCGCGCGAAGGGAATGTCCACCGGCCGGTAGAACTGGATCCGCTCCGGTTGATAGTCGGCTTCGTAGAGTGGCACGCGGGTATACTCGATCCCGTCCACGGCCGACCGGCCGGCGAAGCGGCAGTCGCGCACCGTGGGAAACACCCCCCGGTCCGCGGCGTCGTACTCGAGCTCGCCGCCGTAGAGCCAATCGTAGAAGGCGCGGCGCTCGTTGCGCGCGCGCAGTCGCTCGGGCCGGCGGTCCTTGAGCGAGTACGCGATGAAATAGCGCACACCCATCGCCTCCGGCGCGAGGTCGCCGTCGATGTCGAACACGTCGTAGAGGTGGGACTTGGTGAGATACACGTCGACGGCACCAAGCTGCTCGGTCGGCGCCGGCAGCAGCTGGCGCAGCTCGGCGATGTGGCCGGCGTTCAAGTGCGTGCAGCCGTGCGACATCGGGCCGCGTGACAGGAGCCAGAGGTAGCGGTACGGGGTGCCGTCGTCCGTGCCGGGCCCGACGGTGCGCCACGCCGGCGGCAGGAAGGACGTCGCCCGCACGTCCATCTGCCACCAGAGCGTGTGAATCGAGTTGTGGAGCGTCGGGCCGACGTGCATGTACGGCAGCCACGGCGAGTAGCTATACGACTCGTCGGTCGGGATGTGATCGATGGTCCGGCTGCGCTGGTGGAACGTGAAGGCGCGCCGGCCGGGGGTCGGGTACTGCGGGATCTCGCGGCCGCGCCAGGTGGTATAGGCGTTGACCGTGCCGACCGGGTAGATGGCGGTGAACTCGTCGAAGACCAGGGCGTCGTCCCGGACCGGGTAGATGCCGCCGCTGACGCGGTCGAGGAGGGCGACGAAGGGCGCTCGGAGCGGCTCGAGGGCGCCCGGCGCATCCGGGTGCTCCGGGACGCGGCGGAACAGGTCGTCGAGCGCGGCGGCGACGTCGCGCTCGAGCGCCGCGACGAACAGGCGCGTCGGCAGCATGGCGTTGAGCAGCTCGAGTCTGCCGTCGTTGTCGAGGCGTCGGCCGTGCGCCTGCACGCGTGTGGCCCAGCGGCGTATCACGGTGTCGAGCGGCATGCGGATGTGGAACACCCGCCCGGGGTTGAGACGCGCGAGGAGCGTGAGATTGCGGGCGCGCAGCGCCGCGGGGGCGAGGTCGTCTTCCTCGCCGATCAGGCGCTCGAGCTCGACCGCGGCGAGGTCCCGCTCGAACTCCGCGAAGGCGGCGTTCTGGGTTGGCACGAGGCGGCCGCTGTCGATGAGCGCGCGATAGGCGCGCTGGCGCTGGCGCAGATCGCGGGCATATTCGCCGAGCACGTCGTCGGTGAGCACCACGGTGACGCGGAGCTGGTTGCCGCGGCCGAGGTGGATGTGCAGGCGGCGCGGATCGAGCGTGCGCGGGGCGAACCCGGTGTAGAAGGACGGCTCGCGCCGGTCGTAGTACACCCCGTAGCGCGGCGGCTCCTCCAGCACTCGACCTGCGCTCGGGCGGTCGCCGGGGAGCGCCGGGGCGGCATGGTCGCGTGCCGCGGTGGTCGCCGCGAAGGCGAGAACGAGACAGAGCGCCGTCACCGGCGCGAGCGGCGTCGGACGCCATCCGTTCGGAGCCGCGCTCGGCCTCGCCGGGCGCAGCATGCGCGAGCCTACCCCAGGTTCCGCGTAGGGCTCGCAGGGGCTATTCTCCATCCTGCTATGGCCCGTGCCGCTATCGCTCATGCTGCTGCCCCTGGTGCCATTCCGGATGCTGCTCTTGCCCATATTCCCCCCGTCCCCACGCCACTCACTTGAGCCGTAGCTTCGTGCGGTCGATCGTGTGGCCGGCGCCGACCTTCCGCAGCTCGCGGTTGAGCTCGAACCCGGTGGGGCTGTCGAACGCCACCCCGCGAATACGATAGAACTGAATCGGCTCCGGCGCGAACGCGGCTTCGTAGAGCGGCAGGTCGCGCAGCGTCTCGGCCGGCTCGGCCTTGCGGCCCGCGAACCGACAGACCGGAACCTCCGTGAGGCGGGTGCGGCCCACCTCGGCGAGGACGACGTTGTTGCCGTAGAGCCAGCGGTAGAACGGCTCACGCCGGTTGGCGACATATGCCTTCACCGGCGTGTGGTCGTTGCTCCGAAACGCCAGGTAATACTGCACGCCCATGACCTCGGGCGCGCCATCACCTTCCACGTCGAAGACGTCGTAGCACTCGGGGCGGTTGCGGTACGTCACAAGCCGCCGCAGCACGTCCGACTCCGACGGTACGATCTGGCGCAGCTCGCTCATGTGCCCCGAGGCGAGCCGCGTGCAGCCATGCGAGGTGGGTGCGCGGCTGATGATCCAGAGGTTCTGGTAGGGCTTGCCGTCGCGGTCGCTCCGCGCGGTGCGCCACGACGCTGGGAGGAACGGCGTGGAGCCGAGCGCGCAGCGCACTCCGGCGTTGTGAAAGGCGTTGTACGTGATGCCGCCCGCGTGTTGATAGGGCAGCATGGTGATGAACCCGTACCCGGGGTTCGGCGAGAGGTAGTCGATCATGCCGGTGACGCCGCGGCCCTGCGTCCGCGGGATGAGCGGCCAGACGCCCGTGACACCGAAATCGGGCAGGCGCTCGCCTTTGTAGACCGTGGTCGCCTCCACGGTGCCCGCCGGGTAGATGGTGGTGAACTCGACGGCCGCGATCTCGCCGTCGCCCACGCGGTAGCGCCCCGCGGTCGCCTGCTCGAGGAACGCCTGCGCCGCGGCGCGGAAGGCGATGGTCTCCGGGCCGGCCGCGCGCGCGTGCTCCGCCGCGTGCGCGAGGGCGTCCGCGAGCGCCGGAGAAAGCTCGTGGAGGTTCACCCGGCCCGGCAAGATGGCGTTTGCGGCGTCGAGCGTTCCGGCCGTCGTCGCGAGATCCGCGCCGCGGAGCACTCCGTGCCAGGCCACGGCGATCCGGTCGAACGGCATGCGCACGCGAAAGACGCGCCCGGGGTTGAGCGCGCTCATGATCTCGACGCTCTTGTCGCGATAGCCGTGCGCGCCGAGGGCGGTCCGGCTCGCCGCTGCCTGCGCCGCGCCCACCCGCTCGAGCTCGGCGAGGAAGTCCTCGTAGGCGCGGTTGGTGGTCAGCTCGATCACCCGTCCATCGATCACCTCTTGATAGATCGTACGCCGCAGCAGCAGGTCGTCGAGGTAGGCATCGAGCTCGGCGTCGCCGAGCACGAGCGTCGTGCGCACCTGGTTGCCGCGCGCGAGCCGGATGTGAAGCCGCGCCGGATCCTGGGTGCGCGGCGCGAAGCCGGTATAGAAGGACGGTTCGTACCAATGAAAGTAGACGCCCGGCGGCGGCGCGGCGCCGTCCCACGTCATCTCGCTCGCCTCGAGAGCAGCGTGCGCGTGTGGCGGCGCGAGGCCGAGGCCGAGTGCGAAGGCAAGCACGGCGAGCGCGCGGCGCGGCGCATCCGTCCGTTCCGCGTGATTCCGAGCTGCTCTCTTCTCCGCGACGAGTCGCCGTGGGCTCATTGCAGGACCTCCTCGAGGGAGACGGTGCCGTCCTTGGCAGCGGTCGACGGTCCGTCGAACGCCGCGAGCGCCGGGAGGTTCTTCAAATCGTCGTTGCCGAGAAACGGGCGACACTGGAAGAGCCAGAGCTTCCCGCCCTCGAACCCGAACTCGATGTCCCAGGGGCGGGGCACCCCGGTCGGGTCGCGCACCGGTTCGAGTTGCGCGCTGATTGCCTGCCCCGCCGCGACGAGCTCCGCGAGCTCCGCGGGAAGGAGCACCGTATCACCACCCGACGAGGGGACCACGCGGCTGCCGCCATCGCCGTCGAGATCGTTGCGCCACGGGGACTTGTAGAGCGTCACCAGCTCGACGCCGGTCGGGGACCAGAGCAAAGTCTCGGCAGACGTCCCATCCACAGCGCCGCCCACGCCCTCCGAGGTCGCGACCAGCATCTTGCTCGGCGCGCCGGAATTGCTCCGGGCGCCGGACATCACGTCGGCCGTCACGAGCACGCCCGACTTCTCCGACGGCACGGACTCGAGGATGACCACCGAAGACAACACCCAGGCCGGATCGTCGATCAGAGTCTGCCGCCATGAGAAGGAGCGAAACTGGAACGGCGAGGCCCAGACCTCGACGAGGGCGGCGTAGAGCTCGTCGAGCGATGTACGGTTGAAGAGCGTGAGGTTCAGCCCCGCCCCGTTGAAGTCGTCGAGGTCCTCCACGTTCGTATCACTGCGCACGAAACAGCCGACGGTGCTGGTCCCGTTGGGTGAGAGCAGCCCATTGCGGTCGAGTCCGTCGCGGATCGCCTGCCGCAGCTCGGGCGCGATCGGCGTGGCGCGAATCGACTGCCGGATGATCTCGAGCCGGGGCGCGATCCAGGCCGACAATTCCTGCTCGCTCCGGCGCTTCGGTAGGAGTCCGCCGAAGAACTCGCGGTACGTTTGCTCGACGAACGCCGGCAGGGGATCGCCTGGGCGCGCGATGCCGAGCGCGCGGAGCTTGTCCGGCACGACTACGCGGGCGTGCTGATAGTGATCGTAGTAGGCCCCGAAGGGCACCACGATGCCGCGCGGCACGCGGGAGGGAAAAAGGTGCTTCAGCTCCCCCAGGTAGGCGGCCTTCGGTCCGCAGAAGACGCCGGAATCCTTGCGCCGCACCTCCGTGAGGTCGATCGGCAGCCGCTTGCCGAGGTCGATCTTGCTGCGATCGATGTGCAGCTTGCGGCCGCCGCCGAGCCTGCCGTCGGCCGTGCGCTGCACGTTGCGCGTGTAGTCGCCGTATGCCAGGTGCTCCTCGGGGCTCATGGCCGATGCCGCCTTGAGAATGACGCGGCCGCCTTGTGTGGCGATCAGCAGTACGCGCTCGCCGTCGTGCTTGCGCACCGTGGCGAACGCGGTCGGACCGAGGACGACGTTGGGGATGCCGAGGGCGCGCGCCAGGAGCTGCACGTGCGACAGAAGATTGCCCTCGCCCTGTGTCAAGATGCCTGCCGCCGGTTCGAGATCGGCCGGCGTCTCTGCGAGCGCCACGATCTCGTCGCGCGCATGGGCCCCGGTCGCGGGGGCGATCCGCAGGAGGCCGAGAGCGAGACCGGGGTTGAGCGCCCGGATGTCGCCCGTCACCTCGGTGCCGAAGATGTGGTGCCGCGGCCGCGAGCTGCCAGCCACGACGTCGTCGAGGCGCCGGGCGAACTGGGCGTAGAGCAGGAGGGGGGAGCCACGCAAGATGTCGTCGCGCAGGCCGGCCGTCTGGGGCAGCAGGAAAGTCCACGGTGCCGCCACCTCCGCGAAGGCGAGCTCGACGCTTGCCTGCGCCCACTCGGCGACCCGTTCCGCGCGTTCGAGGATGGCCGCGAACCGCTGGCGCGGGTGCTCCCCCGCGGCCAGCAGCTCGGCGACCACGCTCGCCGCCGCCTGGCGCTCGCGTGCGCCCAGCAGGCCGGTGCCGTACCCGGCGTCGACGAGCGCGGCGAGGGTTCGCAGATGATCCCGCACCGTGAGGGCGCCGCCCTCGAGGACGGCGGTACCCCGCTGTTGCACCACCAAGGCCGCGGTGATCTCGAGATCGACGAGCCGGCGCGCGTCGGCCGCCGCGATCGTGCGCGCCGCCACGGCCTCGCGGGCGCGCACCATGAGCCGTCCGAGCGCCGCCAGGGCGTCGATCGGCGCGGCGCTCGCGGGCGGTGCCAGCGCCGCGAGCTCGGCGCGTAGCGTGGGATCCGCAATCGCCGCGATCTGGGGGCGTAGCGCACTCTCGTCGAGCGTGGTGAGCTTCTCTATCTCGCGGATCAGCTCGTCCACCTGGGTGCGCACCGCTCCCTGCGCCCGGTCGCGATACGCGGCGAGCCCGGGGATCAGGCCGGCCGAGATCTGGTTGTGCACGGCGTCCTTGAGTGGCTTGAAGTCGGGGCGCACGGCTTCGATACGCACAGCCTGGTTGCGCACCTTCTCGACCTGGCCGAGATCGTCGCGGACGAAGTACCGCCGCTGCAGCTCGTAGGCGAGCAGGAAGTCCCGCCCGCCGTCGAACCCCGGCGGGGTCAGATAGCGTTCGAAGAAGCGTACCGACGCCCCGGTCTCCTCCTCGGCGCTCGAGAGCCCGCGGTAGGCCTTCAGCTGGGCGAGCTTGTGCGTGGGGTTGGTCTCGACGAAATACTTCTCGAGGATGTAGCCCCGCACGAGGTCGTCATGGTTCGGAAACGAGTTCCACAGATACAGATCCCGCGAGAAGATGTTGGCGATGTACATGCGGTCGCGGGCGAGCGCCTCGGCCCATGGGGCGCGATACGCGGCGCAGAAGAGCGGGTCCTTGCACGGCACGCGCACCTGGCCGCCGGGCCCCTGCACCGGGAGCTTCCGGCCGTCCCGGCACAGGCAGAAGTTCTCGGTGTAGGGCCCCTTGAGCTTGCTCAGGCAAAGGGCGAAGTTCTGCTTGAGCTCCGCCTGTTCCTGCAGCGACAGCTCAGGTGCGTGGAAGGCCGGGGCTGGCTCGGGACGCGCGACCAGCCCCACGGCGATCCCGACCGCCACCAACGTGTGCACGCCACTCGTCACGATAGCGCCCCGGCAGTGGCCGCGAAGCCGGCGGGCAGCATTCCTAGCCGAAAAGACGAGCGATGCAAAACCAACGGGTGCATTGGTCAATCTGGCAATTCGCGGGCGTCGCGGTATGCTGGGGTCGATGAGGCGGTCGCATGTCGCCGGTGGCCTGGTGGGGGCCGTCGTGCTCGGGCTCCAGCTTCAGTGCGCGGTCGGTGCCGAGCCTCCGCCCCCGGCCGCGGCGCGCGCCTGGCTCGCAACCGTCGAGCCCGCTGCCGACCTGCAGGCCTTCCTCGAGCGGACGCTCGTCGAGCTGGCGGGCCGCGATACCAAGCTGCGCACGACGGACGTGCGCGTGGCGCTTCTCGACCTGACGCGAGGCGAGCCGCCGCGCCTGGCGCAGGTTCGCGGCGAAGGGCCCATCTATCCCGCCAGCGTCGTGAAGCTCGTCTATCTGATGGCGGCGTACGCGTGGCAGGAAGCGGGACGTCTCACCATCGACTCCGCTCTCGATGCGGACCTCACGGCGATGATCCGCCAGAGCAGCAACCATGCGACGCAGCGGGTCTTCGCGCGCCTGACCGATACCGAGCCCGGCCCCGAGCTGCCGGCCGACGCGTATCGGCTCTTTCGCGAGCGGCGGCTCGCCGTCAAGCGCTGGCTCGAGTCGCTTGGCATCACCGACCTGCACTGCGTGAATCCGACCTACGATGGGGGTGGAGACCTCTTCGGCCGCGATCGACAATTTCTCCGCGACGCGACGGTACCCGGCGCGCCACGCAGACCCAACGGCGAGTATCCCAACCGGCAGGCCATGACCGCCGTCGGGACGGCGAAGCTCCTGGGACTCCTGGCGACCGATCGCGCCCTCACCCCGCAGGACTCGGCGATCGTGCGCGCGCGCATGCGCCGTGACCCCGCCGAGCAGCCGTACCTCGTGCACCGCATCGCCGGCGGGGCCAGGCGCCTGCCCGGCGTCGAGGTGTTCGCCAAGAGTGGCACGTGGGGACCGGACTACGCCGACGCGGGGATCGTGCGCGACGCGCGCGGCCGCCAGTTCGTGCTGGTCGTGTTCACCGAAGCGAGCCCACCGTACCGGGGCAGTGTGATTGCGGAGATCGCCTGGCGCGCCGGAGTGCATCTATTCACTTCGCCGACGGCCGCTGGCGAGCGCGTCGCGCCGGGCAGCGGCTGAGCCACGGCCCCAGCCGCCACACACCGAACGGCTCCGCCGGGTCGCCGCTCATGCCTCTACCGCCGACGGGCGCGACCCGGTGTCCTCTTCCGTCTGGTCCACGAGCTGTGCCGGCAAGCGGCCGTGCTCGCGAATCACCGCGGCGGTGACCGCGATCCACACCACGACCAGCAACACGTTGAAGGCGAAGAACGTTTCCGTATGCAGGGCCAGGATCTGCACCCCGATCAGGACGGTGACCGCGGCGAGCCCGTCGCCGATGCGCACGAAGAGACTGTCGATCGTCGGCTTGCCCTTGTACTTCACCTCCGCCGTCGTCGGCAGCCAGAGCACGTGTCGGGCCGTGTTGTTGATGGAATAGTCGGCCGAGTTCTCCGCCACCTTCATCAACTTCACGACGCCGAGGACCGGGAGCAGGAACATGGCCGAGTACGAGGAGAGGGCGACGAGCGGCAGCAGCAGCAGCACCGCGGCCAGACCACCGTACTTGAGGAGCCGCGAGGCGACGAACGCCTGCAATACCAGCGCGACGGCGTTGACCCACAGGAAAAAATTGCCGTAGAACGCCGTCGTGCCGTGCTTAATGAACCGCGACACGGCGGCGGCGTCCGTCACGCCCTGTTCGCGCGCGTGCTCCTCCAGGACTTCTTGCACCATGCGGAACAGGAGGTTCTCCCCGTTGGTGTTGACCCAGCTCATCAGCAGTGTGATTGCGGCAACGGTCGCGAGGTAGCGGTTCGTGAAGATCACGTCGAGTGCGGCGCGGCCGCTGGTGGCCGCGGGTCTTTTCCGGGGCCCGGCCAGGGCGCCCTCGCCGATCGGCCCGCGCGCGTCGGCGAGATAGGTGAGGCCCACCGAGGCCGCCAGGGGCAGCAGGGCGAGAAGCAGGAGGAACTCCGTCTCCACCAGGCCCGAGCTCACCAGCCGTTCGGTGATCCACGAGCCGGCCGCCGCGCCCACCGTCGCCCCGATGGCGATGAGGGGGATCAGCCGGCGGCCCTGCTCGTCCGTGTAGAGATCGGCGGCGAACGCCCAGAACTGCGCCACCACGAACGCCCCGAACATCCCGACCCAGAGATAGAAGACGACGCCCACACCCGGCACCTCGCCGACCAGAAAGTTCGGCTGCAGGAGCCAGAACAGCGCCAGGTTCGACATGCAGAAGAGGGTGGCGCGCGTGATGAGGGCGCTGCGGCCATGCCGGTCGCTTAGCTTGCCGTAGGCGTTGACGACGAAGACCAGCAACAGGCTTTGGCCGAAGCTGGAGTAGGCCTTGACCTCCATCTTCGAGAGCGCCGGGATGCCCGAGACCGCGATCCATCCCTCGCGCAACGGCTTGACGAAGTAGTACGCACACAGGACGAGGAAGACGTTGGCGAACATGAGGAGCGCGGTCGATCCCTCGCCGGCACGGACGTCGGTGAAGAGCTGCAGCACACGCTCGGTGTAGGAGGGCTTCACGGGAGCACGGCGCGCGGGCGGCGCCGCTCTTTCATCCCATCATTCGCGGCCGTGTTTCAACCTGCGTCGGCGGGCTGGGGCCGTTCTGGCTTCCCCGACGACGAACGGCACCGGCGCGCCCGCCGCCGACCAACGATGCTGCCTGCCCCCGTTGAGGCGAAACGGGAGGATTCGATGGCGGCGCGACCGCGGAGGTGGGAGGATACGGAGGCGGGTGGGCACGTGAAGGTCTCAGGGCTGCGCGGGGGGTGCGTGCGCTTCTCTATGTCACCGGATGTCACCGGCGCGGTCCCGTGATAGTGAGGTCCACGACATCGGCACGACCCCGGCGGATCGGGTTCGGCTCGCGCATGCCGCGGCATCGGCAATCGAACGTGTGCCCCCCGTGACGGCCTCGGTGATGCGGCGGTTCGCAGAGTCGAGCGCGCTGGCGGCTGTTGTGGTTGCCAGTATCGGCGCGTGCGAGCTGCGCGACGCGGTCTCCGTGCGACGCGTCCCAGTCGCCATCCCCGCCGTGACGACGGCCGGCGCCGAAGCGCCCGCCCCCGACTGGCCTCCCGCCCGCGAGCCGCTGGCGCGCCGGCTGATGTACGAGCCCCTCGAGATTCCGCTCAACGTCGGTGCGGGTGGCGGTGTGAGCGGGGCCCGACGATTGCAACTCGTGTTTCCCAGCGACGGCCACACCGTGACCATCAAATGGAAGATCTCGCCACGGCACGACGCCGACGGCTGGAACAACTCGCCGCGCAAGGAGCTGGCCGCCTACGTCATGCAGCAGTGGTTTCTCGATCCCGAGGACTACGTGGTGCCGACGAGCTTCGTACGCTGCATACCGCTGGCGCAATACCGGGTCTTCAAGCCGGACATCGCCCCGACCATCCGGGGGACGCAGTGCGTGCTCGGCTTCGGGTCCGTGTGGCTCGAGGACGTCTTCGCACCCGACCCGCTCTACGAGGCGGAGCGCTTTGCCACCGACCCCGTCTACGCCACGCACTTCGCCGACTGCAACCTGCTCACCTGTCTCATCGAGCACCGAGACGGGCGGCGGGTCAATTTTCTCGCGACGAAGCGGGAGGAAGGCCGGCGGATCTTCACCGTCGACAACGGCATCACGTTCGGTGCGCTGGTGTACGACTTCTTCGTTCGCAACTGGGACCAGATTCGCGTCCCGAAGCTGCCGAAGCGATCCATCGACCGGCTGCGGCGGATCAGCGCCACCGACATCAGCGCGCTGGCGGTGCTCGTCGAGATGCGAGCGGACGAGGCTGGCGTCCTGCGGCCGGTCCGAGGTGAGTCGGCCATGAACCTGCGGAGAGGCGTTCGCGTTGCCCGCGGACGGGTTCAGCTCGGACTGACGGCGCGCGAGATCGACGGCGTCGCGCGCCGCCTGCGGCACCTCCTCGAGCGGGTCGACGCCGGCGAGGTGCCGGTCTTCTGAGCGGCGATCTTCCCTCGGGGTCTGCAGCGCCCGTCGCCTGGCGGCGCGCCCAGCGACTACCTACTACAATACTACTGCAATACTACTGCACTACTGCAATGACGCTCCCGGCTCCCTTCGCCCGCAGCTCTGCGCTACTCTGCGACCCCGCAAATCGGACGGGAGTCTAGTGGCTATTCTGTCCCGGAGGCCGTGTCGATGAAGGGGCTGTGGCGCCGGATGGGCATCGAGTCGGGCGAGGAGGCCGTGTGCGCCTGGAGCGCGATCGCGCTCTTTCTGGTTGGCTGGGCATCCGTGTCGATCACGAACGCGTCGGAAACCCTCTTCCTCAAGCGGGTCGGCGTGGAGCTGCTGCCGTTCGTCTTTCTCGCCAACTCGGCGCTCCTGGTGATGACCACGAGCGCCATGGGCCGTATCGCCGCCCGCGGCGATCATGCCCGGCGGCTCACGAACACCTTGCTCGTTCTGAGCTCGGGGATTCTACTCCTGTGGCTTCTGGTTGCCGCCGACGTCCGGTACGCCCTCTTCCTCCTCGCCATCGCCTCCAAGCAGGTCGAGTCCATCGGTCTCCTCGCTTTCTGGATCACTCTGGGTGGGCTCCTCCACAGCCGGCAGGCCAAGCGGCTCTACGCTCCGCTCATGGCCGGGGGCACGCTCGGCTCGATCGCGGGCAGCTTCGCCTCCGGTCTCGTCGGACGGGTGTGGGGGATCGCGAGCGTGCTTGCGGTGGCGGCGGCGGCGTTGCTCCTCGCCGGAGCGCTGACGATTCCGCTGCGCCGGTTTCTTCCGCCGTGGCTTGGCCATGCGCCGGCTCCGCCGTCGCGGGGGGCGGAGCGCGCCAGGAAGTCGCTACCGCTGCGTGCGCTCTGGCGCGAGGGCCGGCTGTTCCGCTACGTCGCGGCGAGCAGCGTGCTCAGCGGGTTTCTCGGCCCGTTGCTCTATTTCCAGTTCTCCTACGTCGCCGATCGCGCCACCCAGGGCAGTCTCGGCGAGCAGCACCTCCTGGACCTGTACGCGCAGCTCCGCGGCTGGATCAACATCGGCGTCTTCGCGTTGCAGGTCTGGGGCACGAGCGGGCTCTTCCGGCGCTTCGGCCTGCCGCTGGCGGCATCCCTTTCGCCATTGATCTACTTGGTCGGCTTCGCCGGGCTCACGCTGCGGATGAGCCTACCCACCGGCGTGAGCGCGATGGCGGGCGCGCAGCTCCAGGATCACGCCGTCTACGATCCGGCGCAACGGATCCTTCTCACGTTGTTCCGGGAACGCATCCGCCCCGCGGTGACGGCCGTCGTGGATGGTCCGCTCAAGCGCGGCGGTGCCGCGGTCGGAAGCCTAGTGATTCTGGGCGCGCTCGCCCTCGGCAGTCCCGTGTGGGTCGGCGTGACCGGGTTGCCCTTCGCCATCGTGTGGCTCGGCATCGCGCTCGCGCTGTGGCGCATCTATCCCTCGCTGCTCCTCGAGGCGGCGGCGCATGCGAGTGGACCGGATGCGGGTGACGCGGGTTCTCTCGGCCGGCTGATGAGCAGCAATACCGCGCGCGGCCTGGAGAGGTCGCTGATCGATCCCGACCTCGAGCGCTGCCGCGCCGCCTGCCGCCTCCTCGGCGAGGCGCCGCGGGATTGCGCGGCGGCAGTGTTGGCGCGGGCGGCGCGTCGGGCTTCCGATGCCAATCGGCTGCTCGTCGTCCGCACGCTGGAAGGCGTGCTCGCGCGGGACGATGGCGTGGCGCCCCCCACGGCAAAGGAAGTCGTGACCGAGCTGGAGGCGCTCGTTGCAGCTCCTCTCGGACTGCCGGAGCTGGAGCGCGCCATTCTCGTCCGCGCTTATGGGACGTACGCAACCAGCGGGCGCCCCGGGGGCGGACGTTCCCGGCGCTGCCAAGATCTGCTGCGGCAGCTCTGCGCCGATCCGGCAGAAGCGGTGCGACTCGCGGCCGCGGCGGCCCTCCGGCGGGCCCAAGCGAGCCCCGCGCCCGGGGCCCAGGTAGCGCGCGACCACGGCCTCGACCCTAACCTCGATCGCAGCCGCGACCCCAGCCGCAGCGACACCCTCGCAGACACCCTCAGCAACGCCCTCGGGAGTACCCTGGACAGGACGCTCAGTGCGGCGCTGCGCGCCGCGAACCCGGCGGTCCGCCATGTGGCCCGGGCGGAGCTGCGTGCGATACTGCTGCAGGCAAACGCGACAAACGGCGCAGACGCTGGAAACAGTGCAGACGCTGCAAGCCGTGCAGACGCTGCAAACCGTGCAGAGGGTGCGGACGGCGCTTCCCCGGGGGCAGACGCCCGATGGACCTCGGGCCTAGCCCTCCTCACGGACCTACTCCCCGAGCGCGGCGACCGGGCCGCGGCCATCGGCATACTGGCCGACGTGGCCCGACGTCACGGGGCGCGGGTCGCCCCCGCCAGCGCCGCGGTGCTTGCCTGCCGCGAGGACCCCGATCCGGCGGTCCGCACGCAGGTGATTCGCTTCGTCGGCGCCCTCGGCCGCGACGAGCACGCCCCCTGGCTGATCGAGCGGCTCACGGCGCGGAACCGCGCCGAGGCGGCCGCCGCCGCCGACGCACTGCGCACCCGAGGCGGCGCGGTCCTGAATCTGCTCCTCGACGCGCTGCACTGCGGCGCGCGCAGCACGCAAAACGCGATCCTCGAGATCCTGCGCGAGCTGCCGGCGGCGCCCGATCGGCTCCGCGGCCTCGTCGACTGCGAGATCGACCGCATGCGCCGCGCGGCGATGTTGGCGTACGTGCTGCGGGCGAGGCAGGTCTCGGAGCTGGTGCTGATGCGGCTCGAGGAGCGGATCCAGGAAAGCGCGGATACCGCCCTCCGGCTCCTCGCCGCGCTGCTGCACGATGGCCGCGTCGTCAAGCTCTGCCGCCTGCTCGGCCGACGGCTCGATGCGCGCGAGCACGCCGTGATCGTCGAGGCGCTGGAGGCGACGCTGCCCCCGGAGCCGCGCGGCCGTCTCGTCCCGCTCCTCGAAGGCCGCGACCCCGCGGCGCGGGCGTTGGAGGCGGCGAAGGCCCTGGGCACCGCGCTGCCGGCGTTCGATGCCGCCCTCGACGAAGCGCTCTCGGGAAGCGACCGTCTGACCCAGGCTTTTCTGTGGGCGACCCTCGATGCCGAAACGCTGGCGCGCCGCGGCGGCGCGAGCAATGCGCCGGTGGCGGACGCGACGGGCTCGCCTCTGGCTCCCTCCGCCGAGATGAGAAAGGATGGCGAGCGAGGCTTTCGGTGCCTACCCGGCGACTCCGGGGTCGTGGGGGGTGGGCCGGCGGCGGAAACAGCAGAGACGGCAGGCACGGCAGAGACGGCGATGCGGAACTCGGTGGAGATCGTGCTACAGTTGCGGAGCCTCGACATCTTTCAAGAGCTCACCACCCGCCAGCTGACGGACCTGGCAGCAGTCGTACGAGAAGAAGCGTATCAGCCCGGTACGGTCATCGTGCGCGCGGGGGCGTTCGACGACTGCATGTACTTCATCGTCGACGGCACGGTCCGGATCGTCGGCGGCGATCGGACGCTCGCCGAGCTCGGTCCTCGGGAATTCTTCGGCGAAATGGCCATGTTCGACGGCGAGACGCGCTCGGCGACCGCCGTCGCCGCGAGCCAGGCCCGCCTGCTGCGCCTCGAGCGCCAGGATCTCTTCGCCGTCATGGAGGAGCGCCCCGGCATCGCCATCGCGATCTGCCGGATGCTCACGCGCCGGGTGCGGCAGCTCAATGAACGGCTGGAGGCGGCGCAGAGGAAACGGTAGGCCCAGGGTTGCCTACGGCGAGCTGCCCCATGCGGGTAGCTTCGCGCCCGCCAAGCCACAGCCACCGGCGCTACTGGCGCCTGACCACCCGCACCAGGATGTCGAGGAGCTTCGTCTCGCCGCCGGCTTTGGGCGTGACCGAGCCGCTCACCCGCACCCGCAGACCCTGTGCGCCGGCTTGGCGGAGGAGACACTTGCCGATCGGGTTGAGCTTGAGCTTGAGCTTGGCCTGGCCGGACTTCTTGATCTTCTTCTTCGCGGCCTTGGTGATGGCGGTGTCGCGCGTCGCGTGGGCGCAGGTGGCGGCGGCCGCCGTCACGGCGATGCTCGCGTCGCGCTGCGCCCCCGCGGTGGGTGGGCTCTCGAAGAACCCCTGAGCGGCGCATTGATCCCCCGGCGCGCCCGAGCAGGTGGTCGTGATCGTCGCGGTCTTGGCCTTGGGGGCGATCTCCACCACGTCCTGCGCCACCGTGATCACCACATTGCAGTTCGGATCCTCGACGCACGCGCCGGCGGCGCAAGACCCGGTGACGCACCCGGTCGCCTTGTCGACGGTGCACGCGGAGCCGTCCCCCGTCACCTGCGACACGCAGCCGGCAATGGGATCGCAGACCTCGGCCGTGCACGTGTTCGTGTCCTGCGCACAGGACAGCGCGGCACCCGCCCGGCACGAGCCCGCCGCCACGTCGCAGGTCTCCGTGCCGTCACACACGTTGCTGTCGTCGCATTCGGCGTCGAGGGTGCAGCGGCAGCTCGCGCCGAGCGTGCAGGCCCCCGCCGCGCAGGTTCCGACGCTACAGCCCCCCGCCGTCTCGCATTGCGTGCCGTTCGGCGAGGGCCGTTGCGTGCAGCCGTTCACCGGATCGCACACGTCGTCCGTGCAGGGGTTGCCGTCGTCACAGCTCCCCGGGACCGGAAGGCAGCGCGGAGCTTGCCAGATCTTCTCGACGGTGTTGGATTCCTTCTCGTCCTGCTGCGAGTCGATGAAGCTCGCCTGAATGATGTCGGTGCCAGCGGACATGCCGATGTAGGAGAAGGTCGCCTTCCCGTCTGAATTAGTAGGTACGTTCGCGGTGAGGCCGGTGTGCGGCCCGCTGCGGATGGTGAATGTCACAGTTCGGTTGACCACCGGATCGCCGTCGTCGTCGACGACGGTTGCCGTGACCATATGGGTGCTCGCGACGAGATTGACGGCGCTGGCGGGCGCGAGGACGATTCCCTCGCCGACGACCGAGGGGACGGAGGTGACGAAGTAGGCGAGGAAGATGTTGTCATCGTCGGAGGGATTGATGGTGTTGACGGTAATGAGTGTGTCCCCGGTGTCGACGAAGGGTTTCAGGTCGTAGAGCTCGTCGTCCTCGACGCGCGGCAGGGCGCCGTCGGCTGCCCGCTGGAAGGGATCGGCGGGATTGTCGTTGTTGTCGTCCAGCCCGCCCACGGTGAAGAGCAGGCCGTCGCTCACGAAACCGACGCCGTCATCCTGATCGCCAGCGCAGCTCGTGAGCCGATGCCCGTTGACGTCGATCTGGCTGTCCATCCGCGATTCAGTGCCACAGAGGTGGCTACCCGCCGCGCCGCTCACCGTCTGCGCACCGAAGGAGATCGCGAGGCCCATGTCTGCTCGACTCGAGGGATCCGTTAGGTCGAGTGGCTCGCCCAGCGTGATCGCGAAGCTATCGCCGGCGGTAGCCTGTCCTCCGAAGGAAACGAGGATGGTGCTGTCGCTCGACTGTGCCGGATCGTCGAAGATCACACCCAGGGCGCACCCGTCGATATCATAGGTGAAATCCCCTTCGGCGAGGGAGAAGAGGACCCGGCCAGCCGACGCCGCATCCACAATCGGCTTCACGATCGAGGTCACGTCGCCGAAGGTGTTGCTCGGAAAATCCCCGTTCGAGATGTTCTGGCTCCAAGAGACTCCTATTCCGTTGAGCGTCACCTCGCCGTCCGCGATCACATGGCCACCACTGATCGACGCGCAGGCGAGAAAGGCCGTCCGAACCGTGGCACCGGATGGTTTTCCCACCTCGATGGTGCCCCCAAACGGGTCGTTGATCCCGAGGCCGTCCACCGAGAGAAATAGCTTGCCGGTCACGGCGAGGGTAGGGTTGAGTGTCGCCGACGCTTGCCTATCAGCTAGCAAGACTCCAAGCGCAAGGGTCGCAGTGAATGACGCAGCGAGAATGATGATGTGTCGCTTCATTGTATGACCCGTCCTCCGTGGTATGGCCCATCCCCCCGTGCGGATCCTCTTCGGTGCTATCGGCGCCGCCGACCTGTGGGCGGGCCCGGCAACGCTTCCCTCGGGCCGTGATGCCGGGACATGCCTGTGGCGCCACGATGCACCGGCCTGCCCCCTGATCCGGTTCCGAGTTGTTGGCGTGGCTTGGCCGCCTGTTTGCGCATCATGATTCTAGCCCTTCGGTCCTCGGCTGCACCGCCTCGGGACGGATTCCCGGGATGGGGGGCGGCGTCATGCTCCCGGCTTCGAATTCGATACCAGTGGGCAGGCACAAGCCTGCAAGCTTGCGCAAGCACGACCACCCGCAATGCCATACAGTCTCTCCCAGGGTCAATACGAGAAGGTGGCTCGGACACTGGATGACGCAGGGCGCTACGTGGTTCTACCTATGCCCATACAATCGTTGGCGAAGGCACCGCAGCCATCTGTGTCACGCGGCGGCGCCGCGGCGGATGGCGTGAACGAGCGGACGGGCGCAGGGCGATCACCCGGGCGTTCTCACCTCGATGGCGGTGGTGCCCGCAACCACGAGGTCGCCCGGGCGGATCTCGGTCACGCCGTCGGTCCGCTCGAGGGTGGCCGTGCCCGTGCGCAGCACGTAGGTGGGACAGCGATCGTGGAGTGGGGTGACGTCGATCCGCCCGTCCACGATCCGGATCTGCGCCTGCCGGCGGCCGAGGAGGGCGCGGTCGAGGGTAAAGCCGCCGGCGGCCGCCTGGGCCGCGCGCGCTCCCGAGCACCAGCGGAGATTATCCTGGCCGCGTCGGTCGGGAAGCGCGAGGCCGGGCTCCTCCGGCCGCCGGCCGAGCTCCACGGCCTGCCCGCTCGCCAGTCCACGACACGTCCCGGCGCCGCCGAGAACCACGCCCGCGTATCCACCCTCCGTGCGCCGGAACGCATAGCTCCCCGCTGGCGTGTCGATCTGATCCCCTGCGCCGAGTCGCACGCGCTCGCGCGAGGACATGCGTCGTCCGTTCACCGAGACCCCCGGATCCCACGCCTGGATCACCACCCCGCCGCTTCCCAGCTCGAGGCGCAGGAGCGGACAGTCGGCGATGTTCGCCCAGTGCCCGGTCGCGTCCAGATCATAAGAGTAGCCTGCGACCACATCGGCAAGCGGTACCGCAGGGAGCGCCAGCCCTGTTACGGCCACCTCGATGGCCACCCGGCCGCGTACCTCGAACACGATCGTGTCGCTGGCGGTGCTCGTGCTGTCGAGCCCGCGCGCTTCGCGCAGCGCGACTTCCACCGCCTCGGGGGTGCCGATCACCAAGCCCCGCCCCGCCTCGATCCATGCGTTGCGGGCGCCGGGAGTGATGCTGTACGTCGCCAGCCAGAGCGCCGCGGGATCGAGAACGGGCAGCGTATCGATGGCAGCCACGAGATCGCGCGAGCCGGGAGCGAACCCCTCGAAGAGCACCACAGGATCCGGGGGCAATCGCGGGTGCGGCACGTCCGGCCTGATGCGCACGAGCCCGCCGGTCCGTGCCGCCCCGCCCACCACGGCCGGCAGCCAGGCGCGATGCTTGGGAACGGCCCGGAAGATCTCCTGCTCGCCGGGAATGCCCTTGAGGCGGAAGTGCCCGACGCTCTCCCACGGGACCTCGGCGATGTTCATGCAGGCCAGCGTGCCGCTGCTGAACCAGATCTCACCGGCGGGCGCCTTCGCCAGGATGCGCGCCGCCAGGTTGACGCTCTCGCCGAAGGCATCGCCGTCGATCTCCTCCACATCCCCGGTGCTGACGGCCAGGCGGATGGTGAGCTCGCCATCCGGACCGCAGACGTCCTGCACGTCGAGCGCCGCGCGCAGCGCGTCGGTCGCCGCCGGGAAGACGCACATGAGGGAATCGCCGAGATTCTTCACCACGCGACCGCCGTAGCGCTCGATCACCGGGTGTACCAGTTCCTGGTGGGCCTTGAGAATCTTGCGGACCCCTTCGCGGTCGGAGCTGGCGACCCGCGCGGTGTAGTTCGCCAGGTCCGTGAAGACGACCGTGCGCGTGGCGGTCACCGGCGCGCTCCTCGGATGCTCTGCATGCTGGTCCGCTTCCTCCGCGGCGACGTGGCTCCCACCACGCCTCTGGCGCTCGACTGCCCGGCGGTAGGCTAGCGCGTGCGGCCGGGCGGCGTCGAGCCCAGATTCTGCCCCGTGCCGACTACCTGCGCGCCGCAGGCGGCATCGCGGGATCGGCGCGGTCATGGGAGGGGCTCAGCGGCTACGGCGCCGCGGGCAGCGCGTTGCCGACCGAGCCGGCGAGACCAACGACGATCAGCCCCCAGGTCACGACGAGCGCCGCGAGCCGCGCGACGGGACGAGCCCACGGTGCGGCTGCGTCATGATGAAGAAGAGCGGCGGTGAGATTGGACATGCCACGCATGAATACGTCCGGGAAGCCGCAATTACCGGACCCCCACGCGTCGGGCGGATGAGCGACCGGCGCCCGGGGCAAGGCTTGGCCCGCATTTCTCAGGTCGCTGCGGCGGCCGCCTAGCCCGGATCATTCATGGGTTCCCGTCGCGAGAGGGTCGAGAGTGCCGAAGATTCGCGGCCCTCGGACCGCGGGCCGACGCAGGCATACTTGAACAGTATGTCGAGGAGGCCGGAGGGAGAAGGTCGCGAAGATTCGGTGCTCTCGGCCCTCGCAGCAGGGAACCCATGAATGATCCGGGCTAGAGCGACGCGTCTGCGCAACCTCGTCCTTTGGACGCCTCGACGGACGTGGAACGCTGGCGCCCGCACCGCGGTCAGGCCCGGCAATCTGTCCCGAATCGCCGAAGGCGAGACGAGTGACGTTCCCCTTCCAGCAGAGCGGGACGCGTCGCGTACTGTCGTCATGAGGGGATAGAGCCCGCGGGTTCTCTCCCCATCGCCGCCAAGGGGCGGCGCTGCGCGTATGTCGCAGGAGGATGACGATGACGTTCAACATCCCGCGATCTCCCGGCTTTTCCCGTGTGGGTGCGTCGGTCCATCTGCCCCGTGGCGACGGAAGTGGGCCGCGCCTTCGCGCGGCGCTCCTCGCCCTGATCGTCCTGGTTCAGGCCGTGCTTGGACGGCCGGCCGCAGCCGGGCCGGTGGTTCTTGGCGGCGATGACCTGACCGATCACGGCGCCGTCGTGCCCGGGACCGGTCCGGTCCAGGGGTGGCTGTATATCCAGCGCGCGCTCGAAAGCATGGCGCCGCTGGTCACCCGGCTCGGCAACGACGGGAGCGTGGCGGCGCTGGGTGCGGCGCCTTCCAGCGCGACGAGTGGGGATGCCGGCGCCGCGATCGGCGTGGCCGCGGCGGCGGCCGGGATTGCCGTTCGGTACTTCGAGGGCCCCGAGGCCCTCGCCGGCTTCTTCGCCGACCTGGGGACCGGGCAAGCGAATCCCGCCATCGTGTGGATCGCGGGGACGGATGCCAGCAACAATCTCGATTTCGACGAAGGAGAGGCGCTCACGGCCAACGCGGAGGCGCTCGCCGCCTTCGTCAATTCCGGCGGCGGCCTCATGGCGCATGGATCCGGCTCGACGGCCTACGGCTGGCTCACGGCACTGCTGCCCGGGCTCGTCGAGGTCCCGGAATGCGAGTCCGCCGGAGCCGTCCTGACCGCCGAGGGTATCGCCACCTTCCGGAACCTCGGCAACGCCGACATCGATACCAACGCCGGTCCGTGTCACAGCCACTTCGAGGGCGACCTGGGTGGGTTGGAGGTGCTGGCGCAAGACGCCTTCGGGTTCCCGTTCATCATCGGCGGTGTGGTGGGGGTCATCGGCTTCGACGTGATCGGTGTTGTCCCGGCCACCGGCGGGGACACGGGGCCGGTGTCGGTCACTATCCGCGGCGGCGGCTTTGCCGACGGCGCGACCGTCGTGCTGAGCCGCGCCGGGCAGCCCGACGTCCATGGCCAGCGCGTGCACGTCGAAGCGAACGGCCGCGCCGTTCGCGCCGTCTTCGATCTCACGGGCCGCGCGCCCGGAACCTGGGCCGTTACCGTCACCAACCCGGATGGCGAGCTGCGGACGTTCCCCGACGCCTTCACCCTCGAACGCGGCGGCGCGCCCCGGGTGTGGGTCGACGTCCTCGGGCGCGACCGCATCCGGCCGGCGCGCGAGGAGGCCGTGAGCGTTCTCTACGGCAACGCGGGCAAGGTCGATGCGGACGAGCCGCACTTCGTGATCATCACCTGGCCGGCGGATGCCGAGCTCACGATCGAGCGGGCGGTCGGCGTCTACGGAGATCCACCCTCGCCGCCGATCCAGGAGGGAACGGAGCGCATGACGGCGGTCTTCGTGCCGCGGCTGCCGGCCCAGAGCTCGCGCGTCATCTCGGCGCGGCTACGGGTCCCCGTGGGTGTCGGTACTGCCCTCGTCAAGGCGGCGATCGTTTCGGCGCGGTCCTTCGACCAGGGCGTCAGCACCACGGCGGCACTCACTGCCTCGTCTGCCCGCCACGCCAGGCTTCAGGGCGGGCCCGACGACGTGCCGCCCGTCGGTGCGAGCGTGTTTCTTGGCGGAGACTCGCATAATCCCGTCGGACATCAGGCCGTCGTTGGCCGCGATCCCGTCACGGGCGAGATCGTCATCTGGGATCATTTCAGGCCCACGAATCCGCAACGACTCGACGACTGGCGAGCGAGCTGGGGCGACGCTCCGTACCTCGGCTGGGCCACGCCGCCGGGGTGGACCCCGGCGATCGGCGAGCAGGTGGCCCAAGCCGCCGCCGACTTCTACGCCGCGGGCGGCTTCTCCGCGGATGCGTCCGGCGGCAAGAATCGGCGCAACGACGACAGCTACAGCTGCGCCGGTCTGGCCGAGCACCTGTACGAGCTTGCGGGCCTCAACCCCAACACCGAGCCCCCCGGTGGTCTGCTGGCCGCCTTCCTGCTGCCCGGCGAGAACTACCGCGACTGGAGCGGCCGAGGGGATTTCTACGACGCGGTCTCGGGCTCGGGCCAGGGGGTGGCCATCATCGCAGGATGGCTCGAGCACCTCTCGCAGCTGTACGGCGGGCTGCTGAAGCACCTCGACGAGCTGCGGCGTTTCATCGAGCTGCTCCTCGAGGTCGTCAACTCCATCGACCCGAACGACAAGGTGGGCTCCGTCGGTGTCGGGACGGGGGGCTACGTTTCCGCAAGCGAGCCGCTCCGGTACGCGATCTTCTTCGAACACCTCGCGACGGCAACGGCGCCCGCACAAGAGGTAGTGATCAGCGATCAGCTCGATGGCGCGGCAGTTGACCTCGACAGCGTGAGCCTCGGCCCCGTCACCTTCGGGAGCCAGCACGTGCTGCCAGAGCCGGGGCAGGCGAGCTTCTCGACGGCCGTGGACCTGCGCCCGGACACCAACCTCATCGTGCGTGTCGAGGGGCACCTCGATCGGACGACCGGGCTACTCACCTGGCGCTTCACGACGATCGATCCGGCCACGAGCGCGCTGCCCGAGGACCCCCTCGTCGGCTTCCTGCCCCCGAACCGCGACCCGCCCGCGGGCGAGGGGAGCGTGGTGTTCACGGTCATGCCGAGAGCCGATCTCGCGACCGGCGCCACGATCGACAACGCGGCAGCGATCGTGTTCGACCAGAATGCGCCGATCGAGACGGGCGTGTGGCGCAACTCCCTCGACGCGACGCGGCCGACGAGCGCGATCACCGACGCCCAGGCGGCGCAGTGCGCCCCTAACTTGCGGCTTACGTGGCAGGGCGCCGACCAGGGCGCCGGTGTCGGGGACTACCGCGTCTGGGTCTCGGAAGATGGCAGTCCGTTCCAGGTGTGGCTTGCCGATGTGGTCGACACCACTGCCACGTTCGAAGGCGAGCCGAGCCGGACGTACGGCTTCTACAGCACCGCGCGCGACCAGACGCGCAACCAGGAAGATGCACCCGCCGGCGCCGACGCGGTGGTCACCGTCTCCGCCGACGGCACGGCATGCGACGACGGCAACGCCTGCAGCAGCGCCGATGCGTGCCATGGGCACGCCTGCGTCGGCCGGATCGTCGGCGCAGCGGGCGCGGGCTGCGAGCTCGACAAGCTCCTCGCCGCCGACCTCTGCGGCGAAGAGCTTCCCAAGAAGCTCCGCAAGCTCATGCGCAAGAAGGTGAAGAAGGCGAAGAGCCTACTGCAGAAAGCGGAGAGCGCCGCCAGCAAGGGCACGGCAGGCAAGGTCGAGAAGCTTCGCGCCAAGGTGGGCAAGCAGCTCGACGCGATCGAGAGCAGAGCGGGACAGCTCGCTCCGGAGAGCTGCCAGGCTGGAATCAGAGCGAAGGTCGATGAGCGCCGGGAACTCGTCGCCGGGTTGGCGTTCTGAAGGGCACGAGCACCTGGCGGGGTGCGCGGAGGCCGGGTGACACCTTCGCTCCAGCCGGTCTGGCCTCCGTCGCTGGCCCTGTGGTAACTGCGTACGAATGCCGTCCGGTCTGCCTCGCGCCGAGCTCGAGCGGCGCCTCCAAGAGCTCGAGGCCATCCACGAGAACCTACGCGCGCTCACGTCGACGTTGGATCTCGCTGAGGTCCTTCGCATCGTTCTCGGGCAGATCAAGACGCTGACATCGGCCGAAGGGCTGTCGTTGCTGCTCTATGATCGAGCCCGGGACGAGCTCGTGTTCGCCGCCACCGAGACACTGCGCGAGAACAGCCTCATCGGCCGCAAGGGTTGTGGTGTGCGCGCCATGGGGCGCGATGGCGGGGAGGACATCCTGTCGGTACCGCTGCGACACGGGGAGGTCGTTGCCGGTGCCATCGAGCTCGCCGCCCGGTATGACGGCCAACCGTTTACCGCCGAGGATCGGCAACGCGCCGCGGCCGTTGCAGCCGAGGTCGAGGCCGCCGTGCGCGCCGGTGACGTATCCCACGACGGCGAGACGCTGCGGCGGCTCCTGGCGAAGGCGGCGGCGGTCGTCCCGAGCCGCGGGGCGGCCCTCGTTCTCTACGATCCGAGCGGCCAGCTCGTTTTCCGCTCGAGCCGCACCCTGGAGCGCGCGGTCATCGACGGTGTGCGCCTGCGCATGGGGCAGGGCATCGCCGGCTGGGTGGCGCGCAACCGGCAGGCGCTGCGCCTCGACGATGTTGCCGCCGACCCGCGCCACGACCCGGACCTCGCGCGCCGCACGGGCCTGCGACCACGCACCATGCTCTGTGTGCCCATCCTCAACAAGGATGCGCTCCTCGGCGTCATCCAGCTGATCAACAAGGTCGACGGGACTGCGTTCGGCGAGCACGAGCTCCATCTGGTGGAGCGCCTTGCCGGCCACGCGGCGATCGCGATCGAGAATGCGTTTCTCTATGCTCAGGCGGAGCTTGCCGGCATCACCGACGATCTGACGGGGTTGGCGAACACGCGGCACTTCAACCGTGTCTTGCCGCGCCTGTTGACACGGGGAGGGGCCGTCTCGCTCATGGTCATGGATCTCGACGACTTCAAGCCGGTCGTCGATCGCTACGGTCACCTCGTCGGCAGCCGCACGATTGCCCGCGTGGGACGTCTGATCGGGGATCGACTCCGCGCCGATGACGTCGCCGCCCGGTTCGGCGGTGATGAGTTCGTCGTGATTCTTCCCGGAACCGGCACGGTGGAAGCGCGGGCAGTGGCGGAGCAGATCCGCGGCGCCGTGGAGACGTGTCGCACCCTCGACGATGCCGATGGCGACGGTATTGGCGGTGTCGACATCAGCGGGTTGACGGTGAGTGTCGGCCTGGCGAGCTTCCCCGATCACGCCAGCGATGCCGATGAGCTCTTCCGGGTCGCCGACGCGGCCATGTACGCAGTGAAGCGGGGGCGTAAGAACGGGGTGGCCGTGGCGGCGCCGAGGAGCTGATCGCGTGGCGGCCTCTCGAAACGCATGGAAAGCGCGAGCACGAGATGACCTGGCCGCCCACGATCGACGATGTCTCCCGGCTGCGCGCCGCCCTCGCCTGGATCTACGAGTGCTCGCCGCACTATCGCCGGGTCCTCGACGCCGCGGGGGTAGAGCCGGGCGACATCGGAGCCTATGACGACTTTCGCCGTCGCGTGCCGCGCACCGACAAATCGGATCTCGTCGAGGAGCAGCGTGCGCGGCCGCCCTTCGGCGATTTTCTCGCCGTGCCGCGCGAGGAGATCGCCTCGCTCTCCACCTCGCCCGGGCCGATCTACATCCCCCGGCTCGCTGCCGAGCGCGGCGGCAGCGATGCGCTCGGCGCGTCGCTGCGCAGCATGGGTGTGCGCGGCGGCGACGTCGCGCACGTGACCCTGTCGTATCACGTCATGCCGGGCGGTCTCCGTCTCCACCGGGCCTTCGAGGCCGCGGGCTGCCTCGTGATCAACGGCGGTACTGGGGCGACCCGGCTGCAGGTCCAGCTGGCGCGGGACTACGGCGCGACCGTCTACGCCGGGACGCCGAGCTTCCTCGCCATCCTCGGCGCCACCGCGCGCGAGATGGGAATCGATCCGCGCCGCGAGCTCAGCTACCGCGTCGGGTTTTCCACCGCCGAGCCCCTGGGGCCGGCGCTGCGCCAGGAGCTCGTGAGCACCTTCGGCATCGAGCTCTTCGACCATTGCGGGGAGGCGCAGATCGGCCCGCTGGCCGGCGAGTGCCGGGTGCACGACGGGATGCATCTGCACGCGACCGACCTCTTCGTCGAGTTCCTCGATCCGGAGAGCGGCGAGCCGGCCGAGCCCGGCGGCCTCGGCGAGCTCGTCGCGACGCATCTCGGGCCGCGCGCGCTACCGCTGGTACGGTACGCGCCGCGGGACGTCTTTCGCCTGATCGGCGAGCCGTGTGCCTGCGGCAATCCTTCGCTGCGGGTGCGATTCGTCGGCCAGCGCGGCGCGTTTCGCAAGATCAAGGGCGTGCTCGTGCATCCCGCGCAAATGCGCGCGGCGTTGGCTGACTTTGCCGAGATCGGGCGCTTCCAGATCGTCGTCGAACCGGGAGAGGGGCGGCGCTACGAACGGGCGTTCCTGCGCGCGGGGCTGCGCGAGCTGCCGCTCTCTCCGGACGACCTGAAGGCACGCATCGCGGCGCAGCTGAAGGCGACGGTGCTCCTGACCATGGACATCGAGTTCGTTCCGGAGCGGGACATCCCGGAGAGCGCGGGCCCGCCGAGCTTTGCCAGCGCCATCGTCGATCGGCGGCACGGCGCGCATTGACGCGCGCGCGCACGCGGCACACCAGGCGGGATCCCATGTCCGCGACAACGAGGGAGAGAGAGCCAGGGCGGTCCTTCCACGATCCCGAGGTGCAGCGCTTGGCGCCCGACGCGCTGCGCGCGCTGCAAGAGAAGCGCCTTGCCCGCCAGCTCGATCGAATCTGGAACCGCCCGGTCCCGTTCTTCCGGAGGAAGCTCGAGGCTGCGGGGATTCGCCGCACCGACCTGCGAGGTCTCGACGACCTCGCGCGCGTGCCGCGCACGGTGAAAGCCGAGCTTTCCGGAAGCGAAGAGGAGTTCCCGCCTTTCGGCGACTACCGTGGCGCCGACCCCGGTGCGTGCGTGCGCCTCGGCGCGTCCACCGGTACCTCGGGGCGCCCGACGTTGATCCTGTGGACCCCGGCCGATCTGGTCGTGGACTACGCCGCCTCGGTGCGGGCGCGCTGGCGCTGGGGGTTGCGCCCGGGCACGAGCTGCACCAATGCTCATCCGTTCGGCGCCAACGCCGGGGGCTGGCACTTCAGCCACGGGATCGAGCGGCTCGGGGTGCTGAACGTGCCCGTCGGTCCGCCCGGCGATGCCGCCCACGACCGCGACGTCGTCGAGGTCTGGCGGCGCATACGGCCGGATGCGTATCGTCTCTTCGGCAACGTCGCGGTCACGTATGCCGACGCGGCGCGCGCCGCGGGGCTCGATCCCGTCCGCGATCTGAACCTCGTCATCGCCGGCGACCATCCTGCCGAGCAGTACCTCATGGTGAGCGCCGGCCTCGAAGCGTTGCCGCTGCTCGGCAGCGCCTGCGAAGCACGCGAGGGCGCCCACGTGTGCGAGGATCTCGCCATCGTCGAGGTGGTCGATCGCGGCAGCGGCCGCCCGCGCGGTCATGGCGAGCGTGGCAATCTCGTCGTGACCATTCTCGAGAAGGACAATTTCCTCGTCCGCTACGATCTCGAGGACGTGGTGCGCTGGAACACGGCGCCGTGTCCGTGCGGCGAGACGCACCGGCGGCTGTTCTACGACGGCCGTGTGCGAGACATCGTGCCGGTCGCGGGCCGGGAGATTCTCCCCATCGACGTCGCGCTGATCCTGTACGAGTTCCCCGAGCTGTCCGTGCCGGCGGCGGAGTACCAGATCCTGCGCAGCGCGCGCCCCGTGGACACGCTCGCCCTGCGCGTGGAGTACGACGCCGCCGGTCGCGGCGATCCGCGCGACCTGGCACGCACGCTCGATGCACGGTGCCGAGAACGTCTCGGCGTTGGTTGTACCCCCGAGCTGGTGCCGCGCGGGACGCTGCCGCGCTTCGCCTACAAGGCGGCGCGGGTGGTCGATGTGTGAGGCCGCGATCGGCGGTTCCCGGTGACAAGAGGAGGTGCGCACGATGCGCCAGGTATGGATACCGCGGATCGGCGGTCCCGAGGTGCTCGAGGTCCGGACCGCGCCCGATCCGGAGCCCGGGCCGGGAGAGATCCGCATCCGGGTGGTGGCGAGCGGCGTCAACTTCGCCGATTGCATGGCGCGCATGGGACTCTACCCGGATGCGCCGAAGCTTCCCGCCGTCGTCGGCTATGAAGTGGCGGGAACGGTGGACCGGATGGGGCCCGGCGTCCTGGGTATCGACGCGGGCGCCCGTGTGGTCGCCCTCACCCGCTTCGGCGGCTACTCCGACATGATCACGGTCCCGGCGCTGCAGGTGCTGCCGCTACCGGCCGGTCTGTCGCTCGAGAAGGCGGCCGCGTTGCCCGTCAACTATCTCACCGCCTGGCTCATGCTCGTCTGGAGCGGCAACGTGCATCCCGGGGAGCGCGTGCTGGTGCACGCCGCCGCCGGCGGGGTAGGGCAGGCGGCGCTCCAGATCTGCCGCTGGCGCGGCGCCACCGTGATCGGTACCGCCAGCCGCTCGAAGCACGAGCGCCTGCGGGCCGCGGGTGTCGCCCACTGCATCGACTACACGACCCAGGATTTCGAGGAGGAGGTACGGAAGCTGACGGACGGCGACGGCGTGGACGTCGTGCTCGACGCGGTCGGCGGCCGCTCGTTCATGAAGAGCTACCGCTGCCTCGGTCCGCTCGGCCGGCTCTTCCTGTTCGGCGTGTCGAGCTTCGCGCCCGGGACGACGCGTAGCATTCCCTCGGCCGTGAAAGGCCTCCTGAGCCTGCCGCGCTTCAAGCCGGTGAGCCTGATGAACGACAACCGCGGTGTTTTCGGCGTCAACGTCGGCCACCTGTGGGATCGCGGCCCGCTTCTGGCGAAGATGCTCGCCGACATCGTCCGCCTCACGGCCGAGGGCACGTTCGATCCGGTCGTGGACCGGACCTTCCCCTTCGACCGCGCCGGCGACGCCCACGCCTACATCCAGGGTCGCCAGAACTTCGGCAAGGTGCTGCTCGTGCCGTGAGCAGTCTCGTATTCTCGAACGTGTCTCTCAGGGCGGGAGTGCTGCCAGGAACGGATCGAGCACGCCGAGCAACGCCTCCGCCGCTTCGACATGCACCCAGTGGCCGACGTTGGGGAGTGTGACGAGCGTGGCCCCGGAAATCTGCTTCGCGATGATGGCCGAGGCGGCGGGGCCCATGGGATCGCGCTCCCCGACCACGAGGAGCGTGGGGCAGCGGATCGCGCCGAGCCGCGGCGTCAGCGGGTGGGTATGGAGGCTCTTCAAGCAGCGCGTGACGTGCGCGAGCCCCTGCGCATCGCCCCGCAGCTCCGGTGTCTCGGCATTGCCGTAGATCGCCCGTGCGAGTCCCGGGAGCCCGTCCGATTCGGCGGCCGTGGCGATCCGCTCGTACCACATGGCCACACGTTCGTTGCATTGGCTCGCGGCACCGAGCAGAACGAGGCCGCGCACCCGATCGGGAAAGGCGAGCGCGGTGGTCATGGCGACGATGCCGCCCATCGAATGCGCGACGACGATGGTCTCGGCGACCCGCACGTGATCGAGCGTGGCGATCACATCCGCGGCCAGATCCTCGCGGGCGTACGGCCCGGGCGGGGCCGTCGAGCCGCCGTGCGCACGCTGATCGAGGGCCACGACGTGCCCGCGGTCGGCGAGCGGCGCCGCGAGCGTGTTCCAGACCTCGAGCGTATCGACGAGCCCGTGCAGGCAGATGAAATGCGGCGGTCCGTTCCCCCGCTGCTGGATGCGCAACGAGTGCGTGCCGAGGTCGATCTGCATCGTGGACGTCATGACGGATCACCACGGCCCCGACGCTCCCGGCGTCATCCCCCGCCGGCCGGCCGCGCCTGACGCTCCACCGCCTCGAGCAGCTTGCGCCGCACGCCCTCGACCTCGGTGAGCGGCGCCTTGCGCAGGCGTCCAATCTCCTCGGCGCTGTAGGGCACGAACGGCTTTGGCATGTGCGCGGCGTCGAAGCGCTCGAGCATCCAGTTGAGCAGCGCCGCCAGGGGGGCATCGTCGAGCGGTGCCTGCGACACGCCCGGGACCTGAACGAGGTACTCGCGCCCGCCGGGGACGGCGAGGAAGCGCGCCACCGACCCGGCGAGGGCGGGGACGCTGCCAGGCGTCTCGGTGCCGTCGGCGCGGTGGCATCCCTGGCAATTGAGCGCGTAGTCGACGGCCGGCGTGTAGGCGTGAGCCAGGCGTGCCGTCCCGTGCAGGAGCAACGCGCCGGCGACGAGCGGCAGGAAACGGACCGGGCGATTCACACACTGAATCCCGGCGACGCTCGGCGTCACCTCACGATTCCGTCGCCACGCCGAGCACGATCGCCACCGAGCAGTGCACCGCGCGGCTCTTCGTCCCGAAGCACCAGAGCAGGTCGTTGTTCTTCGAGGTGTAGTAGACCGGCCGCTCTCCCTCGGTCCGCGTGCAACGGCAGCGCATGCACAAGGCCTGCCCGCAGCAGTCGTTGTACGAGATGATGTAGTCCTTGCCGTCGCCCGGATGGCGGCACGTGCCGATCCAGGTGACGGGCGACATCTCCGTACCGGGCGGGCAGGTGGTCTGCGAGCCGCCGCAGCACGCGCACAGAAAGCCGTCGATGGCGCAGTGGCGCCAGTACTGACAGCTGGCGGGATCGCCCACGTCCGCCCCGAGCCCGGTGTCCTGCGGGACCGGCACGCGCGGCGGCGCGTTGTCTGCCGGCTGCGCCGCCTCGGCCGCCCGCGCCACCGGCAGCAGCGGCAGCCCCGAGGATCCGACGAGCGCCGCGCCGAGCAGCGAGAAGACACTCCGGCGCGAGGTGCGCCGCGCCAGCTGCCGCGCCGCGCGCTCGACCACACGGTCGATCCACGCTCGGTCGTCCTTCCCGTCCATCACAGCCGTGCTCCTTCTCTGCTCATCCTGCTGCGGCCTTCCCGGTGCCGAGTCCGTCCGGTCGCTCGCCTCGGTCTGGCCCGTCTATCTGGTCCACTCCGTGCCGGTCCACTCCGTGCACGCCGTCGTGGCCGCGGCCGAGGTAGTCCTGCACCGAGGCGACGCCGCGCTCCTTGGCTTCGAACAAGCTCTCGAGGTGCTCGCGCGTGTTCACCAGGCCCTTGGCGCGCACGATTCCGCGGCCGTCGAGGAGAACGGCATATGGCAGCTTGCTCACCTGGTAGCTCACGCCGAGTGCCGTCGACAGGACGTACGGGAGGCTCTCGAGGCTTTCCGCGCGCACGAACGTATCGTGCTCGGTCCGCGGGCCGTCGCTCGCGAGCAGGACGTCGAGCCAGTGCCGCTCGGCGCGTGCGGCCGAGCGCACCGCAGGGAGCAGGGTTTTGCACACCGGGCAGGTCGGCGAGAGGAAGAAGACGAGCGTGCTGCGCTGATCGTTGCGCGGCCCGCCGATCGCCCGCATCCCGCCCGCCAGGGTCTCCACGGTCACGACCGGAGCGACGTCACCGATCGCCGGCCCCCGCGGCATCATCAAGGCGCCTGCCGGTGCGACGCGCTCGTAGAGCACGCCGATCTGTCGGACCAGTGCCAGGATGACGACCGCGAGGACGAGCACCACCACCCACAGGATCGCGTTCGAGACCAGCAACGCCTGCGTCACGCGATCCTCCCCCGCGTCCGCGCCACGGCCGGCAGGTTCGCCAGCAGCCGGTCGACGGATGCGTACGCGACACCCAGCGTCGCGACGGCGCCAGCGATGGTGAGCGCGTCGATCCATACGAGCGAGCGAGGTGGAGAGGCAACCGGAACGGCGGCCGCGAGCGCCAGAACCGCCAGCGCGGCGCTTCGCGCCACCAGCCAGCCGCTGATTGGCCGGCGCGCGCCTGGGCCGCCGCAGCCGCAATCGATGTCCCGGCGCCCGCGCGCCAGATTGACGGCGATGGCGCCGCCGTAGAGCAGAAACAGTGCGGCGGCGGCGAGCGGGCCCGCGGCCGGCCGCCCGGGCGATGCGATCAGGAGCGCCGCCGCCAGCAGCTCGCCACCCGCAAGCGCGACCGCAGCCGGGCCGACGAGGAACGCCGGCACGAGTCGGTAGCCGGCGACGGCGGCGCGGAAGCTTTCCATGTCACGCAGCTTGTGCGTCGCAGCGAGTGTCAAGAGTAGCGCCAATGCGGCGCGCAGCGTGACGGTGGCGACGGGATCCATACGCGTCCTTACCGACCGACCGGCGGTATCCTCATGGCGCGAAGAGCAAGCTCAGCGCGATCCCGACCTCGGGGATCTCGCGCCGCACCTCGCCGGTCAGCGCGTCGTGGATGGTGACCGCCGGTGGCATGGCCGAGGCCGCGACCAGGACCGGCTGCTCGTCCTGGGTGACGAGGATGGCATCGACCCCGGTATGGGGCGTGATCTTCTCCAGCACCCAGCGCAGGATCCGTGCCGTCGTGCCGTCTCGATCGCCGCCCGCTTGCAGGCCGACGAAGCTCGCCACCGGGTGCAGCGAGGGGATGCGCTGCACGCGCCGGCGCGAGGCCAGATCGTAGACCCAGATCTCCCGACCCGGCTCCTTGTGCGTGTCGGACCCGCCTTGGTGAACGAGTGCGTAGAGCCGGCTCGACGCGCGATGGATGGCGAGATGCTGCGCACCGCCGATCCGCCACGAGCCGCGCCGATCCTCGTCATCGAGCAGTGACCACGACTCGCCCGGCACGAGCGCCGTCCCGGCCACGTCGACGGGATGGATCAGCCCCTCGAAGGAGACGAAGAGCCACTCGTTGCCGCGGCGCACGGCTTTCTCGGTGATGGGGTCGGCTTGCGGATCGAAGAACGGCGCGGTGCGCTCCACCTGCGCTGCGCGCCCGTCGTCGTCGAGCGTGACCGAGAGCGCGCCGCCGTTGGCGCACAGCATGAGGAACCGTCGCGGGCCGCCGGCGAAGACGAGGCTGCATCCCGGGGTCGGCACCTCACCGGTGAAGCGCCGGGCGCGAACGTCGACGATCGAGAGCGAGGTGATGGGCGTCAGGTTGAAGACGGCGAGAAAGCGGCCGTCGTCCGAGAGCGCGCTCGCGGCGTTCCCTGGGAAGTACTCCGCCCGCTGCGGCGGGATCGGAATCTCGTCGAGCGGCGCCAGCGTCGCGGCGTCGTAGACCGTGACGACGTCGGTGCGCTCCCCGCGCACGCCGCGCGAGTAGTAGCTCTCGGCGAGGTAGATCTCGCGATGATCCGGAGAGAAGAGCGGAACGATCGCGAAGCCGACGCCGGCGGAGCCGGAGCTGATGGTGCCGAGGAGCGAGCCGGAATCGGCGTCGAAGAGTGCCGTGCGGTGGAGAAGGATGTCGCTGAGCCAGAACCAGTGAGGCTGCGGGCGGTCGGGCAGCGCCACGCTGCGGCCGATGTCCTCGGGCTGCGCCACCGCGCGCTCCGGCGCGCCGGGCTGGAGGAGGAGCGCACTGGCGAGGAGCAGGGATCGTGACAGAACGGTGGTGGTCAAGCGCCATGCGGAGCGGTGGTTTCCCGTGCCCTTCCTCCGCATGGCGCATCCCCGGCGCAGCGTTGTGAGAGCGCGCGCCAACGTCACGGCGTCGCTCCCGATGTGGGCGGCTGCAGCTGCGCTGTCCCCGGATCGAACCGCCGGATGAACGTCACGACGGCCGCAACCTCTTCGTCGGAGAGAATGCCCTCGAACGGCGGCATCATGGTCCCGGGCTTGCCGCGCTTCACCAGCTCGCGGAGTGCCGCGTCGTTCCTGTCGCGCCAGACCTCGGGGCTGCGCAGGTCCTTCGGCTTCGGCAGCACCGCGGCGGCCGCCGGCCCGTCGCCCTTGCCTTCATCGCCGTGGCAGCCGCCGCACTGGCTGGCGTAGACCCGCGCGCCGTCGGCTGCCGACCCGGGAGCCGCGAGGCACAGCGCCAGGATCGCCGCGGCTGCCCCGCACCCGCCGCCCCGGACCATCGGCAATCAGTAGTCGAGAGCGCGACGTTCTGGCAAGCGCTCGGCCATTGCACGAACCAAGCGTGGCGACCGGGCGCCCGCAGGCTGCCTCTCAGCTCAGCCGATAGAGCTTCGCCGCGTTGAGCGCACAGATGCGCCGGCGTTCTTCGGTCGGCACGTCGTGGAAGAGCTCGGCGAGGACGCGCCGGCTCTCCGGCCAGTCGCAGCCGTGGTGCGGATAGTCGGTGGACCACATGAGGTTGTCGATTCCGAGCGCGTAGCGGTTCTGCACCGCGTAGCGATCGATCATGAAGGTCGAGCGCCAGTTGCGCCGGTAGTATTCGCTCGGCGTGTGCTCGAGCCGGACCGGGAGCCACGCGCGGTTGCGCCAGTAGCGATCGTCGAGCTGCTCGAGAATGTAGGGAATCCAGCCGGAGCCCGCCTCGACCATGACCCAGGTGAGGCGCGGGAACCGGTCGTGCACTCCGGAGGCGATGATCTCCGGCATGTCCGTCATCATGTCCACCGCGCCGACGTTGGCGAGGCCGGTCAGATCCCCGCCACGCACCCCCTTGGGGATCGGCTTTTGAATCTTGCGCATGATCCGCACGTGGAAATGCACGGGCATGCCCAGCGCCTCCGCCTCGGCCCAGAAGGGGTCGTCCTCGGGGCGGATCGTCGGACCGGCGCTGGGCAGGGTGTTCAGGTGCACGCCGCGGAAGCCGAGCTTGGCGCAGCGGCGCATCTCCGCGATCGCGGCCTCCACCCCGAGCGCGGGCATGACGGCGAGACCGATCAGCCGCTCTGGAGCGACACGGACGAAGTCCGCGTGCAGCCAGTTGTTGAATGCCTGGATGCCCGCGAGCTGGAACTCGGGGTCGGGATCGGAATAGAAGTGGCTCATCATGCGCGCCGAGCCGAACAGCACCTCGGCGTCGATCCCGTCCTGGTCCATCTCCTGCAGACGGGGCGCGCCGTGGAAGTTCCCCTGGTTGGCCGCCGCGAACGTCACCCCGGTCCAGCGGATGTCCTCGTGCCGGCGGCCCGCTGATGCGTAGATACCGATGGGCGCCGGCGGTCCGCCCGGAGCGAACTGCCACGCCTCGCCCCCCTCGCCGTCGGAGACCACCCGCGGCGCCTTGTCGTGGAACTTCTTCGGGAGGTACTCGGTCCACAGGTGCGGTGGCTCGAGGACGTGGGCATCTGCCGAGATGAGGGCGTAGTCGCGTGCCATGCGGTCGATCCTTTCGTGCCGGGGACCACGATGTCCGGTATCCCCGCAACATGGACAGGGAGACGCCGGCTCGAGCACCCCGAGAGCTGGAGACCAGAAATCTAGAGAAAGGACCCTGCGATGATCAAGGGAGACCACGGGTGCGAGTGAGCTGGCCGCCAGGGACAGTCGGCGCACCGGGACGTTCCGCGCCCCTCCGGGCGCGGGCATGCGAGCGGGCCCCGTGGGGTCGCCGGCGTCGTCGCAGCGTACGACACACCGCCGGTTTTCGCCGTCCAGTGCTCCCGGACCGCTGTCTTCCGTTCCTACTGCTCCCTCTGGTCGTCCTCGCAGGGCCGGTGTGCGATGCTCCGGACGCACGAGCAGCGGACGTCGCCGGAGGGCAGATCTTGTTCGGTGATCTGCACGTGCACTCCGGGTACTCGATCGACGCGTTCATCTTCTCGCTCCCGTTCTTCGGGGGCGAGGGCGCCCATCCACCGGCGGACGCGTGCGACTTCGCCCGCCACTGCGCCGCCGTCGATTTCTTCGCGCTCACCGACCACGCCGAAGGGTTGACCCCGGACCGGTGGCGCGAGATCAAGGAAACCATCCGCCGCTGCAATGCGCTCGCCGGCGATGCCAGCAACCCCGATCTCGTGGCGTTCGTCGGCTGGGAGTGGACCCAGGTGGGCCGCACGCCCGAGACGCACTACGGTCACAAGAACGTCATCTTCCCCGGGGTCGCGGAGGACGAGGTTCCCGCGCGCCCCATCACCGCGCTCGCCGAGGCCGTCTTCGCACGGGCGCCGCCCTGGTGGCTGCTGCGCGGCCTGCAGCTCTCGCGGGTGGTCGGGCTCGGCGCGTATGCCGACTTCTTTCATCTCCTGGAGCAGCTGACCGCCGTGCCGAACTGCGAGCGCGGGGTGGACACGCGCGCTCTGCCCCGAGACTGCCGGGAGAATGCGAGCACGCCGGCGGAGCTGTTCGAAAAGCTCGGCCAGTGGGGCTTCGATGCGCTCGTCATTCCACACGGCCTCAGCTGGGGACTGCACGCGCCCCGCGACGCGCGCCTCGAGACGCAGCTCACGCGGGAACAGCACGATCCGGACCGCCAGCGCCTCATCGAGATCTACTCGGGCCACGGAAACGCCGAGCAGTACCGGCGCTGGGACGAGGGGTCCGCTGGTGGTGCGCAGGGCGTGCGCTGCCCGGCGCCGACGCCAGACTACCTGCCATGCTGCTGGCGCGCCGGGGAGATCATGCGCCAGCGTTGCGCCGACCTGGCGCCGGCGGAGTGCGACCGCCGCATCGAGGAGGCCAAGCGCCTGGCGCTGGAGGCCGACGTGGCGCCGCATCTCGTGTTCCCGGACACTCGCGCGGAGGACTGGCTCGACTGCGATCAATGCCGCGATTGCTTCAAGCCGACGTTCTCCCCGCGGCCGCGCGCGACGGCGCAGTACAGCCTCGCCATCTCGAACGTTGCCGCTGGCGGCCCGGGCGGCGATCCGCTGCGCTTTCGCTGGGGCTTCGTTGCCTCGAGCGACGACCACAGCGCGCGACCCGGCACTGGCTACAAGCAGGTACGCCGCCAGTACATGACCGACGCGCACGGACCGCGCACGGGCGTGCACGACTGGTTGCTCCGCCGCGGGGTCGCCGGCACCGCGGAGGATCCGCAGCGGCCGCAGCCGGTGCAGCGGGATCCGCAGAGCTTCGGCGCGCTCCTCGACGTCGAGCGGGTGGCGAGCTTCATGTACCCGGGCGGCCTCGTGGCGGTGCACGCGAGCGGCCGCAACCGCGCCGCGATCTGGGACGCCCTCAAGCGCCGAGAGGTATACGGCACCAGCGGCCCGCGCATCCTCCTCTGGTTCGACCTGCTGGGTGCCGGCTCCGGACGCGCCCCCATGGGCAGCGAGGTGACGCTCGGCGGAACCCCGCGCTTCGAGGTGCGCGCCGTGGGCGCGCGCGTGCAGCAGCCCGGCTGCACCACGGACGCCGCCGGCGGGCTGCCGCCGCCGGAGCTCGCGCGGCTCTGTCGCGGCGAGTGCTACAACCCGAGCGACCGCCGGCACGGCATCATCGCCATCGAGGTGGTGCGCGTGCGCCCGCAAGCATCCGCGGATGAAGCGGTGGATGCGCTGATCGAGGATCCGTGGCGGCGCTTCGCCTGCGATGGGAGCCCCGCCGGATGCGTCATCGAATTCGAGGATGCCGAGTATGCCGCCTCTGGGCGCGACACGGTCTACTACGTGCGCGCTCTGCAGGAGGCGACACCGGCCATCAACGCCGCCAATCTCCGCACCGCGTTCGATGCGCAGGGAGCTGCGGTGAGCGTGGCACCGTGCCATGGCGGCTACCGGACGCCCGACACCGAGGACTGCCTCGCACCGATCGAAGAACGCGCGTGGTCCTCGCCGATCTATGTCAATCAGCCGCGTCCGCGTCCCTGAGCTCCGCCGCGGCCGGTGGGTTGCGACGGAAACGCGTTGACGAACGAGGGCTCGAGGCCACGCACGCTTCGCCCACAGTCATGCGCAGGTCGCGAAGATTGTTAACTTTAGCTTCTAACTACTGAACATCTCGTGAAGTCCTGCTTAAGTGTGCCCGCGATGCGCTCACTGCTGTTGCTTTCACCTGGTGCGTCTGGTTTCTTTGGGCGCGGTGGTGGTGACGTGGTGGATGTGCCGTACATATCGACGGGCCTCGGGCGGCTCCGACGCGAGGTGGACGCGCTGCTCGACGCGCTCACCTGGTCTGCGGCGCGTGGAACCGTCGATGCGGTACGCTATCAGCCCCGGCAACTGGCGTTGACGATCGCGTGCGCGGCGAACCAGCCCGAGGTGCCGCGACCCGTCCGGCGATGGCTTGCGGGCGGGCAGCCGAGCCCACCCCTCCTCCTCAAGTCGAGCGCCGTGGTGCACGGTTTGCTGCGCGCCGCGGCGGGGCACTCGGCGTGGTGGGTCGGACCAACGGCGTCGACGGTGGTGCGCTGGCTCGCCGAGGTCATGGCCGGCGCCGCGGATCGCGTCGGCGCCGCGACGATCGAACGTCCGCTCGGCGGTCGCGTCCATCCCGGCATGCTCGTGCCGCACGTCCACGCGGTCGCGATTCTCGCCGTCGACATGCGCGGCTTCTCCAACTTGACGCGCGCGCTGCACGACAGCGGCTACCTGGTCGATCTCATCGAGGAGTATCTCGCCAGGCTCACACGGGTCGTGGAGCAGCACCGCGGCGTCGTCTTCCAGTACACCGGGGACGGGCTGCTCGCTCTGTTCCTGCCCGAGCTGGTCGGCGTCGGGAGTGCGGCGATGATGGAACGCCTCGCCGGATCCCTCGGCGCCGAGCTGCACCAGGCGTTCGACCGGGCGCACGACCGCTGGCGCCGCGACTGGGACGCGCGCGGGCTGGAGGTCGCCGACATCGGGCTCGGCGCCGGCCTGAGCTTCGGCCGGGCGACCGTCGGGATCATGGGCCCCCCGGGGAAGAAACAGGTCGGTGTCATCGGTGAGCCGGTGAATCTGGCCGCGTTCCTGTGCTCCCAGGCGCCAGCGGGAGCGCTGCTCGTGGACGTCGACTCCTTTGCCCGCGCCGGTGCGACGCCGCCATCCGTGGCGGTCATGCGGCTGCGCTCGAAGAAACGCCATCAGCGCATTCGCACCTTCCGTCTCGATTTCGGCCGGCACGTGGCCCGGCGTCCATGGAGCTGGAGGCGGGACGGCCTGCCTTCCGTGGACCTGCGCTGGGGCTGGCCTCCGGTCGAGCTCGCCTGAGGTGAGCGGGCGTCGTCGAAGCCTCGCTCCGCGTCGCCTTCGCTGGCACCCTCCCGTCGTCCGCGGCTGGGACGAGGAAAAAACTACAAATTCGAGGGCCGTGGCGGCACGAAGCCGCAGCGCGGGCGCAGGCTTGGCGGCGCCGGCGGGCGTCCTCGGTGCGCCTCTATACGCGATTGTACTTGACCAGGGCTGCGCGCTGGTACTATGGTCTCGCGGTCGTACCGTTCGGTACGGGTGGTGACCGGCGGCGTGTGGCGCAGGCAGCCGGTCGTCGGGCGGCGGATGAGTGGCCATGCGCGCAAGAGGGGCATCCCATGGAAGCTCGTCGCGTTAGCCGAGCGGCCGCCATGTTGGTGGTTGGCGGTCTCGGATGGGGCTCGGGTGCGAGCGCCGCCTGGGCGCAGGTACCGCAGCACAGCTCGCCGGTCCAAGTCAGCGGCGACGGGAGCTTCGTATGGGTTGCAAACCCTGATTCCGATTCGGTGGCCAAGATCAACGCCGCCAGTGATGTCCTGGTGGCCGAGTATCCGGTCGGGGATTTTCCCCGGACGCTTGCGCTCGATGACGCAGCGGGCGCGGTCTACGTGGCCAACCAAGGATCGCAGGACCTAACCCCCAAGCTCTCTCCCGAGACGGTGATGCGGGTGGCCCAGGCCAGCGGCACCGTCGACGCCACGTTCACTACTCCCTTCGGCTGCGCGCCGTACGGAGTCGTCGTGAATGACGCCGCTGTGGGAGGTTCGCACGTGTACGTGAGCTGCGAGCGGCGGCAAGAGATCTTGGTCCTCGACGCCGATCTCACGACCGTCCTCGCCACCGTGCCCCTCAGCTGGCCAGATCCTCGGGCGATGGCCATCAGCGGCGACCGTAGCCGCGTCTATGTGGCGCACTTTCTTACCCGCGAACCCGGCAGTGTCGCGCACGTGAGCGAGATCGACACCACCCTCAGCCCGCCCGCCGTCGTGCGCATCCTCGAGATTCCGCCTGACACGACGACATGCGAGACGATCAACTCTGGTACCGGGGTCCTGAACCTGCTCATGGGCATTCACCTCACGCCTCCCGGCGCCCCGGCCGCCGTCGCTAATCAGCTCTGGGTGGGCGGGGTCAATCAGAACAACCTCGACAAGGGGCTCTTCAAGCGTGACCGTCGCTTCGGCGGCCACGCCAAGCCCCTGCTGTGCCAGGGCGGGTCGAGCGACGGAGAGCCATGCGAGACGGATAGCGATTGCCCGGGCGGCGGCGCGTGCGGCGCCACTTTCGAGGCGATTTCGCGCAATCTCTACAAGTCGTCCTTTCACGACATCACGCGTTTCCAGATCGCGAAGATCAACTTGGCGACAGGGCAGGTGGTCGGCAAGATCGACGTCGATGAGGCGAATCAGGGCACCGACTTCGTCTTCAGCAGTGACGGGACGGCTGCGTTCGCCGTCGATCAATTCTTCAACAGCTTCCACATCTTCAACACCGCCCGCGGTCAGGGGCTGAATCCGACCACATTGTTTGCGTCCGTGTCGCGCTTCGGCCCCGGAGGAGCGCAACCGAGCGCGCCGTGTACGGGCGGGGCGTTTCTCACCTCGTCCGAGATTCCCTTCATCCTCGCGCCCCAGGCGGAGATCACCCCGATCCGTGTCGATCCGCTCCTGATCGGTGGGGCGACGGCGGTTACCGGAAACGATTACGACGTGACCACGGGCGGGATGCGCGCCGTGCCCGACGGCATCGGCACGACGCCGCACGGGGTGGCGCTGCATCCGAGCGGGCAGAAGGTCTACGTCGCGAACTTTCTCTCGCGCAACGTGAGCGTCGTCAAGGCCGATGGCTTCTTCTGTCCGGACGGCTCGCCGTGCCAGAGCCGGCTCGACTGCAACGGATGCGTGCCACGGCTCGTCGCCGTCGTGCCCTCGATCAGCGCCCCGGATCCGCTGCCGGCGCCGTTGCTCGACGGCAAGATCCTCTTTCACACCGCTGCCCGCGACGCGAGCGAGCCGAACGGCATCGGTCTCGCCAATGCGGCGCCGCGCTTCAATCGCGACGATCCCGACGTGCTGGAGCCGGTCGGGGCCGTCACCAGCACCTCGCACGACGCCTCGTACGTGGCGTGCATCAGCTGCCATCCGGAGGGCGGCTTCGACGGGCGAACCTGGGATTTCTCCCAGTTCGGCGCTTCGCTGCGGAACACCATGGATCTGCGCGGGCGCGCGAGCCTCGCGCCGGGCGTGTGCTCCGACGATCCGGGCCAATCATGCAGCACTGATTCCGAATGCGCCAACGGCGGCATCGGCGTTTGTGCCAATGATCCGAGCGTCGTCTGCGAGCTCGACGTCCAGTGCGGGACCTGTGAGGCGGCGAGCCCCACTCCGGGCGTGACGTGCATGGCGGACCGACAGTGCGGGGGCGTCTGCTCCAACGACGGCCAGGTGAGCTGCACCACGGACGGCGACTGCGGTGGGGTGTGCCGGGAAGACGGTGTGACGCCGTGTGCGAGCGATGACGATTGCGACTTCGGGTGCGAGATCGCCAATAGTTGTACGTTCTTCGAGTGCGAGCCGCAAGCTTGCACAGCAGCAAAATGCCGGCCGGGCGCGGCGACGGACGTGCCGAACAACGTGGTGGAACCGGAACGCTTCTTCAACCCGATGATGACCGTGCACTGGAACGGCGATCGGGACGAGGTCGAGGACTTCGAGTTCACCTTCCGGTCGCTGCTCGGCGGCGGCGACTGCGACGGCGTCGAGCATCTGCCCGACAAGTGCATCGGGGCGCTGGTCATGCGCTCGAACGTCGCCAGGCCGCAGGAAGTGAATCCCGACCTCGGCGACGGCAATCGCGGGCTCAGCCCGCGGCTGGACCACATGGCGGACTACGTGTACAGCCTGAACTCCTTCGTCAGGAACCCGAACCTCTACGGCGGCCCGTCTCCGGACGCGGTAGCGGGCCGCGACATCTTCAACTCCGCCGCCGTCCGCTGCGCCGAGTGCCACGACGGACCATCGGAATCGAATCAGCACTTCACCGACAAGCGCCCCGATCCCACGCATCCGCCGGGGGCTCAGGGCGGTCCCGACGGCGCCAATCCGTTCATTCGGCACAACGTGGGCACCTTCAACGGCTTCGATCTGACGGATCCCTTCGAGGTGGCGAGCGAGATCGGCCAGTTCCAGAACGCGGTGCTTCCCATTCCCGGCACCCGCGGCGCGCTGGTGGACTACTTGACGCCGACGCTCGTCGATGTCTGGAACACGGCGCCCTTCAATCACGACGGTGCGTTCGCGACGCTCTTGCACGGCGTCATGCCCTGCGAGGCCAGTCGTGACGACTGCACGCAGCCCGATGCGGGAAAGAACATCAATGACCAGCACGGGACCACCTCCAACCTCACCCCTCGCCAGTTGCGCCGGCTCGCGGCGTTCCTCGAGGCGCCGCACGGCCCCATCGGAGCCTCCACCGCGGTCCGGGTGGCGACCCCGTTCACTCGCCTGGATCGAGGCATGGTCCGCTTCGGCAGTCCGAGCATGATGAATGACGACCGGTTCGCCATCCGGGCCACGTTCCTGCCGCCGCCATCGTCGCAGTTCGATGTCGTGGAGCAGCCGGGACCGGGAGCGCGGCCCGTCAAGGTGCTCGACGAGGCCGTTGTCCTCTCCCTGGCAGACGTGGACGAAGAGTTGGTGGAGCTCACGATCCCGGCGGGAACGTTTGTTGCCAATGGTTCGGAAACCCGCTTCGTCGCACAGGATCCGGTGCCCGGGATCCGGCGCATGACGCTGCGATTGCTCGCCAGCGAGCCGGGTCAGTGGCGGGTGACGATCAAGGGGCGGAACGCCGAGGTGTCGCTCCTCGACAAGAACCACATCACGGTGGCGTTGGAGATCGGCGATGACGCGTTCGTGAGGACGCGGACCTTCCGCGCAAACGCCATGCGCACGGCGCTCGTGGTGTCGGAACGGAGGTCGTGATGGAGCGACACAACGGCCGTCTTGCCGCCCTCGCAATCGCACTGTTCCTCTGCGCCGTGCGGCCGGGGTGGGCCCACGAGCCCGGGGGCGACAACGAGCTGCCTGGCGGCGGGACGCTCCACGAGATCCGGATCTCCTCGGTCACGAGCTTCACCGTCGCGCAGCAGCTCACCCAGCCCGCCGTCTGCGCCAACCCGTCGATCTGTCTGCACAACGAGATCCACCTGCCCGTCATCATCAACTTCGGCACCGGAGAGATCGCCATCGATGCCACGGCGCCCGCAGACGAGAATCAGATCCCGATCCCGCCGGGTGGACCCGGCGGCATCCTCTTCAATACCCAGGCGGGCCCGGCGGAGCTGATCCTGGCGCCGCCCTGCGAGAACCCCGATGGCTGTGTGGGGGGCACCTCGATCTATCTCGGTACGATCGACGATCAGGGCAACATCCGGTTCCCCAGCATCGGCATGAATTTCGAATTGTTCGGGGTCGAGCCGATCGCCAAGTTCGACGCCCCGATGGGCACGGGCGCGTCCACCGACCCGAGCGATCCGAGCATCGTGGCCGAAGGTTCCCCTCTCGATTTCGCGACGGGGGCGGTCACGCTGCGGGGCATCCAAGTCGTGCCGTCACCGATCATTGGCGATGCGCTCCAGCTCAACACGATCCGCGGCACCATCGTGCCGGTGCCGGTGCCGCCCTTGCCGTCGCGGTTGCTGCTCTCCTGCCAAGGCGCCCTCCAGCGCCAAGGAGCTGCGTTGATGCGCAAGACCCAGCGACATCTGCGGCGTTGCGTGGATGCCCTCATCGCGTGCGAGGTGGGGGCCGAGAGCGGCTCCCCGGTCGCGCCGGATTGCCCGTCCCGCGCGATCGGGACCTGCAATGGCACCGTCGCGGCGATCACGAGCGCGGAGGCGAACTTCGCGACGCGGGTTGCGCGAGGATGCCGATCGGCAAGCTCTGCGAACCTGCTATCCACCGGGCGGGGTGGCCTCGGCTTCGCCACGACCGCCACCCAGTGTGGACTCTTCGGCGTCGGTGAGCTTACGAGCACCGACGCGGTCACCGAATGCCTGGCGCGCACCACGCGCTGCGCGGTCGAGACGATGACCGCGACGGTCGAGCCCCGCGCCGCAGAGGTACTGGCGGCCAACGGGTTCGGCCAGTTCGTGGAGCCCGCCGGTTGCCTGCCGGCGTTCGCCGCCGGGGATGCGGCGAGTACGGACGGTGCCGCGCTCACGAGATGTCAGCGGGTGCTGAGCGCACAAGCGGCCACGTATGCGAAGAGAAAGCGGGCGCAGCTGGAGCAATGTGTGGCAGCAGAGCTGTCGTGCGAGATCAAGGACGAGCGCGGCGACCTCACCGAGGCGGAGCACGACGCCTGTCACCAGGCGGCCGACGCGCTCTGCGGCGCCGCGGTGCAAGGGATCGCCGCTGCGGAGGCAACGAAGGTGTCGCGCATGCGGAACGCCTGCGCGGGTCTGGAGGCGCCAGATATCCCGGCCCTGGCGGCGGGGCTCGCCTTTGGCGAGATCGGGGAACGCTGCAGCCGCCTGACTCCGCCGGTCACCCTCGCGACGCTCGACGATCTACTCGCGTGCATCGACGCCGGTCTCGACTGCGCCATCGAGGGGACCGTGCGGGCCGCGATCCCGCGCGCGGGGGAGGTGCTCGCAAATGTCACCGCCGGCGGCAGCGCGCTGCTGGATCTGTACCCCTGCCTCGACGCGAGCTGCGGGGACGGCATCGTCGACGCGGGTGAGCAATGCGACCCGACGTTCGACCAGGCGGGAACGTGCCGGTCCGCCACCTGCCTGCTCAAGGTCTGCGGCGATGGTGCCCTCGATGCCGGTCTCGGCGAGGAATGCGATGATGGCAACACAGCGCCCCTCGACGGCTGCTCGGCGACGTGCACGATCGAGCAGTTTCAATGTGGGAACGGCAGCCTCGAGGTTCCGTTCGAGTTCTGCGACGACGGCGATACCCACGGCGGCGACGGGTGCAGCGCCGACTGTCAATCCGATGAGACCTGTGGGAACGGCGTGGTGGACTCGATCCGCGGTGAGGTGTGCGACGACGGCGCGTTCGCGGCGAGCCTCGATGGTAGCGAGGAGACGCCGCCGGTCGTGACGGTGGCCACGGGAACGGTGACGTTGCTGCTGAACCCCGATGGCTCGCTCGACTACACCGTCACGACGTCGGGACTCACCGGCACCGCTGCGCACATCCATCCGGGGCTCCCGGGTGAGGACGGTCCGCCACTGATCACGTTGGTCGGCGGTCCCTCGGTGTGGAGCGGCACCACGCGTGTCCTGACGGCGGCCGAGCGGAGTACCTTGCGGGCCGGCGGTTACTACGTGAATGTGCATACCGCCGCGAACCCTAACGGCGAGGTCCGGGGACAGATCGGATTCGGAGCTCCGCAAGGCGGCGACGGCTGCAGCGCCAACTGCCGATCGGATGAGAGCTGCGGCAACGGTGTCATCGATACCGGTGAGGACTGCGACGACGGTGATACCGACGCGGGCGACGGGTGCGATGCGAGCTGCACCTTCGAGAGTTGCCCCTTTTTCAACGTAGGGGCCCTCGGAACCCGTAACTTCAGCGTCGATCCGAGCGTGGGCGGCCTGTTCATCTCGCTCTTCGGGGGGACGCAGGTCGGAACCATCGGCTTCACCAGCGGCGACATCGAGTTCGCGGCCTCGGGCACGGACGCTAGCGGCACCGCAACCGTGACGTTGGCCGGCGACGCCATCGTCGGCATCCAGGTGGCCGGCGGCGGCTTCACCCAGTGCTTCAAGTTCGAGTCGGTGGGCTCGGTTGGCACCCTCCATTGCTGTGGCGGCCACGCCGTTGGGATGACGTTCACGCGGGACAGCAACAAGGGCGGCGTCGGTGGCAATGGGCCCTCGATCGTCCTGAGCGGCGTTGGCACCGGCGGCCGTGGCGATCTCGCGATGGCGTTCCAGGTCCGCTTGGCCCAGGTACCCTTGGCGACACCGCAGGATTGCGCCACCGCAACATTCGGATCGGCGTTCACGCAGGTCTGGACGAGCGGCAGCGCCACCGGGCGTGTCGTGCGGTCGGAACAAGGTGCCGCGCTGCTCCAGTTCACGCGCAGCGGCCAGGCCTTCGACTGCGCGGCGTGGACGACCACGGATGACCTCGGGGCGCTTGCCACGGCGGACACGGCACTCAACGCGCTTCCCGGAGTCGATGCGGTGAACGTGCGGATCGTCGACGACCAGGGTGGGGATTGATCCAGGAACCGCCCCAGCGCCGCCGGCTATCGGTGTCGGATTGCCCCTGAAACGGCCGTTCGGGGAGGACATCGGGCGGTGGTCGGCGCCGTGTCATTGACCCGCGTGGTCGTCTCCCGATAAGCGAGAGGCTGGGTATCCGACCGAGCCGGCTCGGGCAGCGGATGCCTCTCGCAAGCCAATGCCAGCGTACGGCCTCGAACCAGCCGCCCTGTCGGGCATCCGGGTGCTCGACCTCACGCACCAGGCGGCCGGTCCCTGGTGCGCGTCCTTGCTCGGTGATCTCGGTGCCGACGTGATCAAGATCGAGAAGCCGGGGCGCGGCGACGGCATTCGCTATGCCGGCTCGGGGAGCTTCGAGCTCGGGAGTCTCAACTTCCACGGTCTCAATCGCAACAAGCGGGGCCTCACCATCGACATCGGTCAGGGGAAGGGCTGCGCGCTCGTGCGGCGGCTCGCCGGTGCCAGCGACGTGCTGGTGGAGAACTTCCGTCCAGGCGTCATGGCGCGCCACGCCCTCGGCTTCGCGGACCTGCACGCGCTGAACCCGCGGCTGGTCTACTGCTCGATCACCGCCTTCGGTCCGCGCGGCCCCATGGCGCAGAAGCCCGGCATGGACCTCATCCTCCAGGCGACGGGCGGGCTGATGGGTCTGACGGGCGAGCAGGACGGCCCTCCCATCAAGTCGGCGCCGCCGGTCGCCGACATCACCACCGGAATCTACGCGGCGTACGGCATCACCGCGGCGCTGCTCGAGCGCGAGCGCTCGGGGCTCGGACAGCACGTCGAGGTGGCGATGCTCGACGGGGTGATGTCGCTGTTCGCCGACATCGCTACCAACGTCCTCACCGAGCACCGGCGCTACGACAAGTTCGGCAGCGGGCATCCGGACCTGGTGCCCTATCAGGCGTTTCGCGCGCGCGACGGCTACTTCATCGTCGCCTGCCTCACCAACGCCTTCTACAAGCGCCTGTGCACGGTCGTCGCGCGCGAGGACCTGGCCACCGATCCGCGTTTCGCCACGATGCGGGCGCGGATCGCGCACCGTGCCGAGATCGTCTCGATCCTGGCCGAGATCTTCGCGCGCGCGGATCGGGACGAGTGGATCGGGAAGCTCGAGGCGAGCGACATCCCAGCCTGCCGCGTCAACGATCTCGACGCGATCCTCGAGTCCGAGCAGGCGCGCGAGAACGGCATGGTGGTGGAGTTGAGCCATCCCCGACACGGGACCATCCGGACGCTCGGCCCGCCGGTGAAGCTGTCGCGATCGCCGACCGCGGTGCGCCGCCCGGCCCCGATTCTCTCCGAGCACACCGACGAGGTACTGCGGGAGTTCGGTCTCGGCGAGGCGGAGATCGCGGCGCTGAGAGCCGACAGAATCGTGTAGAGCGGCTCTTCAGGGCGGCCGTCCGGGGCCACGGCGCGGTCGCCGGCCGTCGCCGCGATGGACCCGCGAACGGCGTGCAGACGGACACGCCGGATCCCGTGCCATGATCGAGCTCGAGTTCACACCTGAGCAGGAGAGATTCCGGGGCGAGCTTCGGGCCTGGCTGGATGCCCACCTGCCTGCGCCGTGGCGCGACGGACGGAGCGAGCTGCCCGAGGGCGAGACGGAGCGCCTGGCATTCCTGCGCGACTGGCAGCGCTCGCTCGCCGGCGGCCGGTGGGTGGGCATCCACTGGCCCGCCGAGCACGGCGGCCGCGGGGCGAGTCTCGAGGAGCAGATCATCTACACGGAGGAGATGGCGCGCGCCCGCGCGCCGGGGATCCTCGATCCTGTCGCCGTGAACATCGTCGGTCCGACGCTGATCGCGTTCGGCACGGCGGCGCAGAAGCGCGAGTACCTGCCGCGCATTCTGCCCGCCGCCGACGTGTGGTGCCTTGGCTTCTCCGAGCCGGGGGCCGGATCCGACCTCGCCTCGCTGCGCTGTGCGGCGGTGCGGGACGGGGATGCCTTCGTGGTGACCGGACAGAAGGTCTGGTCGAGCCGCGCCCACGTGGCCGACCGATGTCTGCTCTTGGTCCGCACCAATCCGAACGGGCCGAAGCATGCCGGGATCAGCTGCCTCGTCGTCGACATGCGCGCCCCGGGCGTCTCGTGGCGGCCGCTGGTCCAGATGAGCGGGCGCTCGGATTTCGCCGAGCTGTTCTTGGACGACGTGCGGGTGCCGGTCGGGAATCTCGTCGGTGCGGAGAACGACGGGTGGCGCATCATCCGCACCGCCCTCGGCCACGAGCGGGGGACGCTGTGGGCATTCGAGTTCAAGATCCGGCTGCAAAATGGCGCGCGTGCCCTGGTCGATCTCTACGGGCGCTGCCGACGCGGCCAGGGCGGACGCACGGCCGATCTGTCCGCGCTGCGCCAACGCGTGGCGCAGGCGTACATCGAGGCCCAGGTATTCGCGGCGCACACCCTGCGCGTCCTGCCGCGGCTCCACGGGGCGACCGACGCCCCGCCCGAAGCCTCGCTGCAGAAGCTCTTCGGCAGCGAGATCGATCAGCGCAACCACGAGCTGGCGATGGCCCTCGCCGGACCCTACGGCCAGCTCGGTCGGGACCCGCGGCGCGCCATCGACGGCGGCTCGTGGCACGACGCCTATCTCTATTCCCGGTCCTTCACCATTTCCTCGGGCACCTCGGAGATCCTGCGCACGCTGCTGGCGCAACGCGCACTCGGCCTGCCGCGGGGCTGACGGACGGAGAAAAGGGTCGCACGGCTGAGAACGGCATGGAGAGCGGGGAATGGGTGGCGGACGCCGGCTCGGGTCCGCAGGAGCAGGAGCTGGACGCGCTGCTCGATCGGATCGTGCGGGCGCCGTCGCCGCTCTATCGCGCGCGCGTGTCCGGCGCCGCCGCGGCGATCGGCGCTCGTCGGGCTCCGGACGTGCTCGCCCGCCTGCCACTCACCACACGCGACGAGTTGCTCCGTGATCAGCTCTCCGCGTTGCCGTTCGGTACCCGCCGGTTCGCCGATGCCCCGTGGCCCGTGCGCCTCGGCACGGCCGGCACGGGGCCGGAGCTGCTGCTGCTCGCCTGGACCCCGGCTGATCTGGCGCGCGAGCGCCGCGCCGGTGTTCGCGTGCTCGGTCGTCTCGGCGTCCGGCCGGGGATGCGTGTCGCCAACGCGCTCGCCGGGGCGCTCACCACGCCGGGGGCGCTGCTGCTCGGCGACGTCGTCGAGCAGCTCGGCGCGCTCGACGTTCCCCTCGGCGAGATCGCGACCGGCGCCCAGGCACGGCAGGCGTGGAGCCTGATCGACCGGGTCGAGCCGGCGGTGATCGTGCTCGAGGCCGCGGCCGTGGGTCCGTTGTTCGATGCGGCGCCGGACGGGAGGCGCCCGTGGTGGCGCGGGATCGTGTGGCTCGATCGAGGCACGCGGCCCGCACCGGCGCCACCCAACATCCCCACGAAGATCGGGTTCAGCGGCTGGCAACGGTGGTGGCTCGCCATCCCCGAGGCAACGAGCTTCGTCGCGGCGTCGTGTCCGGCCAGGGAGACGGCGGCGCGCGACAGCGCGCGCTTTCACGTCGATGACGCCGTGATCGCGGAGATCGTTGCGCCGACGAGCGCCCTGCCGGTGGGCGCGGGGCGGCGTGGAAGCCTCGTCCTCACGCCCCTCGGCCTCGACGCGCCACTGCTTCGCTACGCGACCGATCTCGCCGCAGAGCTGCCGAATAGTCCGTGCCCCTGCGGCGCCGGGGGCGCCTCGTTTGAGCTGCTCGACTGACGGAGATCTCGGCGCAACCGCGCCGCGGCGTACGCGGCGGCGGCTATTCGCGGGACAGGGAGGCGATGTAGGCGATGAGCTGCCAGGGCTTCTCCGCGGCCAGGTCGGCGAACACGTCGGCGTAGCCGGGCATCGGCGTGCCGTCCATGCCGGTGACGAGCGTCCGGTACACATCCGCGGGGCTGCTTCCACCCTTGAACCAGCTCGGGTGCGCGAGATCGGCGGGCCAGATGGACAGCCCGGTCGTATCGCGCAAGGCAGCGGCCGCCGGTCCGTTCCCTCGCCCGGTCGATCCATGGCAAGCGGCGCAGCCGAGCTCTTCGTACACGCGGGCGCCACGTGTGGCCATGTCGGCATCGAGCGCCGGCGCTGCGGGTACGGCAACGGACGCGGGCGGCGGAGCGGCGAAGCGCGGCGAGAACTGCTTGATCCGTCCGACCAGCGCGGCGATCGCGTCGTCGCCGAGAGGCGCGAAGGCCGGCATGTAGCGTGGAATCCCACGAGCGATCGTCCGGTGGAGATCGGCGTCGGTCGGGACGGCGCCGCTCGGCGTCGAGCGTAGCTTGTACGTCCCCTTCGTGAAGTCGCGCGGGCTGGGCGCGATGCCGGGGGCGATGGAGAAGGCCGCGGGGCCGGCGCCGTCGCCGGCTTCACCGTGACAGGGGGCGCAGGCCGTCGTGTAGACCATGGAGACGTCGTCCGCGTTCGCGTGCATGCCCGCGTCCTGGATCGGGCGGTCCGCGGCGCACGCCGGCTTCGTGATCGCGAGGGTGGTGACCGCGCTCACTGCCAGCGCCAGCAGAGAGGCGATCGATACATCTCGCCGGCGTGCATGTGGCCCCGGGACGCGCTCGACGAGATGCGTGCGGCGCTCAGAGCGAGACATCGATGCCGATCACGAGGGTGTTCTCCCAGGAGCGGAGCGGATTGTCCCCGCCGCCCGGTGAGAGGTTGACGCTGTTGCGGAGCGTGAGCGCGGCCAGGCCCGGCACGGACCGCGGGCGCGTCTGCCCGTGCAGGTGCAGCCAGCGAATCTGGAAGTGGAGCGCCTGTCCCGAGCGCGGACCGTCGAGCCCGGCGAGCGCGCTGTCGAAGCCGCCCGGGTTCATCCAGTCGTATCGTACCGAGGCGAGCCACGTGGGCCGGAGACGATAGTCGGCGGCGACGCTCAGGCCGGTGCTGGTTTCGTCGAAGTCTCGCAGCGCGCTCGGCACGCGGAAGAGCTCGTCGAAGAGTACGGCGCCGTGGATCTCGAGCGCCCGCCACGAGAGCTCGGCGGCGGCGCCGGTGCGGAGCCAGTCGAGCGTCCGCCGGCCGGCCACGCCGTCGCGTGTCTCGGCGGCCGTGAAGCGCACCTGCGCCGTTCCCGAGCCGTAGTTTCCGAGCGCCGACACCGAGCCGGCGAGCGCCCCGCCGCCGAAATCGTAGCGCAGCAGCAGGTAGGGATCGATGGTATCCCCGAGGTCTGGAAACTCGGGCGCCGCGCCGTTGAGAAAGCCGACGGCCCAGAGCGGCCCTGCCGCGCCCACGGTTCCGTGCAGCTGCGCGCCGAGGTTGCCGGTGGTGTTGAACAGGCTCTCGGTGGTCGGCAGGAGCACCTCGCCGCTGCGATCGAACAGGCCGAAGAAGCGCGCGCCCATGGCGTAGGGGCTGAGCGGGAAGCGGTGGACGTCGGAGCCGGTGGCGGAGCGTTCGGTGTCGCCGGGGATGGTGTGCAGCTGCTGGCGCCGGGTCGGATACGAGAAGAACGCGGAGGGATCGAACCGCCCGGTGGTGAGGATGGGGCCGGCGGGGGCGGCGCCCTCGGCGGCCCGGCGCCATAGCGACAGCAGCCGGGTCGACGCGAAGGCGCGCTCGAGGCCGACGTAGGTGCTCGGGCTGAAGCCGCCGCTGCCGTTGGATTCGAGGTCGGGGGTGCGCATGGCGCCCTCGATGAGCAGCGTGCTGTGAGAGGTCACCGGTGACCAGAAGTAGAGGCTCACGTCGCTCGGGACCTCGGCCAGGGTCCGATCGGGTCCGCGACGGAAGTCCGAGCGCTGGAACACCGGCCCGCGCACCCAGAACGACACGCGGCTTTCCATCGCCGTGCGCAGGTCGTTCGCGGGCGAAGGCGTCGCCCCGCGCGCGGGACCTGGGATCGCAAACCCGGCTTCACGGAAGGCGCGGCCGTAGGCATTGAGCTGCGGCGCGGCCGTGTGGCAGGCGCCGCATGTCAGCTGGTGCGTGCGCGAGAACGCCGGAAGGGCCTTCGCCGCGCTGGCATCGATCAGGTCGCAGAGCGTCAGGCACACCCCCCGCACGACACCGAGAGCCGCCGCCGCACGAGGCGCCGGCGCGCGCGCCAGCGTTGCCCCCGGCCCTGCACGCATGGTGCGCGGTTCATACCGGTCCGGCCGTACGGACGCCAGCAGCAGGAGCGCCGTGGCGCCGGCAATCTCCCGGGCCGAAAGTCCATCCCACTCTACGCGGCCGGTATCGCCCGCCGCTCACCACCGGCCCGCGCCCGAGGCGGGAAGGGCGACGGGCGGACGCGACGGAGCGGCCGCGACGCGTGCGGCGGATGTACCGAGATGCGATTGATCCGTGTTCAATTGACCTTGACAAGGCTTCGGCCTCTGGACTAGCGTCGGCAGCGATTGTACCGGCCGGTACGTACCGCCTGTCGGACATGCCGCCGCACCAGCTCAGGGTCGGAGCAGATGAATCGACCGACGCTCGCCAAGGTTCGGAGCCCTCGGACACCGCGCCCGGTCCCGCCGGCGAGACGCCGTGTCCCCCGGGCGCAGGAGAATCGGACGGGACCCGCCCGGGAGCGACTGCTGCACGCGGCGGAGCAGGTGTTCGCGCTCAAGGGTTACGCCGGGGCCACCACCCAGGAGATCGCGGCCCTGGCCGGCCTGCAGAAGCGCATGCTGTTCTACTATTTCGCCGACAAGGATGAGCTCTACGCGCAGGTTCTGGACGGCTTTCTCCAGGGCATCCGCGATATCCACGTCCGCTTCCACGGCGATCCGGGACCGATCGGGCTGCAGGAGATCATCGGCGGGCTCATTCGCTTCGTCGCCGCGAACCCGAATCCGGTCCGCATCCTCATCCGCGAGATCATGGACGATGGGCCGCACCTCGCCCGCGTCATCGAGCGCTACGTCGGACCCCTGTTTGCCGACGGCATCGTCGAGACCCAGCGCAACATGGACCGTGGCATCTTCGGCCGCGACGATCCCATGCACACCCTGGTCAACATCGGCGGCATCACGATCTTCTATCTGCTGATCGCGCCGCTGCTGCGGCAAGTCTGGCGCCGCGATCCCCTGGCGCCGGACACGCTCGAGGAGCGAATCGCCTCCACCGCCCGCTTTGCTCTGCGGGGCCTCATGGCCGAGGGCGATGCGTTCACGGGAGACATGGTTCGGGGCGTGACCGACGGCGCGGGTCGCCATCGGCCGGGAGCCCCGGACTCGGACGGATAACGAGGATCGAGAAGGAGTCGCAGCATGCACGCAACGAAGCGCCGCCCGGGAGCGGCATACACGAGGGGCTGGGGTGCCGCGCTGCTGGCGGTTGGCGTCGCTTTGGGCGCCGGCACGGCGCACGCCCATGCCACCGCGCCGGCTCTGCGGAGCGCGACGATCCAGGTGGACGGCGACGGCTTCGTCTACGTCGTCAACCCCGACAACGACAGCGTGTCGCGGCTGACGCCGCTGTCGGCGGGCGGGGCGCAGGCCGTCATGTGGGAACAGACGACCGGCGACTATCCGCGCACGCTCGCCCTGGCGGCGGGGTCGGTCTACACGGCGAACCAGAACGACGACACGCTCAGGCGCCTGCGGGCGTCCGACGGCGCGCCCCAAGGCGAGCCGAAGAACCTCGGCTTCGGCTGCGCGCCCTACGGCATCGCCGCGAACCAGGACGGCACTCGCCTCTACGTCGCCTGCCAGGGCACTCAGGAGCTCGTGGTCCTCGATCCGGCGCTCGGCGAGGTCGCCCGCATCGCCCTCGACTGGCCGATGCCGCGCACGGTGCTGGTGAGCGGCGACGACACCCGCGTCTACGTGGCCCACTTCGTCACCGCCGAGCCCAACCACGATGCCCACGTGAGCGAGATCGACGCCACGGCGAACGCGCTCACCTCGCGGCGCTATCTCACCATCCCGGCCGATCGGAGCACGTGCGAGACGCAGAACTCGGGGCAGGGTGTGACCAATCTCGTGACCGCGCTGGGGATGACGCCCCCCGGAAGCCCGGCGGCGGTGGCCAACCAGCTCTGGGTCGGGGGCACCATGCAGAACAACCTGACCAAGGGCCTCTTCCGCCGCTGGTCGGGGTGGTCGGAGGCCGATCGCCAGCGGCTCCGGCTCTTTGATCTCCCGTGTCCGGAGAGCGACGACTCGGTGTCATGCCTGTTCGAGAGCTTTCCGCGCGGCGACGACATTCTCGCGATCAAGCGCAACGTCTACAAGGTGTCGTTCCACGACGTCACGCGTTTCGTCATCTGGAAGCTCGACTTGGGCACCGGGCAGGTGGTCGGGAAGATCGACGTGGACGAGGCCAACAACGCCAGCGACATCACCTTCTCCACCGACGGCGCGACGGCCTACGCCGTCGATCTGATGTTCAACAGCTACCACGTCTTCAACGCCGAGCGAGGGCAGGGGCCGGGGTGCGTCGCCGGCGGCGGCGCCTGCAACCCCGGAACACTTTTCGCGCCGGTGGCCAAGTTCGGACCGTTCGGGCAGAGCCCGGACCTGCCGTGCGACCACGACGCGCTCGGGAGCGTCACCGGCGAAGGGCCCTATCGCCTCCCACCCCAGGCGCAGATCACACCGATCGACGCTGGCGATCCGGTCCGGGTGGTCAAGGCGATGCCCGCCGCCGGCACCCCGGTGAACACCGGTGTGGATTTCGACACCCGCAAGTACCACGAGATCGGCGTGGCGGAGATGCGCTCCGTGCCCGACGCCGCGGGCACCGCGCCCATCGGCGTCGCGCTCTCCCCCGATGGCTGCATTGCCTACGTGCACAACTATCTCTCCCGAAACGTGGTCGCGATCTCCGCCAGGCCGGACGCGGCGAGCTGCGGCGCCTACGATCCCATCGTCGGCTTCCGCTGCAGCGGCGATCTCACGGAGTCCTGCGCGCGCGACAACGACTGCACCGCGGGCGCCGGGTTCTGCAACCACCCCGGGGGACCGACGTGTGCCACGGACGCGGACTGCGAGACGGAGCCGTGCGTCACGTCCAACAGCTGCATCCCGCTCGTCGCCTCTCCCAATCCGGTGCGCACGGCGGCGCTGGTCACGGATGAGGTTCCGGCTGAAATCCTCGACGGCAAGATCCTCTTCAACACCGCGGCGCGGGACAGCAGCGTGGTGAATGGCATCGGCCTCGGTCTCCCCGCCCCCTTCTTCAACGACGTTCGGCGGGGCTGCGGCTACAACGCGGCGCGCGAGTGCAAGTCGGCGCTCAACTGCGCCTTCTGCTCGGATCAGGATCCTCTCACCACTCCGCCCGCGTGCACGGTCGACGCCGATTGCGCGCCCGGGGCCGCGTGCGTGCTCGACCGCTTCTTCTGCGACAACAATCCCGCGGTTACCTGCGAATCGGCCGCGGACTGTGGCGGCAGCCCGTGCGTCAGCGCTAGCTGCGACGTGGTGACGAGCCTGCCCGGCGAGGTGGTGAGCGCGGCGCACGACGCGTCCTACGTCACCTGCACGGCGTGTCACGTGGACTTCGGCGGCCAGGACGGCCGCACGTGGGACTTCTCCCAGTTCGGCGCGAGTCTCCGCAACACGATGGACCTGCGCGGCCGCTCGCAAGCGGCGCCGGGTACCTGCGCGAGCGGTCTCTCGGGCGATCCGGCGAAGGTGGGTAGCGCGTGCCATTTCGATGCCGCGTGCGGCAAGAGCTGCGAGGGCGGCACGCGGGACGGCGAGCCGTGCGTGACTACGGATCCCGACGCGCTGCTCCCCGGGAACGATTGTCCGGGTGGCGGCGTGTGCAAGGCCTCGGGCCCAGGGGCGTGCGTGGCCAACCCGGCCATGACGCCGCCACACCTCGACGCCGAGAACAAGGCGCGCTTCTTCAATCCCATGGTCACCGTGCACTGGAACGGCGACCGCATGGAGGTCGAGGGGTTCGAGTTCACCTACCGGTCGCTGCTCGGGGCGGGTGATTGCGACGGCCTCGAGCACGAGCCCGACCAGTGCATGGGAGCCCTCGTCCCTCGAAGCCTGCTCGTGAGCACCGCCGCGCTGCCGTCCGATGGCAGCTTCGAGGGTGATCTGCGCTCGACGCTACGCAACGTCATGGTCGACGAGCCGACGCTCGGCAAGCCGGTGAACGCCAGCGTCCGGCTGACGCACATGGCGGATTTCGTCTACAGCCTGACGGCATTCCCGCGAAATCCGTTCCTCGGGGCGCGGGGCGAGAATCCTTCCGCTGCCGCCCAGCGCGGGCGCAGCCTCTTCAATGACGGCACCACGAAATGCGCGTCGTGTCACAACGGACCTTCGGCGGGCAACCAGCTCTTCACCGACAAGCGGCCGAATCCCGGCTTCGATCCGAATCAGCCTCCGGGCGCCGACGGCAACAATCCCTACGTCCGGCACATCGTCGGTAGCGCCAGCCTCTTCGACCAGACGGACCCGGAGGCGGTGGCGAGCACGAACGACACGTTCCAAAACAAGATCGTCCCGATTCCCGGCCCCCGCAGCGGCCTCCTCGACTACGTCACGCCGGTCCTGAACGACGTCTGGAACACGCCGCCGTTCATGCACGACGGTGTGGCGGCGGCGTTGCTCGACGTCGTGCGGCCGTGTAACAGCGTGGAGACCGATTGCGACCAGAAGGGTCTCGGTCGCAACCTCGACGACCTCCACGGCGTCACGTCCACGCTCACACCCCAGCAGCTCAACGACCTCGTCGCGTTCCAGAAGGGGCCGCACAATCCCGTGGGGGCGACCGAGTCGGTGGTGAAAGCCGGTGAGCTGATGCTGAGCAAGGTGGTGATCGACCTCGGCAAGAAGGCCGGCCGTGGCAAGTTCAAGATCACCGGGACCGCGAGATCCGGCAGTCTCCCCGTCGATCCGGTCGCGGGTGGGCTCACCATCACCCTGGCGGTGCCGGGCGGCGAAGAGATGGTCCTGCACGAGATCTCGGCCGCGGTGGGTGAGGTCGGCGCCAAGGGATCGAGCTTCAAGTACAAGGCGCAGCGGCCGACGCCGACGCAGGGATCGATCACCGTGACGCTGAAGGCCAAGGGTGGCGCCTTCAAGGTGCTGATCAAGGGCAAGCAGGCGGATTTGAGCGCCCTCAAGACGGCGCTCGAGGGCCGGCCGGCGGACGTCACGGTGGCCCTGGTCGCGGGCGAGACGCAGTTCGTCAAGAATCGCGTGCTCACGTCCAAGCAGGAGGGGAGAAAGCTCGTCTTGGCGAGAAAGAACTAGGCCGCCTGCATGCGGGTCGTGGTAGGATTCGGAAGGACCGGGCCGCACGCGCGGTCCGCAGCCGAGGTCGCGCCCGGGCGGCCCGGCAGCGCTCAGGGGGGGACGACGATGGGACGCGCCGCGATCGTGACTATACTTGCTCTGCTTCTGCCCGTGGCGCCGGCAGGCGCCCGCGAGCTGCAGACCACCTGCCGCTTCGATCGCCTCTTGAACCACGTCATCGCGCCCGCCGATCTCGAGTTCGGAGTCGTCACGACCGGCGTGTCGGCACAGGTGACGATCGACACGGAGACCGGGCGATTCGTGGTCCATGGAAGCTCCATCGACATCCCGCCGTATCCCATGCCCTTCGCCGACGGCCTCGACACGATGACGTTCGACAACGTGGATTTCGAAGGCACCATCGACGCCGCGGGAAACGTCGTCGTTCCCGGCGTTCGCTTCGTGTTCTGCACTCTCGACACGGCGGAGGGCCAAGAGTGCGCGCCGCGCAACGTATGTGCTGACGATCTGTCGACGATCTGCATCCGGGGCGCGGCGGACAACGGCTGCTCTCCCGGGGTCAAATGCCAGGGGCTCTGCGCGGGCGACCGGACCCGGAGCTGCGCCACGACGGCGGACTGCGCCGCGGGCGACCGCTGCGGCTCGGGAACCCTCACCCCGTTCGTCATCACGCTCACCACGGGGGCGGCGACCTTCCGGGACCGTCTCAAGAATGGAGAGCCCATCGACTTCCAGACCGGCCGGATGTTTCTGACAAGCCTCGGGCCGACGCCACGCGAGTCCCCGATCGTTCAGGACTCGGGGGTGGCCTCCCTTGAGCTGCTCTGCACGCTGGCTGAGGTGCCGAGCCCGGCGGAGCTCCCCTCGGCTCCGGAGCTGAGAGTACGGCGCGCGAAGCTCAAGTTCGGCGAGGGCGCCGGGGACGATGCATTGACGCTCAAGGCGACATACGCTCCGCTCGGCGGCGAGGTTCCGGATCTATCGGTCACGGACATGACCATCGGCGTCGGTACCACCCTCAGCGTCTGCGATGGCAACAGCGCCAACGCCGGGCAGGTATGCAGCGCCGATGCCGAGTGCGTTCTCAACGACATCAGCCCGGTCGACGAGGCCAAGTGTCTGACCGAAGAGAAGACCCTTCTCCAGCTCGTGATTCCCGCGGCAAGCCTCCAGGGGAACGCGAAGCGTACGAAGTTCAAGGCGAACGACACGGGCGGCACGTGCGATGCGGCGAGCAGCGCCCCCGGGGCCGTGTGTGTCACGGACGCGCAGTGTAGCGGGGGCGCGTGCATGCGCATCAAGCCCGTGCTTCCGGCGCCTGGGCCAGATGATCAGCCGGCACACAAGATCGCCATCAAGCGCAAGGGCGGCGCGCTCGAACTGTCGATCAATTCCCGCGGGCTCAACTTGGATGGGCTGACGCCGGATGCCCTCACCGACGACGCCGGCAACGTGGCCAATGTCACCACGCGCATCGGCCTCGGCCCCATCAGTGATGCGGCCGCGATCTCGACACCGAAGAGCAAGAAGAAGGGCGTGATCTTCTGAAACGCGGGGCGGCGGATCGACCGCCGGCGCACGCTCTCGCGGGTGCGACATTCCGTCGCATTGCCGCTCGCCTGCCGCTCGGGTAGAGATTTCGACGGAAACGGGCGCGATCGCCTCCGCCGCCGGCGCGCGCGCACGATCCGGCCAGCGCGCCCGCACGCTCGACCCGTACGACCGCATGCACCGCATCGTCGCGTCCGGCCTCGCCCTGCTGCTGTGCGCGGCGCTCCCGGCGGCGGCACGGGCCTGCGACCTGTGCGCCATCTACACCGCCGTCGTCGTGCACGACGACCGGCCGGGATTCGAGGTCGGCGTCGCCGAGCAGTACACCGACTTCGATACCCGGCAGGAAGATAGCGCGGAGGTGCCGAACCCCGGGGAGTACCTGCGGTCCTCGATCACGCAGGTCTTCGCCGGCTACAACCTGAACCGCTGGGTCGGCTTCCAGCTCGGCCTGCCGATCATCGCGCGCAACTTCCGGCGGCTCGAGGGGGGCATGCTCGAGCACGGCGACGAGTCCGGGATCGGCGACATGCCGCTGCTCGTCAACGTGCGCCCCTTCACTCACGTCAGCACCACGGCCGTCGTCCGCCTCTCGCTCTTCGGCGGCCTCGAGCTCCCGACCGGGAGCACGGACCGCCTCGGAGAGGAAGCGGAGGAGACGCACGACCAGGCGCAGCGGCGGGCTCGCGGCGCTGCGAGCGCGGCCGCTCGGGTCGGGGCAGGTTTCCCGCGCGGCCGCGGCGCCGGCCATACGGGAGACGGCGGTGGAGGCGGAAGCGCGGCGAGCGCGGTCCACGGCCACGACCTGGCGCTCGGCAGCGGGTCGGTGGACGGGATCCTCGGTGCCGGCATCTTCGTGGGCTGGCAGCGGCTGTTCCTGAGCGCCCACTCCCAGTACCTGCTGCGCACCGAGGGATCCTTCGACTATCAGTACGCCAACGACCTGACCTGGTCCGGCGGGCCGGGCGCGTTCGTGCTCCTCGATGATCGCTACTCGGTCGGGCTCCAGGCGGTGGCCGGGGGTGAGACCAAAGGCAAGGATGAGCACGAGGGCGCTCCGGTCGGCGACACCGGCCTCACCACGGTCTACCTGGGGCCGCGCCTCCTCGCCACGTGGGGCGCATCGCTCTACGCCGACGTCGCCGGGGAGCTGCCCGTGGTGCGGCACAACACCGGCCTCCAGATCCTTCCCGATTTCCGCATCCGCGGCGGCCTCTCGTGGCGCTTCTGACCGCGCGCAGGCGCTGAACCGACTCGGCAGAAGACCGGGCCGATCGCGGCGAGCGTGATGTTGGCGCGTTCTGCGCCAGGGGGTGCGCCCCTGCACGGACTCGGCTGGCGACGCTGCCACGCGTACGGCTCCGCAGTGCGCTCGACATCCACATGAGCGAGCCTACTCCACTCGGGCACCGGCGCGTCCAGACTCTCGCGCGCCAGGCGCCGGAAAGCCGATCCCCGGCGCGGCGATCCAGGCAGCGCCGGCCGACGACCGGCCGGCGGGTGCTGGCGCGCGTGCGGTGCACGATCGCGCGCGCCTGCACGACGGCCCCGATCGGCCGCGCCGGCGGGCCGGGTCCGGTCCGCCCGGGCGCCTGCTGTGCCGGGGGCGGCGCTACCTGCGGATGCGGATGCTGTAGCACCCGCGACGCAGCGCAGCACGCACGCCGTCGATAGTGTGGTGATATCAAACTAGAAACTCACTGCGCACCCAGCCACTCTCGATAGCTCCAGATCGTCCGCGCGTCCTCCGCCCGGCCCATACCCCGCCCGCGCACCGCCTTCGCTCCCGCGCGTGGCACGGCTGTTGATGTGCACGTGGCGAAGCCCGGACTGTGTCCGTGGTGTGCCGTCATCCCTCGCCGGCCGCCCGCCCGGGCCCAGCCGGGCGAACAGGAGCGACGGCCACGACGAGCGCGACGGGCGCGAGCGGACGAAAGAGAGCAAGCGGACCGATGGGAGCAATGGGGGCAATGGGAGCAATGGGAGCAATGGGAGAAAGTCCAGTGCAGGCAACGCGCGTTTCGAGTCTTCACCTTCGTCACCGACTGGCGATATCCGGCGGCCCTGGCCGCCTCCGGCGTTCCCTCCGCATCGCGCTTCTCGTTCCGCTCCTGTGGGCGGCGATGGCGACTGGCGCGCGCGCCGCTGGTCTCGAGTTCGTGGAGACGCACGTGGATGGTGCGGGCGGGGTCGACGGCCTCGGCGGCGCCGAAGCGATGGCCATCAGCCCCGGAGACGAGTTCGTGTACGTCGCCGGCAGCAACGAGGATGCGATCGCGATCATGCGCCGCGACCGCACCACCGGCAGCCTGACGTTCGTCGGCACCGTGTTCGACGACCAGGGCGGGGTCGACGGGCTCAACGAGGTCCAGGGGCTCGCGATCAGTCCCGACGGCGCCAATCTCTACGCCGTCGCGCACACCGACGGGGCGGTGGCGGTCTTCGCGCGCGACGAGGACACGGGCCTGCTGAGCTTCCTCGAGGTCAAGAAGGACGGTGTCGGCGGGATCACCAAGCTGGCCGGGGCGATGGGCGTGAGCGTGAGCCCGGACGGCCGGCACGTCTACGTCGCCAGCAACGTCAACGATGCCGTGGTGGTCTTCAGCCGCAACGGTAGCACCGGGCGGCTGACCCTGGTCGAGGAGCTGAGCGACGGCGCCGGCGGCATTACCAGCCTCGATGGCGCCGAGGCGCTCACCGTGAGCCCCGACGGCGCGCATGTGTACGTGGCGGCCGAGGACGACGACGCAATCACCGTGTTCGCCCGGAACAGCGCCAGCGGGTCTCTCACTCTCGTCGAGGTGAAGCAGGAGGGGGGCGGCGGCATGCACGCCCTCGACCGCGTGCAGGCGGTGGCGGTGAGCGCGGACGGGGCGAATCTCTACGCTGCGAGCGGTCTCGACAACGCGGTCGTGGTGTTCGCGCGCAACGAGGAGACCGGCGTCCTCTCGCTGCTCGAGGAGCATCGTGACGGGGCGGGACTGAACGGCCTCGCCGGCGCCGAGTGGGTCGCCGTCAGTCCGAACGGGGCCTACGTCTACGCGGTGGGGGACATGGACGACTCCCTCGTCGTGTTCCGCCGCGATGGCGGCACCGGGCGGCTGACTTACGTCGAGACTCACAAGGACGGCCTGGGCGGCGTCGGCGGCCTCAACGATGTGGAAGCCGTCGCCGTGACCAGCGACAGCACCAGTGTCTACACGGTGTCCGACGTGGACAACGCCATCAGCGCGTTCGCCAATCTCTGCGGCAACGGGCGGTTCGACACCGGCGAGGCGTGCGACGACGGCAACACGCAGAACGGCGACTGCTGCACCGCGGCCTGCACGATCGTGTCGGCCGGGAGCGCATGTCCCGACGACGGCAACGTGTGCACCAACGACGTCTGCAACGGCGCGGGGCTCTGCCTGCACGTGAACAACACCGTCGCCTGCGACGACGGCGCCTTCTGCACCGTTGCCGACACCTGCCAGAGCGGTGTGTGCCAGGGCACGGCGCGCGACTGCTCCGGCGCGGGCGATCAGTGCAACGCCGGCGTGTGCGACGAGGCGAACGACCGCTGCACGGCGCAGCCGCGCACCGCCGGCACGACGTGCAACGATGGCAATGCGTGCACGCAAGTCGACACGTGCCAGGCGGGTGTGTGCGTGGGCGCGAGCCCGGTCGTATGCACGGTCCTGGACCAGTGCCACGTGGCCGGGACGTGTAACCCGACGACGGGCCTGTGCTCGAACCCGGAGAAACCGAGCGGCACCGCATGCAACGACGGCAATGCCTGCACGCAGGTGGACACCTGCCAGGTCGGGGCGTGCGTGGGGGCGAGCCCGGTGGTGTGCACGGCGCAGGACCAGTGCCACGTGGCCGGGACGTGCAACCCGGCGACGGGGGTGTGCTCGAACCCGGAGAAGGCGAACGGGAGCGCGTGT
>Ga0187892_10000656_pt1 | contig 87790 bp, 73 predicted proteins | sample MA1701073metaG_FD_139345 | JGI IMG/M metagenome (GOLD analysis project Ga0187892, IMG submission 139345) | Bio-ooze microbial communities from a basaltic lava cave in the Kipuka Kanohina Cave System on the Island of Hawaii, USA - MA170107-3 metaG ... | reverse complement strand
CCCTTCCCGACTATAGCGATGAGGTGGGAAGGGAAGGCGCGCGCTGCGCAGCCCCCGCCCGTCAACGATCTCCTGGAAGAGCAGGCGCGCCTGTCCCTGAGGGATCGCGCGCGGTAACAGGCGGTCATGACGGTTGACCCGGGCTGGAAGTAAACGAGCCTCACGCCGGGGTCCTCTCGCTCGGGGCGCTCGCCGGGGCCCGCGCCGCCCGCCGCTCGAGGACGAGGGCCCGCAGCGCCTCGACGTGCTCGGGCGACCACAGGCGCCGCCCGCCGACGACGGGCGGGCGCCGGTCCGCGGGGAGCCGGCCGAGGAAGTAAAACATGCTCCTCTCCGAGAGGCCGAGCTCTTCGCGGACGTCGCCGGTGAAGCGCGCGTGCGGCGTGTCGTGTGTCAGCATGACACCACTCTACCGCCCGGAGATGCAGGGGTCACGCGTCGCTTTCCAATAGTTGGAAACAGGGGCCCGAGGGGGTCTTCCACCGGGACCTTGAACGTCTCGAGGCAACCGGCGGCCGGGCAGCGCATGTAGGCGGTCATGCCCCTGCGCCCGTTCTTCCAAGCGGGCGTGCCGCACTTGGGGCAGCGGATGATCGTGAGCTTCTGCTCGCTCATGTGCTCCCGCCGTCTCCGGGTGCGAACGCGAGCCGCGCCTCGACTCGGGCAAGCCGCCCGATCGCGGCGAGCGCCCGGGCACGGGCGCGGCGTAGGCGCCCGCGCTCGAGCCGGCTCGTCGTCGCCCGCAGCTCGCCACGGAACGCCGCGAAGGCGATGCCTCGCGCGCGCCGGCGCAGGACCTCGAGCCGAACGCGGACCTCGGGGAGCGAGCGGCAGGGCGGCGGCGGCGGCGGACCGATCGGGCTCGCGGGCCGGGCCCGATCCTCTGCGCGCGCTATCGCCTCGCGGGAGCGCGCGAGGGGGCGGCTCATGACTCGCTCCTCTCGAGGGCGATCAAGCGCGCGACCTTCGCCATGACGGCGCCGTCGCCCCCCAGGTCCGGGTGATGCCGCTTCGCGAGCGCGCGGATCGCGCGCTTGCGCTCGTCGACCGGCGCCGCGAGGTCGACGCCGAGCTCGCGCGCCAGGGCGCCCCGCTCGTCGGCGGATGGACGGCCGGCGGCCCGCACGCGGTCGCGCCGCTCGGCCTCGGGGACCTCGACGCCGGCGGCGCGTGCCGCGAGGATCACGCGGTCGAGGCGCGCCCGCTCGCGCTCTCCCTGCTCGCCGAGCGAGCCGAACCGGAGCGCGGCCCGGAGGTCGACGAGCGCCGCCCGGAGCCAGACGCGGAGCATTTTGTCCCCACCATTCGCCTCGAGCAGCGCCAGGGCCGCGAGCTCGCCCTCGAGCGCGGCGACGAGGCGCCCGCGCGCCCTGTAGCCCGGGTAGGGCCGGCTTCCCAGGATCGCCCGCCCGCCGCCGGTCCGGGGCGCGATGCGGTCGAGCCGGGCGAGCAGGGCGATGCGCGCCGCGGAGCGCGAGCGGTCGAGGACGCGGCGCGCGCGAGCCGCGAACGCGGCGCGGGCGAAGGCATCGCCCGTGCGTTCGGCCTGGGCGACGAGGCCGGCAGCGTCCGAGGTCATGCGGCGCCTCCGTTCCTACCCCACCGCCGATCGGGCGGTGCGGCCATCGCCTCCTCGGGCAACCCTCTCGCCTCGCGCCAGTCGCCGAACCGCAGGCTCGCCCGGTCGAGGTAGAGCTTCACGGTCCCCGTCGGACCGTTCCGGTTTTTCGCAACAATCACCTCGGCCAGGTTCGCGACCTCGGCCTTGCCGGGCGCGTAGTACGCTTCGCGGTAGAGGAGCATCACGACGTCGGCGTCCGCCTCGATCGCGCCGCTCTCGCGCAGGTCAGAGAGACGCGGGCGATGCCCCTCGCGGGCCTCCGCGCCTCGGTTCAGTTGCGCGAGCGCGAGGACCGAGATACCGAGCTCGCGGGCGGTCTGCTTCAACCCCCGCGAGATGTGCGCGATCTCTTGCTCTCTGTTCGTCCGCCCCGAGAGGCCGGCGTCCATGAGCTGCAGGTAGTCGACGACGACGAGTCCGACGTTGCGCCGGATACGCGCGAGTCGCGCCTTCGCGCGGAGCGTCGCGATGGTGAGCCTCGACGAGTCGATGACCTCGATCGGCACGCTCGCGAGCTCGGCCGCGACGAGCTGGACTCGGTCGACGTCCGAGGCGGACATGGAGCCCGTCCGCCAGCGTTGCGCGTTGAGCCCCGCGTGTTGTGCCGAGACGTTCCGCGCCAGGTCCGCACGGCCGACCTCGAGCGCGGCGTAGAGGACGGGCACGGGCTCGGGGGCCGTAGCGACGTGGCGCGCGATCCCGGACGCGAGCGCGCTCTTGCCCATGCTCGGCCGCCCGGCGATGACGCAGAGCTCCCCCGGGCGGAGGCCTCCGCCGAGCAGCCGGTCAACGTCGATGAGCCCCGTCTCGAGGCATGCGGCCCGCTCGCCGCGCCGGAGACGCTCGGCCTCCGCGACGATGACCTGGCCGAGAGGGACGGCATCGTCTCCGACGCGGTGCTCGATCACGCGGGCCAGCGCCGCCTCCGCTCTCTCGGCGACGGCATCGGCTCCGTCGTGTCCGTTGTCCAGCGCGTCGCGCGCGATCGCCAGGCCGGCGTCCGCGAGGGCGCGCAGCGACGCCGTCTCGAGGACGATCGCCGCGTAGGCGCGGGCGTTCGCCGGCGTCGGGCACTCGTCCGCGACCTCGGCGAGACGCCCCGCGCCGCCGACCGCGTCGAGCAGTCCCCTCGCCTCGAGTCGGGCGCGGACGAGGAAACCATCCACGCGCTCGGCGGCGGAGATCATCGCGGCGAGGACGCCGAAGAGCTGTCGATTCCTCGGCTGGTAGAAGTGCTCGGGTCGCAGGGTCGCGACGATCTCGACGCCCGCGTCCTCGGGCGAGATCAGCATCGCGCCGAGGACGGCAGCCTCCGCCTCCGCACTGTGCGGCGGGACGCGCTCGATGTCGGTCACGACATCACCTCCACGAGCTTGCGGACGGCGGCGGGGATCTCGGCCTCGGTCGCCCCGTTCAGGCGAGCGGCGATGTCCGTCGTGATGTTCGTCCCCGAGGCCCGCGTCGAGCCGAGGAGCCCCTCCTCTCGCCAGCCGGCCCTCCACACCTCGCCGTCGAAGCGCACGCGCGCGCCGTCCGGAACGAGCGCGCGGAGCGCCGCGTCTACGGCGGCGCGGCGAGGGTTGACAGCGACGGCGGGCGCGCCGTTGCCGTTTGCGCGCGAGGCCCGCAAGCGGTTCAGCGTCGCGCCCGTGAGGAAGCGCTCGAGCGGGGCGCCGGCGTGGAACGAGTCGCGCTCCGCGAGGTCGAAGTAGGCCGGAAAGAGCGCCTCGACCTCGGCGAGCGCGTCAACGCCCTGGGCGTCGAGCGCGGCGAGGACCGCCTTGGCCAGCTTCCCCGTCTTCGCGTAGGCCGTCTCGACGCAGGCGCGACCGAACCGCGCGAGGTACGCGGCCGCGAAGCGCTCCCGGAGGGTCGTGACGCGGGGGTCCCGGTCGGTGGTCTTCTTCTTTGGCGAGGGGCGCGAGCGGAGCGAGCGCGCTTCTACGTTAGTAGAAGCTTCTTCATCTTTCTTAGGCGGCCCGAAAAGGCTTGCGCTGCAAGACTTAGCGACGGCAGCTGTCACGCTTTCGCCGCGTGGCGTGTCACGTGACGCGTCACGCGAGCTGTCACGCTTCGTCTCGTCGTTAGCCAGCCGCTCCTCACGCTGTAAGGATTCCGTGGCACGCGAGCTGTCACGCGAGCTGTCACGCGAGCTGTCACGCGAGCTGTCACGCGAGCTGTCACGCTCGGATGGAGAATTGTTATCCGTCCCTTGGTATCTGTCGTACTTGCAAACCGTTAGAACTGTTCCACCGGGGTCGCTTTTGCTGTCACGCAGGCAGTCACGCTTCACGTCGCGTCGTGCCTCGAGTTGCGCAAGGAAGCGCCGGACGCGTTCGTAGCTCCACCCCCAGCGGGCCCCGAGCTGCCGGAGGCTCGTGACGAGTTGACCGCGGCGGAGCGGCACGGGCACGCCGTCGACCTCGACCTCGCGGTCCCGATGCTCGGCGAGTAGGAGCAGGTCGACCCATGCGGCGCCGGGGGAGAAGGGCGTCTCCCGCCACACGTCGGCGTCGAGCAGGCGACGATGGAGCTTGATCCAGCCCCGATCAGGCGGCATGGCCGCAGCCCTCTGGGCGCCACGAGGGGCGCGGCTCCGGCGGGTCGGGCGGCGGCTCGAGGCCGAGCTCGTGGGCGAGGTCCGCGAGACCGAGGGCGGCGAGCGCGACGGCGAGGAGCGCGCGGAGCGGGACGGGGCCGCCGCGTCGAGGTTGCGCGGCGGGCGCGGTCGCGCGATACTCGTGATGTCCCTCGTCTCTCGAGCCGGTCGCGGGGCCCAGCCGCGCCGGCTCGTCGTCTTTCGGACTCACGTCGTCCGGCTCGCGATGAACCGGTCCCATGCGGAGCGCCGGACCCGCACACATCGCGACGTGATCCTGACGACCGGGAACATGCCGGCGGCGGCCCAGCCGCGGACGGTCCGCACGTCGACGCCAGCCTCGCGCGCAATGACGTCGAACTCGATCAGGTCGTTCGGCGAGGGCGCTTTGGCGGGGGAAAGGGGAGCGGCCTGCGTCGTCATTCCGAAGCCTCCATGAGACTGCTCATGGCTTCAGAATACTGACGCAAACGCTTGGCGCAACGTCACATAAGTCGCATAATCACAGTCGAATTATGCGACCGAATTATGCGACCTCACGCGAAGGTGACGAGTAGCGCCCATCCCCGCGCGAAACGGCGTCCCCGCGCTTAACGAGCCGGGGCATCGTGCTCTTCACGCGCTCGTACGTGAGGCCCGTTTTAGCGGCTATCTCCTTCAGCTCGAAGACGCGCCCGAGGGGTGCGGCGCTCAAGAGCTTCTCGATCTTGTCTGCGCCGGAGCCATCAACGCGCGGCCTCCCGCGCCCGGCCTTCGGGGCGGCGGGCGGGCACTCGCCGTCCGCCCAACTCTCCGTGACCATCCGCAGCTTTGCCGCTTGCGTCGGGTTGTAGGTCGGCCTCACGTCCTCGACGCCCCAGAGGTCGCCGTCGAGCAGGCCGATGAGGTTCACGGCGTGGGTCCGCTCGGGCTTCTCGAGGAACGCCTCCGCCTCGCGGATCGCCTCGTCGAGCACCTCTACCATCCGCCCGTACCGCTCGAACCTCCCGGCGGCGGCCGTGTCGTCGGGCGCTGCCTGTGACTCCCGGGAGCGCAGGTCGAGCATCACCACGCGACCCGCCCGCCACGCGTTTAGGACAGCCTGGACGATGTCGTGCGCGACGGCAGCCGCGCCGCGCTTCTCGAGGTCTGCGAGAAGTCGCGTGCTCCACTCGTTCGCGCGGCGGCGCTCCTCGTGTTCCGCCGTCTGGCGGAGAACCGTCTCATCCTCAGGGGGCCGGACATCGGGCGCCTTGCTCGGCACGGTGTCACCTCCTACCCAGGCGCCGGGCCCGGCCGCGCTCGAGGGGTAGGCTCGAGCGCGGCCGGCGCCGGCATGGATGCAGTCCCGCGGGCGCGGGCTCGGGGAGCTACCCCGAGGTCGGCATCGAGGGGAGGATAGCCGATGGGGCCGACACCGCCGCGCGCCCGCCGCCACGAAAAATCGACGGGGCGCGGGTTCGCGGGCGATCAGGCGCCGCCCGCGCGCCTCGCCACGTCACTTCGCGCTTGTCGCGGCCTTGGCCGCCACAGCGGCCTGCTTCGGCGGCACAAACGTGAGGACCGGAAGGGTGTAGGGAGGGAATCCCATCCGTCCGGTCATGCTGTGCAACAGCTCGCGCACGAAAGGCCACGAGTGGAAGGCACCATTCGCCCAGGCGAAGTGTTGGAGATCAGTCGGCTCGACGGGTTCATCGCTCCGCAGCTTGTACGTCAGCACATAGACGATCGCAAAGGACGCCGCGGGCTTGCCACCGGTCGTAACCGACAGCTGGTACTTGCAGTCGACTTCAATGCAGCCCTTCGCCGGGCATCGGGCCGAGTAGTCGTGCTGCAGGTCAGGGTGCAGCACCTCACCGACGACGGATCGTTGTCGGGTAGCGGTCACTTCGGTGAGGCAGACGTCCTTCAGGTCGACGCGGCTCGCGATGCGCGCCACGGCCGACATGTCCACGTTGAACTCGCGCTGCACCAGGATCGTGCCTCCCTTTCCCTCTCGCCGAAGAGGCGGGCCTCTATGCGGCCAAGGCGTACTTCGGTTGATCGTCCGGCTTCTCGTTTCCCGCAGGTTTCGGCTGACTCTTCGGCGGCGTCTCCTGAGCCCAACCCCACTGCAGCGGCCTCGTGCGCAAGTCGATCTCCAATCCGCAGGCGGCGAGAAAGCGCGCGAGGGTCTTGATGGTCAAGTTGTGCTGGCCGCCCAGGATCCGGGTGATGAAGGAACGGTGCTTGCCCAGGCGCCCCGACACATCAGAGCGCGATAGCCCGGCGTCGTCCATGGCGCTCTGCATGGTTGACTGAGCGATGGCGAGAGCAGACTCCTCCACGACCTCCAGATCGATCGAACCCTTGTGTTCGGGCACAGGCGAAGCCCAGCTCATGATGGTCCCCTTACTCGCTCGCGTATTCATCAAAGAGGTTCTTGGCTTTCTCGATCTCGTTGTCTTCCTGTGCGCTCCTGCCCTTCTTGTCTTTGACCCAGCCGTTCAGCAGAATGATCTCTACGCTTGTCCCTTGGACGATGCGGCCGCAGTACAGCCGATGATCGTGCTCTTTGAACTCCCAGATCGGTTTCACTTTGACAGGCTTAAACCGCTCATGGTTACAGTATCTCGCGCCGATCTTCGTGACGGCGTCAAAGGAGCCCCGGAATCTCTTCCACATTTTGGGCTGGCAGCCGTTGCGAAAGTCGTCCGCGGGACATCTGCCGTTCTTGCGCCGGATGTAGGCGGACACTCTTCCACAGGGGCCCGTGACATCAGGCCGCAGAGGCAAGAATGGATTCCCCCGTCGCCGGAAGCCGCCGCGGGCGCGACGACTCCTCCTTCCCCAGACCCACCCCGGTGCCCCTCCTTCCCCAGGCCCACCCCGGTGCCCCCCAGGGGGCCAGTTGACTTTTAAGATAACGAGCCTGAACGGCCGGCGCAAGACCCCAGGCAGGCTAAATCGCCTGACGGCTTGTCGGCTCGAGGAGCGCCCGCGCGGCCGCCAGGAACGGCGCGGGGTCGGCGGCGCGCGCCGCCTGGTCGAGGAGGGCGCGGGCGGCGGCGATCGGGTCGGGCGCGCCGAAGGGCGCGGGCACAGTGGCGGGCACAGGCTTGAAGTCTACGGACCGCGGAGACGCATGATTGCTGGCGTCCGCGGCGTTCACGGCCCGGCCTTTTAAGCCGTAGGTCCAGGGTTCGAGCCCCTGCGCCCCCACCCGTCCGCCCGCGCCCGATCCCGCACCGGCGAACTCCCACCAGGGTCCGGGCCCTCGCGCACGCGAGGGGTGGCGCTGCGGGAGCGGGACGTTCTAGGGCGCCGGCTTGATTCCTCTCGGCGGATTCCCGTATACTCGGCCGCGTGGCGGTCGCGCCGGCGGTCACCGAGCGGTTCCAGGGCACCGACCGGTTCGAGGTGAGACGCAGGCTCGGGGCGGGCGGCTTCGGCGTCGTCTACGAGGCGTTCGATCGGCAGCGGGCCGCCCCCGTCGCGCTGAAGACGCTGCACCGCCAGAACCCCGAAGCGCTCTACCGCTTCAAGCGTGAGTTTCGAGCCCTGGCGGACGTCGTCCACCCGAACCTCGTCACCCTGTACGAGCTGTTCGCCGACGGCGAGCAGTGGTTCTTCACCCTGGAGCTCGTCCAGGGCACGACCTTCCTCGAGCACGTTCGGGACGCCGGGCGGCCGGATGTCGAGACCGCGTCGCCGGATGAGAGCACGGTCGGAGACGCCCGCCTGGCGACCCCCACGCCCGCTCGCCCGGCGGCGCCGCCGTGCGATGCGGAGCGCCTCCGGAGCGCGCTGCGGCAGCTCGCCGAGGGGCTCCTCGCGCTCCACCGCGCGGGCAAGCTCCACCGCGACCTCAAGCCCTCGAACGTGCTCGTGACGCGCGCCGGGCGCGTCGTGATCCTCGACTTCGGGGTCGTCCACGACCTGGCCGCCGACGCGGCGCTCTCGACCGCCGTCGTCGCGGGGACGCCCGCCTACATGTCGCCCGAGCAAGGCTCCGGGCGCCCTCTGTCCGAAGCGAGCGACTGGTACAGCGTCGGCGTCATGCTCTACGAGGCGCTCACGGGCTGGCGCCCGTTCCTGGGGACGCCGCTCGAGGTCCAGGCGGGCAAGCTCACGCGCCGGCCCCGCCCGCCGGACGAGATCGTGCCCGGGCTCCCGGACGACCTGGTGGCGCTCTGCGCCGACCTGCTGCGACGCGAGCCCGAGGCGCGCGCGACGGGGCGCGACGTCCTGAGACGCCTCGGCGGCGAGCGGCCGGGCGCGGTCGCCGCGCCGCCGCCCCCGACGGCGCCTGCGCCCGCGGCCACGCTCCTCGTCGCCCGCGAGCGCCACCTCGCGGCGCTCTCCGAGGCGTACGAGGCGATGCAGGCGGGACGTGCGGTCGTCGTCCGGGTCCACGGCGCCTCGGGTATGGGCAAGACCGCGCTCGTGCGCCGCTTCCTGGACGTCGCCGAGCGCGATGGCGGCGCCCTGGTCCTCGCGGGCCGCTGCTACGAGCGCGAGTCCGTCCCGTACAAGACCCTCGACAGCCTCGTCGACGCGCTCGCCCGCCACCTCGGGCGCCTCGCGCCGATCGACGCGGAGGTCCTGCTGCCCCGCGACATCCTCGCCCTCGCCCGCGTGTTTCCGGCCCTCCAGCGCGTCGAGGCGATCGCCGGCGCGCGCCGGCGCGTGGCCGAGATCGCCGACGCGCACGAGCTCCGGCGCCGCGCCTGCGGAGCGCTGCGCGAGCTGCTCGCGCGCATGACGGACCGCGGGCCCCTCGTCCTCTTCATCGACGACGTGCAGTGGGGGGACCTCGACAGCGCGGCGCTGCTCGACGAGGCCCTGCGTCCGCCCGATTCGCCGCCGGTGCTCCTCGTCCTCGCCCACCGGAGCGAGGACGTCGCGACGAGCCCGGGGCTGCGCGCCCTGCTCGAGGCGACCGACCGGCCGGGTCTCGACGCGCGCGACGTCCCCGTCGGCGAGCTCGCGCCCGAGGAGGCGCTCGCGGTCGCGCGCGTCCTGCTGAAGGACGCCGTCCCCGCGGCCACGCTCGCCGCGCGCGGGGAGGCCATCGCCCGCGAGTCCCGCGGGAGCCCCTTCTTCGTGCACGAGCTCGCCCGCTACGTCCTGTCCGGCCTGGGCTCGCAGCCGGACGACCTCACGCTAGAGGACGTCATCGACGCCCGCGTCGCGAAGCTTCCCGCGGAGGCGCGCAGGCTCCTCGAGGTCCTCGCCGTCGCGGCCGGTCCGGTCGAGACGTCGGTCGCGGTGAAGGGCGCCCGGCTCGCCGCGGCCGGGCCGGGAGCGGTGGCGGCGCTTCGCGCGGCCCATCTCATCCGCACGAGGAAGACGGACTCGGGCGAGGACCTCGAGACCTACCACGACCGGGTCCGCGAGACGGTCGCGGCCCGGGTCTCCGCGGAGACGCGCCGCGCCCACCACCGGGCGATCGCCGAGGCGCTCGAGGGGAGCGGCGCCGCCGCGGCGGACCCGCTCGCGCTCGTCCGGCACCTCGAAGGCGCCGGCGACCCGGCCCGGGCCGCCCGCGCGGCCGAGGAGGCGGCCCGCATCGCCTTCAAGGCGCTCGCGTTCGACCGGGCCACGGACCTCTACTCGACGGCGCTCCGGCTCGGGACCCGCTCCGCGGAGGACGCGCGAAGGCTCGCGATCGCCCGGGCCGAGGCCCTCGCTTGCGCCGAGCACGGGGCGCGGGCGGCCGAGGCGTACCTGGCCGCGGCCGAGGGCGCCGACCCGCTCACGCGCCTCGAATGCCGGCGGCTCGCCGCCGAGCACCTCCTCGGATGCGGGCACGTCGAGCAGGGCATCGAGGTCCTGAAGGAGGTCCTCGGCGCGCTCGGCGAGCGTTACCCCGCGACGGAGCCCGGCGCCCTGCTGTCGTTCCTCTTCCGGCGCGCGTGGCTGCGGCTGCGCGGGCTCCGCTTCCGGCGCCGGGAGGCGGGCTCGATCCCGCCGCTCGACCTCATGCGGATCGACGCCTGCCACGCGGTCGCCGTCACGCTCCCGCTCGTCGACGTGGTCCGGGCCGCGGACTTCGCGACCCGCTCGGCGATCCGCGCGCTCCGCTCGGGCGAGCCGCACCGGGTCGCCCGTGCCCTCGCGCTCGAGGCCGTGATGGCCGCCGGCGGCGGCGTCGCGGATCGGGCCCGGTCCTGGAAGCTGCTTGCCGCCGCGCGGCCCGTCGCCCCGGCCGATCCCGGCCTCGAGGCGCACATCCTCGCCTGCACGGGCGTGACGCTCTACTATCACGGCCGGTTCCAGGAGGCCTTCGAGAGGCTCCGGGAGACCGAGGACCGCTGGCTCGCGGTCGGCATGCGGGGCCTCTCCGTCTGGCAGCGGAAGGCGGCCCGGAACATCGGGCTCTTCGCCCTGAGCTTCATGGGCTCGTACCGGGAGCTCCAGGCGCGGTTCGACGGGCAGCTGCGAGAGGCCGAGCGGCGGAGCGACCGCGTCGAGGTGGTCTGCCTCCGGTGGGGCTTCCCGGACCTCTGGCTCGCGGCCGACGACCCGGCGCTGGCGCTCGGGAACCTCGACCGCATCGAGTGGCCGGGACGCTCGCGGAGCTTCGGCCTTCCCCACTGGCTGCGGCTCCGGACGCACGGCCTCGTGGATCTCTACCTGGGGAAGGGCGGGGGGCTCGACCGGCACCGCCCGCGCTTCGCCGCGTTCGACCGATCGCCCCCGCGCCGCAACAACCTCGTCCGGTCCGAGGGCGCCTGGATGCGCGGCCGCTTCGCCCTCCTCGACGCCGAGGCGAGCCGGGATGCCGCCCCGCTCCTGGCGATCGCCGCCGGCTTCGCCCGCAAGCTCGAGCGCCGGCGCCTGCCCTACGCCGACACGTGGGCGATGCTCCTGCGCGCCGGGATCGCCTTCCAGGAGGGCGACCCGGGGCGCGCCGCCGCCGCGCTCCGCGACGCGATCGCGATCGCGGAGGCGCACCACACGCTCGGCTGCGCCGCCGCCGCCCGCCGCCGCCTCGGCCAGGTCCTGGGCGGGACCGAAGGCGCCGCGCTGATCGCCCGCGCCGACCGCTGGTACGCCTCCGAGGGCGTGGCGGACCCCGAGCGCTTCACGCGGATGCTCGCGCCGGGGTTCCGGCGCCCGCCGTGACCGGCGCGGCGTCCGACCCTACCCGAATTCAAGGGCAGGTGCACCCGTCGTTTCCGTGATATACTCTTCGCGCCGTTCGCGCGATCGGTCGGTCGTGCGTCGAGGCGAACGACGGGAGGGCCGGGGATGAGCGTCACCGGAGCGGGCCGTTCGGGCGCCGTGCCGATCGACGGCTCGGGCGGGTCCACGGCGGCGAGCGGGGGGACGGCGGCGGCGCCGGCCGCGGCCGCGGGGCCGCGCGTCGCGCGCGACGTGCCCCTCAAGGCGCTCGATCACGTGATCGCGCTCGCGAAGGGGGCCGCCGGGCGGGACGGGATCGTCTCGCGCGAGGACGCGTTCCAGCTCGTCCAGCGCCTCGAGCGCGAGGGCCGGGGAGCGGCGGCGCTCGCCGCCTCGGCGTTCCTCAAGTACATGGACGCGCGCGACGCGGCGCCGCGGGCGCGCCTGACGACCGGCGACCTCGACCGGGCGCGGCCGTACGTCGAGCAGTCGCTCCTCAACCGTCTCGACCGCGACGGCGACGGTTACGCGCCGGACGAGCTGGCGAAGATGTCGAGGACGGGGCGGACGCTCGTCGAGCTCGGGCGCGCGCTCGAGAACGAGGCGAAGCCGGGGCGGACGGCCCACCACGTCCCGGAGAAGGGCCTCGCCCACACGGCCAAGCTGATCGTGGATGCGGCCGGCCCGGACGGGAACCTCTCGGGGCCGGAGCAGCTCCGCTTCCTGAAGGAGCTGCGCGACCAGGGGCGCGGCGCCGAGGCCACCGCCTGCGACCTCATCCTGCGCCAGATCGGCTCCCGCACCCGGCCCACGGTCGAGGGGGTGAAGCCGGGCGAGCTCCGCACGGCCATGGCGGACGTCCGGGCGCAGCTCTCGCGCCTCGACCTGAACCGCAACGGCTACTCGCGGGACGAGCTCGCGGGCGCGTCGCCCCTCGTCCGCTCGATCTTCGAGGTCGGGGGCCTCATCGACTCGGGCGCGATCGTCGCCGCCGCGCCCCAGAACTTCGCGGTGCGCGACCCGCGCCCGGCGCCGCCGCCGCCGAGCCCCGCGACGTCGCGGGTCGAGGGCCGCGTGACGGATGCCCTGAACCGCACGTCGGCGCTACCGGACCGGGCGACGCGCGAGACCCTGCTCGCGAAGCTGAAGGACGAGATGCGGCGCCTGGGCGGCAACTTCGCCACGGCCGCCGAGGTGGACGCGGCCCTCGGCTCGATCACGGTCGACGACCTCCGCCAAGAGACGGCGGCGGACTCGCCCGTCGGGATCGGCGCCGGCGAGGTCCAACTCTCGGTCGGCTGGGGATTGAGCGACCACCGCTTCTACGCGACGCTCGACCGGTCGACGGGCGCGATCCGGGTCGAGAGCTTCAACTAGGAGGTCGGTTGCGGCCTTGAAGTCCTCCCGGGCCGCCCTCATCGTCCTCGCCCTCGCCATCGCCCTCGCGGCCGCGGCCGCCGCCTGCACGGATCGGCCCTCCGACGCCGAGCTCGACGCGTGGCGGCGGGAGGCCGACGACTGGAACGCGCGCCTCGTCCTGGCCCACGGCCGCGAGGCGCGCGAGCGCGAGGCGAAGGAGCGCGACTGGACGCTCGTCGTCTCGGGCCAGACCGGCACGGGGAAGGACGTCCGGCTGAAGCTCGCCGACCTCGAGCCCCTGGCCACGACGCGCGTCCGCACGACCGTGGCGACGGACGTCGCCGACAAGAAGGTGGTCGAGTTCCGCGGCGTGCGGCTCCAGGACCTCCTCGAGCGCGCCGGCATGGCCCCCGGCGTCTCCGAGGTCACGTGCGTCGCCTTCGACGCCTACCGCGCGACGGTGCCCGTCGAGGACATCCGCCGCTACCCGATCCTCCTCGCCCTCGAGCGCGACGGCCAGCCGATCCCGCGCAAGCAGGGCGGGCCGCTCTGCCTCGTCTTCCCGGAGTCCGACCACAAGGAGCTGCGCGCCCGCTACACGGACAAGTTCTGGGCGTGGTACGTGACCCACGTGATCGTCGGGACGGAGACCGTGCGACTGCGGGTCGGCGGCCGCGAGATCGACCTCGCCGCGCTCGACGCGCTCGCCCAGATCTCCTTCGAGGGGACGGTCGGCTACAAGCTCCACTGGCCGAAGAGGACGATGCTGCACGGCGTGCGCCTGCGCGACGCCCTCGCCGCCGCCGGCCTCGCGCTCGCCCCGGGCGGCGCCGTCGTCGTCCGCGGCAAGCCGCCCGTCGACCGCGACCCGGCCAACCCGCTCAAGCTCGACGCCGCCGACGTCCTCGCCTTCGACATCCTGCTCGCGACCCGCTACGACGACGACCGGCGCCCGATCCCGGCGCGCCTGGGCGGCCCCGTGACGCTGGCGCTGCCGGCCCAGTGCGCCGCCAAGTACGGCGACCGCCGCTGGATCACGTTCGTCGAGGAGGTCGAGAGCGCCCCGTGAAGGTCCACGCCCTGCGCTCGATCGGGACGCGCCTCATGGTCGCGACGACGCTCCTCGTCGCGCTCGTCGCCGGCTCCGTCGTCTGGCTCTGGGCGACGGCCGACCGCGACCTCTACTACGACCAGAAGCGGCGCGAGGCCGAGTCGCTGGCGACGGGCCTGGCCGGCGCCTGGGTCAACGAGCTCGAGGAGCAGAACTGGTCGCAGATCCGGGCCAACGCCGAGCGGATCGCCGAGACGAACGACGACGTGGCCTACGTGATCGTCACCGATGACCGCCTCGGCGGGCAGGTCGTGGCCGCCGTCCCGGCCGACATCATCGACCGGTACGTGCCGGACGTCGTCCCGCTCCCGGTGACGCAGGCGGCCCTCGCGCCGTCCCCGGGGGCGCGCGCGTCGGAGACGTTCCTGCTCCGCCCGGTCGCCCTTCCCGGAGGCCGGCCGCGGGCCGCGCGCGGCCAGCGGATCATCGAGGTCGCGGCCGACGTCCGCAACTTCTCGGGCTTCCGCGCCGGCACGCTCCGCGTCGGGATCTCCCTCGCCGCCGTCGACCGGGCCGTCGCGAGCGCCGTGAAGAAGACGCTCCTCGTCGGCGTGCTTTGCCTGCTCGTCGGCCTCGCGGGCGCGTGGCTCCTGGCGCGCCGCCTGACGCACCCGATCGACGCCCTGCGGGCGAGCGCCGCCAAGATCGCGAGCGGCGACCTCGAGCACCGGGCCCGGGTCCACCGGGTCGACGAGGTCGGCCTGCTGGCGGCCTCGTTCAACGACATGACCGCGGCCCTCGAGGCGTCGTTCGAGAAGCTCGAGGGGACGCTGGCGTCGTTCGAGCGCTTCGTCCCGGAGAAGTTCCTGGCCGCGATCGCGCCCGAGGGGATCGAGCGGATCAAGGTCGGCGCCGCCGTCGAGAAGCGCGTGTCGATCCTCTTCTCGGACATCCGCGGGTACACGTCGATCTCGGAGGGCCAGACCCCGCTCGAGGTCTTCCGCTTCCTGAACATCTACTTCGAGCGCATGGGCGAGGCCATCCGCGACGCCGGCGGGTTCATCGACAAGTACATAGGCGACGCGATCATGGCCCTCTTCGACGACCCCGCGAGCGACGGCGCGCTCGCGGCGGCCCTCGCCATGCGCGGCGCGCTCGCGCGGCTGAACGAGGAGCGGGCGCGCGCCGGGCGGCCGCCGCTCGACATGGGCGTCGGGATCCACGCGGGCGACGTCGTCGTCGGGACCGTCGGCTCGCCGTCGCGCATGTCGCCGACCGCGATCGGCGACGCCGTCAACGTCGCGTCGCGCGTCGAGGGGCTGACGAAGCAGTACGGCTGCGCGATCCTCGTCACGGAGTCGGTCGTCGCCGCGGTCGCCCGCCCCGACGCCTTCTCGATCCGCCTCGTGGCGACGGGCGTGAAGGTCAAGGGGAAGGACGAGCCGGTCGCGCTCTACGAGGTGCGGGCGGCGGGCGAGGGATAGGTCGGCGCGACCGCCGGAGCCCTCGCTCTCAGTCTCAGCGTCCTCGTTCGATCCGCTCGATTGCCGTCCGGGCGTAGGATCGCTCCACCTCGCCGCCTTGCGCCTCGCGCTCGCGGAGGATCGGGAGGGCCCGGGCGTCCCCGGCGAGACCGAGCCCCTGCATGGCGGCGCACCGTCTTGACGTCGGGGTCGGTCCCGGCGACCTCGAGCAGGACGGAGGCGGCGCGCGGGTCCGCCGACCGCGCGAGCGAGGTCGCGAGCGCGCGCCGCCGCGCCCGGTCCTCCGTCCGGGCGAGCGCGTCGAGGACGGCCGCCCGCAGGGCCTCGACCACTCCCGCGGGCGCCGCCGCTCCCAGGACCTGGACGGCCGCGAGGCGCACTCCCGGGTCCGCGTCTCGAAGGAAGGCGAACGCGACCGCCGCCTCGGCGGGACGTTCGGCGAAGGCGAGGAGCGCCTCGCGCCGGAGACGGGCGGGGAGGTCGAGCGAGGCGGCGAGGCGGGCGAGGGCGCCGGCCGCGGCCGCTTCCGGGATCGCGGCCGGCGCGTGCAGGGCGCGGCGCCTCGCGCCCGTGTCCGTCGAGAAGGCCACGGCGCGCTCGAGGTCGGGGACGAGGTCCAGGGCGGCCGGGGTGGCGGCCGTCCGGGTGGCGCCCGCGGAGGGCGCCGTCGCCCCGACCGGGGCCTGGAACCGGGTGCCGCCGGCCGCCGCTCGACCCCGGCGCGCGGCGCCGGCGCCGCCCGGCCGGAGACCGGGCCGCCGGCGCCGGCCGATCGCCGCTCCGGAGGCCCCGTCTCGACGAGGACGAAGGCGGCGAGCCCGCCGAGGGCGAGGGCGACCGCCGTCGTCAGGACGAGGGCCGCCTGACCGGATCGGCCCTCCATCTTCAGCTCCCGGGGACGATGCGGACGGAGTCGGTCCCTTCGATCGCCTGGCCGGCGTACGTCTGCCCGGTCAGGGTGGCCTCCGTGTCCTCGGCCGAGAGCTCGAGGCTCTGAGTGTCGACGTGGACCACGAGGTCGAGGAACCCGTCGCCGTTCACGTCCTCCAACGAGGCCATGGGGGAGCCGTTCCCCTTGAGCTTCACCGGGGCGCTCGCGAGCACGACCGAGAGCGGGTCGACCTCCGTCGCGTCGAAGTCGGCGGCGCTCAGGATGGCGACGGGGGTCTTCCCCTGCGACCCGAGGTTGATCGCGCCCTCGTGCGCGCCGTGGCGGGCGGAACGCCCGCCCCCGCCGAGGGGCACGGCCAGGGCGGCCGCTAGGGCGGGGCGAGGGCCCGCCCGATCTCGGCATCGGCCGACGCCAGCATGCCCTCGCTCCGCGCCACGAGGTCGAGCCGCTTGCCCTTGAGGGACAGCTCGTTGACGAGGGTCTCGGAGGCGCCCGCGATGGCGGAGAGCGCGGCGGCGCGCTTCGAGAGGTCGAAGCGGGCCTGCTGCCCGAGGTCGGCGAAGACCTTCACCCACTCGGCCTCGGGCTTGCCGCGCATGGAGGCGAGGCGCGTCGAGAGGTCCTCCGCCGCCCGGAGGTCGTCCCGGTCCTCGTCGATGTCGCGGCCGTACGTGCGCCGGTAGTCCCACGCCGCCCGCTGCCGCTCGTCGTCGCCCTCGCTCCGCGGCGGGCCGTCCGAGAGGCGCTCGTACTCCTCGATCGCCGCGCGGGCCGCGCTCGCCTGAGACGGGACGCTCCAGGCCGGAGGCCTGGCGTCGCCCGAGACCTTCCGCGCCGCGGTCGCGTACGTCGCGAGCACGTCCTCCTTCGAGGCGCCGGCGAGCTTCTTCAGCCCGTCGCGCGTGAAGTAGAGGTCGAGCTTCAAGGTCGAGTCGCCGTACGCGCCGTCGACGACGCGCGCAAGGCCCTGCTGGCGCTTGCCCTTGGTCTCGGTCGCCAGCTCGGCGTCGAGCGCCGAGGCCAGGTTCTCGAAGGACTTCACGTCGCCCTTGGACGTCGCCCGGTCCTTGCTGTCGAGCGTCAGGTGGAAGAACGTCTCGGGCTCGCCGCCGGGGCGCCGGATGGAGACGCCTTCCCAGGTGACGCTCCGCTCGCCGGAGAGGAGCCCGGACGTCGAGCGCTTGAAGAGCGAGCGCGCCTGCTCGACCTCGCCGCTCGTGCCCTCGAGCCTCTTCGTCCGGTCCTGGCGCAGGCTGTCGATCAGCAGGAGCTTCGCCGGGCCGACCTGCACGTTGACGCTGCGGCCCCGGCTCGACGCCGACTCGTCGAGGGCGGCGCGCGTCGCCTTGCCCTCGGCCGCGAGCCGCGCCGCCGGGCCCGTGTCCAGGCGGACGAGCGACTCGTACGCGCTCCGGCCCTCGGCCGTCCGGAGGTCGAGGACGAACGACTCGACCTCGCGCGACTCGCGGGACGACGAGGCGGAGGCGGACGCCTGGGCCGAGAGCAGCTTCTCGACCTGCTTCTTCACCTCCTTCGTCGCCGTCCCCTCGATGAAGTCGGCGATCTTGCTCGAGCCCAGGTTCAGGGCCGGGATCGCCGTCGTGTCGAGGGTGACGCCGGCGCGCACGCCGACCGACGCCGAGCGCCCGGTCGACCCGGACTCGCCGATCCGCACGTAGACCCTGTCGCCGTCGAGGCGCTTGACGTTGAGCGTGATCTCGCCGCTGACGCTCTTGCCCGTCGAGGGCCCGCCCGAGACGCCGACCGTGAGCGGCCCGACACCCGCCGAGGCGCCGGCGCCGACGGACGCGGAGGCCGACACCGTGCCGCTCCCGCGCACCGAGAACTCGGCGCCGCGCGGCAGCTCGCGCGCGTTCTTCGCCGTCACCGGCAGGTCGACCGTCAGGTCGCGCCCGAGCTCGAGCGCGCCCGAGGCCTTCGTCTCGTAGGGCGCGAGGACGGAGTACTCGAGGAGCCCGCTCGTCGAGAAGCCCGCGGACGCCGTCGCCCCGCCGGCGATCGGCGCCGAGGCCGAGAAGCCCGCGCCGGCCTCGAGCACGCCGCCCGAGCGCACGAAGACGTGGCGCTGGTCGCCGAGGCCGGCCGAGTAGGCCGAGCGGTGCGGGTCGCCGGCGATGAGCGGGTCGGAGGGCAGGATCACCTTCTCGAAGGCGCGGATGCCGAGCCGCCCGCGCTCGCCGAGCGGGACCTCGGCGAGGTCGAGCTTGCGCTCGGCCGTGATCTCCTTCAGCGCGACCGAGACGAGCCTGTCCTTGACCTTGTCCTTGAGGTCGCGCTCGGACGGGAGTTTGCGGGCGCCGCTCGCCGTCGACGACGTCGAGGGCGCCGACTTCCCGCTCAAAGGGTGTGAATCTTTCAGATTCCCGCCCTCTTCGCCGGTCTTCGTCTTCGGGGGGCTCTGCCCCCCGAACCCCCCCGCCGCGGAGCGCGCGGGAAGGATTTGGCTTCGGCTTCCGCGCGCTCCGCTCAGGCTGTCGGCGAGCATGGCTCCGGCCATGTCGGGGCGCATCGCGGCCGGGCCGCCGAAGCCGCCCGTCGTCGCGGGCGCGTCGGCCGGGGGGCTCGAGGTCGGTTCCGGGGCGGGGGCGGGGGAGAGGGCCTCCGCACCGACCTGAGCCGGGCGGATGTTCGGGTTGATCGCGGACATGGGGCCGATGATAGCGCCGGAGAGCGCGGGATGGAGTGAGGCGTCTCGCTTAGTCAGAAGGGGTCGGAGGCTCGGGCGCGGGCTCCGGCTCGGGCTCGGGCCCCGGTCCGGCCTCGGGCCCGGCCGGCGCCGGGACCTCCCAGCGGAGGAAGGCCTGGAAGCCGGTCGGGAACGTCTCGAAGCGCGATGGCTTCCACGCGCCGATCGGCTCGGGGTCGGTGACCTCGACGAAGCGCACCGGCCCGACGAGACCGAGCACGCGCTCGCGGCAGGCCTCGACCTGGGCCCGGCAGCCGTCGGCCGTGAGCGAGAGGACGTGCGCCCGGCGCCCGTCGAGGTCGAGGTTCACGCCGGCCTTGCGCCGCGGGCGGGTGTCGAAGCCGAAGACCTCGACGAGCATGCGGCCGTGGAGGTCCCAGCCGGTGGGGGTGAAGTCGTAGACGCCCAGGCGCTCGACGAACTCGCGCTCCGCCTCGAGGTGCGGCACCGCCTCGAGCTCGCGCCGCGCGGCCTCGCGCGCCTCCTCGCCGAGCGGGACGAGCCAGCCGCGGGCCGCGCACGAGTCGACGGCCGCGAGGTACTCGACGAGGGTGAAGCGGCCGCGCGGGTCGCCGCTCGAGAGGGAGAAGGTGTGCTCGGCGAGCGCCTGGCGCTCGAGGGGGGCGCGCTGGCCGACCGTGCAGAGGACGAAGTGCTCGGCCAGGCTCATGCCGTGCTTCGCCAGCGCTTCCCGGGTCTTCTGCACGAGGGGCCGCATGCGGGGTCCTCCAGGCCGCCTTTTTCCTTCACGTCGGATTTATGATACGCCGTCGTGTGCGGCATCGCCGGCTGGTTCGGGATCGACGGCGCGGGGCTCGCGCCCGGGCGCATCCGGGCCGCGCTCGACTCGCTCCGCCCCCGCGGGCCCGACGGCGAGGGCGTGTGGCGCGGGCGCGACGGGGTCCTCCTCCACCGGCGCCTCTCCGTCGTCGACCTGAGCGAGGCGGCGGCCGAGCCGCTCCCGAACGAGGACGGCACCGTCCGGCTCGTCGTCAACGGCGAGGTCTACGGCTTCCGCGACCTGCGCCGCGAGCTCCTCGCCCGCGGGCACGCGCTCCGCTCGACGGGCGACGCCGAGACGATCGTCCACCTCTACGAGGACCTGGGCGACGGGGCGATCGAGCGGCTCGACGGCATGTTCGCCCTCGCCCTCTTCGACGAGCCGCGGGGTCGGCTGCTTCTCGCCCGCGACCGCGCCGGCAAGAAGCCCCTCTTCCACGTGCAGACGGCGGCGGGCGGGATCGCCTTCGCCTCGTCGCCCGCCGCGCTCGCGGCCCTGGGCGCCGTCGCGCTCGAGTGCGATCCGCGGGCCGTGCCCGACCTCGTGGCGCGCGGCTACGTGCCGGCGCCGCGCACGCCTTACCGCGGGGTCCGGGAGCTGCCGCCGGGGTCGACGCTCGTCTGGACGCGCGAGGGCGGGGCCCTTACCCCGCGCCGCTACTGGTCGGCGCCGTTCGGCCGCCCGCCGGGCGCCGATCGGCCGCCGGCGGGCCTGCGCGGGGCGGCGCGCGAGGTCCGGCGCGTCGTCTTCCGGGCCGTCGAGCGGCGGCTCGTCGCCGACGTCCCCGTCGGCGTGCTCCTCTCGGGCGGCCTCGACTCGACCATCGTCGCCGCCGTCGCCGCCCGGCTCCTCCCGCGGCCGGGCGCGGCTTTGCGCACGCTCTGCGCGGGCTTCGAGGACCCGGCCCTCGACGAGCGGCCGTACGCGCGGGTCGTCGCCCGGGCGCTCGGGGCCCGGCACGAGGAGACGGTCGTCCCGCCGCCCACGCCCGCGCTCGTCGAGGCCCTCGTCGTCGCTCACGGCGGGCCTTTCGGCGACTCCTCGGCGATCGCGACCTGGCACCTCGCCCGCTTCGCGCGCGAGCACGTGACCGTCGCCCTCGCCGGCGACGGCGGCGACGAGCTGTTCGCCGGTTACCTGCGGGTGGCGGCCGGGGCGACCATCGAGCGCGTCGCGTGGCCCGTGCGGCGCGCCGTCGCCGGTCTCGCCCGGCTCGCGCTCGACTCGGTGGGGGCGGCGCGGAGGCCGGAGAGCCGGCTCGGGCGGCTCCGGCGGCTCCTGACGGGGCTCGACGCCGGCGGCGACGAGGGCCGCGGACCGGGCTCGATCCTCGACCGCCGGCTGGCCCACGAGTTCGAGACCTACCTCCCGGGCGACCTGCTGCCGAAGATGGACCGCATGTCCATGGCCCACGGGCTCGAGGTCCGCTCCCCGCTCCTCGACACGGCCCTCGTCGAGCTGGCGGCGTCCCTGCCCGACCGGTTCAAGCTCGGGCCCGGCCTCCGGACGAAGCGCGTCCTGCGCGAGGCGTTCAAGGACCTCGTCCCGCCGGCGATCCTCCGGCGCGGGAAGCGCGGGTTCGGCGTCCCGCTCGGGGCGTGGCTCCGCGGGCCGCTCAGGGACACGGTGACGGCGCGGCTCCTCGACCCGGGCGCGCACCTGCGCCGCTTCTTCGATGGCGAGGGCGTGCGGCGGCGGGTCGAGGCGCACCTCGGGGGGCGGGCCGATCACGGCCACGCCCTGTGGACCTTGCTGACGCTGGAGACGTGGCTGGACCTGCTGCGCCGGGGCGCTCTCGCCGGCGCGGGGCGGGAGGCCGATGCGCGCCGTGCCTGACGTGGCCGTCGCCGGCGGCGTGGCCCTGGCGGTCGGGCTGGCGCTCACACCCGCCGTCCGCGCCGCGGCCCTCCGCCTGGGCCATGTCGCCCACCCCAAGGCCGACCGCTGGCACACGCGCCCGACCCCGAAGGGGGGCGGGGCGGCCGTGCTCGGCGCCTGCCTCGTCTCGCTCGCCGTCGCGGGCGCGTGGCGCGAGGCCCCGGCCCTGGCCGCCCTCGGGCCCCTGGCCTTCGCCCTCGGCCTCGCGGACGACCTCGTCCACCTGCGCCCGCTGGCGAAGCTGCTCGGACAGGCGGCTCTCGCGGCCGGGCTGCTCGTCGCGAGCCGGTCCCTGCGGGTGACGGGCGTGGCCGCGGTCGACGGGGCGCTGACCGTCGTCTGGGTCGTCTCCATCACGAACGCGCTCAACCTGATCGACAACATGGACGGCCTGGCCTCGGGCGTCGGCGCCGTCGCCGCCTTCGGGTTCGCCGCGCTCTTCGGCTTCGCGGGCGCGACCGGGCTCGCCGCCGCCGCGGCCGCGCTCGGGGGCGCGCTCGTCGCCTTCCTCGGCTACAACCGGCAGCCGGCGTCGATCTTCCTCGGGGACTCGGGCAGCCACGTCGTCGGCTTCCTCCTCGCCGCCCTCGGGGTCGAGTGGGCGGCGCGCGGCGCGACCGGACACCTCGGGCCGGTCGCCGTCCCCGCCCTGATCTTGACCGTCCCGATCTTCGACACGCTCCTCGTCACGATCTCGCGCCGCCTGCGCGGTCGCCCGGTGAGCCGGGGCGGCCGGGACCACACCTCGCATCGCCTCGTCTTCCTCGGCCTCGGCGAGCGCGGCGCCGTCATCGCGAGCTTCGTCGCCGCCGTCCCGGGGGCGGCGATCGGCGTCGGCACGCGCTGGCTCACGCGCCCGGAGGCGACCGCGGCCGCGGTCGCTTACATCCTCGCGCTCGTGGCCATCGGCATCCGGCTCGGCCGCCTGCCCGTGGACGTCGAGCGTCCCGAGCGTCCCGAGCGCCCCGAGCGCCCGGAGCCGCCCGCGGGATGAGCGCCGGCGCGCGCCGCGTCCTCCGCATCGTCACGCGCCTCAACGTCGGCGGGCCGGCGCGGCAGACGATCGGGCTCGCCGCGGGCCTCGACGCCCACGGCTTCCGCACGGTCCTGGCCGTCGGCCGACCGGGGCCGGCGGAGGGCGACCTCGGGCCGCTCGCGCGCGAGCGCGGGGTGGACCCGGTCGAGATCCCGGGGCTCGGGCGCGAGCCGTCGCCGCTCGCCGACGCGCGTGCCCTTGTCGCGCTCCTCCGCCTGGCCCGACGCTTCCGGCCCCACGTCATCCACACGCACACGGCCAAGGCCGGCGCCCTCGGACGCGTCGCGGCGGCGCTCGCGGGCGTCCCGGTGCGCGTCCACACGTTCCACGGGCACGTCTTCGAGGGGTACTTCGGCCGGCTCGCGAGCGCGGCGATCGTCCGCGCCGAGCGGCTCCTCGCCCGGTTCACGACGCGGATCGTCGCCCTCTCCGAGGCGCAGCGCCGCGACCTCGTCGAGCGCTTCGCGATCGCCCCGTCCCGGAAGGTCGTCCGCGTCCCGCCCGGCGTCGACCTGACGCCGCTCGGGGAGGCGCCGCGGCGCCGGGGCGAGCTTCGGGCCGAGCTCGGGATCGGGGCCGGGCGGGCGCTCGTCGGCTGCGTCGGGCGCCTCGTGCCGGTCAAGGCCGTCGAGGACGCGATCGAGGCGGCCGCGTTGCTCGCGCGCGAGCGGAAGCTCTCGCTGGTGCTCGCGGGCGACGGCCCGGACCGGCCGCGGCTCGAGGCGCTGGCGCGGGCGCGCGGGGTCGACGCGCGGTTCCTCGGCTTCCGGGCCGACCTCGCGCGCGTCTACGCCGACCTCGACGTGCTCCTGCTCACCTCGCGCAACGAGGGGACGCCGCTCGCCCTCGTCGAGGCCTTCGCCGCGGGCCGCCCGGCCGTCGCGACGCGCGTCGGCGGGGTCGGCGACGTGTTCGGGCCGCCGCGCGACGTCGCCTCGCTGCCCGACGGCGTCGAGGCTCGGGCCGAGGGCCTCGTCGTCCCGCCCGGACGCCCCGACCGCGTCGCGGCGGCGACGGCCCGCCTCCTCGCGGACGAGCCGCTCGCGGCCGCGTGCGGCGACGCCGGCCGGCGCTCGGCCCCGGCGCGGTTCGGCGTCGAGGCGCTGGTCGCGGCGACCGCGGCCCTCTACGAGGACCTCCTGCGGCGGCGCCCCGCGGCTCGCTAGCCTAGGCGTCGAGCGCCTCGTCGGCCAGGCGGAGGTAGCGCAGGAGCTCGACGTCGTCCTCGTTCGGCGTGATGTCGCGGAGCAGGGACGTGAGCTCGGCGTCCGAAGGCAGGGCGGCGCGAAGCTCCTGCATGAGGTCCTCGACGCCGTTCCCGGGCCCGGCCTGCAGGGCCCCGGGGCCCATCGCCGCCGCCCGCTCCAGGGCGTGGACCAGGCGGCGCTCGAGGTCCTGATCGGAGAGGGCCTCGAACGCAGACCGGAGCAGGCTCTCGACGACCGCCGGAGCGGTGTCGCCGCCCTCGACGCAGAACGGGAAGAGCGTCGTGGTGCAGATCAGCCGGGCCAGGTCGGGGGTGATCCAGGCGCGGAGGCGGCGGCGATCGTCGCGCCGGAGCGAGACCAGGGCCGAGCAGAAGGCTCGCCGGAGGCGGCGGGCGATGGATTCGATCGACGAGTCGCTGGACGGCGGCCCCGCGCTCATAGCGCGAATCTCTTACAGATGCAAGCGAGCTATAGATTGTGCTGCTATGTCACAATATATTGTTAAACAGGATATTGTGGCGTCAATGAGGGCGGAGCGAGGTACTGTGTATGTACTAACCGCGTGGCGGTGTTGCAAGATGAAACGTCCGGGTCGGGTCGACCCGGGATGAAAGACCGGCGACGCGAAGGACTTGCGTCGCCCGTCCGGGGGTCGGGCCCCCGGACGGCGCGCGTCGCCGACGGCGGTGGGTCCCCCCGGCGCGGGGGGCCGGGCCCGCGGGCGCGGCCCCGCCCGCGGGGCCGTTCTCCGGGCGAGCGCTTGACCCTCGGGGGAGCGGCGTGCTATCGTTTCGCCCTTTCCGCAGCGGTTCAGGGGGGTGGGGCCATGAGCTTAGGGGTGTCTCGGGCGAAGGGCGCCCTCGTCGGGATCATCGCGCTGATCGCGGTCGCCTGGGCCGGCTCGGGCTGCGCGGGTGGAGGCGGGGGAGGGCCGGGGGCCGGCGGAGGCGCGGGCGCGGGCGGCGGATCGGCCTCCCCGTCTCCGGGCGCCACCCCGACGCCGGCGGCGCCGGCGATCCTCGCCGGCGCGGCCCGCGTCGACATCACGCCGCCCGTCGGCGCGCCGCTCGGCGGCTACGGCGGCGGCCCTCGGCGCCCGCTCGACGCCTTCACGATCCCGCTCAACCTCGCCGCCGCGCTCGGGTTCAACGTGAAGTTCAACCCGGCGGCGCTCCACACGCTCTTCACGCCGTCGACCGCCGTCCACGACGCGATCTGCGCGAAGGCGCTCGTGCTCGAGCGCGGCGGCGAGCGCTACGCGATCCTGAGCCTCGACCTCATCGGCGTGAGCCGGCGGGCGCGCGACGACATCGCCGCGCGCGTCGCCGCCCACGGGATCGCGCCGGAGCGTCTGCTCGTCGCCGCCACGCACACGCACAGCGGTCCGGGGGCGCTCGGCGACAAGCGCTTCTGGGAGCTCGCGGCCATGGACCTCTTCGACGCGCGGGTCTACGACCCGCTCGTCGACCGGGCCGCGCAGGCCGTGGGCGACGCCGTCGCCCGCCTCGCCCCGGCGCGCGTCGGGATCGCGTCGGCGCCCGTCACGACCGTGCAGCGCAACCGCCGCGGCCTCGGGGTCGTCGACCCCGACCTGACGACGATCCTCGTCCAGCGCGAGGACGGGACCCCGGTCGCGCTCGCCGTGAACCTGGCGATCCACGGGATCTCGCTCGACGCCGACAACCTCCAGTACTCGGCCGACCTCATGGGCTACTGCGAGCGCGAGGTCGAGGCGCAGCTCGGGAACGGCGCGGTCTGCCTCTACCTGAACGGCGCGGAGGGCGACGTCAGCCCGAACGCCTACGGGTTCCCGGGCGCCGAGTCGGTCGGGCGCGCGATCGCCGCCGAGGCCCTGAGCGTGGCGGGCGCCGCGGCCGCTTCCGCGCAGGGCGACGTGCCCCTCGCCGCCTCGTTCGAGGAGTTCCGCTTCCCGACCCCGCCGGCGATCCGCTTCGACAAGCTCCAGGGGGCGCTCCCGCCGCAGGTCCCGCAGCTCAACCTCGGCATCCTCCAGCAGGTCTTCAACGCCCTCTACGTCGAGCTCGACGAGACGTGGTTCAACCGGCGGATCCCGGTCCAGGCGATGCGCATAGGCGACGCCTGCCTCGTCGGCGTCCCGGGCGAGCCGTTGACGGCGGTCGGGCTCGCGCTCAAGGCCGAGGCGCGGCGCCTCGGCTTCGCCCATCCGGTCGTCGTCGGGCTCGCGAACGACCACCTGGGATACGTCGCCGACGCCGTCGAGTACGACCGCGGCGGCTACGAGGCGCTCCTCACGCTCTTCGGGCGGGATGAGGCGGCGCTGCTGGGAGATGCGCTGACGCGGCAGGTGGACCGGATCAGGCCCTAGGGCTATACTGAGGCGACTCCGGCGGCCCCATCGTCTAGCCAGGTCTAGGACACCGGGTTTTCATCCCGGTAACACGGGTTCAAATCCCGTTGGGGTCACTTCCCTCCTACCCCCCGGCGCCGATCCCCGTCCCCGCCCCGCCGCCCTTCGTCTTCTCGTAGATCTCGAGCGCCTCGGGCAGCGCCTCATCGAGGGCCTCCGCCCGCTCCCCGCTCGCCGGGTGGGTCGAGAAGATGCTCGCCTCGTCGCCCTGGGTCTCGGCCGCCCGCTTCCACAGGCGGGGCGCGGCGCGCGGGTCGTAGCCCGCCTTCGCCATGTAGATCATGCCGACCGCGTCGGCCTGCGACTCCTGGCCGCGCGAGTACTTGGGGAGGTAGAGGCTCAGGCCGCCGCCGACGGCGACCTGGGTCAGGTCGCCGGCGCCGACGACCGCCCCGGCGATGAGGACCGGGAAGGCGAAGACGAGGATCATGTTCTCGCGCGACTTGCCGCGCGTCACGTGACGGCAGGTGGCGTGCGCGATCTCGTGGCCGAGGACGGCGGCCAGCTCGTCCTCCGAGCGGACCAGGCCCTTCTGAGGGTCGAAGAGCCCGCGGAAGACCATGATCTTGCCGCCGGGCGCGCACCAGGCGTTGACGATGTCGACCTCGGCCAGGTGCGCCTCCCACGGGAACTCGGGATAGTGCGAGACCGCGGCGAGGCGGGTCACCATCTCGCGGATCTTGGCCGTCAGCTCCTGGTCGGTGTCGTACTCGATGCCCTTCTGCTGGAACTCGGCGAGGCTCTGCTGCATGACGCCGGTGCCGATCTCGACGTCCTCCTCCTCGTCGTACCACTGCATGACGACGGAGTCCTCGACCCGGTCGCGGGCGCAGCCGGCTCCGACGAAGGTCACGAGCAACAGCGCGAGGGCGAGCGATCGGCGCATGCGCGTTTCCACCTCCGCGGGGAATTCTATCCGACTAGAGGAATCTCAGGAACGCCACGAGCAGGGCCTCGGCGGACGGCCGGGCGGCGGGGTCGGCGGCGCCGGCCGCGTCGAGGACCGGGGCGAGGCGCGGCGGCAGGCCGTCGGCGAGGAGCTGGCGCCCGACGGCCGCGAGCCCGAAGACGTCGGAGGCCGGCGAGGCCGCGCCCGGGCCGCCCGAGGCGACCTCCGGGGCGACGGCCGCGGGTGCGGGCGCGTCGCTCCCGGGCGCGAACGGCGCGTCGAGCGGGTCGAAGGGCAGGAGGAGGGGCCCGGAGGCGGACGTCAGCAGGATGCGCTCGGGGACGAGGAACCCGGCCACGAGCCCCCCGCCCGCGGCCGCGATGTCGCAGAGCGCCGCCGCCAGGCCGCGGAGCACGACGGGCGCGATCGCGCGCGCCTTCTCGCGCGAGCGCTCGAGGACGGCCGAGAGCGGCGTGAGCCCGGGGTCCGGGTAGATCGTCCAGAAGCGCGGACCGAGCCGACCGCTCGCGACCGGCTCGAGGACGAACGGCGTCGGCGCGCGCGGCGGCAGCCGGCCCGGGACATCGTCTCCGTGCGGGGCGCGCCCGCGCAGGAGGACGCTCTCGCCCGTCGACCGTCGGTGCCCGCGGTAGAGCCGTCCGCCCTCGTCCTTCGCCACGATCGCCGGCTGGCCGAGGGGGTTCGAGATGAACCCGAACTCCCGGAAGGCGGGCGGGAGGGCGCGCATGTCGGCGGCCTCCTTCTCGGCACGGGCCGCGCGGGCCAGGTCGGCCCCGCCGCCGCCTCGCCGCCTGAGCGCCGCCGCCAGGCGGTCGAACATCTCGATCGACTCGGCCTCGCAGGTGTCCGGACCCTCCCACATGAGGCGGTCGGCCTCGTCGAGGTCGCCGCGCTCGAGCGCCATGCGGGCGAAGAGGACGAGGGCCCGCGTCCGGTACGGATCGCCGCCCGACGTGACCGCGCCCAGGCGCTCGGCGGCGAGGTCGAGGCGCCCGGCCTCGAGGTCGGCGCGGCCGACCTCGAGGAGGGCCCCGGCCTGGGGCTGCGGGTCCCCGGCGACGTGGGCGGCGAGCGCCTCGATCCCGGACGCGCGGTCGCCGGCGCCGAGCCGGGCGAGGCCGAGGAGGAGCGAGACATCCTCGCCGGCGCGGGCGGCGGCCTCGAGCGGTTCGAGCGCGAGCGCCGCGTCGCCCGCTATGTAGTGGGCGAAGCCGAGCCGGCGGAGCGACGGTCCGTGCGCCGGCTTGAACCGGAGCGCGGCCGAGAGCAGGCGCACGCGCGTCGCCGGGTCGACGACCATCTGGGCGAGCCCGCGCTCGAGCGCGCGGACGGGGTCGGCGCCGGCGCGCGCGGCGAGGCCGGCGAGGCGGAGGTAGGTCGCCTCCCCGAGCGGCAGCTCCTTCGCGGCCTCGTCCAGGACCTCGAGGGCCTCGCGCACCCAGCCCGGAACCGCGCCCGCCCCCCGACCGGTGGTCGCGCCCGAGCCGGCGTCCGACGCGGCGCCCGCCATCGCCGCCAGGAGCACGCCCTCGAAGGCGAGGCCCGACCGCGGGTCGGCGGCGAGGGCGGCCTGGAACGACCCGGCGGCCGCCTCGGCCTCGCCCGCCTCCAGCCGTTCGAGGCCCTCCTCGAACCGCGCGGCCAGCAGCTCGCGGCCGAGCGTCTCCCGGTCGCGGTCGGGCAGCACCATGAGGGCCATGGCGGCGCCGCCGACGAGAGCCGCTCGGGCCGCCCGCCCGTCGCCTGCCCGCGCGAGGTCCGCCGCCCGCCGGACGGCCTCGCGCGCGTCCGCGAAGGGGCCGTCGTCGAACGCCGGCGATGAGAGGGCCGCCAGCGCGGGCTCGAGGGCGGCCCCGAGGTCGGGCGCGCCGGCCGGCACCGGCGCGAGGTGCGCGGGCGCCGCTCCCGCGAGCGCCCCCAGGCCTTCGTACGTGCCGGCGACGGTCACGCCGGCGGCCGAGGCGCGGGGCGCCGACGCCGCGGAGTCGGCCGCGAGAGGGCGGGCGGCGGCTCCGAGCGCGCGCCGGGCGCCCTCGACGAAGCGCCGGGCGAGGTCGGCGGGGGTGGGGTCCGGGGTCATGGGGCTCGATTGTAGCGGCGGGGCCAGGAGGCGGGCAAGGAACCGTCGACGGCTCGCGGACAGGGCTCACGTGGCTCGTTCACGGGAAGGAGTCACGGGCACGGTAAGGGCGGGGCATCGGTACGCGCAAGAGCAGGAGCACGGGCACGAGCAAAGGCAAGGGTTACGGGCCTGGGCGCGGGCAGGGCACGGGAGCCACCGCTCTCCGAGCGTCCGCATCGTCCTTTACACGCGCCGCATCACGGGATAGAATGCGCCCCGCATGCTGAGCCCGGAGGAGGCGAGGGGCCGGGTTCTCGAAGCGGTGTCGGCGGTCGTCGAGGAGGGGTGCGCGGTCGTCGAGGCCGCCGGCCGGGTCCTCGCACGCCCGGCCGTTGCCGTCGAGGCCGGGCCACCTTACGACGCATCGGAGATGGACGGCTTCGCCGTCCGCGCCGCCGACGTGGAGGCCGCTTCGGAGGCGGCGCCGGTCGAGCTCCGCGTCGTCCTGGACCTGCCGGCCGGCCGCGCCCCGTCGGCGGCGATCGGGGCCGGGCAGGCCGCGCGGATCATGACCGGCGGGAGCGTGCCGCAAGGCGCGGACGCGATCGTGCCGCGCGAGCGCGCGCGCGAGGGTCGCGAGCGGGTGACGGTGCTCGCGCCCGCCTCGCCGGGTGCGCACATCCGCCGGCGCGGCGAGGACTTCGGGCCCGGGGACGCGCTCCTGCCGGCCGGGGCGGTCGTGGGGCCGGGCGGCCTCGCGCTCCTGATCTCGGGCGGTCTCGAGCGCGTGGCCGTCCGCCGGCGCCCGGTCGTGGCGGTCCTCTCGACCGGCGACGAGGTCCGCTACCCGGGCGAACCGCTCGCCCCCGGGCAGATCCGTAACTCGAACAACGCCATGATCTCGGCGCTGATCGCGCGCGAGGGAGCGACCCCGCTCGACCTCGGGATCGTGGGCGATGACCGCCGGGCGATCGAGGCGAAGGTCGCGGAAGCGCTCGAGGCCGCGGACGCGGTCGTCACGACCGGCGGCGTCTCGGTGGGGGACCACGACTTCACGAAGGAGGCCTTCGCGGCCGCCGGCGTCCAGCTCGGCTTCTGGAAGGTGGCGATGAAACCGGGGAAGCCGTTCGCTTTCGGAGTTCGCGGAAGTCGGGCCGCCTTCGGGCTTCCCGGCAATCCGGCGTCCGCGTTCGTGACCTTCGTGTTGCTCGTCGCCCCGGCGCTCCGCAAGATGCTGGGCAGGGGGGATGTCGCGCCGGCCGAGGTGCCGGTGGTGCTCGACGAACCCGTGCGCCCCGACTCCGAGCGGCGCGCGTACCTGCGGGCGCGCGTGCGCTTCGGCGACGACGGGCGCTTGAGGGCGCGCCTCGCGGGCAGCCAGCGGGCGGGGGCCATAGGGCCCCTCGCGCGCGCGAACGCGCTCGCGATCGTGCCGCCGGGGCGGCAGGCGCTGGCGGCGGGCGAGGTCGTGAAGGCGCACCTGCTCGAGCCGCCGGAGGCGGCGTGAGAGCGCCGGAGGACGTCGTGGCGGACCTGTTGCCCATGACCGGCGTCGTGCTCGCGGGCGGGCGCTCCACCCGCATGGGCCGCGACAAGGCGCTGCTCGCCCTCGACGACGGCGGCGAGGCCCTGGTGACGCAGCAGGTGCGGAGGCTCGGCGCGATCTTCGCGCGGGTGATCCTGTCGGCCGGGGACGCCGCTCGCTATGCCGGCGTCGGGGTGCCGGTCGCCGTCGACCGCTTCCCGGGGGCCGGCCCGCTCGCCGGGATCGCGGCGGCCCTCGAGGCGGCGGAGACGGACTGGGCGTTCTGCTGCGCGGTCGACATGCCGTTCGTGAGCGAGCCCCTCGTCCGCCACATGGCCGGCCTCGCCCTCGCGGGCGGCCACGACATCGTCGTCCCGCGCGGGGAGAAGGGCGCGGAGCCGCTCCACGCCGCGTACGCGCGCTCGTGCCGGGCGCGCTTCGAGGAGCGCCTGCGCGCCGGGCGGAACAAGGTCGACGCGGCCTTCGAGGGGCTGCGCGTGCGGTTCGTCGAGCCCGACGAGGTCGCGCGCTTCGACGCCGGGCGGCGGTCGTTCGTGAACGTGAACACGCCCGAGGACCTCGAGGCGGCGCGGCGCGAGGCGGCCGCATGAGGGTCGCGATCGCCAAGGCGCTCGAGCTCGTCGGCCTCGGGATCGTCGGGCTCGCGTTGCTCGTCGGGCTCTCGAGCGAGCACGCGCTGAAGCAGGAGATGACGCTCTTCCTCCTCGGGGTCTTCGTGTTCGTGGCGGGCTGGCTGATCGAACGGGGCGCGGGGGCTGCGGAGTAAAGCGGAACGCATGGCCAAGCTCGTGCTGCTATCCGGCGACGTCCCGGTCCGCGAGGTCCCCCTCGAGAAGGAGGTCTTCGTCATCGGGCGGGCGCTCGAGAGCGACCTCGCCCTCATGGACCACCTCGTTTCGCGCCGCCACGGCAAGCTCGTCCGCGAGGCCGACCTCTGGCGCGTCGTCGACATGGGGAGCGCGAACGGCGTCTACGTCAACGACGAGCGGATCACCGACCGCGTCTTGAAGCACGGCGACCGCGTCCGGATCGGCAGCTCGACGCTCGAGTTCCACGGCGACAGCCCGAAGCCCCCGCCCGAGGCGCGCTCCGGGCTCACCGTCGTCTTCGGTCCGTCGGGGGCCGGGGAGGAGGACACCGGCCTCTCCGTCGTGAAGAAGGTCTCGGACCTGAAGCCCGAGTACACGATCTCGACGTCGACGCCGCAGGGCGGCGTGCTCGGCATGTTCCGGGACCGCGAGCGGCGCGTCGGGGCGCGCGAGGGGCTCCACTTCTTCATCCTCTTCCAGCTCGCCCAGGCCGTGAACCTCGCGACCTCGCTCGAGGAGCTGCTCGAGCGGGCGATGGACATGCTCTGCGAGGCGCTCAACGCCGGGCGCGGGATCCTGCTCCTCCTCGACTCGAAGTCGGGCGAGCTCGTCCCGAAGGTCGCGAAGGACCGGCGCCGGCAACGCTCGGGCTACCTGAACACGACGGACGAGGTCATCCGCATCCCGCACACGATCGTCGACCGCGTGATCAAGGAGCGCGTGTCGGTGCTGACGCGCGACGCCCTCGTCGACCCGCGGTTCCAGGCGGGACGCTCCGTCGCCCAGATGCAGATCCGATCGGCCATCTGCGTCCCGCTCTGGGAGGGCGAGGACGTGATGGGGATCCTCTACGTCGACAACCTCCAGATGGCGGGCGCGTTCACGGAGGAGGACCGCGATCTCGTCACGGCCGTCGGCCACCAGCTCGCGATCGCGATCAAGCGCCAGGAGATGCAGGAGAAGCTCAAGCGCGAGGCCGTGATCCGCGCGAACCTCGAGCGCTACCACTCGCCCGACGTCGTCGAGATGATCCTCCGCGCCGAGGCCGAGGTCGGGCTCGACGTCCAGCACGCCGAGGTGACCGTCCTCTTCAGCGACATCCAGGGGTTCTCGAAGCTCGCCGAGCGGCTCACGGCCTCGAAGGTGGCCGAGCTCCTGAACGGCTACTTCGAGCTCATGACGGGGATCATCTTCAAGCACCAGGGGAGCGTGAACAAGTACATAGGCGACGCGATCATGGCGATCTTCGGCGCGCCGATCCACTACCCGGATCACGCGCTCCGCGCGAGCCGCGCCGCCCTCGAGATGGTCGAGTCGCTCGGGCCGTTCATGGCGACGAAGCCCGCGGACCAGCGGTTCGACATCCGCATCGGCCTCAACACGGGCGAGGTCGTCGCCGGCAACATGGGGGCGGCGCGGCGTCTCGAGTACACGGTGCTCGGCGACGCCGTGAACACGGCGTCGAGGCTCGAGGGCATGGCCCCGCCGAACGGCGTCCTCATAGGCCCGCTCACCGAGCAGCGCACGCGCGGGTTCGTTCGGACCGATGCCATGGGGCTCGTGAAGCCCAAGGGGATGGAGAAGGAGATCGCCGTCTTCCGGCTGAAGGGGCTGGTGGTGCAGGGGGCGACGCCATCGGGGCTCGTTCGCGTGCCCACGAATCCGTAGCGGCCGGGAGCGCGTTCGGGGAGGCGCGACGAGGACCCTGCCGGTCGCGCCGGGGGAGGCGGGGCTTACTTCTTCTTCTCCGGCTCCCCCGCGAGGTCCCAGAGCTTCACGAACTCCTTGCGGAACGTGTCGGCCGTCTTCGGCGCCTTGATGATGACGATGTTCTCGTAGTTCTCCTCGTCCGCCTGCGACGTCCAGTTGAAGCTGCCCGTGCCGACGGTCGTCCGATCGACGACGACGTACTTGTGGTGCATCCGGATCGGGACGTTGTCCCCGGTCTTCCCGAGCTTCAGCACGCGGACATCCAGGCCCGCCTTCACGAGGTCGGCGTACTTGCCGTGGCGGATGTCCTTCTGCCCGTCGTCGAGCACCACCTTCACGTCGCAGCCGCGGTTCTTCGCGCGCGCGAGGGCCTGCGAGAGGGAGCGGGAGGTGAAGGTGTACATGGCGACGAGCACCTCGCGCTTCGCCGCCTCGATCTCGGCGACGAGCGCCTCCTCGATGCCTCCGCCCGGCGAGAAGGCCACGCCGACCGCGACCTTGTCCTCGGCCGCCTCGACGGGGCGAGGAGGGGCGCCGCGGCTCCCGATCGCGGCGCCGATCGCGCCGCCGGCGAGCGCGACGATGGCGATGGGAAGGAGCCGGCCTCGGTGGCTGCGGGTCCGCTCGAGCATGGGCGCGATCCTACCGCCCGCTCCTTCGCCGCGCAAGCACGCGCCACCGCGAGCTTCGGCGTTTGACGGTGCCCGGAACGGGTGTTAAGCTACGTTGGCGTCGCACGGGGCAGCGCCGGACGATCAACGCGGCGACACAACGCTTTACGCATGGAGAGCCAGACCCTGGGGGAGGCGAGGGCCGCCGTGCTGCCCGACGGGGCCGGCACCGGAGCGGCGCGGGTACGCGAGCTCGAGGGACGCCTCGCGCGCCTGCGCGAGCTGCTCTCCGTAACGGTCGAGCTCAACTCCGAGCACGACCCCGACACGCTCCTCCGGCGCATAGCCGAGGTGGGCGCGCGCGCCGTCCGCGCCGACCGGGCCACGATCTTCACCCTCGACCGCCAGCGCAACGAGCTCTGCTCGCGCATCGCCCTCGGCCTCGGCGACGGGCTCGCCATAGCCATCGGGGCCGACCAGGGGATCGCCGGCCACGTGGCCACGACCGGCCAGGTCGTGAACCTCGCCGACGCCTACGAGGACTCGCGCTTCCTGCGCCGCGTCGACGAGGAGACGGGCTACCGCACGCGCTCCCTCCTCGCCGTCCCGATGCGCAACGCGCGGGCCGAGATCATAGGCGTCATCCAGGCGCTCAACAAGCTCGCGCCCGAGGCCGGCGCCGGCGTCGTCGGCGCGCCGCCCGCCGTCTTTTTCACGGCCGAGGACGCCGAGGTCCTCGAGGTCCTCGCGGCCCAGGCCGCGATCGCCCTCGAGAACGCCCGCGGTTTCCGGGAGATCCGGGCCGCGGCCGAGCGCGCCGCCGGCGAGCGCGACCGCCTGCGCGGCGAGCTCGAGCAGGCGGCGGCCGAGTTCATCGGGATCTCGAAGAAGGTCCGCGAGGTCCGCGAGATCGGGCTCCGCGTCGCGAAGAGCCCGGTCACCGTCCTCATAACGGGCGAGAGCGGCACGGGGAAGAGCCACATCGCGCGCCTCATCCACCTCCACAGCGAGCGGTACGCCGGGCCCTTCGTCTACCTGAACTGCGCCGCCATCCCCGAGACCCTCGTCGAGAGCGAGCTGTTCGGGATCGAGCGCGGCGTCGCGACCGGCGTCGAGAAGAAGATCGGCCGGATCGAGGCGGCGTCGGGCGGCACGATGTTCCTGGACGAGATCGGCGACATGAGCCTGCAGGTGCAGGCCAAGATCCTCCAGGTCCTCCAGGAGCGCGAGGTCGTGCGGGTCGGCGGCCGCAAGCCGCTCCCGATCGACGTCCGCTTCGTCTCGGCGACGAACAAGGACCTCGTCCAGGAGATCCAGGACCAGCGGTTCCGCGAGGACCTCTTCTACCGCCTGAACGTCGTCACGCTCCGCATCCCCCCGCTCCGCGAGCGGCGCGAGGACGTGGTGCCGCTCGTCTTCCACCTCCTCGAGAAGGTGTGCCAGGAGTACAACCGCAAGATCCCGCACATCTCGCGCGAGGCGCTGAACGCCCTCGCCGAGTACGACTGGCCCGGCAACGTGCGCGAGCTCGACAACGAGGTGCGCCGCTTCATAAGCCTCGCCCCGCCGGGCGGGACGATCGAGCTGCACCACCTGTCGGATCACGTCCGCACCGGCCTCGTGCGCCGCGCCATGGGCGGGCTCGCGGGCCGCGGGACGCTCGAGGAGGCGGTCGCCGCCCTCGAGCAGGAGATGATCCGTTCGGCCCTCGCGGCCGAGGGAGGCAACAAGGTCCGGACCGCCAAGCTCCTCGGGCTCAGCCGGGAGGGGCTGCGGAAGAAAATGAAGCGGTACGCGCTCGAGTAGTCAAACCAGAGGTAGGGTCGGCCCGTCAGGCGAAGCGGAGGTTCCCGATGTCGGCTGTCGTGTCGCGTCTCGCCGTTCTCGCCCTCCTTTGCGCCGTCGCGGCGACGGCGGCCGGTTGCCGCTCGGTCCACGAGACGCGCGGGGATGAGCTCTTCGCGCGGAGCGAGTACGAGTCGGCCCTGGAGGAGTACCAGGCGGCCCAGCGCCTGGAGCCCCACAACCTGCGGGTCAAGCGGCGCCTCGAGGAGACGGCCGGGAACGTGGCCGCGCTTCGCCAAGCCGACGCCGAGCGACGGCTCGCGGCAGGCGACCTCGAGGGCGCGGTCCGGTCGCTCGAGGAGGCCGTCCGGCTCGACCCGTCGTCCACCGAGGCGAAGGAGCTGCTCGCCCGCGAGCGCGCCCGGCTGACGCGCGTCCGCTTCGCCTGCTCGCAGGCGCGGCGCCTGCTCGAGGAGGGCGACCCGCTGGCGGCCGAGGCGGCGCTCGCGCCGCTCGGGCGCGACCGGGCCGTCGTGGCCGACGCCGCGAAGCTCTACGACGAGGTGCGCCGGCAGGCGGCCGGGTTCCTGCGCGACCGGGCGGCGAAGCGCACGGCGGCGGGGCGGGTCGAGGAGGCGCACGCCGACATCGAGCGGGCGACGCAGGTCGAGGCGGAGCTGGCGGCGGCGGCGGCCGCGCGAACGGCGGGCCCGGGGTCGGGCACGCGGCCGAAGGCACCGGGCTCGGGCACCGCCGCGGGCCCGGAGGAGGCCGTCGGCGCCGACAAGATCGAGGCCTGGGTCAAGGCGGCGGCCGACGTCAAGCGCCTCTCCGAGGGCTACCCGAGGAAGGGGAGCAAGGGGGAGGCGAAGGACTACGCCGTCCCCGAGGAGCAGCTCCCGGCGCTCCGCGAGGCCGTCGAGCGGGCCATCGCCGCAAGGCCGCGCGGTGAGCGCCAGCCGCAGTGGCTCGCCCACGGGCGCCTCGTCCTCCAGATGTCGGTCGAGGTCGCCGCCGAGCGGCACATGGCCCTGGCGCGCGAGGCGCTCGCGGGCGCGCGGCCGGCCGAGGCGCTCCGCGAGGTCGACCGCGCCTTCACGTTCTCGGCGGATGTGCCGGGCCTCGGGGACCTCGCCCGCGAGGCGCGGACGGCGGCGGCCCGGGCGCTCGCGGACTCGGCCGAGCGCGCCGAGCGACGAGGCCTCTACCACCTCGCCCGGCTGCGGGCGCGCCAGGCCCAGGAGCTCGACCCGTACGCGGCGAGCGACCGCGCCCGGACCGTCGTCGAGCGGACCGCCGACCGGTCGGGCCCGCCGGCCGTGATCGTCTACCCGTTCCAGAACCTGACGGCGCGCGAGGGCGCGGACAAGCGGCTCCAGGAGCTGCTCCTCCACCGCATCGAGTCGCAGGGCCTCGGCCCGGTCCTCTCGTTCGACCTCTACCGGCGCCGCCGCGAGGCCGGGCGGTCCCCGACGATCGGGCGGATCGTGAAGGGCGACATCGTCCAGCTCGAGGTCCGTCACCCCTTCGACGGGCGCGAGCCGGCGCCGCGCGACGACCCGACCCTCGCCGCGCTGCGTCGCGACGTCGACGAGGCGCGCGGGCGGCTCCGCGAGGCGCGCGGCGCCGAGGCGCGCGACGAGGCGCGGGCGCGGCTCGAGGAGGCGGAGCGGCGCCTCGCGCGGGCCGAGCGCGACCGGGCGGCGGCCATCTTCGCCTCGTCGCGCGAGCGGCGGGGCGGGCTCGTCGCCTGGACCGAGGTCCGGTGCCAGCTCCACGACCCCGAGACCGGGCGCGACGTCTTCGACGAGCCGATCGTCCGCAGCGTCGAAGGAGCCCCGGGCGAGAGCACCGAGCAGGTCCTGACGCGGGTCCTCGCCGAGGCGGCGAACGCGATCGCGGCCGAGGTCGAGAAGGCGCTCGACTCCTCCCGCGCGCACACGGTCCGCGTCGGCGGAGGAGGCGCGGGCGGGCTCGGCGGGCCGAGCGCGGCCGAGAACGACCTCGAGATGCGGATCGCCTTGCTCGAGAAGGCGGGGAAGCCGCACTCGGGCGAGCTCGAGAGCGCGGCCCGGGCCGTGCTCGAGGCGACGGGCTACTCCTACGCCGAGAAGCGGACGGTCGTCGCCAAGCTCCGGATCGACTGAACGCTCGACGAGTCGGTGCTTCTCGAACCCCGCTCACCGCGGGGGCCGCGCCGCGCTACTCGAGGGGCAGCGCGGCCTCGAGGCGGGCGACCTGCTCCGGCGTCAGGAACTCGCGGCAGCGCGCGAGGGCGCGCTCGCGCGCGAGGGGCAGCTCGGTCCCGAGCCCGCGCTCGACCGGCCCGTCGCGGCGCTCGACCCGCTCGAACGCCGCCGCCAGCTCGTCCTCGAGGACGGCGACCATCCGCCGCGAGGCGTCCGCGTCGAGGCCGGCCTCGCGCGCCGCCCGCGCCCCCTCGCGCTCGGCAATGATGCGGGCCTCCGCGCGCGAGAGGCGGAGCGTCTCCCCGGCCCTCATCCACGGCTCGCCGCGGCGGTAGGCGTCGACCTGCTCGGCCTCGCGGGCACGATCCAGGCGCGCGGCCCCGTCGCCGAGCAGCGATGAGGCCTCGCCCGCCACGCGCGCCTCGTCGGCCCCGTCCTCCAGGGCGAGAAGGACGTACCGGCCGGTCCAGTCGACCCGGCTCTCCCTCACCCCCGGGACCTCGTCGAGGCGCGCCAGCACGGGCGCGAGCCGCGAGCCTCAGCCGAGGCCCTCGGCCGCGCCTCAGCCGAAGTCGCCCGTCTCGAGGACGATCGACGACCGCCCCGCCCCGGCCGCGGCGCACGAGGCGGCGACGGGGAGGATGAGGAGGAGAAGCGGGAGAAGAGCGAGCCGCATCATCCGGCGTGGCGTGGCCATGAGATCGCCTCGAGAGTCTAACATGGAGACCGTCTTGCGCGCCGCCCTCGTTTTGCCTTTCTTTTGCGAAGGCGGCCTCGAGGCGAAGGAATCATCGAGGCGACAAGAGGAGGAGACCATCGCATGCAGCTCGAGCTCACGTCGGCGAGGGCGGGGAGGATCGCGCTCGCGTCGCTCGTCACGGTACTCTGCGGGGTAGGGACGGGGTTGGGGGCGGAGGCCGCGGCCGCGGCCGAGCCCATCATCATCCCCGGCAAGGTCGAGAAGGTCACGCTCTACCGCGCCGAGGCGCAGGTCATCCGGACCCTCAAGGTCGAGGGCGGCGTCGGGCAGATCGAGGTCCGCGTCCCCGGGCTGCCGCCGCACGTCGTCCCCGACAGCCTCTACGCCGAGGCATCCGCGGGCATCGAGGTCCGCGCCGTCCGGTACCGCGCCCACGCCGTCGAGCGCGCGCCCGACGACGACATCGCCGCCCTCGACGGGCAGATCGAGACGAGCGAGGACGCCCTCGCCCGGAACGCGCGGCTGACCCAGCTCGTGGCCGAGCGGACCGCCTACCTGAACCAGCTCGAGCAGTTCGTCGCCCCGACCGCCGAGGTCGAGCTGTCGAGGGGCGTGCTCAACGCCGAGACGCTCGAGCGGCTGACGCGCTTCGTCTTCGAGCAGCGGACCGCCCTGGCCGAGGAGTCGCTCCGCCTGGGCCGCGAGGCGCGCGGCATCCAGCGCGACCTCGAGGTCCTGAAGGCGCGACGCGCCGAGCTGGCGCGCGGGGCGACGCGCACCGAGCGCGAGGCCCTGCTCTTCCTCGAGAAGCGCGCGCCCGAGCCCGTGGAGGTGCGGGTCGGCTACCTCGTCACCCAGGCGGGCTGGTCCCCGGCCTACAACTTCCACGCCGAGGGCGCGAGCCCGGTCAGGGTCGAGTACAACGCGATCATCTACCAGGTCACGGGCGAGGACTGGAACGACGTCGCCCTCATCCTGTCGACGGCCGCCCCCGGCCTGAGCGCCGAGGGGCCCGGGCTGGCGCCGTTCCGCGTCGCCCTCGGGGCGCGCGGCCAGAAGCCCCAGCCGGCGGACTACCAGCGGCAGGCGGCCGCCGCCCAGGAGCGCCTGCGGGCTGCGGACCGCGGCCAGCGCGCCGCCCAGGACCTCGCCGGGAACCGGGCGAACGCCTGGGCCCTGAACGAGGCGGCGAAGGACCTGTTCACGGTCGAGCTCTCGGCCGACCCCGACGCGCTCCGCGCCCTCGGAGCGGAGGAGGCGATCGGCGGGGCCGAGCCTAGCATCGAGTACCGCCTCGGGACGCGCGTCAGCCTCGCGAGCCGGTCGGACCAGCAGCTCGTGCGCGTCGACCGCCTCGACCTGCCCGGGAAGCCCTACTTCGTGGCCACGCCCGCCCTCACGAGCTACGTCTACCGCGAGGTCGAGCTGACGCACGCCGGCAAGGAGGCGCTGCTCGCGGGCCAGGTCAACGTCTACCTGGACGGCCGGTTCATGGGGCGCGGCGAGATCCCGACGGTCGCGCCGGGCCAGACCTTCGTCATGGGCTTCGGCGCCGATCCCCAGGTCCGGGCGCGCCGCGAGCTCATCCAGAAGACCGAGGGCGTGCGCGGCGGCAACCGCGAGGTCGCCTTCCAGTACCGGCTCGTCCTCGAGAACTTCAAGGCGGAGGCCGTCGCCGTGCGGATCTTCGACCGGCTGCCGCTCCCCGAGAACGCCGACGAGGTCCGGGTGACGCTCGGGGCCCTCGAGGACAAGCTGAGCGAGGACAAGCTCTACCTCCGGGTCGAGCGCCCGAAGGGCATCCTCCGCTGGGACATCGAGCTGCCGGCGAAGGCGGCGGGCGAGAAGGCGCGCCTCGTCCAGTACGGCTTCACCCTCGAGTTCGACCGCACCCGCGACCTCACCCAGCCCGGGCGGCCCGGCGCCCCCGCCGCCGCCCCGGCCGCGCGGGCGGAGTTCGAGGAGATGCAGAAGCAGCGGTACGGGAAGTAGGATGCCCCGGCCGCCGGCCGACCGGGCCGGGGCCGGCGGTTGACGCTGCGCGCGAGCGGCGGGTATGATCCCCGCCATGCTCGCGCGCAGCGTCGTTCCGGCCGTGCTCGCCCTCGCGGCGACCGCCGCCGGCTGCAGCTTCAACAAGATCGTCGCCGACAACATGGCCGCGTCCTTCGAGGACTCGACCGTCGCCTTCAACCGCGAGGGGAGCCCGAGGCACGCGCGCGAGGCGTCGCCGGCGCTCCTCAAGATGCTGGACGGCTTCATCGTCAGCTCGCCCGAGAACCCGGACCTGCTGCTCAAGGGCGCCGAGATGAACGCGACGTTCGCCTTCGCGTTCATCGAGAAGGAGGACCAGGACTGGGCGCGCGAGCTGTACCGCAAGGCGCGCGACTACGCGATGCGCGGGCTCGCGACCGAGGACGAGACCCTCCACGCCGCCTTGACGGCCAAGGACGCGAAGACGCGCGAGGCCGCGCTGAAGCCGGCGCTGGCCGCGGCCGACGAGGACGACGTCCGCGCCGTGTTCTGGACGGCGTTCGCGTGGGGCGGCCTCATCAACATGTCGCGCAGCGACATCGCGGCGGCGGCCGACCTGCCGCTCGTCGTCGCCATGATGGAGCGGGTCGCGCAGCTCGACCCCGACTACAACTTCGCCGGGTCGCACCTCTTCCTCGGCGTCTACCACGCGCGCGCGGGGCGCACGCTGGGCGGCGACCCCAAGCGCTCGGAGGCCCACTTCCGCGAGGTGTTCAAGCGCACGCGCGACCGGTTCCTGATCGCCTACGAGCTCTACGCCGAGTACACGTGCGTCGCGCTCGGCGAGACGGAGCCCGAGCGGGCGCGGGCCGAGTTCACGCGGGCGCTCACGCACGTCGTCGCCGCGCCCGCCGACATCGACCCCGAGCAGCGCCTCGCCAACGCGATCGCCAAGGAGCGCGCGGCGGCGCTCCTGCCGCAGCTCGACGACCTCATCTTCCCGCCGCTGCCGCCCGAGCCGGATGGGCCGGGCGGCGGCACGCGCTGAGGAGACTTCAGGCCATGAAGAAGATGTGGCTCGCACTCGCGCTCGCGCTCGCCTTGCCGGCGGCGCCCGCGACCGCCGAGGAGTACACGATCAAGGTCGCGACGGTCGCGCCCGAGGGCTCGACCTGGGCGAACGTGCTCTCGGACTTCGACAAGGAGCTGCGCAAGCGCACGAACGGGCAGGTGAAGCTCAAGATCTACCCGGGCGGCGTCCAGGGCGACGAGCGCGTCGTGCTCCGCAAGATCCGGGCCGGGCAGCTCCAGGGCGGGGCCTTCACGGGGCTCGGGATCGGCGAGTTCGCGCCGTCCGTGCGCGTCCTCGAGCTGCCGTTCCAGTACCGCTCGTACGAGGAGACGGACCACCTCCATGCCAAGCTCGACCGCGTCTTCGAGGCCGAGATGGAGCGGAACGGCTACGTCCTGCTCGGCTGGGCGGAGGTCGGGTTCGTCTACATGTTCTCGAACAAGAAGCTCTCGTCCCTGGCCGAGGTCAAGGCCGCGAAGCCCTGGTGCTGGGAGGGCGAGCCGATCGCGACCGAGACGTTCAAGGCGTTCGGCGTCTCGCCCGTGCCGCTCGGCCTCCCGGACGTGCTGACGATGCTCCAGACCGGGCACATCGACACGGTCTACGCGTCGCCGTCGGCGTGCATCGCGCTCCAGTGGCACGGCAAGCTCGCGTACATGCTCGAGACCCCGCTCGGGAACGCGACCGGCGCCATGGTCGTCGAGAAGCGGTTCTTCGACGCGATGCCCGAGGACCTGCGCAAGATCACGCGCGAGGTGGGGCGCGAGTTCGCGGCCAAGTTCGTGGTCGCGACGCGCGAGGAGAACGAGCGGGCGAAGAAGCTCCTCGTCGACGAGTACAAGATGGAGCTCGTGAAGTGGGACGCGAAGGAGACCGCGGGCTTCGTCGGCGTCGGGGCGAAGGTCGGCGACGAGCTCGCCGGCAAGCTCTACACCAAGGCCCTCCTCGACAAGGTGCGCGAGCTCATCGACCAGCTCCGGCAGAAGAAGCCCGGCGCCGGGGCGGGCGGGTAGGCGCGCCGCGCCGGCCGTGGGAGCGTTCGTCCGCGCGCTCAGGGCGTTCGACCGCGTCCTCGCCTCGGCGGAGGTCCTCCTCCTCGCGTTCCTGCTCCTCTCGCTCGTCCTCGTCGTCGCGGCCGAGGGCACGAGCCGCAACGCGGGCCAGTTCGCGGGGTCGGAGACGTCGATCTTCCTCTGGGTCAAGGACGCGCTCCACTGGCCGGACGGGCCGAGGGTCGCCCAGCACCTGGTCCTCTGGGTCGCGATGGTCGGGGGGTCGCTCGCCGCCCGCGACCGGCGCCACATCTCGATCGAGGCCATCTCGAAGGTCGTGACGCCGCAGGGGCGGCGCGTCGTCGAGGGGATCATCGACCTCGGGACGGTCGCCGTCTGCGTGCTCCTCGCCTACGCGGCCGCCGGGTTCGTGGACGCCGAGCGGGCCCTCGACGCCGAGAAGGTCGCGCGGGGACAGGTGGGAGAGCAGCTCCTGACGATCGGCGCGAGGGTCGTGCCGGCGTGGTGGAGCCTCTGCATCCTGCCGGTCGGGCTCGGGCTCGTGGGGTGGCGGTACGCGCTCCTCGGGATGTCGCGGATCTTCGTCGACGAGCCGGTCGAGCCGGAGGCGGCGCACGAGATCGAGGAGTACGAGCAGAAGCACGGCTCGGGCTCGAGCGAGCGAGAGGCGGCAGCCCCGTGAACGTCGGAGCTCTTAGCCACAGAGGCCACGGAGACCACGGAGAGGGTCACGGAGTGGCGGCTCCGTATCCCTCTCTGTGGTCTCTGTGGCCTCTGTGGCTGGTCGTTCTCTTCGCATTCTTGCCGGCGCCGGCGCTCGCCCAGGGCGCGCCGCCGGCGCCGGCGCCCGCGGAGGAGGACGACCTCGACCTCGACTCCCTCCTCATGCCGACGTCCCCCGAGAAGAAGGCGGAGGAGGAGAAGGCGGCCGAGCAGGCGCGAGGCGTCCAGCCCACGCGGCGCGGCGGCGATGGCCTCCTCTGGCTCTCGAAGCCGATCATCCTCGGGCTCGCGGCCTTCCTCGTCGCCTACGCTCTCCTCGGCATGCCGCTCTTCGCCGTCATGGCGGGCGCGACCGTGCTGCTCTACTGCTCGGCGACGTCGCCCTACGACCTGGCGACGATCTTCACCGAGATGACGGAGATCGTCCGCAACCCGCTCTTCATCACGATCCCGCTCTTCATCCTCGCGGGCGTCGTCCTCGCCGAGAGCCGGGCGCCTTCGCGCCTCGTCGAGGCGTCGCGCGCCGCGCTCGGCTGGATGCCGGGCGGGGTCGCGATCGTGGCCGTGGTCTCGTGCGCCGTGTTCACGGCCTTCACGGGCGCCTCCGGCGTGACGATCGTCGCCCTCGGCGGACTCCTCTTCCCGCTGCTCCGTCAGGCGCGCTACCCGGAAGGCTTCTCCATCGGCCTCCTCACGACCGGCGGCAGCCTCGGCCTCCTCTTCCCGCCGAGCCTGCCCGTCATCGTGTACGCCATCTACGCGAGCGCCGGGCAGCCGGCGGGTCGAACGGTCGAGTTCGACAAGCTCTTCGCCGCCGGGCTCCTCCCCGGGTTGCTCCTGGTCGGGCTCATCGGAGCCTACTCGGCGTGCATGGGGCTCTTCACGCACGTGCCGCGGCCGGCGTTCTCGCCCACGCGCCTCGGGAAGGCCGTCCTGGGCGCGGCCTTCGAGCTGCCGATCCCGTTCTTCGCCGCCGGCGGCATCCTCTCCGGCTGGCTCACGACGACGGACGTGGCGGCGGCCGTCGCGCTCTACGTGCTCGTCGTCGAGTGCGTGATCTATCGCGACATCCGCATCCGCGACCTGCCGTCCGTGCTCCGCAAGGCCGGCGAGCTCACGGGCGCCGTCCTGCTGATCGTCGGCATGGCCCTCGGGCTCAAGAACTACCTCGTGACCGAGGAGGTCGCGCTCCGGATCCTCGGCTTCCTCGCCGACGAGATGCGCGACCGGCCGCTCATGTTCCTGCTCTTCCTCAACATCTTCCTGCTCGTCGTCGGCGCCCTCTTCGACATCTACTCGGCGATCCTCGTCGTCGTCCCGCTCATCGTCCCGCTCGCCGACACCGTCGGGATCGACCGCTACCACCTGGGCGTCGTCTTCCTCACGAACCTCGAGATCGGCTACCTGACCCCGCCGGTCGGCATGAACCTGTTCCTCTCGAGCCTGCGCTTCAAGAGACCGGTGCTCGAGGTCGCGTGGAGCTCGCTCCCCTTCCTCGGCGTGCTCGTCCTCGCCCTGGCGATCATCACGTACAGGCCCGAGCTGAGCGATCCGACGGGGAACGCGCCCATCCTTCCTCCGAGCGACGCGCCGCGCTGGCTCGTGCGCGCGGTCTGGGCGGTCGGAGCGGGGGCCGTCATCGGGCTCGCCTACCGCTTCCTCGGCCGTCCGAAGCCGGAGGCGGCGTCGTCGTGAGGGTCGTCGTCGTCCAGACGAGCCCGCGCCTGGGCGACGTCGCCGGGAACCTCGAGCGGGCGAAGTCGCTCGTCCTCGGCTCGGACGTGAAGCGCGCCGACCTCGTCGTCTTCCCCGAGCTGTTCGCGACCGGCTACTGCCTCCCGGACGCGGTCGCCGCCCGCGACCTCGCCGAGACCGTCCCCGGCGGGAAGACGACGGCCGCCCTCGAGGAGGTCGCGCGGGCGCTCGGCGCCACGGCCGTCGTCGGCGGCGTGTGCGAGCGCGAGAAGGCCGAGCCGCACGGCGAGGCGCGCCTCTTCAACGCCGCCGCGGTCGTCACGGCCGGCGGCTGGCTCACGACGTACCGCAAGGCGCACCTCTTCTTCGAGGAGAAGCTCCTCTTCGCCCCGGGCCCGCGCCGGCCGCCGGTGCTCGAGATGAAGGGCGGCTTTCGGCTCGGCGTCATGATCTGCTACGACTGGCGCTTCCCCGAGGTCGCGCGCGGGCTCGCGGTCGAGGGCGCCGACGTCGTCGCCCACCCCTCGAACCTCGTGGTCCGCTCGAGCGGGCCGGACACGCTCGCCGTGCGCGCCGCCGACAACCGCATCTTCTGGGCGATGGCGGACCGGGTCGGCGAGGACCCGCGGTCGGGGCGCGAGCCGCTCGAGTTCCTCGGGCGCTCGCAGGTCGTCGACCCGGTCGGGACGCGGCTCGTCGAGCTGCTCGAGCCGAAGGAGGCGGTCGGGGTCGCGGAGATCGACCCGCAGCGCGCCCGGGCGAAGGTCCTGGCGGCGGGCGGGCGCGAGGGCGTCGTCGCCGACCTCCTGGCCGACCGGCGCCGCGACCTGTACCCGCTGTTCGGCCCGCCGTCGGGGGCCGGGCGGCTCGTCGTCCAGCGCCACGAGCTGCCGGACGGGACGCACCACTTCGACCTCATGCTCGAGTGGGGCGACGTCCTGAGGACCTGGTCGTACGAGGCGATGCCGCGCGCCGGCGTCGACGCCAAGCGGATCTTCGACCACCGGCGGACGTACCTCGAGTTCGAGGGCCCGATCGACGGCGGCGCCCGCGGGAGCGTGCGGATCGTGGCCCGGGGCGAGTACGAGGTCGTCCTCGACGCGCCCGACCGGGTCGTGTTCGACGCGCGCGGCGACGTGGTCGGGCGGTTCGACCTGAGAAAATAGGAAGCGAGCGAGGGAGCGAACGAGCGAGCCATGCAGCCCACGCAATTCAGCGAGATCCCGAACCCCTCGATCTTCCGCAAGATCGCGGCCGCGCAGTGGCTGCCGGCGAAGGACCCGACGGTCTACGGCTACCTCGACGTCGACGCGACGCCCGCCCTCGCCCACCTCGAGGCGGTGCGGGCGCGGACGGGCGTCAAGGTGACGATGACGCACCTCGTCGCGCGCGCGATCGCGACGGCGTTCGCGCGCCACCCCGACTTCAACGCCAAGATCGACTTCCTGGGCCGGATCAAGCGGCGGCACTCGGTCGACCTCTTCATCCAGGTCTCGACCCAGAACGGCGAGGACCTGTCGGGCGTGCGGGTCGACGATGCCGACAGGAAGCCGCTCGTCGCCCTCGCCCGCGAGGTGAGCGAGAAGGCGGCGGCGATCCGCGAGAACCGCGACCCCGTCTTCGAGCGGAGCCGGCGCCTCTTCGGCCTGCTGCCGGCGTGGCTCGTGAAGCCGGTGCTCGGGGCGGTGGACTTCGCCGTCAACGAGCTCGAGCTGCACCTGCCGGGGCAGGGCATGCCGCGCGACGCCTTCGGCACGGCCATGGTCACGAACGTCGGCATGTTCGGGATCGACACGGGCTTCGCGCCGCTCGTGCCGATCGCGCGCTGCGTCGTCGTGGTCCTCGTCGCCGAGGTCCGGCAGCGCCCCTGGGTCGTCTCGGACAGGGTCGAGCCGCGCCCGGTGCTGAGGCTCTGCGCGTCGTTCGACCACCGCGTCCTCGACGGCTTCCAGGCGGGCGTGCTCGCGCGCGAGGTCGAGGGGCTGCTCTCCGACCCGGCGCAGCTCGGGGACGAGCCCGCGGAACCCGCGCCGGGCGCGGCCAAGAAGGTCGCCGGCGAGCCTCGGGAACCGAAGGTCAAGTCGCCGGTCTAACGAGGACGGAGGGTCGTCCATGGACCGAGCTCCCCTCGCCGCGATCGCCGTCCTGGCCATCGCCGCCGCCGGTTGCGCCTCGTCTCCCGAGCCCTGCGGACGCTGCATCGACTGCGGCTGGCCTCCCTGCGACGAGGACCACGTCCACGTCGCGCCGCAGTGGCCGCCCGTCGAGCCCGCGCCCTTCGACCCGAGCCCGGCGATCGTCGCGCTCCACGAGCCGATCGCGCCGCCCGCGCGCGCCGTCGAGCGCCCGACGCTCTCCGAGCCGGCGCCCCCGGCCCCGACCCTCGTCCTCGCCCCGCCCGCCGGCCCGAGCCCGTTCGCGGGCAAGGGCGACCCGCGCATGCAGCGGGCGAACGACCTCGCCGCCTTGGTCCTGAAGTGGCGGCTCGCGCGCGAGCACCCGCAGGACCTGGCGGCCCTGCGCGCCGGGCGGCGCGAGGACGTCGTCGTCGTCCGCGGCTTCTACGACTGGGCCGAGGACGTCCTCGGCGCGCTCGGCGTCCCGCACGTGGTGGTCGCGCCGGAGCGCGTGAAGACGCTCGACCTCGAGCCGACCCAGCTCGTCCTCGTCAACTGCCCGGGCGCGGTCGGGCGCGAGGGCGCGGAGCGGCTGCGGCGGTTCGTGCTCGCCGGCGGGCACCTCGTGACGACGGACTGGGCGCTCGTCAACATCATCGAGCCCGCGTTCCCGGGCTACCTGCGGTTCACGGGACGCACGGGTCCCGAGGAGGTGGTCGCCGTCAGGGCGCGGGCCGGCGACTCGGCCCTGCTCCGGAACCTCGAGCTGGACGCGCTCGAGTGCCACCGGGGGTCGCCGGACCCGCGCTGGTGGATCGAGGAGAAGAGCTTCCTCTTCGAGGTCGCGTCGGGCGACGCGGCCGTGCTGCTCGCGACGGACGGCGAGCGCGCGGTCGCGGCCTCGTTCCCGTACGGGGACGGACGCGTGGTCCACCTCCTCTCGCACTTCTACCTCCAGAGGCCGGAGACCCAGGCGAAGCGCGCGCAGATCCTGGTCGCGGGGGTGGCGGCCGCGCCCGAGGTCGGCGACGCCTACGCCGCCCAGCGCCTGAGCGCCAACACGGTGATCGAGAAGCGCCGGAGCAACGACGACCTGCTGCGCCTCTACGGGACGCGCGTCACGACGGGCGGCGTGCTGAAGCTCGTGCCCGGCGAGGGCGGCGGCTCGTCCGGGCAGATCGAGCCGGGCCTGCGCGTGCGCGTCCTCGAGAGGACCGAGGCGTGGGACGGCGCCACGGGCGGCCCCTGGATCCGCGTCCGCACGTTCCGCGGCGAGGAAGGCTGGCTACCGGAGGAGCTCCTCGGCCGGTAGAATCGCGTCCCTATGAACGCGATCCTCCTCGCGACGACGATCGTCGTCTTCGTCAACGGCAACATCTACACCCTCGACGAGCGCCGGCCGCGCGCCCAGGCGATCGCCGTCCAGGACGGCAAGATCCTCGACGTCGGGACGGACGAGCAGATCCGCGGGCTGTCGCGGAGCGCGAAGGTCGTGGACCTCCGCGGGCGCACGGTCATCCCGGGGCTGATCGACGCCCACGGGCACCTGGGCGGCCTCGGGTCGCTCGCGCTCGGGGCCCTCGACCTGCGCGGGACGAAGAGCTACGACGAGGTCATCGCGGCCGTCGTCGAGCGCGCGAAGGAGAAGAAGAAGGGGGAGTGGATCGTCGGCTCGGGCTGGGACCACGAGTCGTGGCCCGAGAAGGCGCTCCCGACGCACGCGAGGCTAAGCGCCGCCGTCCCCGACCACCCCGTCTGGATCTCGCGGGTCGACGGGCACGCCGGCCTCGCGAGCCTGGCGGCCCTCCAGGCGGCCGGCCTCGTCGACACGCCGGGCTCGCGGCGCGCGGCGCCGGAGGGTGGGGCGATCCTGCTCGACGAGAAGGGGCAGCCGACCGGCGTCCTCGTCGACCGGGCCATGGACCTGGTCGAGCGGGCGATCCCCGGGGACGCGGCCGGCGCGCCGAGCCTCGAGCGCATCTACCTCGCGGCCCAGCAGCGCTGCTTCGAGGTCGGGCTGACGGGCGTCCACGACGCCGGCGTCAGCTCGGCCGAGATCGCCGCCCTGAAGGGGCTCGCGGCCGACGGCCGGCTCAAGCTCCGCGTCTACGCCATGGTCGCGGCCGACGCCGAGTACGTGCGCAAGAACGCGCCGATCGTCGGCGACCGGCTGACGGTGCGGTCCGTGAAGCTCGTGGCCGACGGGGCCATGGGCTCGCGCGGCGCCTGGCTGCTCGCTCCGTACTCGGACCGCCCGCAGGACGAGCGCGGCGGGCCGTACGTCGGGCTGCCGATCCTCAAGCGGCCCGAGGTCGAGGACTTCGCGAGGCTCTGCCTCGAGCGCGGCTACCAGGTCGCCACGCACGCGATCGGCGACCGCGCGAACCGCGAGGTCCTGGACGCGTACGAGGCGGCCTTCGCGAAGAGCGGCAAGCCCGCCTGGAAGGCCGCCCACGAGGCTCGCTTCCGGCTCGAGCACGCCCAGCGCGTGGACCCGGCCGACATCCCGCGGCTCGCCGAGCTCAGCGTCATCGCGTCGATGCAGCCGACGCACTGCACGAGCGACATGCGCTGGCTCGAGAAGCGGCTCGGGCCCGAGCGCCTGCCCGGTTGCTACGCCTGGGCGTCCATGCTCCGGCACCACGTCGGGCTCGCGCTCGGCTCGGACTTCCCGGTCGAGTCGCCCGACCCGATCCTCGGGATCTACGCCGCCTGCACGCGCCAGGACCTCGCGGGCGAGCCCGAGGGCGGCTTCATGCCCGGGGAGAAGCTCACGCGCGAGGAGGCCGTCCGCGGCTTCACGCAGGGGGCGGCGTACGCGGCCTTCGAGGAGGACCGGCGGGGGACGATCGCCCTCACGCGCGACGCCGACTTCGTCGTCCTCGACCGCGACATCCTGACCTCGGGGCGCGGCGAGCTGCTGAAGGCGCGCGTCGTCATGACGGTCGTCGGCGGCGAGGTCGTCTTCGAGCGCAAGGAAAAGTAGAGGCGCGCTTGATCGTCGTCGTCGTCCGCCACGGCGCGGCCGAGAACCAGGAGCCGCGCCCGCTCTCGGCCGCCGGACGGCGCGACGTCGAGAGGCTCGGGCGCGTCCTCGCCGCCCTCGAGGTCCGCCCCGCCTCGTTCGAGCACAGCCCCAAGCTGCGGGCCCGGGAGACGGCCGAGATCCTCGCCCGGGCGCTCGGCCCCGGCGCGCAGGCCCTCGTCTTGCGGGACGAGCTCGGCGGCGACGAGGACCCGCAGCCGCTCGTCGACGACCTCGAGAGGCGGGCGAAGGCGCGCGGGCCGGATTGCCTCCTCGCCGGCCACCTGCCGCAGGTCGAGCGATTGCTGGCCCTCCTGCTCGCGGGGACGGAGGCGCGGCCGTGCGTCGCGTTCGCTCCGGCGACGGCGGCCGTCCTCGATCGGTCGGCGGCCGGGTGGCGGCTGCTGGCTCTCCTGCCGCCGGCGGCGTTGCAGGCCGCAGAGCCTTGATTGGCGGTGCGCTGGCGTCGCGTGCCGCCCTCCTATCGCACGCCGCGAACCCACCTTCCTGGCGGTTGCTTTGAAATCCGTGAAGCTCCCGTTCGGACTCGCGCTGCGTCCCGACATCCCTTCGACACTCTGTTCTCCATCCGCGTGAAACCCGGTTCTGCGGTCCCTCGGCGATTGAAGCCCGCCATCCTCCGCGGTATCCTTCCTTCATCGTGTTCGAGACCCCGGAGTTCGACCCCCTGCGCCCGCGCGCCGGGCCCCCGCCCGGCGGCTTCGCGATCCACCTCGTGCAGATGCCGTTCGGGTCGGGGCTGCACCCCTCGCTGCCGCTCGGCCTCCTGAAGGCCCTGCTGACGCGGGCGGGCGTCCGGGCGCGCGTCTACAACCTGAACCTCGAGTTCGCCGGACGGATCGGGTTCCCGCTCTACGAGTCGCTCGCCCAGCTCTCGCGCCCGCACATCGCCGACTGGCTGTTCGCCCGGGCGGCCTTCGGAGAGGGGTTCGAGCCGCCCGGCGAGGACTTCCTGACGGACTACGTCGACGAGGCGCACCTGATCAAGCGGTCCGGCCATGCCCGCGACTTCTACGTGAAGCTCCGCGACCAGGCCGTCGAGCCGTACCTCGACGACTGCGTCCGCGCGCTTGCGGCCGAGGGGCCGATCCGCACGGTCGGCTTCACGTGCACGTTCTACGAGACGCTGTCGTCCCTCGCCCTCGGGCGACGCCTGAAGGAGAAGGACCCCTCGATCACGACGGTCTACGGCGGCGCGTGCTTCCACGGCGAGATGGGGCTCGAGCTCATCCGCGGCGTGCCCTGGATCGACGTCGTCAGCGTCGGCGAGGCGGACGACGTAGCCGTCGAGCTGGTGCGCCGTCTGGCCGCCCGCAAGGCGGTGCACGACCTGCCCGGGATCTACCAGCGCGGGGCGGACGGCAAGGTCCGCGGCACGCCGGCCGAGGCGACCGTCGACCTCGACCGCCTCCCGACGCCCGACTACGACGAGTTCTTCCAGGACGGGCAGCGGATCGGCCTCGTGCAGCGCGGCGACTGGCGGCGCGAGGCGTTCATGCCCTTCGAGGCCTCGCGCGGCTGCTGGTGGGGCATGGCGAAGCACTGCACGTTCTGCGGGCTCAACGCCGACACCATGGACTACCGGGCGCGGTCGGCGGAGCGGACGCTCGAGACGCTCGCCGCGCTCGCCTCGCGCTACGGGCTCAAGAAGCTGCACGCCGTCGACAACATCCTCCGGCCCGGAAGCTTCAAGGACGTGCTGCCGGCGCTGGCCGAGCGCGGGGCGCCGTACAGGATCTTCTACGAGGTGAAGTCGAACCTGACGCGCGGTCAGATCGAGATGCTCTGGCGCAGCGGCGTGGTCGAGGTCCAGCCGGGGATCGAGAGCCTGTCGAGTCACATCCTCGAGCTCATGCGGAAGGGCGTGACGGGGATCCACAACGTCTCGTTCCTCAAGTGGTGCCGCTACTACGGCGTGAACCCGGGCTGGAACATGCTCATGGCCTTCCCGGGCGAGGTCGAGGCCGACTACCGCCGGCAGATGGCGTGGTGCCCGAAGCTCGTGCACCTGAAGCCCCCGGCCCAGGCGCTCGCGATCGAGCTCCACCGGTTCAGCCCGTACTTCAAGGACCGGACGCTCTTCCCGATCTCCGAGATCCGCGCCCACGCCTGGTACGCGCACCTCTTCCCTCGGGACCGCCTCGACCTCGACAAGGTCGCCTACTACTTCTCGTTCAAGATGGGCGACACGGTCTCGCGGGAGGTCATGAAGGCCCTGAGCGACGCCTGCGTGGCCTGGAAGGACCGCTGGGACTTCGGCCTCTCGGGCCCGCCGCGCCTGGACTGGCGGATCGACCCCGAGGGCGAGGCCCGCCTCGCGATCGAGGACTCGCGCGAGCCGAACCGGCGGGCGCGAAAGGTCACGCTCGAGGGGCTGCGCGCGGCGGTCTACCTCGCCGTCGACGACGCGACGACGGACCTGGCGAAGGCGCGGAGGCGCCTCGCGGACGTCTTCGAGGGGCGCTTCGCGGCGGCGGACGAGGCGGAGGTGCGGGCCGCGCTCGACGAGCTCGTCGCGGCCGACCTGGTCCTGCGCGAGGGCGACCTCCACCTCGGGCTGGCCGTGCCCGCCGGACCGCCGAAGGCGTCGGCGCCGCTGCACCCGGCGGCGGAGCGGGCGGGGGCGCCGGGCGCGCCCGCCGCGACGGGGCGTCGCGGGCTGCCGATGGTCACGACGACCTCGCGCGAGGTCGGGCTCTGGGACACGAGCGTCGCCGGACCGGCGCCGTGATCAGAGGTCGAGGGGGACGTTCCGCTCCGGCCGGACGGGGTCGTAGGCGACGCGCAGGCGCTTGCCCTTCGCGTCGCGCCAGGCCGGGTCGAACGTGCGGGCGCGGCCCGTGACGGCGCGGCCGGCGCCGTCCTCGAAGCGGTAGCCGAGGTCGATGGCGGGGCGGCCGCCCACGCGCGTGTAGTAGTTCTCGGAGGCGTCGACGATCTCGGCCTCGACGACCTCGCCGCGCGTCGCGAGGGCGCGGTCGGCGAGCGCGCCGCGGAGGCCGTAGAGGAAGATGACGAGGCCGGCCGCGGCGAAGATGGAGGGGAGGGCGAGCACCCAGGTCGGGAAGCGCATGGAGGCCTCGCCGGGCGCGAGCCCCTCGACCGTCGCCATCTCCGGGCGCTCGCGGTCGACGATCACGCGCACGGGCGCATCCGGCTTGAGGGCGGGTCGCCGCGTGTAGTCGTAGGTGTGGGACTTGGCGGACCGCTCGACCCCGTCGGGGCCGCGGTACGAGAAGATCACGATGAGCGGATGGTCCTTCGGGCCGCCGCGGTACGGCTGCTGGATGAAGGTCTCGACGACCCGGCCGTCGACCGTCACCGCGCGGTCGGGTGGGATCGACGCGGGGTCGCGGTTGGTGACGATGACGAGGATGCCGAAGATCACGAGCAGGAGCAGGCCGACGCCGAGCCAGATCCCGCCGAAGAGCAGCGAGAACAGGCGCTTCGAGGCGAAGCGGCGGAGCGGCGGCGGGCCCGAGCGGTCGAGGTCGGCAGGCGGCATGGCGGTCTCCCGAGCGGTTCATGGTAGAGCCTGAGCCCGTCGTGTCAACGGGGCCGGGGGCGCCGGCGCGGCCTCCCGAGCGACTCGCCCCGCCCCTCGCCGGCCGGGGCGTGCTCCCGGGCCGCCACGTCGTCCGGCTCCGGCCCTTCGGCGAGCGGCCGGACGTCGGCGAGGCCCTGGCGGCGCTCGCGGATCCATCGGCTCGCCCGTCCCTTCAAGACGGGCTCGCTCCGGGCGAGCGGGGGGGGGAGGGGACGGGGCCGCGAGCGCCGGCGCGCCCGGGGCCGCTCGTGGCGCTCGTCACGTCGCCGGGGGCGCGCGAGCGCCTGGCGCTGCTTGCGCCCGTCCTCGGCGAGATGGGGATCGCCGGCGGCGTCCCCGCGCTCTACGAGGACCCGGCGCTCGTCCACGCCGAGGAGCGCCCCGTCCTCCTGCACCGGGACCCGGCCCGGGGCTTCGCCGACCTCGCCGCCTACGCCGAGGAGACGAAGGCGGCGGGGGTGCTGCTCGCGCCCGACGACGAGGAGATCGCCGCGCTCGCGACCGCCGTGCGGACGCTCGGCGCCGCCGACCCGGGCCTGCACGTCGTCGTCGCCGGCCCGGTCGCCGACCGCGCGCCCGCCTGCGTCGCCGCGCTCCTCGAGCGAGCGACCGTCGTCCTCCGCGGGGACGACGCGGGCCTCCTCGCCCGCGTGCTCGCCACCGCGCTCGCCGCCCCCGCCGACGTGGACCTCGGTCCCGGGGAGATCGCCGCGCTCCTCGAGGTTCCGGGCCTCATCGCCCGGCGCGGCCGGGTGCTCGCCGTCTCCGACCTCGACCGGCGCGCGCTCGCGCCCGGAAGGGCCGTGCCGCGGGCGTTCGGCGCGGTGCCGCCGGAGACGCTCGCCGTCTCCGAGCGCGACGGCTCCGCGCCCGTCGAGCCCGCCGCCGTCGTCCGCTGGGGGCGGACGCTCCAGGCGATGCTGGCGGCCGCGGCCGCCGCGGCCGCAGCCCCCCGCGAGGAGGCGCCGGCGCCGTCTCCGTCGCCCTCCGTGGTCCCGCCCCCGGCCCCGGCCCCGGTCGCGGTCCCGGCGGCGGGCCGCCTCGCCCCGCTCGGCCCGGCGGCGGTGTCCGGCGCGGGGACCGTGCTCGGCCAGGGGACGGTCGTCGGCCAGCGCACGGTGCTCGGCGGCGCGGCGCTCCCGCCGCCGCCGGTTCCGGCCTCCGGGCGGGCCGGCGCGCCCGCGGCGCCGGCCTCGTCGCCGGCCGCGGCGTCGTCGCCGGCCGCTCCGGAGCTGCCGCCCCTCACCCTCCGCCACCCCCGGTTCCTCCTCGACCCCGAGCGCTCGAGCGCCCTCCTCCTCGCCCTCCTCGACGCCGCGATCGAACCGGCGCCGCGCTTCCGCTTCATCGACGTCCTCCCGGCGGAGCCCGATGCGGCGCTCCTCGACGAGGCGGCGGCCGCCGGGGTCGTGGCCATCGGGTTCGCCTCGACCTCGAGCGGCGCGCCCGGGATCTCGGACCTCGAGCGACGCCTCGACCGGGCCTGCAGCGACGTCGGGATCCACGCGCGCTTCGAGCTGACCCTGGCGACCGCGACGAGCAGCGCCGACGACGTCGCCCGGATCGCCGTCGAGGCCCTCGGCTCGGGCCTGGACCTCGACCCGATCCGCCCCGGCCACACCATCCGCCACGGGCTTCCCGAGGCCGACGAGCTGCTCCGCCGGCACCCGGACGCCGTGGTCTTCGATCCGGAGGCCGAGGACCTCGCCCGCACGGGTCTCCTGCGGACCCCCGGGGCGCTGGTGCCGCGGGCCCGGCGGTTCGCCTTCCTCACCCCGTTCGTGCCGGTGCCCGCGCCCCTCGTCGAGCGCGCGGACCTGCGGCCGTTCCTCGAGCGCCCGAAGCTCCGGCTCGTCGACCTCGTCGACCTGCTCGTCGGCCCGCTCTTCGGCACGGCGGCGATCCCGTCCGCCGTGGCCAAGGTCCTGTTCCGCTTGTGGATGCGGACGTCGTTCGCCGGCTCCGAGAAGCCCGCGACCGAGGGCGCCCAGGTCCGCCCGGCCGCCGCCTCGCGCCCGGCGCCGCCCGACTGGCTCGCCGACCTCACGCCCGAGCCGCTCCGCCGGACCCTCGCCGCCTGGTGGGCGAGCCGGAGCGACGACCTCCGCTTCCCGCGACCCGAGACACGGCTCGGAGCGCGGGTCGCGCGCGTCCGCGAGGAGCTGCGGGCGGGGCGCCTGCGCGACCTCTCGCTGGCGACGGTCGCCGCCGCCGGCGGCGCGGCCAAGCTCTTCACCGACAAGCTCGCGGGCGAGCCCGACGAGGCCGCCCTCTACCACGCCGAGGCGCGCCGGCGGCTCCAGACGGGGGACCTCGAGCGCGGGCTCGACTACTCGGTGGCCGCCTGCCTCGCCGACCCGAAGAACGAGGCGGCCCAGCACGACCTCGTCTCCTGCCTCGTCTTCTGTCGCACGCCCTTCGCGGAGGCGCGCGCCTGCGAGGAGATCCCGGGCTTCGCCGTCGACGCCCTCGGGATCGGCATCGCGCTCGTCGAGAAGCTGAGCGGCGCCGACCACAAGGACGATGCGCGGGCGCTGCTCCTCTGGCTCGACCGCGAGCTGCCGCCGCCGAGCGGGGCGCCGTCCGTGTCCCCGGCCCCGGGCGCGGCCGCCTGAGAGCTTGTGAACGGGCCTGGTCCGGGTGAGGGACCCGGCGCCCCCGGGCGCCGGAAGAGGGCGAAGGCCCGCGCACTTGGTTCGGCCCTCTCCGGCTGCTACAATTCAGCGTTACCCGCGGCAAGACGCGGGCGGAGGCGGGTTTGGCACGCTACAAGGGCTCTCGGTACAACCACTTCGTGCCGCTCGGCGACGGGCGGCGACTCGGCTACAACGCCGCGACCCGAGCCTTTCACCTATTCCCGCCCGGCGACTGGTCTTGCTACGAGCGGCTCACGGCCGGGGACGAGGTCGAGCCGGGCATCGCCGCGCGCCTCCAGGAGCTCGGGTACGTGGTCCCGGACGGCTTCGACGAGATCGCGGCCGTCGGCGAGCGCTACCGGCAGAGCCGCGAGTCGACCGCCTCGCTGACGCTCACGATCGCCCCGACGATGTACTGCAACTTCGGTTGCGACTACTGCTTCCAGGGGCAGGAGAAGCCGACGTCGCGCATGTCGGCGGACGTCCAGCAGGCGATCGCCGCCTACGTCGACTCCGAGGGCCGCGCCGGCCGCCTGAAGCACCTCAGCATCGCCTGGTACGGGGGCGAGCCGCTCCTCGGCCTCGACGTCATCGGGGAGCTGTCGATCGCGCTCCGCGAGACCTGCGCCCGGCACGGCGCGACCTACGGGGCCATGGCCGTGACGAACGGCTTCATGCTCAGGCGACCGGTCATCGACAAGCTCCACCAGCTCGGGGTCCACTGGGTCCAGGTGACCCTCGACGGCCCCGAGGACATCCACGACCAGCGCCGCTACCTCATCGCCGGCAAGAGCGCGACGTTCGAGCGCATCGTCCGGAACCTCCGCGAGAGCGTGGAGCAGACGGGCGTGACGTTCGTGATCCGGGTGAACGTCGACAGCCGCAACCACGACCGGATCCGCGACCTCGTCGACCAGCTCGCCGACGCCGGCCTGGCGCGCCGCAAGAACTTCGCCCTCTACCTGGCCCCGGTCGAGTCCCACACGGAGGGCTGCCGCCAGGTGTCCGGCCACGTCATGACGCGCCAGACCTACGCCGCGCGCGAGGTCGACGTGATCAAGTACGCGGCGGAGAAGGGGTTCGGCGGAGCGATCCAGCCGCCGTCGTTCTTCAGCCTGTGCGCCGCGGTCAAGCCGCGGTCGTACGTCATCCTCCCGAGCGGCGACCTGCACAAGTGCTGGGACACGGTGAACACGCCGGAGCGCCGCGTGGGGACGATCTTCGACATCGCCTCCTCGGCGCGCGACGGCAACCACCGGAAGTGGCTCGACTGGACGCCGCTCGACGACTCGATCTGCCGGGAGTGCACGACCCTGCCGCTCTGCGCGGGATCCTGCGCCTACAAGCACATCTACCGCGAGGACGAGAACGGGCCGGACAGCCGTCCCTGCCCGAGCTGGAAGTACAACCTGCAGGCGAAGCTCGTGCTGCTCGCGAAGGCCCGAGGCATGCTGCCGAAGGACTTCCCGGAGCCCGAGGGGCTCCCGAAGGAGCCGGAGCCGGCCGTCGCCGGCCAGGCGGCGGGGCTCGTGCCGGTGGACCTCGCCCGGTTGCTCGGACCGACGTTCCGGGCGTCCCAGTCGGCGCCGCGCGGCAAGCTGCCGGTGCTGGGCTCGGCCGCCTAGAGACGGGAAAAAGGCCAGGAGGAAAGGAAAAAGCACGATGGGCTTTCCGCAGGCACGCCTCCTCGACCTCTCGTTCTGCCTCGACCTGGGGCACGTCGTCCCGTGCATCCACCCGCACCCGACGATCGGCCCGTCGCTCACGGGCTCCTTCAACGTCCTCACGAACTGCTTGCCGTCCATGCGCGCGGGCATGGAGCTGGGCGTCCACGCCGCCTGCTGCGGGCCGAACCTCTGGACGCCGTTCATGGGCAGCGCCACGGTCCTCGTGAACTTCATGCCGGCGCACCGGTTGCTCGACCTCGACATCCACTGCGGCGGCATCGGCTTCACCGTCCTCGGCTCGTTCAACGTCCTCACGGGCGGGCCGCCGACCCCGGCGCCCTGCCCGCTCCTCGCGATCGTGTGCCCGCCGCCCCCCGGCGGTCCGGGCGGCGGGGGCGGGAGCGGGGGCGGCGCCGGCGACAAGTCGGGCGAGAAGGGCGGCGGCGGGCCCTGCGGCGCCGACGCCTGCGGGGCCAAGGCCGACCTGCCGTGCGGGATCGACGCCTGCGGGGCGAACGTGTGCGGCGCCAACGCCGGCGTCTGCGGCGCGAACGCGAGCGGGGCCGCGGCCTGCGGCGCCAACGCGGGCGCGTGCGGGGCGAACGTGGGCGGGGCGGGCGCGTGCGGGGCGGACGCCAACGCCTGCGGGGCGAACGCGGGCGGCGTCAGCGTCTGCGGCGCGAACGCCGGGGCGTGCGGGGCCAACGCGGTCGGCGCGTCGGCCTGCGGCGTGGCCGTCGGGGCCTGCGGGGCGAACGCGATCGGGGCCCAGGCCTGCGCGGCCGACCTCGGCGCCTGCGGCGCCGAGGCGAAGGGCGCCTCGGCCTGCGGGGTGAACGGTCCGAAGGCGGGCGCGGCCTGCGGCGCGCAGGCGTGCGCGGTCGACCTGGCGCCGGTCGACGCTTGCCTCGCGGACGCGTGCGCGGTAAACGTGATCCCGGTGGTTCCGCTCATCTGACCCAGGGACCCGGGAGGCTCCGTCCATGGCGCTCACGCTCGCGGTCACGACGCCGCTGCACTTCTCCACGCCCGGCGAGACCCAGTTCTGGCTGCACCTGACGGCGACCGACTGGACGATCGGCACGGTCCGCGTCGACTACACGAAGTACTGCGTCCAGGAGATCCCCGTCCAGCAGGCGAAGGAGCAGCTCGACGTCTCGATGAAGCTCGCCCAGACGGACGAGGGCCTGAAGCAGCTCATGAAGCAGCGCAAGAGCGAGCGGCCGAGCATCCCCATCCCGCCCGTGCTGAAGCGCCTCTACCCGAACGCCGAGACGGCCGAGGAGCTCGGCGCGCGGATCGGCGAGGGCGTGAACCTCATGGACCACATCCGGGCCGACCACTTCATGGCCATGGCCAAGAACCTCCAGACGATCCCGCCGCAGCTCCTCGTCCCGCGCCGGAGCGGCTCGCAGTCGTTCCCGATGTCGATCCCGAAGGGCAACCACCGCTTCCGGATCGTGAAGGAGTTCATCGGCAACCCGGACCCCTGGGACGTGATCACGGTCACGTTCATCGACTCCCAGGGCGAGATCCTGGGCGTCCACCACGCCGTCAAGGGCGAGGCGCAGGCCCCGCAGAAGGGCGGGGTCTAGGGCAGATCGAGGTCCCTCGCCTCGAACCGGACCTTGGCCGTCGCGACCCCCTCGTAGACCTCGTAGGTGAGGCCCAGCTCCTTCGCGCCGGCGACGCCCGCCGTCTCGAGCGTGTGCTCGGCGTGGTCGGCGCCCGCCCAGGCCGTGGCGAGCGTGTCCTCGTGGCGCCGGCCGTCCTTGCGGCAGAAGCCGAGCGCGCCGATGCGCCCGATGTCGCCGTCGACGGCGACCACGACGCGCTCGGGCGCAAGCTCCCGGATCGTCAGGCGCACCTGGCCATCGGCCTCGCGGATCACCTGACCCGCCTTGAGGTCGGCGAGGAGGTGCCGCTTCTCCGCCTTCTTCGCGGCGTAGCGGACCTCGACCGCGCCCTTCGCCTCGGCGAGCTTGCGCGCGCCCGGCACCGGCGGGGCCAGCTCGACGGCGAACTCGACGAAGCGGCCCTGGCCCTCGGCCGTGCGCACGAAGAGGATCGTCGCCGGCGGCGCGGGGACGGGCGTCTCGGGGATGAGCGAGCGCCCGGCCTCATCGACCGCGGTCTCGAGGAACGCGTCGCCGACCGACACCGGGACGGCCCCCTCCGGGATCAGGACCGCGCCGTGGAGGCGCGCGCGCGACACCCCGCCCGCCGCGGCGAGCGCGGGCGCGTAGACCTTGTGCTTCTCGACCGCGATCGCCGTCACCACCGCCTTGAACACGGGCGGGGGCGGCTCGGGTTCGGGCGTGGGTGCGGGGTCGGGTGCGGGCACCGGTGCGGGCGGCTGCGCCTCGTCGGCGAACGCGGGGATGGCCGCGAGGACGGAGGCGATGACGGCGGCTCGGAGGCGTCGCATGGGCCGCATTCTACGCGCGCGGACCGGTGCGCGCGAGCAGGTAGGCGGCGACCCCGAAGGCGACGGCGACGTTCAGCGACTCGACGCCGGGCGTGATGGGGACCCAGACGCGCGCGTCGCAGAGCCCGAGGTGGCCCTCCGGGATGCCCGCGCCCTCGTTGCCGGCGAGGAGGGCGAAGCGCGCGCCGGCGCGGGCCGACTCGGGGGCCGCGCCGCCGGCGGCCAGGGCGACGACGCGGACGGAGGCGGCGCGCAGGCCGGCGGCGAGCTCGGGCAGGGGCGGCCCGGGGGCGATCGGCAGGCGGAAGACGGTCGCCGCCGCCGCGCGCACCACCTTCGGGCCGAACGGGTCGGCCGTCCCGGGGCCGGCGAGCGCGCCGTCGAAGCCGAACGCCGCGGCCACGCGGAGGCAGGCGCCGACGTTGCCCGGGTCCTGGACGCCGTCGAGGATCGCGAGCCGGAGCGGCCCGGACGGCGCCCGGCGCGCGAGCAAGTCCCGGAGCGAGGCCACCGGCTCGTGCGCCACCGCCACGATCCCCTGGGGGGTCTCGGTCGTCGAGACGCGCTCGAGGATGCGGGGCGAGGCCTCGTGGAAGTCGATCGCCCGGACGGCGCGGAGCCGTTCGAGGAGCGCCGCCTCGGCCGGGCCGCGGCCGTACTCGGTCGACGCGATCGCGGCCTCGAAGCCCGCCCCGGCGGCGAGGGCGTCGGCCACGGCCTTCGTCCCCTCGACGAGCACGAGCCGCTCCTGCCGCCGCTTCTGCGGGACGGCGAGCCGCGTGCAGAGCTTGACCAGGCGCGCGTCGGTCGATTGGATCATGGCCCGCCGGGCTCGCGCCCGGGAGCGGGATTCTATCATGCGCCGCGGCTTCGTCGCCCGGGCCGGCCGGACCCTCGCCGGCCGGTCGACCTCACGAGAGGAAGCTCGCCTCCCAGGCCCGGTCCACGGCCGCGCGGATCTCGGGCTCGTCGAGGATCCGGTTCTCGTGGAGGAGCTTGATCTCGTTCAGGAGGTTCGTCTTCAGGAGGTACGTGCCGTCCGTGTTGATCGTGAACGGCACCTTCGCCTCGACGAAGCGGCGGACGGTCGAGCGCAGGCCCTCGATCCCGTCCACCGTCCGGCAGCCGACGTTCGAGCTGGGGCAGAGCTCGAGGACGATGCCCTCCTCGCGGAGCACCTTCATCGCCTCGTCCGAGCGCGCGGCCTGGATGCCGTGGCCGATGCGGGTCGGCCTGAGCTTGCGGGCGGCGGCGATCACGCCCTCGGGCCCGGTCGCGGTCGTCTCGCCCGTGTGGATCGTGACCTTCAGGCCCGCGTCGCGCGCGCGCTTGAGGAGCGCGGCGTAGCGGGCGAGCGCCTCCTCGTCCCTCTCGATCGGCTCCTTCTCGGGGCCGGCCAGGTCGACGGCGACGACGCCGCGGTCGCGGTACTTGATCGCCTTCTCCACGAGGATCGCGTTCTGGGCGTACGGCGCCTCGCGCGCCATGCAGAAGATGAGCCCGGCCTCGCACGAGTACTCGAGGCAGGCCTGGTCGAGGCCGCGGAGCGAGGCGTGGATGATGTGGTCGAGGTCGAGCTCGCCGCCCAGGTTCCGCTTCATCGGGTTGAAGCGGATCTCGATGCGGGTCACGTTCGAGCCGCGGTACTCCTTCGAGATGATCTCGTAGACGCACCGCTCCATCGCCTCCGGCGAGCTCTGGATCTTCTCGGTCCAGCGATGGAGGATCGCGAGGTAGTCCTCGACCGAGCGGACGTTCCGGTCCGAGACCGTGATCAGCTCGAGGAACTGCCAGTAGTTCCGGGTCGGGAGGCGAAGCCCCTGCTCCTTCGCGATCGACCACATGATGTGCGGGGCGACCGAGGCGCCCACGTGGATGTGGAGGTCGGTCAGGTCGCGCTCGAGGAAGGCGAGCGTCCTGAACTTCTCCTTTCGCGTGACGTCGAAGCTCATGCCCGTTAGTATACCGCCATGGTCCGACACGTTCTCGCCGCCGCCGCCGTCATCCTCGCGCCGACGCTCGCCGCGGCGGGCTCCGCCGTCGCAGAGGACGACGCGCGCCCGCTCATGGAGCGCGTCGACTCGAAGAACCGGGCGAAGGACGAGCGCGCCCTCGTCTCGGTCCTCGTCCTCTCCGCCCGCGGCGAGCGGCGCACGCGCGAGCTCGAGACGCTCTTCAAGGCGGGGGAGGGGAGGGCCGACAAGCTGCTCGTCCGGTTCCTCGCCCCGGCCGACGTCAAGGGGACGGGCCTGCTCACGCTCGAGCAGGACGACGGCGACGACGAGCAGTACCTCTTCGTGCCCGAGCTCCGCAAGAGCACGCGCATCGCGGGCGCGACGCGGGCCCAGAGCTTCGCCGGGACGGACTTCACGCACGGCGACCTCCGGACCGAGGACCTGAAGAAGCACCGCTACCGGCTCGAGGGCGAGGCGACCGAGGCGGGGCGGGCCTGCCACGTGATCGCGGCGGTCCCGAAGGACGACGCCGTCACCCGGGAGACCGGCTACGAGAAGCGCACCCTTTACGTGGACAAGGACGAGGACCGGCTCGTCGTCCTCCGGGTCGACTACTACGACGCCGGCGGGAAGCTCCTGAAGGTCCAGACGAACGCGAAGATCGAGCGGGTGGGCGGCTACTGGCGCCCGGGCGAGACCGTCATGGAGAACAAGCAGACGGGCTCGAAGACGACGCTCGTCTACGATCGAGGGCGCGAGCTCGACCAGGGGATCGCGGACGGGAAGTTCACGAAGCGCGAGCTCGAGAAGCCGTAGCCGACCCGGTCTCCCCGTCTCCCGTCTACCCCGATCTCGCGTCTCACACCGGTTCCCTCGACCCCGACCCCTCCGGCCGGCGCTCGTAGTAGTCGATCGCCGTGTTCCCGTACTCGCGCGTCTTCGCGCGGACCAGCCGGGTCAGCGGCGGCGTCTCGGCCGCCAGCCTGTCCTTCGCGTCGCGCTGCACGAACAGGATCCCGCCCGGCCCGAGCAGGTCCACCTCGTCGATCAGGGCGAGCATCTTCGGCTCGAGGCCCTTCCAGTAGGGCGGCGCGACCGCGATCACGCCGAAGCGGCGCCCGCGCTCCGAGAGCTTGCGGACCGCGGCGAACGCGTCGTTGCGGTAGACCAGGACCTCCTCGGCGACGCCCAGGCGGCGCAGGTTGTCGCGGATCGTCGCGACCGCCTCGGCGCTCACGTCGACGCACACGGCCGCCCGGGCGCCGCGCGACAGGGCCTCGATCGCGAAGCCGCCGGTCCCGCAGAACGGGTCGAGGACGTGGGCGTCCTCGAGGTGCGGCCCGAGGGTGTTGAAGATCGCCTGGCGCACGCGCGAGAGGACGGGCCGCGTGCCCTTGCCCGCCGGCGCCGCGATCTCGCGGCCGCGGTACTTCCCGCCGGTCACGCGCACGGGGCGGGGGACCTCAACGCCCGGGGCCGGGCTCGCTGAAGAAGCTCGGGCGCGGCGCGGGCGGGAACGCGTCCGCCGGGCCGATGCCGATGAAGGCCCGCAGCGCCCTCAGGATCCGGAGCTCGGAGGCGAGCAGGCGCTCGCCCGCGTGGTCGCCCGGGCTCGCCCTTAGGAGGCCGATCCCGCCGACGTCGAGGGACGGCGCGGACGCGGTCGCCGCCGGCGTCGGGCTCCGCAGGGGCTTCGGCAGGTTGAGGCGCGGGCAGCTCGCCTCGCCCGAGAGCAGGTTCAGGGCGTCGTTGACGACGAACGAGTGGAAGGCCTGCTCGACGTCGGCCACGGTCGCGAAGTGGTCGCGGAGGTCGAGCGCGACGGGCTCGCCGCGCACGCCCTGGTCGAGCCAGCGGGCGAGCGAGCCGGCGTACCGGCCGTCCTCGGCCTCGAGCAGGAAGCGGACGAAGAGGAGGTGGTAGACGTAGCCGCTCTCGCTCCCGCTCGCCCACGAGGGCGCGGGGACCGCGCTCGCCGGCTCGGCCTCGCGGCCCTCGAAGCTCCGGCGCCCGGCGTGGATCTCGAGCGCGGCGAAGATCGTGTCGGCGGCGAGGCGGCGCGCCCGGTAGTCGGCCCAGGTCGCGTCGTCGCCGACGCCGGCCTCGAGCGACGGCGGCACGGCCAGGGCGAGGCGCTCGGCGAGGCCCTCCTCGAGCCACGCCGGGAGCGGCGTCTCGAGCCTCGACGCGAGGTGCTGATGCACGAGCTCGTGGCGGAGGACGCGGAGGTCCTCGGGGCCGGGCGGATCGCGCCAGGCGAGGGCGCACTCCTCGCCGAGGTCGCAGTAGAACCCGATCGCGGTCGGCGGGCCGAACAGGTGGGCCGAGAGGTAGCGCTCGAAGTCGGCGCGCCGGGCGAAGACGACGATGCGGCGCTTGTCCTCGTTGCCGGCGCCGGCCCCGGCCGGGAGGAGCCGCTCGAGCTCGGCGCGCATCTCCTCGGCGGCCGCCCCGAGGAGGGCGCGCGGGGCGCCCGTGACATCGGAGCGGATGACGAACGACGGCGTCTCGGTCTCGGGACCGGAGGGCAGACGGTTGTTGAGGACGACCGCGTGACACCCGGCGCAGGCGGCGAGGAGCGCGGCCAGGCCGAGGAGACCGGGCGCGAATCTCCCGCCGAACCGCCCACCCGCCGCGTGGCCCATCCCCACCTCCCGGCCGCGGGGCCCGACGCGACCGCGACTCGCGCGCGGTAGCGCGCCGGACGCCGCCCCGGCCTCGCGCTTCAGTATACGAGGCGGGGTGGCCCGTTCCAACGCGGTGTTCTCCTTACCGCTTGGCCGGGCGGCAATTGGCGCCTCCGGGGGCGGACCGGGCGGCCCTCGCCGTCACCCCTCCGCGGGCGGAAGGACCGCGCGCAAGGCGCGCCGCCGGGGCATCAGCGGGCGTCCTCGGCGGCGCTCTCCGGGGCCGGCCCCGGGGAGCCGACGACGCGGGCGATCTCCTCCGCGCTGGCGATCGCCGTCTTCTGGGGGGCCCCGCGCCGGACCTGCTCCTCGCTCGTCGCCTCGAGCGAGCCGAGCGTGCCCCGGAGCGCCTCCGGGTCGATCGGGTTGTGGCGCCAGCCGCCGCCGCTCTTGCGGAGCGCGACCTGCCCGGAGTCGGCGCCGGACAGGGGCGGCGGGCCGGCCGCGGTCCACCGGGCGAGCGGGGCCGGTGCGGAGGCGGGGGCGGCCGGCGCGGGCGCCGGAGCGGGCGCCGGGGTCGGGGCCGAGGCGGCGGCCGCGGCCGCCGCCTCGGCCGCCTCCCGCTGGATGAGGCCGACGACCATGCGGCCGAGAAGGCCGGTGCTCGCCGCCCAGACCGCCGCGGCGCCGCCGGCGACGGCCAGGCCCGGCGTCGCCTGACCGAGCCAGACGAGCCCGCCCCCCGCCAGGACCCCGACGAGGCCGGCGCCCGCGCCGCCCACGGCGGCGAGGGCGGACGGGAGACGCGAGGTCGCCGGGGGCAGCCTCCGGGCGGCCCCCGGGGCGGCAGCCGCCGCGGCCGCGCTCGGGCGCTGGCCGGCGGACGTCGGGGCCTCGGCCACGGCCGGGGCCGGCGTCGTCGGGCGGGCCGCGACGACGATGGGCTCGATCGCCTGCTGGAGGGCGCGGGCCGTCGGGAAGCGCTGCTCCGGGGACTTCGCCAGGCACTTGAGGATGGCCTCCTCGAGCGGCTTCGGCGTCGCCGGGTAGTAGACGCTCGGCGAGACGGGCGGTTCCGTGTAGACCTTGCGGATCAGCGACATCGTGTCGTCCGCCTCGTACGGCAGGCGGCCGGTGCACATCTCGTAGAGCGTGATGCCGATCGCGTAGATGTCCGTCGCCGGCGTCAGCTCGCGCCCCATGAGCTGCTCGGGCGGCATGTACGTCGCGGTCCCGAGCGTCGTCCCCATGCGGGTGAGGCCGGGCCGGTCGACGAGCTTCGCCGTCCCGAAGTCGAGCACGCGGACCACGCCGTCGCGGCCGAGCATGATGTTCGCGGGCTTGAGGTCGCGGTGGATGACGCCGCGGCCGTGGGCGAACTCGAGCGCGGCCAGGACGGGCAGGATCAGCTCGACGGCGCGGGCCGGCGGGATCAGCCCCGCCTTCAGGATGAGGTCGTCGAAGGTGACGCCGTCGACGTACTCCATGACGATGAAGGCGCCGTCCTGCATCTGCAGGAAGTTGTAGTAGGCGACGATGTTGGGGTGCGAGAGCCGCTGCATGGCCTCGGCCTCGCGCGAGAAGCGCCCGCGCATCTCGGCGTTGGCGAGCAGCTCGCGGTGGATGCCCTTGACGACGACGTGCTGCCCGAGCGTCTGGTGCTGGGCCAGGTACACCTGGCCCATGCCGCCCTCGCCGAGCAGCTTGACGATGCGGTAATCGCCGACGACGGTTCCCGGCCGCATGGACACGTCGCGCCCCTCCCCTCAACCCCTCCGGTCCGGCGCGAGGCCGCCCGCCTGGTGCGGGAGCGGCGCCGCGACGCGCGTGAAGAGGATACGATTTCGGGAACGGGCGCGCTACTCGGGCGACCGCCGGGCTACTCCACCCAGATCGGGCTCGTGATGGCGCCGCGGCAGTAGTCCGGGTCGTGCAGGTCGATGTTCACGAGCCGGCTGAAGCCCTCGGGGAAGACGAACGTCGGGTAGGCCGTCGGCAGCGGCGACGTCGTGATCCCCGACTGGTGGCCGAAGGCGAGCATGTAGACGGCCAGGGGGCCGCCCGTGTCCACGAGCCACTGGATGCGCGAGGCGATGCTCTGGATCGTGCTCCCGAGGAACCCGAGGTTCTGGAGCGGCACGCCCATAACGAGGTACTTCACGAACTGGGCGTTCGGGAAGGAGAGGTCGATCGGCTCGTAGACGTCGAGCCGGTACCAGGAGCGCGCCTGCGGCTGATCCGTGAAGGTCGCCGTGAACGAGGTCCCGCTCACGTTCCAGGTCTGCACGACCTGGCCGTTGCGGATGATGTCGACCTTGCCGCCGTCGGCGTCGCGGACGTCGATCTTGAAGTCGATCGGGCGCCCGTTCGCGAGCGGGATCGAGTCGCCGACGATCGTCTCGAAGACGCCGTCGCCGTCCCGGTCGGCGGTGAAGTCGACCTGGCAGGCGTCCGGCCCGCGCGTCACGTAGGTGCGCCCGCGCCGCACGGCCTCGGAGATCCCGTTCGGCGAGCGGTCGGTCGCGAAGACGTACGTCGTCGGCATCCCGGGCATCACCAGGAAGTGGCGGTCGCCGCCGCCCACGGCCGCGACGTGCTTGCCGCTCGTGAGGTGGGCTTCCCAGAACTTGAGCGCCTGGTAGTTGTGGCCGCCGCCCTTGGCCGCGACGCCGGCCCAGAACTCGGGCGGGGCGTCGAGCCCGACCGCGGTGAGGCCCTTGTCCTGGACCTCCCTCCGCGCCTCGGCCTCCTGGGCGTCCGTCGTCGCCCGGTAGGCCCAGGCCGTGTTCCAGATCTCGATCCCGTCGAAGTTCTGCGGGTCCCAGAGGAAGAAGATCTTCGGGTCGAGCGGGTGGTTCAGGACGAAGAAGCCGTTCATCGAGTGGATGTCGTCGATCACGACGTCCATCCGCGGCGACACGTTCTGGACGCCGCCCGAGGAGTTCTGCGTGTGGTCGAGCGGGTCCCGGGTGATGTTGTGCGCGCCCGCGTGGCCGCCGCCGCCCCACTCCTCGCCCGCGACGAGGATGAGGGAGGTCGGCGTGTTGCGGAACTGCGGATCGGACAGGATCGTGGTCTGCCGGTGGTCGGAGATCACGATGAAGTCGAGGCCCGCCGACTCGGCGAGGCGGATCGTCGTCTCGACGTTGTCGCCGTAGCTCGACGCGTCGCCGCTGTGGCGCGTGTGGACGTGGAGGTCGCCGCGGAGCCACTGACCCTGCGGGGGTTGAGCCGGGGACGCGGGCGTGGCCGCCGGGCCGCCGCTCCCGGGCTGGGCCGGGGGCGCACCCGTCCCGGGCGCCGCGCCTGGCGCGGGGGAGCCGCCGCCCCCGCCGCCGCCCGAGCAGGAGGCCACCGAGACGATGAGCGCGATGGACAGTCCTCTTCCTACCCGCACTTCCCCCTCCTCCAGCCGCTCGGCCTCCGGGGCTCGTCCTTACCGCCGCCGCCCGCGGATCACGTCGAAGATGTACGCGAGCCCGCTCTGGCGATCGCGGATGAACGTCACGATCCCGCGGATGCCGTCGTCGATCTCCTGGACGGTCGCGGCGCCCGGGGTTTGCCCGCCGTTCCCGGCGGCCCGGATGTCCTCCATGACCGAGCCGATGACCTCGGCCGGCGACTGGCCCGGCAGCAGCCCCGCGCCGGGGGGCGCCGGGTTCAGGTAGTTCCGCAGGAGGGCGAGGAACGCGTGCCCCGCCTGGGCGCGCATGAGGGCCGTGAGCCCCGAGAGGAGCGGCACGATCCGGTTCGCGGCCGGGTCGATCACCGCGCCGAGGAAGGCCGCGAGGTCGCGGACCGGCGCCGAGTCGACCCTCGTCTGGAGCGCGACCGCCGCGAGCTTCAGCAGGCTCCCGAACACGTCGTCCTGCGGGTTCGCCTGCGGCGTCAGGAGGTTCATGACCGCGAGGCGGATGGCGCCGGAGCCCGGGGCCCGCTTGAGCGCATCCACGAGGCGGACGAGGGCGGCGAAGTCCCGCCCCATGAAGAACCGCACCGAGTCCTGCTGCTGCTGGGCGATGTACGAGATGCGCGCCGACGACGTCGTCGGCAGGTTGCGCGCCATGAGGTCGAGCATGCGGGCCACGAAGGGCACGAGGCTCGGCTGCACCAGCTCCTCGAAGTCGTCGCCCGGGTTGCCGGGGGTGCCGTTGTCGTTGACGCGCCGCTCGACCAGGAGGTCGGTGACGTTGAACATGAGGTCGTTGAGCTGGCCGAGCGAGCCGGCCGCCGCCAGGCGATCCTCCATGGTCCGGAGCGGGTTCAGGAGCAGGTGGAGGAGCGACTGAACGCGCCGCCCGCGGCGGTCGACGACGACGCGGTCGTCGTCGACGAGGTCGCCGATCGCGTCGGCCAGGATGTCCGCGCACGTCTCGTTCGTCAGCGGGTCGCGGACCTGCGTCGCGATCGCGAGGACGTCGAAGATGTGCTCGACGCCGCCGCTCGCGAGGACGTCGTACATCGACGGCTCGGACGGCCGGAGGACGGTCAGGTAGGAGCGGTCGAGGGTGATCAGGATGTTCTTCAGGAGGTCGATCCGGCCCTTGTCCTTGAAGGCCTTGGCGATCGGCAGGAAGGCGTCGAGCGCGCCGCTCTGGACGAGGCCGTCGATCGCGTCGATGTCGTTGGCGATCGGCGGGCAGTAGAGCGACACGAGCGGCTTCAGCCCCTGGAGCGCCGCCGAGAGCTGGGCGACGGTCTGGGGCGACTGCGACGCCATGAGGTTCAGGACGGTGTCGGCGAGCGACCCGCCGAAGAAGATGAACGTCCGGCACTGGTCGGCGTGCGCCACGAGGTCGCAGAGCTGGTGCAGCACGCTCCGGTTGAACGTCCCGGGCGCGGCGTTGTAGTCCACGGGGACCGACCGCGAGAGGTCGACCCGCCCGGTCGCCGGGTTGCGCACGATCGTCCGGTAGCGCGCCATGAGCGCGAGCTCGGCCGGCAGATCGCGCGCCGACTGACCGATCCGGTAGATGACGTCGATCAGGAGCCGGCCCGTGCCCGTCTCGAACACCTGGTCGAAGAGGGCGACGAGCTGGTCCGTGAGCTGGCGCGACTGGGCGCTCGGCGACTGCCCCTGGAGCGAGACGGGGCGCAGCTTCTCGAGCACCTTGCCGAGCCCGAGGAGGAGCTGCTCGGCCTTCCGCGGATCGCGGTCGGCGAGCGCGGAGACCGCGCGGCAGACCTTCGGGCTGTGCGGGTACTTGAACGTCTCGAGCCCGCCGTAGAGCAGGTCCGGCACCGGGTTGTCGGCGGCGTAGCCCTGGAAGTCGTCGCTCGGGTCGAGGGGGGTGCCGTTGTCGTTCGCGACCTGCGGCCCGAGGACGACCTGGAGGATGTCGGCGACCTGCGAGCCGTAGTCGCGACGCAGGGCCTCGCCGGCGAGCGTCAGGAAGTGGGCGAGCAGGGTCTGCTTCGCGTCGACGTAGACGTAGAGCGTGCGCCCGTCGTGGGCCATGGCCCGGCCGTCGCCGTCGCGCAGCCCCTGGTGGCCGAAGGGGGCGATGTCGATCCGGGCGCCGGCCGCGTCGACCGGATAGCCGTCCGCGTCCGTGTCGGCCACGAGGTCGCGGTCGCGGTCCGTGAACGGCGTGTAGAGCGTGCGCGTGACGGGGTCGACGGCGACCTCGGCGTTGCCCTTGGCGTCGGCGCGGGCGACCCACGCCGGGACCCCGAAGGTCGAGGTCCCGCGGAGCGGCGCATGCTTCAGGAGCTCGTCGCCGATGCCCGCGAGGAGCCCGCCCGCCGCGCCGCCGCCCGGGGCCGTCGAGGCGGGCGCCGCGGGCTGCCCGGCCTCCTTGAGCTTCCGGCTCGCGACGTCCAGGACCTCGCGGACGAGGTCCTGCTCGCCGTTCGGCCGGCCGGCGTCGTCGACGCCGTCGTTCAGGCGGATGATCTCCGAGATCGCCTCGAAGAGCTGCTCGATCTCGCGGTAGTTGACGAGGCGGGCCGCGAACTCGCGCGTGTCGCCGGCCGGCACCACGCTGCGCGTGTTCTGGAGCGCGGCCAGCGCCTTGAGGGTCCGCTGGTCGGGCTCGGTCAGGACCATCTCGAGGATCAGGGCGATGTTCTCGGTCATCGCCGGGAGCGTCCCGTCGTCCACGAGCTCGAGGACCGAGCGGAGCGTCGGGCCGAGCTGCTGGAGCGAGTCGGCGGTGAGCGTGGCGTTCACGGCCGCCACGAACTCGTCGTGGCGCGCCTCGAGCGCGGTCACCTTCTCCTGCGCGTGGTCCGGCGACGCCGCGAGCTGCGAGCGGACGACCCGGAAGACGACCTCGCCGATGTTCATGCCGGCGAGCGCGCCGCCGCCGATCCCTCCGGGCGCGGAGCGCACGCCGTGGCTGGTCGAGTCTCGCCCGCAGCCCAGCCCCGGCAGGAGGACCTGGGCGAGGACGAGGAAGTAGACGACCGTGCCGACGAACCGACGACGCCTCATGCGGATGGACCCCCTGATTTTCCCCCGGGACAGGGGGCCCCTCGCCCCCGGTCCCCTCCGCCTTGGTACGGAGGATGCCCGATTAGAGCAATTGTCGTGCCGCGAGTACCGAAGGCCTAAGACTCCGTACAACCAATGCTTATGGCGACGAGACGGATCCGGACGTTACCGAACATGGCCCGCATTTCCAAGTTTGGAAAGGCGGGCGTTTCCGGCCGGAAACGGCCCCCGGCGAGCGGGCCGTCTCAGAAGCGGAAGTTGAGGAACACGCCGACGTTCAGGATGGAACCCTCGACCTCGTAGCCGGTCGCGACGATGGGGCTCGGTCCGTTCACGAGGTCCTTGTCGTTCCGCGTCGACTCGAGGATGTGGTACTGGACGAACAGATCCACGCTGAAGGGCGTGTAGGGCACGGTCTTCACGACCTTCTCGCCGGTCTCGAGCGTCTCGACCTCGTCTCGCTCGCTCCAGATGTAGATCCCGACGCCGAGGGAGATCACGTGCTTGTCGGCGTCGAGGATGTTCGTCTCCGCCGCCCCCGTGTCGTCTTGCTCGGGGACCGGCGACGGCTGGAAGAAGTACCCGAGGCGGACCGCCAGGTACTTGATCGGGGCGATCTCGATCCCGAGGCGCGGAATGAAGACGTCGCGGAAGTCGGGGTCGATCTGACCGGCGCCGAGCCCGGACCCCGTGTCCACCACGAGGAACGGGTCGTGGAAGTCGGACCAGAAGAGGTACGTCAGGTCGAACGCGATCGTCAGCCAGTCGAGCGTCGGGTCGAACGGCACGAGCGGGTCGATCGCGAATCCGCCCTGGATCTGCGCCGGCGAGAAGAGGGTGATCGCCTCGAGGTCGAGCACGACGTCGGGCGGGGTCTCCGGGAGCCCGTCGACGTCGATCGGCGCCACGAGGTCGGCCTTGAGCGACAGCTCGCCCCGGTAGGTCACGCCGAAGCTGAGCCAGGGGAGCGGCCACCAGAACAGGCCGAAGATGGGCGCCGCGTCGTAGTCGAGCTCCTGCTCGACGAGGAACGGCCGCGCGTTGCCGAAGACGTTGATCTCGAAGCGGCCGTCGATGTCGGCGAGGGCGCTGAATCCGGCGCCGATCGAGAGCGTGTGCCCGTCCTCGGACTCGAAGACCTTGAAGGCGGCTGCGGGGAGGATCGCGATCTTGTCGCGCTGCTCGCCGTACATGAAGAAGCGCGGCTCGCCGGGCGCCGTCCGGACGGTCGCGCCGACGACCTTGCGCGTCGGGAGGAACAGCCCGATCCCGAGGCTCACGCGGTTCGCGAACGTGCCCGCCGGCCCCAGGGTCTTGGTGACGCCGAACGAGATCGCCGAGAGGTCGTCGATCCGCTCGGCGTCGTCCGCGACGGCCGAGCCCCCGTCCGGGTCGAACTCGAGGCCGTAGTCGGCGAAGCTGAAGCCCGCGCCGAACGAGCCGTCGCGCGTCCCGACGAGGCCGGCCGGGTTGTAGTACGTGGCCGTGTAGTCGCTCGCGAGCGCCGTGTAGGCCCCGCCGAGCGCGGGCCCGCGACCGCCGAAGCCGAACGTGTCGAGGTCGGTGTTCGCGCGGGCCGCGGGCCCCGCGACCGCGACCGCGGCGAGCGTCGCGAGCAGGGCGAAGGCTCCATGGCGCAACGGGTGCATGAGGGAGCGGATTCTATCCGGGGATGCCCGAGAATCAAGAAGAAATCAGGCCGCGGGGGACCCGGGGCGCGACGCGGAACACACCCGAACCGTAGCCCGGCAGGTCGGCCGCCATCCCGGCCTCCGCGAGCGCTCGCCCGGGCCGCTCGACCCTCGTCCCCGACAGCCGCTCGACCACCTCGTAGGTCTCGCGCTCCTCGATCCCGACCCGCTCGAGGTCCGCGATCCGCGCGCCCGAGCGGCCGGGCGTCGAGTCGCCGCGAAACACGAAGACGAGGAGCCCCCCGCCCGCCTCCCGCCGGACCCGGCGGGCGACCGCGACGTCGCGCGGGGCGAGGGGGTCGAGGGCGAAGGAGGCGCCCGCCCGCCCGAGCAGGCGGCGGGCGAGGAGCCGGCGGGCGTCGAGGCCGACGGGGGACTCGGCGTAGTAGGCGCGCCGGTTGTAGATGTCGGCGACGTTCGGCCCGATGAGGACGGCCAGCCCGCGGCCGGCGCGGCGGGCGTAGCCGAGGCACAGGCGCCCGGGCGTCGCCCCGCCCGCGAACAGCAGCGGCTCGGCGCCGTCCGGTGCGAGCCATTGCGGGCCCGTGAGGTCGGTTGCGAACGTGCCGCCGGCCCGGTCGAGCGCGAAGGCGACCGCCCCGCGCCTGAGCCCGGGGATCGAGAACCGTCGCGCCGGCGGCGCCTCCTCGGCCGGGAAGAGGCCCGGGGCGAGGGGCCCCGGACGGAGGAGGCAGACGAGCGTCCCGCCCGCCTCCTCGACGTAACGCCGGAGCTTCGAGGCCTCGGCGGCCGGCAGGTCGCCCGGGCACGGGAAGAAGAGGGCGCGGACGGAGGAGAGCTCGCCGTCCGTCGCGACCGCCAGGTCCACGGCGCGCGCGTTCGCGCCCGCGTGGAGGAGCCAGGCGTGCACGGCCGCCGCCTCCTGGCCGAAGACGGCCTGCGGGTCGACGGGCAGGTCCGGCCGCGGCGCGAGCCGGGACGAGGTCACGGCGACGGCCACGTCGTCCTCGACCGCCTCGCTCGCGGCCAGGGCCTCGCCGGCGGCGCCGTCCGCGAGCAGCCGCGCCCCGATCCGCCGCAGGAGCTCGTAGCGCGGCCGCGGCTCGCCGTCCAGGTCGAGGGGCGCCTGGAAGTCGTAGGGCGAGCCGTCCGCGTTCCAGCCCCCGCGCAGGACGTAGGCGACGACGGCCTGCATCCCGTGGGCGAGCAGCTTCAGCACGAGCTGCTCGGTCACCTCGGGGAGGACGGGCGTGACCGTCCGCTTCTTCCCGAGCAGCGGGATCTCGTAGATCCCGGCCTGGACCTCGACGGCGAGCGGCGCCGCCGCCCACCGCCGGAAGAGCAGGGCGAAGAGGTCGGCCTGCGCCGGCAGGTCGAAGAGCGGCCCCGGCCCCGGGATGCAGCGCGGGTAGATGTCGAGGGCGTGGACCCCGGCGGCGTTCTTCCGGGGTCCGTGCGGGAGCAGCAGGCCGCGCCCCGGGACCGCCTGGGGCGTGTCGTTCGTCGTGAAGAGCACATCGGGCTCGCGGATGCCGACCGCCTCCCAGGCGGCGCGCAGTCGCCGGTGGTACTCCTCGATGAGGGCGGCCCCGGCGTCGAACCAGTCGTCGTGCGCGCTCCCGGCCTCGTGCCCGCCGGCGTGCGGCGGCTTCAGGTCGGCCGGAGGCGGCCGGCCGTGGCGCGCCTCGAGGAAGGCGCGGTGATGCGCGAGGGCGCTCTCGTGGAAGTCGATCCGGTAGTGGTCGGACCAGTAGAAGTTCGTCTCGTTGTCGATCTGCCAGAGCACGACCGGCCGCCCGGGGCCGACGAACGGGCGGGCGACGCGGGCGACGGCCTCGAACCAGCGGCCGACGGCCTCGAGGTACTCGGGCGCGAGGAGCGACGGCTGGCGGTCGGCGGCCGTCCCCCGGAGCCACGGGTAGAGCGGGTGGAAGGAGAACGGGCGGCCGTCGCGGTCGCGGCAGAGCGCCTGCGGGTGCCGCTCCTTCCACCAGGCGGGCACGGCCCCGAACGTCCCGAAGCCGCGGGGCCACTCGGCCGTGATCAGCGGCCCGGGCTTCAGGCCGACGTGCAGGCGGCGCTCCTCGGCGAGGGCGACGAACCGGCCGAGGTCGCGGGCGCCGGCGAAGTCGAAGCGGCCCTCCTCGGGCTCGTGCCAGTCCCAGGGGACGTACGTCGTGACGAGGTTCATGCCCGCGTCGCGGAGGCGGTCGAGGGTCTCCGCCCAGGCGGCGTGCGTGCGGGCGGGATCGAGGGCGCGGTCGCGGATCCGGAAGTACTGGACCTCGGCGCCGTAGAGGAGCACGGACCGGCCGTCCACGTGGATGCGGCCGTCGACGATCCTCACGTGGGGTGGAGGGGGGAGAGACACGGAGATCTCTTGGATACCGTGCTCTCTGGTTCTTCTCCGTGTCTAGGTTCTTCGTCTCCGCGCCGTCACGCGAATCGCGGCCAGCGCCCCGAACCCGAGCAGCCACATCATCGCAGCCTGCGGAGCGCTCGCGCCGACCGCGCACCCGCCGCCGCCACCGCCCCCGCCGTTCGGGGGTGCTCCGGCGGTGGTCGTGGGGCCGGCGGGCGCGGGGGACGGCGATCCCCCGCCCGGGGCGCTCCCGCCCGCGACGAAGCCGGGGAGGGCGCCGGCGCCCGAGGGATCGGGCTCGACGACCACCTCGACGCCGCCCTGCGCCGGGACCGTCACGCGGACGTAGACGAGGTAGGCGCCGAGGTCGGTGAGCGCGACCTCGCGGATCGTGCCGGCCGTCGCCCGCACGCCGCGCGGGTCCGCGGTCGCGACGAGCGGCAGCGTGACGTCGACCGGCCGCGCGAGCCGGCTGTCCACGCGCGCCGCGACGCGCGCGCGCGACCCGTCGTTCGGCGTTCCGAGCGCGAGCGCCAGGTTCCCGCCGAGCGGGAACGGGACGGAGCCGACCCCGGCCGCGGCGTCGAACTCGAACGACGCGATCGCCCCGCCCCGCACGTCGAACACGCGATAGCCGCACTCCGCCTCGGGCGAGTTGCAGGGCGACCGGCTCATGAGCCAGGTGAGCGGGTGCGGGCCGAGCGCCGTGCCGGCCCCGACGGTGACGTCGTCGCGCCGGTCGTGGTTCTGGTGGCCGTAGAGCACGTAGCGGACGCGCGTCTCCTCGACGATCCGCCGGAACGCCGTCTTCGAGGCCGCGTCGTTCCAGGGGCCTCCGGACGCGCCGACGTTGCTCAGGCTCCACGGGTAGGCGACGACGTTCGCGGTCACGTTCCCGTGGGGATCGTGATGGCTCACCACCAAGACCTCCTCCCCGGCGGCCGTCGCGGCGCGCGCCTCGGCGTCGATCCACGCGAGCTGGGCCGGGTCGTACTGCCCGCCGGAGTTGACCGTCAGGAAGGAGAAGGCGTTCCGCCGCTCGGGCGGTCCGTCGAAGCTGTTCGTGACGACGAACCGGTACGTCCCGACGCGGAAGGAGTAGAGGAGCGGGCCGAAGGTCCGCTTGTAGTGGTGCAGGCCGTCGTACTCGACCGCCGCGGTCTTCGGGTCGAGCCAGGCGTAGCCGTCGTGGTTGCCGGCGGCGACGTGGAGCGGAAGGCCGGCGCGGTCCACGATCGCCCGGTTCTCGGCGTACTCCTGCGGGTAGTCGCTCCCGAAGTTGAGGTCGCCGCTCAGGAACGTGAAGGCCACGTCGCGGAGCCGGAGCTCGTTCAGGACCTGCTCGAACTTCTGCGGGAAGGTCGTCGTGGGATCGCGGATCTGGGTGTCGGCGATCAGCGAGAACTCGAAGTCGGCGCGGGCGCGCCGCACGCGCACGGCGTTCGTCTGGCGGTCGCCGCCGTTCGGCAGGGCGGCGCTCTCGACGACGAGGTCGTACGCGTCCTCGGGGACGTCCGGCGGGACCGCGAACCGAAGCCGGTACGTGCCCGTCGCGGCGTCGTAGGCGAGCCCCGTGCGCGAGAGGTCGCGCGTCAGCCGGACGACGGGCGCGCGCGCCGGGTGCCGCGACAGCTCGACGCGGGCGCGGAAGTCCGCCGTCGCCCCGCCGTCGGCGAGGAGCACGACCGGGGCCAGCTCATCGCCCGGGGCGACGAGGGCCGTGCAGCCGCGCGTCGGGTAGACGATCGCGGTCACGCCGTCGAGGAGGGGCGCGAGCTGGACGTTGCGCGCGGGCGCGGCGTAGTCGGGCTCGGGCAGGGAGACGAGCGAGTCGGCGGTCGCGGGCCCGGCGGTGACGGCCGAGAGCGGGACGGCGGCGAGCAACACCTGCAAGGCGAGGAGGGAGGGGCGCCGGAAGATCATGGGACTCCGCCTCCTGGGTCGAAGGCGTCGAATTCTACAGGCGAATCGGGTGAAGTCAACAACCGGCTTCACACGCGCCATGCCGCGTGCTACACTTTTCACGCGTGGGGTCGCGAAGCGGGTAACGCCGCCGCAACCCGAGGAATAACCGAGGGAAACGGGGGACTAAGATGGGCTTCCTCAAGATCGTGCGCCCGCTGCTCGCGCGCCCGGCCGTCGTCCACCAGCCGCCGCCCGCGCCCGCGATGCACGTCGTCCGGCCGGCGCCCGCCGTGCGCCCGGTGGTGGTCGCGCCGCCCGCCCCGGCGGTCATCCACGGCCGGCCCGTGCAGCCGCCGCGGCCGCTGCCCGTAAAGCCCCCGCCCCCGCCCACGCGGCCCGCGCCGGCGCCCCGGACGGCCCGCTGGAACGGCAGCTTCATCTTCATCGACTTCGCGCCCCGCAACGCGCACGAGCCGGCGGACACGGCGTTCAACAGCGAGGAGCGCGACCTCATCCGCTACCTCGACCAGCAGATCCACGACACCCAGGTCCTCCTCCGCGAGGAGTGCCAGAACCAGACGACGCGCTCGCGCCTCCAGGCCGAGCTCAAGGCGTTCCAGCAGGACCGCGAGGTCTCCGTCTTCATCTCGCGGAAGTTCAACGTCGTCTACTGGGACCTGAACGACGCCGGGGCCGCGGTGCTGAGCCGCGAGAACGCCTAGAGCGAGCAGCCCGGTTCCCACCGGTCCTCTCCCGGCCCGAACCGAGGCCGTCGGCGCGAGATGCGCGGACGGCCTCGTCGCTTTTGAGGCCTTTTGGCGCCTTGACGTTGCACCGTTCGCGCGTTGGGCGTTTACGCCGGCCGTCGCCCTGGGTAGGATGTTCGCCCGCGGGGGAGAAGCAGGGCCGGATGGGAGGGGAGCCATGGCGAGAGACCAGGACCTCGCGGGGAAGCGTTTCCTCGCCGTCATCGCGCCGCGGAACTTCCGGGACGAGGAGCTCTTCGAGCCGCGGGCCGCGCTGGAAGCGCGCGGGGCCAAGGTGACCGTCGCCTCGACGGGGACCGAGGCCGCGAAGGGCATGCTCGGCGGGGTCGCCCAGCCGCACGCGACCATCGACGCGTGCCGGATGGACGACTTCGACGCCGTCTTCGTCGTGGGCGGGATGGGCTCGCCCACGTTCCTCTGGGAGAACCAGGACCTGCACCGGCTGCTGCGCGACGCGCAGGAGCGCGGAAAACCGATCGGCGGGATCTGCCTCTCGGGCGCCGTGCTCGCGAAGGCGGGCGTCCTCAAGGGCAAGCGGGCGACCGTCTACCGCACGGACGCTTCGATCCAGTCGCTCCGCGCGGGCGGCGCGATCTACGTCGGCGAGTCGCTCGTCGCCGACGGCCGGATCGTGACCGGCGACGGGCCCCAGATCGCGCGCTCGTTCGCCCAGAAGCTCGGCGACATCGTCGTCAAGCTCGGGGCGGCCGTCGCCGCCGAGTAGACGCCGGGAAGCTCAGAACCACCCTGCGCGTCGGGCCCTCCCGATGCGCAGGGTGATGCTCTCGCCGTCCTCGGCGATCTCCGTGATCCACACCGGCAGGGCGCCCGGCCGCACGGAGCGCGACGACGGCTTCGTCTGCGGCGTGAACCCGTTCGCCCCGGGGAGCGGGAACGGGACGCGGGCGAGGTCCTTGAAGGGCCCGTCGCGGCCGTCCTGGCCGTGCGCCTCCTCGAGGTCCAGGTCGTAGAAGGGGAGGCGGTTCCGGAGGCGCTGGCCCCACTCGCCGACGTGCCAGATGAGGAGGCCGGCGCGCGGGAAGCCCGAGTCGAAGCCCGCGCGGCGGCGGTTCTCGAGGAGGAAGTACTCGCTCCCGCTCTTCGAGACGAGGACCTTCAGGGCCTCGCCCGGGCGGCCCTCGACGCCGCGCAGGCGCAGGCGCTGGGCGACCCGCGGGTCGACGGTCACCGGGTCGAGCCAGCCGAGCTTCTCCTTGCAGACGGCGCAGAAGTGGAGGGGCCGGTGCCGGCCCGCGGACCCCGTCGCCTGCCCGCCGATGGCCATCACGCAGAAGACGCCGACGCCGGCCGGGTGCCCGACGCCGTACTTGTCGAGGATCCCGAGGACGTGGCCGAACTCGTGGCAGTGGACGCCGACGGCCGCGAACTTCCCGCCCTCCTTCTCCGACATGACGTAGTAGCGGAGCAGCCGCCCCCGGTACGGGATCACGTTCGCGTGCGGCCAGAGGACGCTCGCCGGCGGTCCGTGGTCGCCGGCGATGACGAAGGCGACGGCGTCGAACGGGTCGAGCGCGTCCGCGCCCGCCCGCGCGCTCAGGCTGGCGAGGGCGTCGCCCAGGAACCGGGCCCAGGCGAGCGGCGCGAACATGCGCCCGATGTCCGCCCGCGGCGCCCGCACCTCGGCCGTCTTCAGGACTTCGCCCTCGAGCGCGAACCGCCCGCACGAGTTCTCGGCGTAGTAGTCGGCCATGCTGCCGAAGACGCGCTCGCCGGACGGCGACTCGCCCGTGTACTCGCCCCGCGAGAAGAGCGCCCGGCGCAGGTGGTCGTCCGTGAACCGCGTGTCCCGGCGCGCATCCTTGAACTCGACGGGCACGACCGCGAGGCGGAACGTCCCCTGCGCCCGCGGCGCCAGGAGCCACGCGCCCGGCACGCCCATCCGCTGCTCGAGCGCCTGGGCGGCGACCCGGCGCACCTGGTCGATCGGCCGCGGCGCGACCTTCACGACGGCGGCCCGGTCGAGGTCGAGGATGGGATCGGCTTCTTCCGCAAAGGCGGCGGCGGGGGCGACGAGAAAGGCGGCGGCGAACGCGAGCGGGATGGCGCGCATGCGGGGTCCCTCCGAAGACGGATGATACGCAGGCCCGGCTCGGGTCGTTGACCCGGCGCGGACGATCGGGTAGAAGCGCGCCTTCGCGCTTCAAGGAGGATCGCCCATGCTCCCTTCGCGCTCGATGGTTATCGCGCTCGCCGTCGTCCTCGGGGTTCTCGCTGCCGGCCCCGTCTTCGCGCAAGAGGCGCCCGACAAGGAGACCGCCGCGAAGGTCGCGGAGATCCGCGAGCTGGTCTCGAAGGCCGAGAGCATTCGGTTCTTCAGCCAGTCGGAGAAGGGCGAAGCTCGGGTAGCGGGGTTCAAGTCCGCGGCGTCGCTCCTCGAGATCGCGGCCGCGATCGCGCAGACGCTCCCGCGCGCCGCGGCCCCGATCGTCCCGGCCGCGCCGTTTCCCGAGCCGCCGCCGATCGAGGTCGGGCGCGACGCCGAGACCATCCGCGAGCTGCTCCGGACCGCGGAGTCGCTCGAGGAGCGCGCCGCCACGACGAACTCGATCACCGAGGTGCAGAGGTACAAGGCCGAGGCGAAGGACCTCCGGGAGCGGGCGGTGCGCCTGCTCGAGGGCGGGCCCGCGAAGGTCGAGCAGGTCGAGCGCCTCGCCGCCGAGGTGAAGGAGCTGCGCGCCCAGGTGAAGGACCTGCGCGCGCTCGTCGAGAAGCTGACGGCGGAGCTGCGCGAGAAGAAGCCGGCGGCCGAGCCGCGCTGACGCGGGCGGCTCGCGCGCGCTCAGGCCCGCGGCGGCCCGAGCGGCGCCCGCAGCCGCGCCGCCAGCGCCGCGACCGCGCCCTCGACGAGCGAGGCGCCGAGGCGCGCGCCCGCGAGCGCGAGCAGGCCGGCGGCGCCGGCGCCGGCGTCGATCCCCTCCTCGCCCGAGAAGAAGTCGACGACGCGCCCGAGGAAGCCCGCCCGGCGGCCCTTCTTGAAGGGGACGACCTCGTCGTGGGTGAAGCCGCCGAGCTCCTCGCAGGCGCGGATCGCCTCCTTGCGGGAGCCGAGCTCGTCGACGAGGCCGAGGGCGAGCGCCCGCTCGCCGTGAAAGACGCGGCCGCTCCGGACCTCGTCCTGCTGCTCGGGCGAGAGGCGGCGCCGGGCGGCGACGCGCTCGAGGAAGGCGCGGTGCGCGACCTCGAGGTCGTCCTGGAGGAGGCGGCGCTCCTCGTCGGTCATGGCCCGCAGCGGCACTCCCAGGTCCTTCAGCCGTCCGGCCTTCAGGACCTCGGCGCGGACGCCGATCTTGCCGAGCAGGTCCACGACCTCGACGTGCGGCAGGATGACGCCGATCGAGCCGACGAGCGAGAACGGGTCGGCGACGATGCGCCGGCAGGCGGTCGCGACCTCGTAGGCGCCGCTCGCGCCGACATCGCGGATCCAGGCGACCGTCGGCTTCGGGAACGCCTCGACGGCCGCCGACACCTCGCGGCTCGCGACGATGGCCCCGCCGGGCGAGTTGATGTCGAAGATCACGCCCTTCACGTTCCGGTCGCCGGCGACCTCGTCCAGCACGTCGCGGACGTGGGCCGGGGTCACGGCGTGGCCGATCCCGCGCGGCGGGAGCGGCACGATCTCGCCGTGCAGCTCGACGGTCGCGATCGCGTGGCGGTAGCGCTTGCCGATCAGGCGCTCGATCACGGGCATGGCGGCGTCCTCACCCGGTCACCCCGTCACCCGTCCATGCGCCCGGGCGGCGCGGCCGGGTCGATCAGGAGCTTCGCCTCCGTCGCGCGGCGCACGTCCTCGACGGTCGTGTCCGACGCGATCTCGCGCAGCACGAGCCCGTCCGTCGTCACGTCGATGACGGCCATGTCGGTCACGATGCGGTGGACGACGCGCACGCCCGTCAGCGGGAACGTGCACCGGTTCAGGATCTTCGCCCCGCCGTCCCTCGTCGTGTGCTCCATGGTGACGACGACGCGGCGCGCGCCGGCGACGAGGTCCATGGCCCCGCCCATGCCCTTCATCATCTTCCCGGGCACCATCCAGTTCGCGAGGTTGCCCTGCTCGTCCACCTGGAGCCCGCCCAGGATCGTCAGGTCGACGTGCCCGCCGCGCACCATGGCGAAGCTGTCGGCGCTCGAGAAGTAGGAGCAGCCGGGCATCTCCGTGATCGTCTCCTTGCCGGCGTTGATGAGGTCCGGGTCCTCCTCGCCGGCGAGCGGGTACGCTCCGTAGTGGAGCATGCCGTTCTCGGTGTGAAGGATGATCGTCACCCCGGGCGGCACGTAGTTCGACACGAGCGTGGGCATGCCGATCCCGAGGTTGACGACGAACCCGTCGCGGAGCTCCTTCGCCACGCGCCGCACGATCCGCTCGACCTTGGGCGTCGGCGCCTCGAACGTCTCGCCCGGCTTCTGCACCGTCCGCCGCTCGATCCGCTTCTCGTAGCGCGCGCCCTCGAGGATCCGGTCGACGAAGAGCGCCGGCGTGACGACCATCTCGGGGTCGAGCCCGCCCGGCTCGACGAGCCGCTCGACCTCGGCGATCGTCGTCCGCCCCGCCGTCGCCATCATGGCGTTGAAGTTCCGCGTCGTCTTCCGGTAGGCGACGTTTCCGAGCCAGTCGCCCTTCCACCCCTTCACGAAGGCGAAGTCCGCGGCCAGCGGGCGCTCGAGGACGTACATGCGCCCGTCGATCTCGCGCGTCTCCTTGCCCTCGGCCGCCTTCGTCCCGTAGCCGGTCGGCGTGTAGAAGCCGGCGATGCCGGCGCCGGCGGCCCGGATCCGCTCGGCGAACGTGCCCTGCGGCACGAGGTCGACCTCGAGCTCGCCCGAGAGCGCCTGCCGCTCGAAGGTCTTGTTCTCGCCGACGTAGGTCGAGATCATCTTCCGGACCTGCCGCGTCTTCAGCAGGATGCCGATCCCGTGGTCATCGACGCCCGCGTTGTTCGAGATGACCGTCAGGTCCTTCACGCCCTTCTCGCGCACCGCGGCGATCAGGTTCTCCGGGATGCCGCAGAGGCCGAAGCCCCCCATGAGGATGGTCGCGCCATCGCGGATGTCGTGGATGGCTTCGAGGGCGGTCGCGACGCGCTTGTCCATGGCCTCTCCTTTGACGCAAAAGAAGCGGTGGCGGGGAGAGGTTCGATCTTAGCGCAGGGGCGCGCGACGTTCAACCAAGCACGGCGCGTGCCCCGGGAAAAGAAACGCGCGTGTTTCGTCCTGTAAGGGTTGACGCACCCGGTCATGTGACTACGATCGAACTCATGAGACGAGCGCACGACAAGCACGACAAGTCCTCCGATCGCGAGCGGGAGCGAGAGCGGGCGCGCCCGCCCGAGCCGGCGCCCGAGCCGGCGCCCACGCCGGCTCCCGCGCCGGCGGCCGCGCCCTCGCCGGCGCCCTCGGCGCCGCCGGCGCCGCCGGCCGTCCGCCACGACGTGAGCCTCGTGACGGGCGACGACGCGTACCTCTTCAACGAGGGGACGCACTACCGCCTCTACGAGAAGCTGGGCTCGCACGTCGTCGAGCACGACGGCGTCCTGGGGACGCTCTTCTCGCTCTGGGCGCCGAACGCCCGCGAGGTCTCGGTCGTCGGCGACTTCAACGGCTGGCGGCCGGGCGCCCACCCGCTCCGCGGCAGCGACCCGGGGATCTGGAACGGCTTCGTCCCCGGGCTCGGGAAGGGGACGCTCTACAAGTACCACATCGTGTCGCGCGCCGGCGGCGACGGGGCCGAGAAGGCCGACCCCTTCGCCCTGTACGCCGAGCAGGCGCCGAAGACGGCCTCGATCGTCTGGGACCTCGACTACGCGTGGGGCGACGCCGAGTGGATGCGGACGCGCGCGCGCCGCAACGACCGGCACGGCCCGATCTCGATCTACGAGCTCCACCTCGGCTCGTTCATGCGCGTCCCGGAGGAGGGCGACCGGCCGCTGACGTACCGCGAGCTGGCGCCCTTGCTGATCCAGCACGTGAAGCGCATGGGCTTCACGCACGTCGAGCTTCTCCCCGTCATGGAGCACCCGTTCTACGGGTCGTGGGGCTACCAGATGCTCGGCTACTTCGCGCCGACATCGCGCTACGGGACGCCCCAGGACTTCATGTTCCTCGTCGACGCCCTCCACCAGAACGGGATCGGCGTCATCCTCGACTGGGTCCCGTCTCACTTCCCGACCGACGGGCACGGCCTCGCGAGCTTCGACGGGACGCAGCTCTTCGAGCACCGCGACCCGCGCCAGGGGCTGCACCCGGACTGGGGCAGCCTCATCTTCAACTACGGGCGCAACGAGGTCCGGAGCTTCCTCCTGTCGTCGGCCCTCTTCTGGCTCGACCGCTACCACGCCGACGGCCTGCGCGTCGACGCCGTCGCCTCGATGCTCTACCTCGACTACTCGCGCAAGGAAGGGGAGTGGATCCCGAACGTCCACGGCGGGCGCGAGAACCTGGAGGCGATCGCCTTCCTCCGCCAGATGAACGAGGCGATCTACCGCGAGCACCCGGACGTCCAGACGATCGCCGAGGAGTCGACGGCCTGGCCCATGGTCTCGCGGCCGACCTACATAGGCGGCCTCGGCTTCGGGATGAAGTGGGACATGGGCTGGATGCACGACACCCTGCTCTACTTCGCCCGCGACCCGATCCACCGCAAGCACCACCAGGACAACCTCACGTTCCGCATGCTGTACGCGTTCACGGAGAGCTTCACCCTGCCGCTCTCGCACGACGAGGTCGTGCACGGGAAGGGCTCGCTCCTCGGCCGCATGCCCGGCGACGACTGGCAGAGGTTCGCGAACCTCCGGGCCCTCCTCGGCTGCATGTTCGGGCAGCCGGGCAAGAAGCTCCTCTTCATGGGCGGCGAGATCGGGCAGTGGGACGAGTGGGACCACGACTCGAGCGTCGACTGGCACCTCCTCCAGTGGGAGCCGCACGAGGGCCTGCGCCGCTTTGTCGCGGACCTGAACGCCGTCTACGGGGCGGAGCCGGCCCTTCACGCCCTCGACCTCGAGGCCCAGGGCTTCGAGTGGATCGACTGCTCCGACGCTCCGCAGTGCGTCTTCACCTGGCTCCGCAAGGGGCGCGGGCCGGACGACCTCATGGTCGTGGTCGCCAACCTGACGCCGGTGCCGCGCCACAACTACCGGATCGGCGTCCCGCGCGGCGGCTTCTGGCGCGAGGCCCTGAACAGCGACGCGCGCGTCTACGGCGGGAGCGGGCAGGGGAACATGGGCGGCTTCGAGGCGAACCCCGTCCCGTTCCACGGACGGTCGCACTCGCTCAACCTGACGCTGCCGCCGCTCGGGGTGGTGTTCATGAAGTGGGAGAAGCGGTGATGGCCGCGGGGCCGCCGGGGCTCACTCGGGCCGGATCGCGTTGAAGCCCTGGCGTCGAGCCGCCTCGAGCCATGCCGGCCACGTTTGGCCAGGCTCGCCCGGGGCGGCGAGCCCTCACACCGCCGGCATCCGGCAGCTCGCCGCCGTCGCCGCCGGCAGGTAGCACTCGCGGACGTAGTCCATGACCATCCGGTCGGCGTTGAAGCGCCAGCCGAGCGTGCGCATGGCGCGCTTCACGCGGCGGATCCACTGGCGCGGGATGCCCTTCGGGTCGCGGTCGTAGTAGACCGGGATCACGTGCCCCTCGAGCGCGTCGAAGAGCGCCTCGGCGTCGCGCCGGTCCTGGACCGCCGGGTCCACGTGGATCTGGCCCGAGCCGATGGCGAAGCCGTTCGCCCCGTCGTAGGCCTCCGCCCACCATCCGTCGAGGATCGAGGCGTGGAGGCCGCCGTTCAGGATCACCTTCTCGCCGCTCGTCCCGCAGGCCTCGAGCGGCCGCCGCGGGTTGTTGAGCCAGGCATCGACGCCGTGGACGAGCTGCCGGCCCACGTGGATGTTGTAGTTCTCGATGAAGGCGATGCGGCCCTTGAAGCGGGGGTCGAGCGTCGCCCGCGCGATCTTCTGGATGAGCGCCTTCCCGCCCCAGTCGTGGGGGTGCGAGCGTCCGGCGAACACGAGCTGCACGGGCCGGTCGTCGTTCCCGACGAGGCGGGCGAGGCGGTCGATGTCCGAGAGCAGCAGGTCGGCGCGCTTGTAGGTCGCGAACCGGCGGGCGAAGCCGATCGTCAGCGCCTCGGGGTGGAGCCCGGTCCCGTCGTGGGGCGGCAGGCCCACGCGCTCGCGCGCCTCGGTCACGTGCCGCTTGATGAAGGCCAGGAGCCGCGCCTTCAGGACCTGGTGCGTCTCCCAGAGCTCGGCGTCGTCGATCGACTCGATCCGCGCCCAGAGGTCGGGGTGGCAGATGTGGTCGAGCCAGTCGGGCCCGAGACGGTGCGAGAAGAGGTCGTGCATCTCGACCGAGAGCCACGTCGGCACGTGGACGCCGTTCGTGATGTGGCCGATGGGGACCTCGTCCTCGGCGCGTCCCGGCCAGAGCCCGCGCCACATGCGGCGCGCGATGCGCCCGTGGAGCGCCGACACGCCGTTCGAGCGGCGCGCGAGCCTGAGCGCGAGCACGGTCGGACAGAACGGCGCCTGGTGGTCGTCCGCGTGGACGCGCCCGAGCGCGAGGAGCCCGTGGTCGGAGAGGCCCATGGAGTGGCCGAGCCGGCCCAGGTGCTCGAGCGTGAGGTCGGGCGCGAAGCGGTCGTGGCCGGCGTCGACGGGCGTGTGCGTCGTGAACACGGTCTGCGCGCCCGCCTCGCGCAGGGCGTCGTGGGCCGTCAGGCCCTCGCTCTCCTGGATCTGGCGGCCGCGCTCGATGATCGCGAAGGCCGAGTGGCCCTCGTTCAGGTGGATGACGCTCGGGACGATCCCGAGCATCTGGATGGCGCGCATGCCGCCGACGCCGAGGATCACCTCCTGCTGGATGCGCGTCCGGAGGTCGCCGCCGTAGAGGCGCCCCGTGAGCGCGCGGTCCGCCTCGACGTTGGCCTCGTCGCGGGCGTCGAGGAGGAGGAGCCGGACGCGCCCCACCATGGCCGAGTGGACGCGCACGAAGACGGACCGCCCGGGGAGGTCCACGGGGACGCGGAGGGGCGTGCCGTCCGGGAGCGTCGCGTTCTCGAGCGGGAGGTCGGCGACGTCCACGTTCTCGACGACGTCCTGCTGCCAGCCCTCGCGGTCGAGGATCTGGTGGACGTAGCCCTCGTGGTAGAGGATCCCGACGCCGACGGTCGGGATGCCGAGGTCCGACGCCGACTTCAGGTGGTCGCCGGCGAGGACGCCCAGGCCGCCCGAGTAGATCGGCAGCGACTCGTGGATGCCGAACTCGGCCGAGAAGTAGACGACCGGCCGCGCGAGCAGCGCGCCCGCACGCGTCAGGCCCCACGTCGTCGGCTTCGTGAGGTAGTCCTGGAGGAGGCGGTGGGCGCGGTCGATCCGGGTATGCAGCTCGAGGTCCTGGATGCGCTCCTCGATCTGCGCGGGCTTCAGGCTCTTCAGCAGGCGGATCGGGTTGCGGTGGACGGCGCGCCACGCCTGGGGGTCGAGGTCGCGGAACAGGGCGCGGACCTCCGGGCGCCAGCTCCACCAGAGGTTGCGGGCGATGACGGAGAGCTTCTCGTGCGCGTTCATTCGCAGGGGCCTCCAAGCCCAGGCCGGAACCGCGCCCGGAGCGCTCAACGTTAGTCGGACGGCCCGCGCGGGTCAAGGCGGGCGCCGGCGCGCTGGTCGGAAGCGAACGGCCGACTTGCCCCGGGGCGGGGGCGTTTCGGGTGAGGGGTGGGGCCTGGGGGGCCGGGGTTCGGGGTT